>Ga0163144_10012532_pt1 | contig 17800 bp, 15 predicted proteins | sample OliLak19BULKMAT1_FD_123175 | JGI IMG/M metagenome (GOLD analysis project Ga0163144, IMG submission 123175) | Freshwater microbial mat bacterial communities from Lake Vanda, McMurdo Dry Valleys, Antarctica - Oligotrophic Lake LV.19.BULKMAT1 | ecosystem: Environmental > Aquatic > Freshwater >...
ACACAAATGAAACGCAGACACCTATCACAGAGAAACAGCAAGAAAAAAGTCTCGGATCAAAGATTTGGAGTGGAACGAAAGCTGTAGGTAGTGCAATCATTTCGAGTGAGCTTAAATTTGGAAAAAGTATCGCTGATGCTTTACCTTCATTCGTTCCTGGAAGTGCAGCATGGACAAATAAGCAAAACGAACAGCTCATGGGACAGAGTCAGGAAATTACTGACAATCTTTTGAAAACCATCAAGCAGAAAAAAGAAAGAGGCGAAGATACAGCTCGTCTTGAAGATGCATTGCATGAACACTTGAAAGATACAGGGAAGCCTCCGATTGATATCAATGAAACGAATGCGTCCGTAAATAAAACAGCAAAGCAAATATATGGAGAAGGTCTCGGTGTTGCAGCAGATATTCTCTCTGCAGGATCATACGGGAAAGCGGCTCAAGGCGCTCAAAGTGGAAAACTTCTTATTGCAGGAAAGGCTTCAGGAAAGGTTGCTGCTGTTCTGGGTAAGGCGGGAATCGGAAGTACGGTATCACCTATGGCAGGAGCGCTTCCAAGTATTATCGGTGGTGGTACAAAAGCTCAAGCACTCCTTAAAGGTGCGTGGCAAGGTGCAAAACAGGGTCTTGTGTCAGGTTCTGTATGGGGAACGGCTCAAGGTGCGACTCGAGCGATGCAGGAAAATAAGAGCAATGGTCAAATCGTTGAAGATGCGATGACAGGCGGTGTAGTTGGAGGGGTGGCGGGTGGAACAGTCGGCGCAGTTGTAGGTGGTACAAGCGGATATTTGAATCGACGTAGGGAAATCAACAATATGCTGAAGCCAGCAATGGCTCCCGATGAGACTATCAACTCACTCCATGAAGAAATTACTAAACACGCCGATGAAGATTCATTCAAAGCTGCAATTAAAACCGGCGATTTAAATATTGATCAGGTTTATCAGAAAGATGGTGCACTCAACCCTGAACTTGCTAAGGGGCGTATCGATGATATCGCAGCAAATCTAGACATGAATGTTCCAGGAGCTGGAGAGAAATATAAAACACTCATTGATCCAAATAAAACAACTTTTGACGAATTAATATCAAAGGCTGATGATGTTATTGATGATAGTAGAAAGATTCCTGCTGATGCCATTAAATATTCAATAGGTGCTGATGGTAAGAAGGTTATCGATACTAAGGCAACCGAGGCTCTCAAAGCCGGTATCGCAGATCAAGACATTGCCTTTATTAAGAATGCATCTACTGAAGACAAGACCATATTCGATAAAGCAATGAAGGTCGCCGAACAAGCCTCAAAAGATAAAACATACTCACGTCAACCGATAGAACAGGCAGGAAAAATTCTCATCGATCAGGCTGATACGGTAGAAGGTGCTCGTCAAAAAGTTGGTCAAGATCTCGGTACACTGAGAGCACAGCTTGGCAACAATCCTGTCACAATTACCGATACTGCGGATATTTTCTATAAAGACCTTGATGATGCTGGAATTAAAATAACTAACGACGGTCTCGACTTCTCAAACTCCAAGTATGCAAATGTTCCTAAAGTCCAGAAGATAATCGAAAGTGTTCATCAGAGAATCTCCAATCTTGGTGATCAATCAAATGTAAAGACAGTAGACATGATTCGACAACAGCTTGGAACCGAAGTAGACCTCGGAACCCTTGAAGGGAATCTTGATAAGAGTGCGAAGCGAATTCTGCAAAAGGTGTATGGAGGATTGGGAGACAGTATTGCATACATAGATACAGACTACGCTGAGCTTTCGAATGAATATTCGAAACTTACTAGTGCAATGGATTACTTCCAACGTGCCCTCGGAAAAGACTTTGAAGCAACAAAGATAGATTCTTCACTTAGAGCAGGAGAAGTGGGTCGAAGAATTCTCGGCAACGGATCATCACGGCCTCTTGCAATTGTGGAAAATATTCAAGATCTTGCAAGGCAGTATGGGTACAACAAAAATATTGATGCAAGAAGTCAATTCCTTTTTGCAAACTTCCTCGAAGACTTGTACGGTACTACTCAATCTCAAAGTCTTCAGCAGCAAATCACTAAAGGGGTTAATAATGCCGAAGAAGCTACTGGCGCTCTAACAGATGTTGCTACCGGAAACGCTAGTGGATTGTTATCAAAGGCAGTTCGAAAGGGAATAAACCTAGTTCGAAATATCACTCCCGAAAGGCAAATAGAGGCTGTGCGTGCGCTCCTAAAGTAATGCACCGTTTTTTGTCGCAACCAGCATTTATTCTTTAGATATGGATAAAACAGAGAATTTTAGAAAGTTCCTATATAACCAGGTCTCACTGGTCATAGGAATTGTTGGTGTAGCATTCGGACTTTTCAATATGCTCCAAGCACCCCAGACAGATATCAAGGTCATAGAGGCTTTGAACAACATCCGTGACAATCATATCCATACCATCGAAGAAAACGTAAAGCGCATCGATGATCAGAATCAGGATCAATACCAATCAACCTCCGACCGACTCACAAGAATCGAAACGATTCTAAATGAGCGATTACCAGCCAAACAATAATTTATGAACATACCACTTCAACAGACACCAAACTATGCAGTCGGTCCCACAAAGAAGATTGCTGTTGTCCTTCATCTCACGCTCGGTGCATATGCTGGGGCAGTAAGTTGGCTTTTGAATGCAAATAGACCAAATAGGTCATCCTCTCATTTTGTTATTGGTCGAAATGAAGGAGAACTCACTCAGCTTGTAAAGCTTGCGGATATTGCATGGCATGCGGGCAACGTAAGTAACCCAAATGAAAGGGCAAAGAAAATAATGCTCAAGAACTTGGATGGCTCCTATGTAAACCCCAATCAGTACACAGTCGGCATCGAATTGGCGGCCGGATATGACGTTGATAAGAACGGTGTGGTCGAACCGAATGAAAATGACATTACTGAATGGCAGTACCAACAGCTTACTGATCTCGTAAGGTCCTTCGCCAATAATCCGGAAACAGCATTTGTGCTTGATCCGAAAAACATAATCATTCACGGAGATATTGCGGACTACAAAGAAAAACCAGAGGCGGTTCGTACTGAGCTTCTTAAGCGACTGTTTCCGGTCCAGCCTACAAATAAAGAGGCAATTAAGTCTCAAATTATCAGTCTTTTAAACCAGCTATGAAATACCTATCACAAATTCTTTTAGCAATCGCAGCATTCTTGTTTATGTATGCAATATGGCTCGAGCAGGTTCATTAAAAGTTATTAATTAAAAAAAATGCAAATATATCAATCAGCATCAAAATTAGTTTTCGTCTTACTTACTGTAACTGCATGTGTCGGATTCGTAATGGGTAAGCTTCCGGTCGATCAATTCATGATCCTGGCGATTGCCGCATCATCGTTCTACTTCTCGAATAAAGGGGACAATACTCAGCCATTTGCAGGGAAATAGAGGTCAAACAACCTTCAAAATACTCAAAATTGCCTTATTTAAGGTTATTTTTCATGTACTTATCCACATGAGAGCATTTATTGCCTTTACCGCTGTAATCCGCTATAATCAGCTGTATACCGCATAGCGGCAAATTATGAAAGAAAACAGCACAAAATTTGATCATCGAATCAGAACACTCGAGCCTCACATCGTGGCTATTATCGGTGAAATCGATGGAATAAAAGGAGAGTTTAAGGGTGGTTTACGAATGACACCTCAAGCGATTACTAGTCTTAAACGATCGGTGCTTGTTACCTCTGCAGGTGCCTCAACTCGTATCGAAGGATCGAAACTTGATGATGCTGAGGTGGAAAAAGTGATGCAAGGTCTCATGGCTTCGAAATTTGCTGAAAGAGACTATCAGGAGGTGCAGGGGTATCTTGAAACTTTGCAAAATGTTTTCGATAGCTTCCACACTCTTCCATTACGAGAAGGTGTAATCAGCTCACTTCATAACGAGCTTCTAAAATATTCTGACAAGGACAAAAACCATAAAGGAAAATACAAACAAGGTGAAAATACTGTTGGTATTCTTGGCGCAGACGGAAAAGTTGCTAAGATCCTCTTTGATCCAACTCCTGCCTTTCTGGCTCCTGCAGAAATGGCAGAACTTGTTGACTGGGCATACGAAGCTCTTGAACAAAATCGTTTTCACCCATTACTCGTGATTTCTAATTTTATTGTTGAATTCCTCAAAATTCATCCATTTGAAGATGGTAACGGGAGACTTTCACGTGTGATGACAAATCTTCTTTTGCTTCGATCAGGATATCAGTTCATGCAATATGTCTCACATGAACAGATCGTAGAACGCAGAAAAGATGAGTATTATATTGCCCTCAGAAAGTCTCAGGAAACATTCAAAACTGAAAGTGACACAATCGCACCATGGCTCAACTTTTTTCTTGCGGTTATAAGAGAGCAGGCTACAAATGCTCTTAAATACCTCGAGGAAGAACATATCGAGGATACGCTTTCACCTAAGCAATACGACGTTTGGAAATATATCTCTAGCGTCAATGAGGCTGGAGTAGGTGAAGTTGTGGAAAAAACAGGCATAGCGCTCGGTACAGTTCGTCAGGCATTAGATCGTTTGGTCGAGCTAAATAAACTTAAACGTGTCGGCCGCGGTCGAGGAACACGATACGTAAAACTATAAAATTATGAGTACAACTTCTAACAAAAATTCTAAAGACACTATACTTCTTGAATCAAGGAGATATATTGGAAGTAAGACGAAGTTGAATGATTGGATCTTCGAAACTATTTCCAAAGAAACCAAAGATTGTAAATCATTCTTTGATATTTTTGCTGGGACTGGAAGTGTGGCTAAGGCGGCATCTAAACATTTCGATGAAATTATTATCAATGATATTTTGCATTCAAATCACGTCATATATAAGGCGTTCTATAAGCATGAAAAATGGGATAAAGAATTAATCAGTAAAATGATTAATAAATATAATTCTTTAAATCCTGAAAAACTAAAAGAAAATTATTTTTCAGAGCATTTTGGAGGTAAATTTTTTGACCACGAAAATGCAAAAATTATTGGTTACATAAGAGAGGATATTGAAAAAAATAAGAAGAAACTTACTGATAAAGAATATGCGATTTTAATAACGACCCTCATTTATAATATTGATAAGATAGCAAATACTGTTGGACATTTTGATGCATATATAAAAAAACCATTTAAAAAAGAACAGCTATATATGCGTTTGATCGAAACACTTGATCACAAGAAATTCACGATCTATAAAGCGGATGCGAATGTTATCGCTGAAAAGGTAAAAGCCGATATTACCTATATAGATCCGCCATACAACTCACGACAATACAGTCGCTTCTATCATATCTACGAGAACCTAGTTAAATGGGAAAAGCCTGAGCTTTTTGGAGTAGCGCTAAAGCCTGAGACTGAAAATATGAGTGACTATTGCACAGTAAAAGCAAGAGATGTATTTGAAGATTTAATAAAGAAATTAGACACTAAATATCTTGTAGTCTCTTATAATAATACCTACAACTCAAAAAGCAATTCTTCTGAGAACAAAATAAAGCTTCAAGAAATTCAGGATATTCTGGACTCGAAAGGGGAGACAAAAGTTTTTGAATGTACCCATAAATTTTTTAACACTGGAAAAACAGAGTTTAATGACCATAAAGAGTTTCTCTTTATTACAAAAGTAACAAAGACCAACAAAAAAGAACTGAGTCGGTCCCCAATGTTTTATGTGGGAGACAAGTTTAAATTACTGAAGCAAATTCAGAAGCTTTTTCCTGAAAATATAAACAAATTTGTAGAGCCATTTATGGGTGGCGGTTCGGTATTTTTGAATACGGAAGCAAAGGAATATTACTTAAATGATATTGATCAGCAAGTATATAAATTACACGGTTTCCTTCGAGAAAGCGCTAAAGATGAAAAAAAGTTTTTTGAATCTATAACTAAAACAATCAAAAAATACGGACTCTCTAGATCATATGAAAAGGATATTATTCCTGATGATTTGAAGATCCTAAATAAAAAAACTTACTACGCCAAATTTAACAAAGAGGCATTTCAACAACTCAAAACAGACTTTAACAAAAATACAGACAACACACTGCTTCTATATGTCCTTTTGATATATGGATTCAATAGGATGATTCGTTTTAACTCGCAAGGAAAATATAATTTGCCGGTCGGAAATGTTGATCTAAATAAGAATGTCATTAACGCTTTGAATGACTATTTTACTTCGACAAGAGAGAAGAATATCCAGCTTTTCAATCTCGATTATAATCATTTTTTGAAGCAGGTTGATTTATCCAAAAAAGACTTTGTTTATTTAGACCCCCCGTACCTCATTACGTTCAGTGAGTATAACAAGTTGTGGAATGAAGAAAATGAGACAGAATTACTGAAGACACTCGATGAACTAGATAGAAAAGGTATAAGATTCGCAATATCGAACGTAACACACTACAAAGGAAAGACCAATGATATCTTCATAAAATGGTCGAAAAAATATCAGTCGCATCCAATTAATAGTAACTACATAAGCTACCATGACAATTCAATTAAAGATTTTCAAGAAGTACTTATAATCAACTACCATGTCTAATTACAAATATAAACCACTGCTTTTCACAACAACGATGAGAAACCCCGAGAGATTGAAGGGGTTCTTGTCTGTGTTAAATGAATACGACGGTCAAACATTAAATAATGAATTAATAAATACTGTTTCGATCAAGCTCATTAAAGAGGGTTTGTACAAGCCAACAAAAGCATCTACTGAGGTAAAAGATAAGTGGAAAAATGAACTGGAGCTCACTAATGCAGAGGCTGAAAAAGTATTTAATGATAACCCTCAAAGTCATAAGGAGGCTGGATTTGATCGTGGGTGGCCATCTCGTTTTGATACATGGTTTAAGATCGCAAAGGAACTAGGTTTTGTTTGGTATAAACAAGATGAACTCATCACTTTTTCTGATAGTGGGAAAATGCTTTTGGATAAAGAAAAGCCAGAAAATGAGACAATGGTTTTTGCAAACTCTTTTGCAAAATATCAAAGAAATAACCCATTTAGACGAGTATTGAATTTAAATACCCCACTGGTCCTTTTGTTTCAAGTGATTCAGCTTCTCAATAAAGACCCTAAATACAATGGGGCTGGTATATCAAAAGCAGAAATTCCTGTATTGCTCTGTTGGAAAACTGACGATGCACAAGCCTTATATGAGGCAATAAAAGTACTTCGTGAGAAGCATGGGTTCACTCCTAGTAATGAGACCATTCTCGATATTTGCTATAGCCTCCTGGATGATACAAAACGTGACGATGAATCAATACTTACAGACTATCCAGATGACTTTATTCGAAAAATGCGCCTTACAGGTCTTATCTCACTTCGAGGAGGAGGGAGGTTTGTTGATATAAACACAAAAGAAATCACCGCAATTGAATACATTCTTGGTGCCTATAAAGAATTGAAAGAGTTTGTTTCCGAGGAGGAATTCTTCAAGTATATAGGAACAATCGATAAAGAACTTGTTTCAAAGTTGTCTGCATACAATACCCGAGTAAGAACAAGTAACAAAGAACTTGTAAAGTGGGTTGAGTATTACGCATGGGATGCAATCAAGGTTGAACTATTAAACTTGGCTCAAAAAAGAGCATCTAAAGATGAGATTTTGAAAGTTATCGAACAGCCTTTGAGATTAGAATTTCTCACTTCACTTGCGATCATGAAGCGACTTCCAGAAGTAATGGTAAAACCAAACTTTGTCTCAGACGATGAAGGACTTCCTACTAGTTTTGCTGCTGGAGGCACTCCTGACATTGAGTGTGTAGAAAAAGCAGATACGGCATTAATCGAGGTGACTCTTTTGACTGGAACCCAGCAACATATTAGAGAATCATTCTCGGTCCACAGACATTTAGAGCAATATGTAAAAAATGGGGTTAATGCTTATTCCGTTTTCATTTCTCCAAAAGTCTTCGTGGATACCGCTCGATATGCAAGTTTTATCAAGAAGGATGGCTTGGATGTTCGAATATTAGACATTGATCAATTTGTAGAGAGACTTGAAGTAAATAACACCCTTCAAGAAACAACACTATGCTAGATCTCAAAAAAGGCTCAGCGTGGAGAAAATGGGATCTACATGTTCACAGCCCTGCCTCAGCACTAAACAATCAGTTTGACGGATCAAGCGACAATGAACGCTGGAATCTTTATATAACTGAACTCCAAGCACTTACAGATATCTCCGTAATTGGTATTACGGATTACTTTTCTATTGAAGGCTACAAACGAGTTAGAGATGAGAATCTAAAGAATTTTGATCTCGTAGTGCCGAACGTGGAACTTCGAATGCTTCCGGTAACAAAGACTGAAACTCCTATCAATATTCATGTAATTTTTAACCCTAAGATTGTAGACGAACTAGATAGTAAATTTTTTTCAGGACTTGAATATCAATACCAAGGAGAAAACTTTAAATGCACTCGACCAGACTTAATTAAGCTTGGGCGAAAATATAAAAATGATCCCTCGTTGGCTGAAGAAGCAGCTTACAGAGAAGGAGTAGATCAATTTAAAATAAAAGGGATCGATGACATCAAAGCCTTATTCAAAAAGGATCAAGTATTGAGAGAGAATTCATTAGTTGCTGTTTCTAACAGCAGTAATGACGGTGCTTCCGGAATACAGCATTCTTCTCTAGCTTCGGCTCGTGAAGAAATATATCGATTTGCAGATTTTATATTTTCAAGCAATCCAAACGATCGAGAGTTTTTTCTTGGACTTGGTACAGACAACGAAGACACAATGACTCGGAAATATGGTGGCTTAAAGCCGTGCATACACGGGTCAGATGCCCATAGTTTGTTTAGAATCTGCAAACCGTGTGCTCTTCGTGGCAAAGCGACTCATGATTGCGTAAAAAACGCAGCAAATTGTGAAATGAGATTTTGTTGGGTAAAGGCAGATCCAACATTTGAAGGTCTAAAGCAGATCACTTTTGAACCTGATGAGCGTGTCAAAATACAAAGTACAGACCCAACATCACTTAAGAGCAATTACTGCATTGAATCTATAGAAATTACTCCGACCAACATCGATGAGGGGCTATCATTTCAGCACGCGGTTCTTCCTATTAATACAAATTTAGTCGCAATTACTGGCGGTAAAGGGAGCGGCAAAACAGCGTTTGTAGACATAATCGCGAACTGCTATGAAGACAGAATAAATACCAAGGATACAAATTCATTTGTTAAAAGAATCACTTCAGGATCTAAACCTAAATTAAAGCTTAAGATAACTCTTAAGGACGGTACCATGTTTGAGAAAGATGTCATGGAAAAAAAGTTTTATCAGGATAGTCCAATCATTTATATTGCACAAGGAGATCTTGAAAGTCATGTTTCAAACACAGAAGTACTTGAAAAACATATTGGACAGTTAATATTTGAAAGCCCGAAAGTAAAGGATACTCAAAAGCAATTTGAATATGAAAACTTTAAATCCGAAACGGAAAGTTTTGCACTGAAACTACAAAAGAAGAATACTCAGATTTTTGCGTTAGAGCAAAAGACAACCGAAGCTTTTGAGTTGGGATTAAATACTGATCTTTCTCAAAACATAGCAAAACTTAAAGATGTCACAACTCGAATCACTGGTATTGAGAAAAGTCAAAGTAAGGCAAAAACAGATGAAGCTAAAAAGAAACAACAAGAACTTGAGAATTTTCGAAGTAAAAAACAATTGCTTCAGGATTTACAGAGTGCTGTTCAAACAGCAATAGAGTTTAATGAAGAAACACTTCCAGAATTTAATAATGAAATAAAGAAGATTAATTCAGGAATTTCACGCCTCAATCTTAAGACTGATGTATTTCCAGAAATAACATATGAGAAGATCAAAGATCTTGAATTATTGGATAAAACAGTTACAAAAGAACTTAAAACTGTTGTCGCAAGTATTGAGAAATTCCAAAAAGACATTGAGAAAACTGCTGAAGAATTTAAGCTTCATACCAAACTTCTTGATGATAAAAAGGCTTTAGAAAAAGTAATTATTTCAATTAAAGAAAAGATAAGGATCCTTGGAGAGGAACGCACACTTTTAATCGACGAAAGAAAAAAGAGAAAGGAGATGCTTATGGAACTTTTGCAAAAAAAGATTGCTTTGAAAAAAGCATATGATGCGATTATTACAGCATTCTCTGAAAATGCTGATGAAATTCTTAACGATTTAACATTCTCTGCTGATCTCCACTTCAATACAGAGACTTTTATGGAAGAGGCTTTAAAAATATATGATTTTCGAAGTGTGAAAGGAAAAGGAACAGATGATGAACCATCAGATTTTGAGGGTATTCTCTCAGTTGCAGCAAATTTAATGGAAAAAGGCGATCCTAGTTATATTAAAACATATGTGGATGAAATCGATAAGATCCTGGCCTTGCAGAATAAAGTAAAAGTGAGTGCAACTACAAAAATGATTTGTGATCATCTTTATAACGATTACTGGTCTGTGGTACCCTCAGTTAAATATAAAGATGTAAGCCTTGGTAAATTGTCACTTGGACAAAAGGCAACGGTCCTGATAAAGATTTATCTAGCCCAGGGTGACAAGCCAATTATTATTGATTCTCACGATGATCATCTCGATAATGAATTTATTATGGATGAACTTGTAGTGGCGGTAAGAAAGGCGAAGAAATATAGACAAGTAATTATTGTTTCTAACAATGGAAACATGGTTGTAAATAGCGATGCCGAACAATTAATAATTGCATCTCGTAATGATGCAGGGAGTATTTCATATGTTTCTGGATCTTTAGAAAATGTCGGCCTACGAGAGAAAGCCCTAACCGTTCTCGAAGGAGGGAAAAAAGCATTTATAAAACGCCAGCAGAAGTACAGACTTCATTCCTAATATGATTATGACACTATCAAAAACTGATTACATACTCTATAGAGAATGCCCAAAGAATGCTTGGATGAAAATTCACAAGCCAGATGTTTACTATGCATCGGAGCTATCTGAATTTGAAAAGCATATTATTGAAACAGGTAATGATGTTGAACTTGTAGCACGGCAGCTTTTCCCGAGCGCAATACTTATAGAAGGTCGAGATGAGAGAGCTCGATTAGAAACCCTCGACCATATTTCAAAGAAGGATCAAACTATTTTTCAGCCTATCTTTATGAAGGATGGGTTTCTTGCTGCCGTCGATGTACTCAAATATGATCCTGAAAATGATGGCTACAAAATATACGAAATTAAAGCTACAAACGAAGTGGATGAAAAAGTCCATCTTTACGATCTAGCATTCCAAGTTGTACTACTACGTAAGTGCGGAATTAAAATCACAGTCATCAATCTATTGCATCTCAACAAGGAATATGTGAGAAGCGGAGAATTAGACATCATAAAACTCTTTTCAATCGATGATGTTGGTGAAAAGGTTGAAGACATGCTTGCTGTGGTATCCGATGAGATGAATATAGCCCTTGAATACCTTTCAAGCGAAAAAGAACCGAACGGTCCATGTTGCTGTATTTACAAGGGAAGAAGTAGTCACTGCTCTACTTTTAAGCACAACAACCCTCATGTTCCTGAGTATTCAGTTCATGATTTAAACCGAATAGGAAGTAGCAAAAAGAAATTGATAGAACTTATAGATGGCAATGTTTTTCATATGCACGAAGCAGACGGAAGGATTGTTTTTAGTGAGGGGCAGCAAAATCAGATTGACGCACATATAAACGACAGTGTGCTCATCAAGAAAGATATGATTGCAGAAGAGTTCAGCAAGCTCGAATATCCTCTTTACTTCTTAGATTACGAAACATTCCCGTCCGCTGTTCCATTATTTGATGGATACTCATCATACGATCAAGTACCGTTCCAGTATTCGCTTCAAGTGCTTGAAACACCAGATGCTGAACCAAAGAGCTTCGAGTTCATACATACGGAATCAGGTGACCCTTGTCCAGTATTGGTAAAATCTCTTCGATCCCACATTGGTCCAAAAGGAAGTGTGATTGTATGGTATAAGCCTTTTGAAAAAACGAGAAATACCGAAATGGGAATGAGACTGCCAGAGTGTAAGGTGTTTTTTGAAGAAATAAACAAGAGGATTTTTGACTTAATGGAAATATTTTCAAAACAATATTACGTACATAAGGATTTTAAGGGTAGTAGCTCCATCAAAAAAGTCCTTCCCGTCCTCGTACCTGAGCTTTCGTACAAAGAACTCTTAATCAAAGAAGGGGGTACTGCATCTCAGGCATGGAAAAAAATAGTAGACGGCAAGTACTCGAAAGAGGAAGCCAAAGAACTCATTAATGCACTTAAGATTTACTGTAACTTAGATACTTATGCAATGTATGCAATTTTTAAGCGTTTGGTGGATATAGTATAAATACTTATCATAGAGCAAGAAATATTGTAAAATAAAAGCATGAATGAAGACGAAACTTTAAATAAAAATACTGAAGAGATCGAAGAAGAAACCAAAGAATTTATGGAGAACTACGATCTTGATAAAGAAACTGCAGAACAAGCGGTAGAGCTTAAGAATGAGGGCTTTGACGACGATGATGCAGCCGAACTGGCCGAAGAAGGCATAACATTATGAAAAACAATCCTGCACTCGACTGGTTTATATTAAATTTTGTATCTTGTCCTAACTGTAAATCTCGGTTAGAAGCAAAGCCTGTTGAACGGGAATGGAAAAACGTTTTTTGTACAACCTGTGATTTCGCATGTCGATTTATTACCGTTCACCAAGATCCGAATATATCTAAGTTTAATATTCTCCCACAAGATCTCAAAACTTTGCTTACAGAAAAAACACTACTGCCTCCACTAATCATTGACTACAAGTGGAATGACGGGGAGATAGAATGGGAAAAGGTTTTTTTCTTTCCTTTTATCTCATCTAAATTTCTTGAAGAACAACAGCAACGTCCAGTATCGCTTATGCCTGATCGGGAAACTTCGGTTTTATACCATATTGTCTCCTCAATAAGTAAGTGCACCACTCAGTGCTTCTAATGGTGTTCGGCCTCTCAATCTTTTTCTCGGCCGATCGTTGAGTTCCTGTTCGACGAAACGGATCTCTTCGTTGGTAATCATATCGAAGTTTGTCTTCTTGGGAAAGTAATCGCGTATGAGGCCATTGGTATTTTCGTTGGTCCCGCGTTCTCCGGAACAATATGGATGTGCAAAATATGTCTTCATCTTGGTACGCTTTTCCATATTCTGCCAATCCCTGTTCTCAGGTCCATTGTCGAGAGTGAGGGTGCGTTTAACTTTTGTTGGAAGACGCTCCATTCTTTTTCTAACCGCATGTATTGTCGACGCACTCGTCCGATCTTTGAGTTTGGTGATGAAGACATATCCAGTCTTTCTTTCAACAAGCGTGTTCACGCCGCGTTGATGATTCACTGACTCGACCGTATCTCCCTCCCAATCTCCAATGCGTTTCCGATCGTTAACGATCTGCGGTCGATCCTCGATTGAGGTACCGCATGGCCTCAATACTCGATGGCAACGCCGTGCACCCAGGGGTACCCGTCGCTTCCTTCGTCTACGGAGATATGATCGCAGATCCTCGCAGCCTGGTTTCAGGTATCCTCTGCCTTCACGATGTACTTGGTGATATATGTACTGATATATCGCTTCGTGAGAAATTGTCTTCTGGAGGTCGATTTTAATGCGAAGAGATATCTGTTCAGGTGACCACCTGCGTTTCAAGTGACTCACCACGTACGCTCTCACTTCGTCATTTTTCAGACGATCCTTTCTTCCTCGTTTGTGTGTATTTTCTTCTGCTCGTTTCTGTGCAAGTCGTGGAGCATACACTTTTCGGGACAAAGGAAAATTTCTTTTCATTTCTCTGGAAACCGAGGTATGTGATCTTCCAAGTGCTTTTGCAATCTCCCGCATCGACCTCCGTTCCCACCACATGGTTTGGATGAGCTCGCGCTCCTCCACACTAAAATGCTTGTATTCCATATATCTCTAGTATATCCGAGTGGTGCACTAGCTGATTGAATCTGCCTATAGACGACTTGCCAAACATGACTCTATATGAGCAACCTTCTGAAGAAGACATGGCTGAAATTGTAAGTAAGTGGAATCGAGTCAGCACATCTCACATTCAAAGAAAATTTAGGATTGGATACGCGAGGTCAGCACGCATCAAAGACATAGCTATGGCCTTAAGACGTCAAAGAGGTGTCATAGATTTGGAAGATTTTGATGACTCTGATGATACTGATGATGACGAATAAAGAAAAGTAGCATCTTCGCTAGAGGCTCTGAAAAGTGGTATAATATAGGCACACATGGGCGAACAAGAAAAAAACGATATTTGGAAGGAAATAGAGCAAAAATCTCCCGATTTAATCGAGGCATTTTTATCTCTTAAGAATGAAGGGGAACTCAAGGCTTTCTTTCGAGACTTAATGAGCGAGCGTGATCTCCGCGAATTCGCTATGCGTTGGGAAGTTGCAAAGAAATTAGATGCAGGTATTCCTTATACTCAAATTCAAGAAGAATGGGGTGGTGAGGAAATGATATCTTCAAACACAATCGCAAAAATCAATCGATGGCTTAAAGAAGGTTGCGGTGGCTACAAGATGATCATCGATCGAGTCAAGAAAAATTAATGGTTAGTTAGATACCAGAAGCTCCACACCTTTCTCTCCTAGGTAGCAAAAGGTTTCATTTTCATCATCGAAAATAATACTTCTTTCCAAGTGCTCGCCAAGCATTTTGTTTTGATATTTAACACTACGGATCATCCTAAGAATTTCCTCTTTAATTTCAATATATGTTTTCATGAATAAATTATACAAAATCAGAGATAAAGAAATCATAAAGAAAAGATAAAGTTTTTATAAAGAAAAACAACAGCAAAAAGTTGGCATACTCGCTCTCTAAAAGTTAAAATATATACGGGTTAATTCCCGTTCTTTTCATAAACCAAAAAACAAGGAGGTCTCATGCATTCTACAAAATCAGATCGTCATGGGACCTACGTGGTAACCTATGACGTAGCAAGTCGTCTTCAAGCATTCCGCCCGAAGACTCCAGCAATCCTGCGTTCGAACGATCAGCTGTTCCAACGCTTCCATTTGAGTCTGTATCAAAAGATACAACAGGCTCTTCCAGACATAACAATCGACACGATCGAAATGAGCGAACTCAGGCGCAAAATCTGGGAGCAAGTCGAGAGCCGTATCATTGACCTCGGTCAGCAAGCGGTCCTCAGTACATGCCCAGAGATTGCCGACTTGAATCCGAAAAGCGAGGGTCTGCTACTCAACATCAACCGGCTTTTCAATACTGACGGTCAGTTGATCGGGCATGGTCCTCGGCCTGGGTTTGAGTCTCTCGAGAAGCAATACGATGAACTAGCAAAGAGAATCGCTGGTCGTTCCGTTGTCCTTATCGAAGACGGAGCATTCAGCGGTGGCACTCTTCGCTATGTTCTTCAGGAGCTGAACAGCCGTGGCGTCACAGTCACTGCGATCATCATCGGCTTCTGTTGCACGAGGGCAAAGTTTGTTCTCGGTAATTTCTTCAAAGGCGAGCTCGTCATAGTGCATCCGATTGAGAACCTTCTCGACTGGATTCCCGACCACGATCTCATTCCGTTTATTCCGAACTGCGGAAGGGTCCTCGGTGAAGTATCGACTCACGGCTTCATGCCGGTCAGGAGCGTCGAAGGTTTCAGCTATGCCTACCCTTACATCCTGCCATTCGGCAAGATCGAGGAATGGGCAAGTCTACCAATCGAAGGTGCTCAAGACTTGTCGAGGCTTTGCCTTGATGTCAGCATTGAGCTGTTCGGCCGTGTGGGGCCAAAAATGACGATAGGGGAGCTTTTGAAGTTGAACCCAAGGGTTTCAATGCCTATTGAAATAGGAAGCCACAACCGCCCAGTGAACCCAAACGTCGAGATTCTACGGTTCTTGGAAAAGGTCAGGAAAAAGCTAAGTTAACTCTGCTCTTTAAACAAAAACAGCCGTATCGTCTCTCTGGAGCGATACGGCTTTTCTTTTCTTGAGATTTAAAAACCCTTATTTTAATTGACTTATTTGGTTATATGCTCCATAGCTCTTTAGAACATAGATTAGGGGTATTGACAATAGCAAGGCACTATAATAGATTATAGTGACAACCGAATACGTATCCATTGTCCCGCAAGGGATCTGGGCTGGCAACAGCCCCGATGCTACCAATGGACTTTGTCCCAAGCTAGGGATAGAATGTATGAGGCATCCCCTTTATTGGGAATGTCTCCCTAGCTAGGGAACGGCCAACTGTCCGAAAGGATAGAACCGCCTCTAAAAAGTCCACAAGAGTAGCATCGAGTGGGCTTTTTGGTTGGAAAAACCCTATGCTATTCAAAGACGCTATAGACGAATTTACAAACTGGCGCACGTTTAAGATAAACGGCACTACTACCCGAGGTAATGATAAAGACCTCCGGCTTTTGAGTGTGTTTTTGCGCAACCCACACATCGAAGACATCACGCTTAATAACATGATGGAATATTTGAATTTAATGAAAGAGATGGGATGGGCCCACAATAGCTTTATTTCAAAATGCATGGCTTATAAAAAGTTTTTTGAGTTTTGCAATTTGAGAGGCTGGAGGGTCCTTAATGAAAATTTGATACCAATTCCACAAAAGGAATATAAAATTCCTCGTGTAGCAACGAAGGATGAATTTAAAAAACTACTTGATACTATTCCCAAAACTGGGCCAAGACATACAGACCCGAGACATATCAGAAATGAGGCAATCATCAGGTTGCTCTGGGATACTGGAGCACGAAATGGAGAAATCCTAAATCTTGATATGGATGACCTTGATCTGGTTAACAATAAAGCTTTGATTAAAACAGAGAAGGCAAAAACACGCCGACCTCTTAGAGAAATATTCTGGACAAAAGAAACCAGCTTGGCGATTAATAAATGGATTGAAAGACGAGAGAGATTTAAACATGCAAATGTACTGCGTGATCCTAATGCACTCTTTATTTCGATATTTAACTCAGGCACAAATAAGACTCGTGGATTGCGCTTCAAGCCGAGTGGTGTATGCGAAATGCTTCGAGGATATTCAAATAAGGCGGGTCTTGAACGACCGTTAAACGCTCACTCAATGAGACACTATATGGGACGAAATATTATCGAACAGGGAGGTTCCAACTCTGATGTAACAAACATTCTCGGGCACTCATGCATCGAAAGCTCGATGATCTATACAATGATGTACGGTAAACAAGCGGAAAAACGATATCGTAAATTTAGAGGACAATAACCTATTTCAAAAATAAAGAGCGCTTGGTATAATATCCAAGTGAAGAATAAGGCAGCACAAGAATTAGGAAAAAAAGGCGGCATTACAACCAAGAAGAAGTACGGTAAAAAGCACTTCAAGGAAATTGGAAAAAAGGCAGCCAAAGTACGGTGGGGAAAGACCAAGCCCGCTGTCACTTGATATTTATACCAAGCGCTTGGTATACTGTTTTTAGGCACATTGAAAACTGTTAAAAAAGCTGGCTCGCCTATTAAGGCCGTAAACAAAGGTTTGTGGGCTGAATAGACGAGCAAAGTGAGGAAAACCAAGTATTCTAGGGCTATTTTAACAAAATAGCCCATATGCTAGAAAGACGACAGTGTTATAGAGTTTAGGATATAAACAGGTTTAGGTGACATAATCGTATCGAAATTAAGCCATGGAACAATAGTGTCGCCAATATTTTCTTTTGCAGTATTGAAGGTTTCTTGGGATTTACTGA
>Ga0163144_10012533_pt1 | contig 17800 bp, 9 predicted proteins | sample OliLak19BULKMAT1_FD_123175 | JGI IMG/M metagenome (GOLD analysis project Ga0163144, IMG submission 123175) | Freshwater microbial mat bacterial communities from Lake Vanda, McMurdo Dry Valleys, Antarctica - Oligotrophic Lake LV.19.BULKMAT1 | ecosystem: Environmental > Aquatic > Freshwater > Lake...
GATGGTCGGGAGTGCGCTCGCCCATGGTGGGCGTCCCGCGATGCCGCCGCAGGACCACGGGTTCATGTATGGCTGGAGCTTCTACTGCCCAGACGGCCATCACTGGGAGCCGTTCTGGATGGACCCCAACCCGCCTGCGGACGCCAGCGACGACGACGACGCGGGCGATGAGGAAAGCGACGAGGCGTAGTACTACAGTTCGGGCGCCTTGGTTGGACTGAATCGCCCCGGGTCTTCCGGAGACTCGGTGAGTTGAGTACCGCGGCCGCTTGGTCGGCCTGGGCACGGTGATACTGGTCTTCGTACTCGACGTCTTCGAGCCCCTGCCACGGGCCGAGATGGTGGATCACTTCCGACTTGTACAGCCCGTTGATCGTTTCGGCGAGCGCGTTGTCGTACGCATCGCCCCGACTACCGCCGCTCGATTCGATGCCGGCCTCGAGCCGCCGATCAGTGTAGCGAATTGCGAGGTACTGCGACCCCCTCTCGCTGTGATGGACGAGCGGCGCATCCGTCTCGCGATCGTAGAGTGCCTGCTCGAGCGCATCGAGCGCGAGCTCCGTGCGCAGCGACGTCGAGGTCCAACACCCACCGCTGATTCGGCCGCGTCGCCGTGAAGTTCCGCCCGTACCGCCGCCGCGTCGCCTCCCACCCGCGCTGAATCTCCGGACGGAGCGCCGCGTCGCGCTGCGCCCGGGCCGGCCGCCGCGCCGGATTCCGCGCGCGTGCCGTCTGCTCGCTAGTAGGTCGACGGAGCGATCGGCAACACCCGGCAGATCGGCTCGACTCCGTCGGCCGTATGCACGTGGAACCCTGAGTGCGGCCACGTGAGCATGCCCGCGGCCTGATCCGCATCGAAGAGATTCAGCCGCACGAACCACCGGAACACGGCGCGGCGGAATGCCTCGGTCAAGCGCACCGTGTCATCGGTCGATCACTATCCGAACGTCCCGTCGGGCCGGAAGCCGCCGTCGGTGACCAGGAGATGCAGGTACGGATGCCATTTGGCGCGGGACCCATGCGTCTGCCGGCACGCGACGATGCCGACCGTGCGCGTGCCAGCGTGCGCGTGCCAGCAATTGGCCAATGCGTTCCTGTTCCGCAGGATGTACGAATCGCCAACGACGCCGACACGCCGTTCTACTTCGCGCCTCCCGCCGGCCGCGACGCACGGTGCGCAAACGCCTCCAGCCAATGCTGCACGATCACAATCCGTGCGCTGGTCGCGGACACCGGCTCCGTCACGAGGATGCGGCCGGTTGCCCGATCGACGTCCCACGCGCTGCCGAACTCGCGATCGGTCGTCATGACCGTCGAACTCGCCCCGGCAGTGACCGATGTTCCCGTCGTCACCTGCACCGCTCGCACGGACTTATCGTCGCTGGTGATGTAGTAGATCGTGCGCCCGTCAGGCGACCAGCGCGGGCGTCGTCCGCTGACAGTCGAGATCTTCCAGTCGCCACCGTCGTTCGTGCCCGGAAAGTGTCGCACGTGGACTTCGGGCTGGCCGGTCTCGTACGACGTGTACGCCGCCCATTGTCCACTGGGTGACACGTTCACGTCCACCTGCCCCCACTGGGCGTCCAGATAGGGCCGCACACCCGTGGCCGTGACCGGATTCACCAACTGCGTACTGCCAGTACTCCGATTCAGGCCCATCGTGCGAGCGGCACTATTACTCGAAAACACCAGCGTCGTTTCGTTCGGCCACGCTGTGGCATGCTGATCGCTCGGCAGGCGCGGCAGGCGGCGCGGTGGCGTGCTCCGGTCGAGCGGTTCGACCGCAATATCCTCGGCGTCAGTCTCGGGCGACTCCATCGAGTAGGCGAGCCGTGTCCCGTCGGGAGACCAGATCGGCGCGTGAGCACCGCCGGCACCGGTGAAACGCGTCTGCGTGCCGCGCGCAAAGTCGTAGATGGCGGTGTGACGGTTCGTGCCTCGGGCCGAGCCGATGGTGAGTGCCAATTGCTTCCCATCCGGCGAATAGACCGCATAGCTCAGCACCTTGGACGCCATCGGCAACGTATCGACCTTTCCACCGGCATCGCGAATCATTATGCGATACTCGGCGTCGACGCCGGCGCGATACACCAGCGTGCCACTGCGGGTGACCAGGAATGGACCGATACCGCCTGCCGCTTGCAAGTCGAACTGCACCGGAATCGGACTGCCTTCTGTCTTGCGCTTCGTCTGATCAAAGCGCACCGCGTACAGCCCACCGGTGACGGATGCGTAGAGGAGATGGCCCGTCGGCAACAACTGTGCTTCAGCGGCTTCCTGCAGCACGGCAAACGCCGTATCCGCGGCGATATCGTAATACATCACATTCGAGCCGCGCTGCTGATTCACGTACAGAATGCCTTTCCCGTCGTCGGTCATCCGCGGCTGCTGGGCCGTCACGGCCTTCGTCAGCAAGCGCAGCGTTCCACTCGGCGAGATCAATCCGAGACGGTCGCCGGACTCGAAGACAATGCTGCCGTCCGTTCCCCAATTCACCCGGCCGGCCCGCACTGAATCGTTTGAAATGACGACGATCGGTGATCCGCCCGCGACCGGCACCTTTCGCAAAAACCCGTTGGACTGAAAGACAATCCAGTCGCCGTCTGGTGAGAACGACGGCGATTCGCCACCGGCGGTGCCGGGGAGCAGGTGATACTCGCGCTGTCCCGCATCGCGCAACGCGATGCCTTCGGTCGTGCTGAAGGCGAACATCGTGCCGTCGGGCGACGCGGCAAAACGGCTGAGATCCGGTGAGGCGTTGGGCACATCGAGCGTCAACGGAACGGCAACGATGTTCGCAGATGTTGTAGTGCGCTGCCACGACCACGCCGCGATCGCGAGACTCAAGAGTGCGACGGCTGGAGCGCCGATCGTGAGCGCCCGCGAGAGGCGGGGCGCGCGACGACCTCCGTTCGCGATAGTCGCGGTGCTGTCGACGGACGTGGTGGAGCGCACATCCACCAGTGCCTCGGCAAACGCCTTCGCCGTCGGCCAGCGATCAGCCGGTAACTTGGCAAGCGCCTTGAGGACGGCGGCTTCGGCGTTGACTGTGACGGTATCGCGCACCGTGCGCAGCGAGGCCGGACGCTCGGTCAGCACGCGCGCGACGATGGCCTGAACCGTACTGCCGGTGAACGGCGCGTCGCCGGACAGCATCTCGTACGTCACGGCGCCCAGCGCATAAGTGTCCGACCGCGCGTCGATCGTGCGTTCGCCCATCGCCTGCTCGGGGCTCATGTACTGCGGCGTGCCGAGCGAGAGGCCAGTCTGCGTCATGCGCGCGCCACCGGCGGTCTGCACTGCGAGCGCGATGCCGAAGTCGGCCACCAGCGCGTGGCCATTCTGCAGCAGAATGTTCTCGGGCTTGATGTCGCGGTGAATCACGCCGAGAGAGTGGGCGTAGCCGAGGGCGTCGGCGACTTCGCGGGCGATCAGGACCGCGTCATCGATTGGCAGTTGGCGTTCACGTTCCAGCCGCGCGCGCAGCGTCTCGCCCGTCACCAGTGGCATCACATAGTACAGGAGGCCGTCGGCATCGCCGCTGTCGAGCAGTGGCAGAATGTGCGGATGCTGCAGGCGTGCGGTGGTGCGGATCTCGCTCAGGAACCGCTCGCCACCCAAAGCTGCGCCGAGGTCGGGATGCAGCACCTTGATCGCGACATCGCGCTCGTGCTTGAGATCATGCGCGAGGTACACGGTGGCCATACCGCCGGCTCCGAGCTCGCGCTGGACGGCGTAGCGGTCGGCGAGTGCGGCCGTCAAGCGATGCAATACTCCGATGCTCTCAGCCATCGAGCCGACCACCGACTGGCGGAACGCTCTCGCGGCCTCGTCGGGCCTGCTCGTCGAGGACCGTCGCGCGCGCGAGTGCACGGTCCCGTATTCGAAGCGTTTCAAGAATGCGAAGTTTCTCTGCTGCCGGTCGTGCGGCCAGCAGACGACGGGCCCCAGGTTTGGCCATCAATGCGGTGGAGCGTATGAACATCATCCGTTTTCTTCCATAAGCCGGTTGAATCTGGTCCACTTTTCCAAGAGCTCATACTGCTCGATCGGAATCGGAATCTCAATCGGGCTCGGTTGAGTATACGGCGAAAGTACGGCGCGATCGCCGACCACGCGAGGGCCGGCTGGCGAGCAGCGGCCTGCCCGCCGCCGCGCCTCGTTGCCCGTCCGGACGGCGTTGCCCGTGGGCGCCCGGTCGTAGCGGGGACCGATCGGACGCCATGGTTGGACTGACGCGCACACCGACTGTCCCGGCGAGTGATCGGGGCGTCGGGGTGAGACCCGGCGAGTCCGGTGGGCCGCGGCGGGTCGTCGCGTGCTACCTCGACTAGTACCACTAGGTTCAGGCGGTATCAACAGATTGCGCGGCGCTCCGTATTGTAGGGCATGCAGCCTGTCCAGCTTCGTGCCGCCGTTGTTGGGCCGGTCCGAGCGGGAGACGCATGCGGGCGCATATGTCCGCGGCCTGTTGCTCGATGGCGAGCGGAAGTCCATCGCGCCGCTGGCCGAACGCGTACCGGGCGCCGACGTGCAGGCGTTGCGGCAGTTCGTGAATTGGGGGTGGGCACCGCTGCAAGCGGCGCTCACGAGCCTGATGCTGGACCGCCTCTTACCCGAGGCCGTGTTGATCATCGACGAGACGGGCTTCGCGAAGAAATGCGACCACTCGGTTGGCGTGGCGCGCGGCGGCGGCCCACCAGGCCCGCTGAGCCTCACCCCGACGCCCCGAAGACGCGCCGGGACATTCGGCGTACGCGTCTGTCCAATCAGGGCGCCCGATCGGTCCCCGCTGCGACCGGGCGCCCACGGGCAACGCCGTCTGGACGGCCACCGAAGCGCGGCGGCGCGCAAAGTGTAGGCCGCCGCTCGCCCTCCGGCCCTCACGGGGTCGGCGGGCGCGCCTTACGTTTGCCGGATACTCGACCGACCCTGAATTAAATTCCTGTCTCTGCCGCACAGCGTCGCGAGATGGAGGCCCGCCGTTCACGACGTCCGACCAACTCAGGTATCGACGTTTTGTTTTCACTGAGAGCTGAATGAGCGAACCACGAGCTTACACCGGCAACGAGATCGCGATCGTCGGGATGGCAGGACGCTTCCCTGGCGCGCGGACGCTTGCCGAATTCTGGCGGAACCTGGAAACGGGGGTCGAGTCGATCCGGCCGCTCACGGACGACGAGTTGCTCGCCGCCGGAGCGAAGCAGTCGGAGCTCGACGATCCGAACTATGTGAAGGCCGCCGCCATCCTCGACGACATGGAGTGGTGGGACGCGCCATTCTGGGGATTCACGCCGCTCGATGCCAGCATCATGGATCCGCAGCATCGCCTCTTCCTTGAATGCTCGTGGGAGGCGCTCGAGGACGCCGGACATGCTCCCGAGGCGTTCAGCGGCTCCGTCGGCGTCTTCGCCGGCTGTGGTATGCAGGCGTACATGTCGTACAACCTTCTGCCGAATCGCAAGCTCATGGACGGGACCGGCCTCTTCCTCGTGCGGCACACGGGGAACGACAAGGATTTCCTCTCCACGCGCGTGTCGTACCAGATGAACCTGCGCGGCCCGAGCGTGAACGTGCAGACCGCCTGCTCGACCTCGCTCGTGGCGATGCACATGGCCTCGCAGAGTCTGCTGAGTGGTGAGTGTGACATGGCGCTCGCCGGAGGCGTGACGGTCGAGCTGCCGCATCGCGTGGGCTACACGTACAAAGAGAATGAGATTCTCTCGCCCGATGGCCACTGTCGCTCGTTCGACGCCGCGTCGAAGGGCACGGTATTCGGATCGGGCGCGGGAGTCGTCGTGCTCCGGCGTCTCGAGGACGCCGTGCGCGACGGCGACCGGATCCATGCGGTCATCCGCGGCTCAGCCATCAATAACGACGGCTCGAACAAGGTCGGCTACCTCGCGCCAAGCGTGGATGGACAGGCGGCCTCGATCGTCGAGGCGCTCTCCATCGCGGGCGTCAGCCCCGAGACCGTGACGTACGTCGAAACGCATGGCACCGGAACGCCGGTCGGCGACCCGATCGAAGTCTCCGCGCTCACGCAGGCGTTTCGAACTGGCACCGAGAAGTCAGGCTTCTGTGGCATCGGATCGCTCAAGTCGAATATCGGCCACCTCGATACCGCAGCCGGCGTGGCGAGCATTCTGAAGACGGTGCTCGCAATGAAGCACCGCAAGCTTCCGCCGAGCCTCCACTTCGAGCAGCCGAACCCCTTGATCGACTTTGCCTCCAGTCCGTTCTACGTCAACGCGTCGCTGAAGGAGTGGACGAGTCCCGGACCACGCCGCGCAGGCGTGAGCTCGCTCGGCGTTGGCGGCACGAACGCGCATATCGTACTCGAAGAGGCAGAGGACCGTCGAAAGTCGGGACCCTCGCGGCCCTGGCAACTCCTGACCGTGTCCGCGCGGACCAAGAGCGCACTTGATACGGCGTCGGCGAATCTCGCGGACCATCTGGACGCGCACCCCGAGATCCCGCTGGCCGACGCGGCGTACACGCTGACGGTCGGTCGGCACGGCCTCAAGGAACGGCGCATCGTCGCCGCGCGGACAGCAGAGGAAGCGCGCCGGCTGCTCGACACACAGGAGAAGGAGCACGTCTTCTCCGATACGTCATCGGAGCGCGCGACGGCGGCGTTCATGTTCGCCGGAGGCGGCGCGCAGTTCGCCGGCATGGGCGCGGAGCTCTATGCGAACGAGCCGGTCTACAAGGCGGCGGTGGATCAGTGCCTGCAGCATCTTGACGCGGCGACCGCCCGTGAGGTGCGCTCTCTGCTCCTCCCGGCGGCCGGCGATGAAGATGCGAGCTCGCTCAAACTCGAGCAGCCCTCCTTGGCGCTTCCCGCCCTGTTCAGCACGCAGTACGCGATGGCCAAACTGCTCGAATCGTGGGGGATCGTCCCCGAGGCGATGATCGGACACTCGATGGGCGAGTACACGGCCGCACATCTGGCCGGCGTCTTCTCGCTCAAGGATGCGGTCCGGCTGGTCGCTCTGCGCGGCCGCCTGTTCGAGAAGGTGCCCGCCGGCGCGATGCTGAGCGTGCCGCTGTCGGAAGCCGACTTGCTCCCGCTGCTCGGCGACGAGCTGTCGCTGGCCGCGGTGAACGCTCCGGAGCTCACGCTGGCCTCCGGTCCAGTGGCGGCGATCGAGGCGCTGCAGCAGAAGCTCGCCGCGAAGGAGGTCGACGCCAAGCGTCTGCGCATCGCGGTCGCGGCGCATTCGGCGATGCTCGAACCGATCCTGCAAGAGTTTGGCGCGTACTTCCGGACGATCAAACTGACGGCGCCCCAGCGGCCTTTCGTCTCGACCGAGTCCGGCACTTGGATCACCGCAGAGCAGGCCACGGACCCCGAGTATTGGGTGCGGCATCTGCGGAACACGGTGCGCTTCGCTGATGGCGTGAAGGAGCTCGTGAGTGATCCCACGCGCGTGTTGCTCGAAGTGGGTCCGGGGCGCGTGCTCGCGACCTTGGCCCGCCAGCATCCCGAGCGGCAGCAGTCCCAGCTCGTGATGACCTCGATGCGCGCACCCAGCGATGAAGGGAGCGACCATGGCGTCGCGCTCACCGCGCTCGGACGGCTCTGGGCGCGCGGCGTGCGTCCCGACTGGAAGGCGTTCTGGGCCGACGAGAACCGCAATCGCGTGGGGCTGCCGACTTATCCGTGGGAGCGTCAGCGCCACTGGATCGAGGCGCCCGTCGCCAACGCGATCGCTGCGCCCGATGACACGCGACGCAATCGCGTCGCGGAGTGGTTCGCGCGTCCCGCTTGGACGCAGTCGTTGCCGCCAGCGCCACTGCAGAATGCGGAGGAGCGCGTTCTGGTCTTCAGCGACGCGACAGGATTCGGTGATGCCGTGGCGGCGCACCTCGCATCGGCCGGTCGGAAGGTCACAACTGCAACCGCTGGCCCCGTCTTCAACAGGGACGGCGACCGCTTCACCATCCGCGCGGGAACTGCGGGCGATCACGCTCAGCTCATCGCCGCGCTGATCGCCGACGGCGGCATTCCGTCGCGAGTCGTCTACGCGTGGGGTGTCACCGGGAGCGAAACATCTACGCTGGACGCCGTGCTCGATGGCGGATTCCACGCCCTGATGGCGTTCGCTCAGGAAGTCGGCAACGAGGATCCGGACGCCGCTTTCGTGCTCGACGTGATCACGAGCGATCTGCAACGCATCGGTGGCGAGGCTCGACTGCAGCCCGCCAAGGCGCTCCTGCTCGGACCCGCGCGCGTGATGCCACGCGAGTTCCCGAACATCCGCAGCCGCGCGATCGATGTCGTGATCCCGACCGCGGCTTCGGCGAGGAAGGCCCTCGCGGCACTGGTCGCAGCTGAGATCGCATCGGAGCCGATCAACGAGACAATCGCGTTCCGCGGCGTTGATCGCTACGTGCAGCAACTCGTGCCGGCCACGTTCGAAGGGGCTGCGTCGCGTTTGCGCGATGGCGGTGTCTACCTGATCACCGGCGGACTCGGCGGCATCGGCTACACGCTTGCCGAACACCTGGCCTCGACCCGCAAGGCGAAGCTGGTGCTGATCGGACGCGGCGCCACTGCGGCTCGGACCAAGTCGAAGGTCGCGGCGCTCGAGGCGTTGGGTGGCGAGGTGGAGATCGTACAGGCGGATGTCACGAATGAGGCGCAGGTGCGCACCGCGATCGAGCGCGCCAAGACGAGGTTCGGCGCGCTGCACGGTGTCTTTCACGCCGCGGGTACCCTCGGCGACAGCCTGATCCCGCTCAAGACGCGCGCGGATGCGGACCGGGTGCTCGCGCCCAAGGTGCAGGGCACACTGGCGCTCGACGCGGCGCTCGGGGCGGAGCCGCTCGACCTCTTTGTGCTCTTCTCCTCTATCAGCTCGGTCGCGGGGTTGGCTGGGCAGGCGGACTACGCTGCTGCGAACGCCTTCCTCGACGCATTCGCTCATGAGCGCAGCGCCCGGGATGGTCAGTACACGGTCGCGGTCGGCTGGAGTGCATGGAAAGAGGTCGGCATGGCGGCGGGGATCGCCGCTGGAGCGGGAGCTGGGGGCGCCGTGGGCGAGGTGATCCACGACGTGCTTGGAACGCGGATCTGGGCCAGCTCCGAGGCGGATCTCTTCGCCGCCGACCTCTCGGTGGCGTCGCACTGGATGTTGGCTGAGCACCGACTACGCGGCGGTCGTTCGCTGATCCCTGGTACCGGATATCTGGAGATCGCGCGCGCCGCAGTCGAAGCGCGCGCCGAGGGGCGTCCGGTGCAGCTGCGCGACGTGGCGTTCATGTCGCCCTTCGTGGTGGAGGACGATGCGCCGCGCGAACTGCGCGTGCATCTCGCGAGTGGCAGCGGTAACGACCGCGCACTGGCGATCGCCGGCCGCGCGACGTCTGAGGATGGGAGCACTGTCTGGCAGGAGCATGTCACTGCCAAGGTCGGCTACGCCGACGAGGCTGAGTTGCCCGCGCTCGATCTCGCGGCCATTGCCGCGCGCTGCACGGTACGAGAGCAGCAGTTCTCCGGTGCTGAGGAGAATCCGCATCTGGCGTTCGGTCCGCGCTGGAAGAACTTGCGTCGGATCCGCTACGGCAAGACGGAAGCGATCGCAGAGCTGGAGCTGCCGGCGCAGTTCGCGGGTGACCTCGAGGCGTATCGGATGCACCCCGCCCTGATGGACATGGCGACGGCGTGCGCGCAGGCATTGGTACCTGGGCTGGACCCGTCCCGCGATCTGTATGTGCCTCTTTCGTACACGCGTCTGACGATGTTCGCGCCCCTGGCGGCGAAGATCCGCAGCTATGTGCGGCTCGCTGAGAGCGATTTCGACCCGAGTGAGATCGTTGTATTCGACGTGACGATCACGGACGAAACCGGCAAGGTGCTCGTGGACGTCTGCGATTTCATGATGCGACGCGTCGATGATGGGGCACACTTACAAGCATCCGGATTCACCGCGAGCATCCGGCGCACAGGGCCGAAGTTCGAGATTTCGACCGCGCACTCCTCGCAGGCGTCACCACCGGCGTTGCTTGGCGACGCAATCGAGTCGGCTGAGGGACTCGAGGCCTTGGAGATGATATTGGCCGGACCGGCATTGTCGCACGTGTTCGTGTCGCCGATCGACCTGATGTCGCACCTCTCGCAGATGCGCGGTGGGCGCACCGAGAGCGGCCCGAGTGCGAGCTCCGACGCGCCGCCGGATGTCTCGGCTGTCGAGCAAGAACTGAGTCGGTTTCCGGGAATCCAAGACGTCGTCGTCAAACCAGTGCGGATTCGCCCTCGCCAGTGGCGGGTATCTGCATTCGTCGTGTACGCACCGTCGGGCCGGCCGCGAAAGAGCGCCTTGCGGATTCATCTTGCGCGACTGTTTCCGCCGCATCTCGTGCCGACTCACATCGTAGAACTTGAATCACTGCCTCGCGACGAGAGTGGGGACATTGCGCGTGAACGACTGATTGACCAGTTCGGTGACGGTGCCGGAGAGAGTGCGCCGCTCACCACCACAGAAGAGATGGTCGCGAAACTGTGGTCCGAGCTGATTGGCGTGGCACAGCCCTCAGCGATCGACAATTTCTTCGAACTCGGCGGCCACTCACTGGTGGCCATCCGGCTGCTCGCGCGGCTTCGTCGCGCCACGGGGATCGAGCAGCCACTTGCGGCGCTCTTTGAACACCCGACGCTGGGTGATTTCGCTGCGCTCTATGCCGATCCAACTGCGTCTCCGTTGGCTCCTCTCCAACCGCACGCAGCGAGCGACGAGTTTCTGCCGAGCCGTCTGCGCCTCACTCATCTGCAGGAGGGGCTCTGGGCGGCGGAGCAGGCGAGGCCCGGGACCACGATCAACCATGTGTCAGGTGTCCGACGCCTTGCCGGGCGCTTGTCGCTGGAGCATCTGCGGGCCGCGTTGGAGTTTCTCCTCGCACGGCACGACGCACTGCAACTTCGAACTCGCGTCGAAGACGGTTCCCCGATGCTCGAGCGTGAGGTGGAGAGTGTCGCACGGATCGAGGTCCTCGACGGCTCTGCGTTGGACGCCGACGCGTACGAGCCGGTGCTCCGCCAAGCCCTTGGTGTTCCTTTTGACCTTGAGCATGATGCGCCGGTGCGCGTCACAGTCCTGCGGATCGCGGACGATGATCATTTGTTGCTCCTCAGCGCGCACCACTTGCTGGTGGATGGCAACTCCCTCTCCGTGCTCTGGCACGACCTGCTCGCGGCATATCGGGCGTTCGAGGCGAACCGCACCCCCGACATGCCTCCCGCGCCGTCGTTCCGGGCGTGGGCGCTCGAAAGCCGACGCCGCGTCGAGGCGGGAGAGTTCGATGCGCAGCTGGCGTACTGGCGCGAGCGCCTCACGACGCTCCCTGCCTCGCTCGACCTCTCGACTGGGGATGGCGAGGACACTCCAAGCTTCGAAGCCGGGACAGTCCTCTTCCCTCTCGACCGCGACTTGATGGAGCGCGTGGAGCGGCTGAACGTGCTAGGCAGCACGCCGTTCCTCGTCGTGCTCTCGGCGCTGCAGGCCGTCTTGAGTCGCTACTCAGGTGAATCCGACATCGCGGTCGGCGTGCCCGCCCTCCTCACCGCAGGAGACGAGCGGCTTGAGTCTGGCGTCGGTCTCTTCATCAATACCATGATCCTGCGCACCACCATCGACGGCACGGAGTCGTTCCCCGCGTTGCTCGAGCGCAATCGCAAGATCGTACTGGACGCGTGGTCGAATCGCGAGTTCCCGTTCAGTCTGCTGGTCGAGACGCTGAATCCGCAGCGGCACCGCACCCGTAATCCCTATTTTCAGGTGCTCTTGTCATTCGAGCAGGCGGATGCCGGCGCGACGGGTCAGGTCGGCGGCCTTTCGCTGGCGCGCTATGAGATCGAGCGCACGGGGACGCAGGCCGAGCTGGCGTTCTACGTGCGGTGGATGAAGGAGGGTGGCGCCCTGAGCATCGATTACGATGCCAGTCTCTTCTCCAAGCCCCAGGTCGAACGCTTCGCAACGCACGTGCTCCGCCTGTTGGAGCAGGGCTTGGCGAATACCCAGCAGGGTGTCGGCGAGCTCGACTTTCTCGCGACGGCGGAGCGTCGGCTGTTGGTCGAGGGACGGAACGCTACGACCCGACTCTGGCGCTCGACTACGACGGTGGCGCTGGTCGCGGCGCAGGCCATTCGCGTACCCGACCGCGTGGCGGTGTCGCAGGCCGCGGCGCGACTCAAGTACGAGGCGCTCTGGTCGCGATCCGGAACCGTCGCCGCGGCGCTTCGGCGACGGGGCTGCGGCGCGGAGAGCATTGTCGGCGTGAGCGTGGAACGGTCGCCAGAAATGTTGGTGGCGCTCCTGGGGATTTGGCGCGCTGGCGGGGCGTACCTGCCGCTTGATCCCGCCTTCCCGGCGGACCGACTCGCGTTCATGGTGGCGGACGCGGGGTGCACGCTCGTCGTACGCGACGAGAGTGGGTTTGACCCCGGCGGAGATGTGGCGGCGGTATCCGTGAGTGCCTTGGAGCAGGAGGGAAGCGGCGGGGACCCGGCGGATCCGCTCTGGAGCGCCGGGGCAGACGGGCTGGCGTACGTGCTCTACACCTCGGGCTCCACTGGCCGACCGAAGGGCGTCGAGGTGTCCCATGGGGCGTTGGCGAACTTCCTGCAGTCCATGGCGGAGGCGCCTGGCTTGGGTACCGACGATGTCTTGCTGGCGGTGACCACGCTCTCGTTCGACATCGCGGGACTTGAACTCTGGCTCCCCCTCAGCGTCGGCGCACGCGTGGAACTCGCGCGGGCAGAGGATGCCCGTGATCCGGAACCGCTGATAGCCCTCCTCGTGTCGAGTGGCGCGACGGTGATGCAGGCCACACCGGCGACATGGCGGATGCTGCTCGACGCCGGATGGCAGGGCAGCCTGCAGCAGGTGTGGTGTGGCGGTGAGGCGTTTCCGCGTGAACTCGTGACGCCGTTGCGCGAACGAGGGAGCGCAGTCTGGAACTTCTATGGTCCGACAGAGACGACGATCTGGTCGACGGTGTACCGCCTAGGCGACGAGACCTCCGAGACGACGGTGCCGATCGGCCTCCCGATCGCCAATACCCGGGTCTACGTGATGGATCGTTCCGGGCAACTGGCAGCGCCTGGCGTGCCGGGAGAGCTGTGGATCGGTGGGGCGGGCGTCGCTCGCGGCTATCGCGGCCGACCGGAGCTGACGACCGAACGCTTCGTGGCAGACCCCTTCGATCCAGGCAGTGCAGTCTATCGGACGGGAGATTCGGTCCGCTGGACGCCCGCCGGGGTGCTGGAGCATCTCGGCCGACTCGATCATCAGGTGAAGATCAACGGCTTTCGCATCGAACTCGGCGAGATCGAGAGTTTGCTGGCCCAAGCACCCGCGGTGCGGCAAGCCGTGGTCGACGTGCGTGGGAATGACGGCGATCGTCGGCTGGTCGCGTACGTGGTCCTCGATTCCACCGCGCACGCAAAGCCGAGTGCCACGGAGATCCGACGGGCACTGCGGCAACAGTTACCTGACTATATGGTCCCCGGTGTCATTCTCTTTCTTGAGGCCGTGCCGCTCACGCCGAACGGTAAGGTCGATCGGCGGGCCCTGCCGGATCCCTTCGCGGATGCATCACGGGCGAAGCCGGACTATGAAGCACCGGCGCCCGGGGTCGAGACGACGATTGCTGCCGTGTGGACAGAACTGCTCCAGCTGGAGCGCGTCGGACGTCACGACAACTTTTTCGAGCTCGGCGGTCACTCGCTACTCGCCCTTCAAGCGGTATGGCGACTCCGACGGGACAACGGACTGGAACTCGACGCGAGGGTGTTCTTCTTCAACACGCTGGCGCAAATGGCGGACGGGATCAAATGATTCCGCTTCACTTCGGTCTCCAGCACTCAACGCTGTTCGGCATCTACGACCCTGCAAAGTCGCCGCGCCGTCGAATTGGGCTCCTAATCGCCAACCCGACCGGATGGGAGGCTATCCGCGCGCACCGCGCGCTGAGACTGTTGGCGATGAAAGCCAGCGAAAAGGGATTTGACGTTCTGCGATTCGACTTCATGGGGACGGGAGATTCACTCGGCGACGAGTCCACGCACACAGCGGAGCAGGCTCTGCTCGACATCGAGGTCGCGGTAGAAGAGCTCACAAGTCTCGCGGGGGTTTCACGAATCGTACTGGTTGGCGTTCGTGTCGGTGCGAGAATCGCATTGGAGGCTGCACGGCGCGGAGGGATGCCAGTGGAGCGGATTGTACTCTGGGATCCGGTTAGTCTGGAGAGCCCGGAGCCGGGTACCCCTCGGAGCGAGACGGACGTGCCGGACTCTGAGAACGATCGGCACTCATTAGCTCATCCACTCTCGCTAGTGCCACATCTCGCCGCGCAGTTGTCTCACTCGCCACTCAATAGTCGGGTCCGTGTGTTAATACTGCTATCACTCGGACAACTCATGCCGTTCGACCTTACCTCCATTTCGAACTTGGTTGTCGACTCCGAGAGCGCTGGAGCACCATGCTGGATCGAGGAGCATGACAATGGTGCCGGCGCTGCACCGGTGCATTCGATCGACCGCATTGTCTCATGGCTGGAGTCGTAGCATATGAGGACTGAGACACTGTGGCGAGAACGGCCGATGACGTTCGGGCGGCACGGCACGCTCGTTGGAATTCTCACCGAGCCGACGGTCGTCAGCAAAATTCCGATCGTAATCCTTGGAGCTGGCATCCTGCACCGTGTGGGACCCTCGCGGTATTCCGTCGTTCTTGCTCGCACGTTGGCCAGAACGGGACACCCGGTGCTGAGGTTCGACCTTTCAGGCATCGGTGACAGTGCTCGCTCCCCAGAAACGAATCTTCGCGACACCGCTGTCTCCGATATCAACGATGCTATTGGTGTCGCGCTTGGCGCCGGAGCGGAGCCAAGTACCCAAGTGTCCCTCATCGGCTTCTGTTCTGGCGCCGACAACGCGTTCTATGTCGCTATTCGAGACTCACGTGTCGCGTCGATTGTGCTCTTTGATCCCACTGTTCATCGCACGTGGGGTTTTCGTTTTCGCGATGCGGTCAGGAGGCTTCGGAGCCCGCGTGCTTGGTGGAACGTGCTCTCCGGACGTTCGATCCAACTGCGCCTAGCCGCTCGCGCCTCATCGAATGACGCTGCTCGCGCACCCGATCATTACGGGCTGCTTGTCGCCGGTCAACAGGAGGCAAACCTCGGTTCAGAATCGATCGGAAGGGGCGGCGCCAACCTTCTGTTTGTCCTGAGTTCGGGAGCCCATTCGTACTGCAACTCGTCGCGGCAGGTTCGCGAGTCTCTGCCGCGCGGCTATGCTACGGGGCGCTTGGAGGTTGCTTGGATGCCGGAGATCGACCACGTCCTAAGTCGGTCGGAGCATCAGGAACGGCTGACGAATCTGATCGAGCAATGGTTCGCAAAGACCGCGGCGGCGAGCAGTATTCCACGGTGAACAAATCAGCGCGGGGTTCTCGAATGGTTCTTTGGGCAGTGATCGCTGCCGGCGCGGTAGCCCTTGTGGCTGTCGGATCTCGGGTGCGGGATCGCGATTCGCGTGTCTTTCGCGCGGCGTCTCTGAGTCTGGGCGCGTTTCTGCCCGCCCCGCGACCCTCAGAGTCGGTACGTTTCCCTTTCGTCGAGCAGTTTTCAGGTGGACGGCTATCGGATGCGTGGCGGTGGCGTGAGCGTGACGCGCTTTATGTCAAGGTGGATGGTGGATCGTTGATTGCCGACGCGTCGCGTGAAAGCGTTTGGTGGATGAACAAGCGCGGTCCCTTCGTCCATCTCCCGATCGCGGGTAATGTGGAGATCGTTAGCCACGTGCGGGTTCGTCGTGCGAGTGATCCGATGTTAGCGCCCGACCGCGAGTGGCAGTTCGCCGGGCTTATGCTCCGGAGTGACATAGGCGATCGCCCGCTCTCGCTCGAGAATTATGTGTTTGTGGTTATCGGCCACCGAGGGAGCTCTCTTCAGGCGGAGTTCAAGTCTACTCGGAACGGCGATAGTGACGTGGGCTCCGTTCCCTGGCCCGACGGGGACGCTGAACTGAGACTCGTTCGTTCTGGAGCGACGATCACCGCCGAGATCCGTACCCCGGGTGATTCCCTCTGGCACGTCCTGAAAGAGTATCATCGTCCGGACCTGCCTTTGGAGTTGCAGGCAGGATTGATCGTGTATGCATATAGTGAAGGTCGCGGTGTATTTGATTTGCGCGCGATGTTCTCCAGCGTCGTCGTGCAACTTCCAGCGTCAGAATGAATCGCCTCAGAATTGCTTGACGGCAGAGCACCGTACGCTTCGGACGCACTTCATTTGTAGTGATGCCCTTTCACCGCATCCTCTTCCGCTCACGCCTTGAGCGGCGAGAATGACTTGGCGCTTATGGTGTACACCCCGCTCTCCACCTGCAGCACCCCGCGGACGAACAGCAACGGCGTACGTGAGATCAGCAGCGCCTGCTCCTCGAAGCGCCGCGGCGTCACCACCACGTTGATCGTCCCCGTCTCATCTTCGAGCGTGAGGAAGACGAACCCCGTCGCGGTGCCCGGCCTCTGACGGCAGATCACCAGTCCCGCGAGTGCCACGGGTGCGCCATCGCGCAGCGTGTGCAGCTCGCGCAGATGCCGCATCGGATGGCCGTTGAGCGAGAGCCCCGTGAGCCGGTGGTCCGCCTCGATGAGCTCCGGCGGTGCGAACGCGGGGAGGTGCGGCGGTACGCGCGACTTCCGGAAGAGTGCGAGTGGGCCTGCGCACTCGCGCTGCGCCTCGAGCACGCGCCAGAGCGCGACTCGCCTTCGCCGCGCCATCGGCTCGTCCTCGACGAACGCGGCGAACGCCCCCGACTCGGCGAGGGCACTCAGCGGGCGTCGGTCGAGCCTCGTGCGGTGCACGAGGTCGGAGATGGCGGTGAAGGGCGGCGTGGCCGCTTCGATCTTGGTGCGCGCGCTGCCGTCCAAACCCAGCCCTGCTCCAGACGTGGGCCGACGATGCCGCGCGGCGGAGGCCATTCAGGCCCGCTGAGCCTCACCCCGACGCCCCGACGACGCGCCGGGACATTCGGCGTGCGCGTCAGTCCAACCAGGGCGTCCGATCGGTCTCCGCTGCGGCCGGGCGCCCACGGGCGACGCCGTCCGGACGGCCAACGCGGCGCGGCGCCGGAACTCGATGCCGCGTGAAGCGCAGTGATGCAATTCACACTTGAGTTCAGAGAGCTGTACTGACGTTGTGACGTTATAACGTTAGTATTCATTTATGTCCACCACCAAGCGCGCCACCGTCTACCTCGACGCCACGCTGCACCGGGCGCTCCGGCTCAAGAGCGCCGAGACCGAGGCCAGTATCTCTGAGCTAGTGAATGCCGCCGTCCGGCACAGCCTCGCCGAAGACGCGGATGATCTGGCGGCATTTCGTGATCGCGTGAAGGAGCCCCGGGTGTCCTTCGAGACCGTCGTCCGCGATCTGAAGAAGCGTGGCAAGCTATAGCATCCTGATGACGCGATCGGCCGCCAAGGAACTCGGAGGCGTGCCCACGAAGGACCGACAGCGCATCGTGAAACGCATCGCGGCACTGGCCGACGATCCGAGTCCAACGGGGGTCGAGAAGCTGAGTGGCGACGACAAGTACCGTGTCCGCCAGGACGACTACCGGATTCTCTACGAGATCGTCGATGCCGCGCTGATCGTGACCGTCGTGCGAATCGGCAACCGGCGCGAAGTCCACCGCCGCTAGCCGGACTCGCTGCCGGACTCGTTCACGCCTACGGTTCAGCTTCAGCCGAATCAAATAGCGCGCGCGTAGCGCGCGCTCAATAGC
>Ga0163144_10012534_pt1 | contig 17799 bp, 18 predicted proteins | sample OliLak19BULKMAT1_FD_123175 | JGI IMG/M metagenome (GOLD analysis project Ga0163144, IMG submission 123175) | Freshwater microbial mat bacterial communities from Lake Vanda, McMurdo Dry Valleys, Antarctica - Oligotrophic Lake LV.19.BULKMAT1 | ecosystem: Environmental > Aquatic > Freshwater >...
CGCGCAGGCGCTCGACCCAAGCCAGATCGAGCTTCGCGGGACCCAACAGGTAGCGGAAGAGCGGCACCGTAAATCCCGCCGTCAGATCGAAAACGGCGACGCGGCCCCGCCACTTCGGGTCGGCGAGCTCGGCGAAAGAGGCCGGCGCGTCGACGTCGGGCACGAGATTCACGTTGTACATGAGGCCGACCTTGAAGCCGGCGTAATAGTAGTACGCCCCGTTGGGGTCCCGCGCCCAGGCCGGCCGTTTGCTCCAGTTCGGCAAAGTGCGCAAGTCGGCGAGCCAGCCCTTCTTGCGCAAGCCCGGAAAAGCCTCGGTGAGCCCGGAGGAGATGACGTCGGCGCCGTCATAGCCGCGTTCGCTTTCGGCCGAGAAGCGCTGGATCAGCTGGGCGCCGCCCGCGTAGAGCTTTTCGATCTTGATCTCGGGGTACTCCCTCGAGAAGGCCTCGATGACCGCGTCGTTATACGGCAGCGGGATCGCGTACCACAGCAAGGTTCCTTCCTTCTTCGCGCCCGCGACGAGCGCCTCCCGCGTCAGCGCGGGAAGCGCTTCGAGCGCGCGCCGTTCCTTGCGCGCGAAGAAGCCGTCGATGAGGCCGGTCGCCGCCGCGGCCGGGGCCGCCGCCGCGAGGATCAAGCTTGCGACGAAACGGATCATTTTAATCAAGGGCATCTTCTCTCCTGTCGGCCGCGAGAACCGGCGCGCACGCCGCGAGCGCGACGGCGGCTCCGATGAGCGCGAGCACGGCCACGCGGCGCATTTCCCCTTTCTGATACGATTCGAAAACGGCCGAGCCGAACACTTCGGTCCCCGGGCCGGCGAGCAGGGCTGACGCCTCGATCTCGCGGAAGGACGCCATGAACGCGAGCGCGGCGCCGGCGGCGATGAAGGGGCGGGCCAGCGGCCAAAGGATTTCACGCGCCGCTCTCAGCGACGACGCGCCGCAGAGCGCGGCTTGCTCGCCGAGCTCTGGGCTCAGGCGCGCAAGGCCCGAGCGCGCGCTTTGATGCGCGAGAGGAAGCTCGCGCACGAAGTAGGCCAGCGCGAGCGTGCCGAGCGTGCCGTGCAGCGCCAGCGGAGGCCCGGCGAAGGCGATGATGAAGGCGGCGCCGAGCACGACGCCGGAAAAGGCATAAGGCAGGGTGCAGAGCGCGGTGAGCGCGCCGCCCCCGAGGAACGCGCAGGCCGAGCCCACGGCGGCGCAGGCCCCGGCCGCGCCGGCCGCGAGCAGAAGGCTGTGCATGAAGGCGCGGCTCGTCGCCGCGTCGGCGAGAGCCAACGGCTCTCCTCCGGAGGCCGCGCGCGCCAAGAGCGCTCCGACGGGCAGAAGGACCGTGACGCAGACGAGAATCGCCGCGAAGCCGGCGGCCGCCGCGGCCGGCCGACCCGTGAGCGTCCGAGCCGGCGCGCGACGAAACCGCGGCCCGACCGAGGGCGGCTCGGAGAGCAGGCCCTGCACGGCGAGCACAGCCGCGCCGACGAGGACGAGCAGGACCGAGATCAGCGCCGCCGCCGCGGGGTCGAACGGATAGACCGACAGCGCGTCGTACAGCACCCGAGTGAGCGTGCCTTTTCCGGAGGGCCACGCGAGGACGGCATGCAGGCCGAGCATCGCGTTGGACAGCATGAAGCCCAGCGCCAACGCGGACGCCAGGCCCGGAAGCGCCAGCGGCAGTTCGGTCTCCAGGAACGCGCGCGCCGGGGTGGCCCCGCACAGCCGCGCCGCCTCCGAGAAGCCGGCGTCCATCGAGCCGAACAGCCGCTCGGAGGCGAGGAAGGTCATGGGCAGGAGAGCGAGCGCGGTCACGAATGTCAGCGCGACGTCCGAGCTCGCGTCGACCAGCAGCACCCAGGCCACGCCGAGAACCGTGTGCGAGAGGACGAAGGGCGCGGCCGCCGCCGCGCGCATCGCTCCGCGGCCGGGAAAGCGATAACGCGCGGACAGGCGTCCGGCCAGCGCGCCGACGGCGGTGGCGAGAAAAGAGGCCAGCAGCGACACGACGAAGGTGCGCGCGGCGGCCGCGCGCGCGGCGGGATCAGCCGCGAGCTCTCGCGCCGCGGCGCCGGCGGCTGAAGCCTCGATGAAAAGAGCCCCGAACGGATAGAGCACGGTCAGGCCCAGGACGGCATAGCAGGCGGCACGAAGCATCGGCCATAGTGTGACAGATGCGCTTCCAAGACGGTATGACGGCCGTCATGCCGCGCCGCGGCTGTGATTAGGCGGCGAAGACGGGCGCTTCGCGCCGCACGGGCTCGTCGACGAACGCCGACGGGAACGACTGGGTCTTGCCGATCTTCGCGAGCGTCTCCGCGATGCGCTGCGGCCGGCCCCAATCCGACCAATGGACCCCGTCCATGGGCATGGCGACCATCCGGCTCGCGGCGGCTTCCGCGATGTCGCGCGAGAAGTTCACGTGCTCCATTTTCTCGTATGCGCGCGCGATCGCGGCCGCCTGCCCCGCGCGGCCCATGCAGGGACGCAGCGCGTCGAACCGCTCGATCATCGCCGGCTGCGAACGGCGCGCGATGTCCCATAGCGCGGAGACGCGCGCGACCATGATCATCGTGTTCCAGAGCCCGCCCTGACGGTGGAGCGCGGCGGCCTCGGCGGCCTGCGGCTTCTCCTTGAAGCGGGCGACGGCCGCCGCGCGGCAGCCCGGGACCGCCGAGCCCGGCGAAATCCAGCCGTAGTCGGGCTCGGGGCCGTCGGGGCGCGCCGACAGCAGCACGACCCGGTCGGGCAGCTCCGCCGCGAGCCCGTAGGCTTCTTCGAGCAGCGCCTGGAACTTGTCGAGCGGATGGATGAAGTGATCCGAAGGCATGATCGCGACGAGCGCGTCCGGGGCCTGCGCCATCACCTGGGTCAGCGGAAGATAGACTCCGGGGCCCGTGTCCCGGCGCAGAGGCTGCTCGATGATGCGTCCGGGGATGTCGAGCCGGCGCGGCTTCTCGACGAACCGGCGATGGTCCGTGTTGATGATCGTCAGTATGCGCGAGGGCTCGACGAGGCCTCGCGCGCGGTCGAGGGTGTGCTCGAGCATCGTGCGCTCGCCGGAAAAGGCGCAGTACTGCTTGGGACGGGGGTGGCCCAGCCAGCGCCGGATGAAGGCTTCCATGCGCTGGCCGTCTCCTCCGGCCAGCACGACGGCCCATCGCCTGCGGGAATCGTTCGCGGTCGTCATCTCTTTCGCATAAATCGCTGAAAAAGATTTTATACCGGAACAGGCGCGCGGCGTATGGCGGCCCGGTCACCTTATGGTGATGTATTTGTGACGGGCTACTGAACGCCCGCTTCGCAGGCCGCGATCGGCTTCGCCCAGAAGGCGCCGCCCGACGTGATGACGTCGAGCGAGGTCGTGGGATAGCGCGCGTCGTGCGGAGCGGGGTCCTGGAACACGATCTCATCGCCCTGGGAATTGCACGAGGAGCCGGCGCCCAGCGTCTTGTTCAGGTTGTACGCCACGCAGATCTTCGTCGTCGCGTCGCTGTCGCTCATGCCAGCGGGCTTCGACGTGAGGCCCGGAAAGGCTTCGGCCGTCGCGGTCCGCGCGGGGCCTTCGTACCTCCGATAAGCGTTCAGATTCTTGACGCAGATGCATTGGGGGTTGCCGCCGGTGCACAGCCAGTCGTCGCCCCCGGTGCCGCCGGTGCCGCCGGTCCCGCCGGTGCCGCCCGTTCCGCCGGTGCCCCCTCCGACGCCGCCGACGAGGCAGCTCTCGCCCGTCGAAGCTCCTCCCGGGCAAGTGATCGTGTTCGACACGCACGCCGGCGCGCTCTTCTGCCGGTACTGGTAGGTCTTTCCCGGCTGGACGTTCGTGTCCACGAAGGTGTTCACGTTGAGGTTCGTGCAGGGCGCGATCGAATTAGGACCGCCGCAGACCCATTCGCTGTTGCCGCCGTCGACGCTGCGCAGCACGGAGTTGGAATCCCGGTTGTTGAGAAGCTTCCACGTCACCACGTTCTGCGTGGCGCCGCACGTTACGCTCAAGACCTGGTTCGCCGGGTTCGCGGCGGGCGCCGGAGCGGGCGCCGGAGCCGGCGCCGAGACCGGTGCTCCCCCTCCGCCTTTCGGGCTCGAGCCGCCGCCCGAGCCGCTCGAGGCGGGCTTCGCCGTAGCCGCCCCTATGTTCATGCCCGCCCCGCCCAGCGAGTACGCCTCATCCGCCGTCAGATCGACCGAGCCCGCGCCGCCGCCGCCCGTCTCCGCGGCGCCCGCCTGCGCGCTCGAGGAGGAGCTGGCGCCGTTCTTCGGCGCGCGGCGGGCTCCCTGCCCGATCTGGGAGTTGGATTTCTTTTTCCTCGTATTCCGGACTCCGACGATCCCCTTGCGATTCGAGCCGGCCCCGGAGGCTTTGAGCCCCTGCTCCGGCCGGTCGTCGCCGCTGAGCGCGAGCAGCGGCCTCAGCTCCTGGATGTCGGCGTCGAGCTTATCGCCGTATTTCGCGCGGTTGAGCGGCAGGGCCGCGATCCGCTCCAGCTTCTCGTCGTTCGTCAGGTTCGAATCGAGGATCTCCAGGTTCTGGGGCTGCGCGAGGATCCAATCGATCTGTTCCTGCCGCGGCTTGGCCGAGGCGTCGAGGGCGAGCAGCGCGAAGACGCCGAGTACGGCGACAGTTGATGCTTTCACGAGGACCTCCGCGGCTATTAATTGTCGTCGGGGCAGAGAGCGGCTCGAGTGATGAACTCCGCTGCCGCCACCTTGCCGCTCGCCACGAAGAGCAGATTGGTGTCGTCGTCGGACCGCCCGTTGTAATGGTCGTTGAAGACTTCCATGTGCCAGAGGATGTTCTCGGCTCCGTTCTTCATGTCGTTGAGCCTCCACCTACATCTGAAGTTTAGGCGGGAATCGCGGAGGCGTCAAGGTCGATTGGGATAAAAGCCGGTTAAGGATCGGTACGTCAGGGCAGGTAGGTATCGAGCGGCAGCGCCGTCATGGCGAACGGATCGATCCGGCTGCCCCGCAGCTTTACGCCCCAGTGCAGGTGGGGACCCGTCGCGCGGCCGGTCTTGCCGACGAGGCCGAGGACCTCGCCTTCGCTCAGGGATCCGTTCTCGACGGCGTCGATGCGCGAGAGATGCGCGTAGATCGAGAATAGCCCTAGCCCGTGATCGAGGATCACGGTGCCGCCCGAGTAGAACAGGTCCGCCGCGAGCACGACGCGGCCCGCCGCGGGCGCGCGCACGGGCTCGCCCTGGGCCGCGCGAAGATCGGCTCCATTATGAGGATCCTTCGGCACGCCGTTGAAGACGCGCCGTTCGCCGAAGCGGGCCGAGGTCGCGCCCGGGATCGGGGAGACGAACCGGCCGCGGAAAAGAGGGGCCGGACCGGAGGCCGCGTAGATCGCCTTGGTCCGCGCCTGCTCGCGGTCCACGCGCGCCTGGTCGGCCGGCGATAGGCGGACGAAGCGGTCGTCGACGGTCAGATTGGTCGTGGGAAAAGTCTTGTGCTTGACCATGATCGTCCGCGAGGACGAACGTCCGCCGATGACGAGCTCCAGGCGCGCGGCGCCCGTCGCGACGTCGAGGTCGAAGCCCGCGAGCGCGGCGTAGCCGCCGCCCGCGACCTTGTAGAACTCGAGCGTTTTGCCGCGCAGCGTTCCCGTCGGCGCGCCGCCCTGGGATTTTCCGACCGCGATCAGGATGATCTCGCCGGGCGCGGCGCCGCGCGTCAGGATCGAGTCCTCCTCAAGCAGCACGCCGTTGACCGAGACGGCCGGATCCGCGGCGGCGGGAAGCGCGGTCAATAACAGGAAGGCGGCGGTTCGGATCATGGGGTCACTCTATCATTCCCGTGCCCATGATGCGAACCGGACCGCGACCGCGGCCAAACCCAGCGCGAGCAGCCAATGGACGGAGGGCGCCGCCTGCAGCGAGTAGCCCACGACCCATGACGCCAGAATCGCCGTAATTATAATGTCAATAAATGTAATATTTATATCCAATATTCGCTGTTTTTCAACAGCCGCCCGCGGTGTCCGCCGGCGGGATATTAATACCAGATTATCGACGGAAAAAGAGGAGCCGCCCCGCGGCGCGAGGCGGCTCCCGCCATCAAGGCCTGATCGGCTGGACGGCGCCTCCCTGAGTGCCCATCCCCGTTTCGCCGGTTCCACCCGTTCCCGGCGCCGTACCGGTCGAGATGCCGACCGGACCCGAGGCGCCGGTCGCGCCGCTTGCTCCGGTCGCGCCGGTCGCGCCGGTCGCGCCTCCGGCCGCCTGGTTCTGCGCGGACGCGAAGCCCGCGAGGCCCAAACCCAGCGCGGCGACGGCCATCCATTTATTTTTCATGTCGTCACCTCCAACCGCGAGTGTAGCCCCGGACCCCGCGGCGAGAAATATCGGCCGCGCAACAGTGATAAGATACGCGCATGAAGGTGATCGGGCGGGGCGTCGTGGAAGGCCAGGCGGCCGCGCATCTGTTATCCGAGCTGAGGCGCCTCGATCTATTCGCGCCGTTGTCCGAAGAGCAGTTGGGCAAGCTGCTCTTCTTCGTCAAGACCCTGGAATTCGCCGACGGCGAAATCATCTTCGAGAAGGGCGACGAGGCGACCTGGTTCTACCTGATCCAGAGCGGCGAGGTTGAAGCCTATGTTCCGGGAATCTTCGGCTCGCGGGTCCTCTCGCGGATGGGGCCGGGAGATTTCTTCGGAGAGCTGGCGCTGATCCTTCGTCAGCCGCGCTCGGCCGGAGCCCGCTGCGTCGGCGACGTGATTTGCTTCGCGCTCGACCGGGCGGACCTCGAGATTCTCATGGAGCGCTCGCCCGATATCACCGCCGCGATCAAGAACATCGCCCAACGGCGGTTCGGCGTCGGATAGAACCGCGCGCCGTTTATCCTATAATCGACCCTGATGCCGCCCCCCTTGAAGATCGCCGTTTGCGGAGCGTCCGGCAGAACCGGCTCTCGAGTGGCCGCGCTGGCCGCCGTGGATCCGCGCTTTCATCTGCTCGCGCGCGTCGGACCCGCGCAGGCGAACGCGTTCGAGGACGAGGTCGGCGCCTGCGGCGCCGTGATCGACTTCACGACGCCGGAGTCCTGCGTGAAGTTCGCGGCCGCCTGCGGCCGCGCGAAGGTCCCGTTCGTCACGGGCACGACCGGCCTCACCGACGTCCAGCGCGCAACGGTCGCCGCCGCCGCGCGCAAGACCGCGGTATTCATGGCGCCGAACTTCAGCCGCGGCGTGACGATGCTCCTGCATCTCGCCGAGGCCGCCTCGCGCCATCTGCCGGAGTACGACGCCGCGATCCTCGAGACGCATCACAAGACGAAGAAAGACGCGCCGTCGGGGACGGCGCTGAGGCTCGCGAAGGCCGTCTCCGAGGGGCGGCGCGAGGACGGCGCGGTGCCCACCGCCTCGGTCCGGATCGGCGGCGTCGTGGGCGACCACAGCCTGACGCTCGCCGGGCCGTATGAACGGCTCACGCTCAGTCATACCGCCGAATCGCGCGACGCCTTCGCGCTCGGCGCGCTCGAGGCGGCCCTCTGGACAGCGCGCAAGCGGCCCGGTCTCTACGACATGCTCGACATGATGGGCCTGCGCTAGCCGCGCGCTACAGCTTCTTGTCGGCGTGCAGCTGGGCCCGAACCCGCGTGAGCAGGGTCTTCGCGGTGAACGGCTTGGGGATCCAGTCGCGGATGCCGAGCTCGTAGGACTTCCCGATGGGCCCCAGCATGTTTTCCGCGGAGAGCATGACCACGGCCTGCGCGGCGCCGCCCGGCGACGACCGGATCGTCTCGAGGACCTCGTTCCCGCCGATCCTCGGCATCCGATGGTCGAGGATCACCAGATCGTAGACTCCCTTCTTATATTTCGCGATGCCCTGGAAGCCGTCGGCGGCGGTCTCCACCCGATAGCCCTCGGTCTCGAGAAGATCCTTGATGAGGTTCAGCACCTCGATGTCGTCCTCGACGACCAGGATGCGAGGACCGGCGGCGGTGACCGTGGTGGTCATGCGCGTCCAGAGCCGCTGCAGGAAGTTCATTTTCGGATGTTAGTATATCCGGCCCATCCCTCGCCACACTTCCTGTATAATGCACGGGCATGCGCGCCGCCCTTAAAAGGCTTTGGGAATCCTGGCTTGACCTGTTCGCCGAGGAAGGCCTCGACGAGCCGCGCTACGATCCGGTCCACCTGGCCGTCGTGCTCGTCGCCTGCCAGGCCGCCGTCGGCGCGTTGTTCTGGCTTCTCTGGACCGCGATGGTCTATGAAGGCGGCTTCGGCGCGGGCGAGGGACGGACCGGCAACATCGCGGCTCTGATCATCATCGCGGCCGTCGTCGAAGCTCTTCGCCGGGCCGACCGCCGCCACGCGCGCAAGGCGAAGTGAAGCGAAGGGCCCTGCTGCTGCTGGGCGCCAACCTGGGCAGCCGGTCCGCGGCGCTGCGCAAAGCGATCAAGGAGCTGAACCGGCTGGAGGGCTGCCGAGTGCTCAAGAGCTCGCGGCTCTATGAGACGGCGCCCGTCGGTCCCAGCGACAAGTCCTACTTGAATCAAGCCGTCGAGATCTTGACCGATCGTACGGCTATCGGGCTGCTGATCGAAGCCAAACGGATCGAGGCGCTCATGGGCCGGCGCCCGGGCATACGGTGGGGGGCCCGGGCGCTCGACGTCGACATCCTGTCCTACGGCCATGCGCGCATCCGCACGCCCTGGCTGACCGTCCCCCATCCGGCCACGGCCGGCCGCGCCTTCGCGCTCGCGCCGCTGAACGACGTCGCGCCCGGCTTCAAGCCCGAGGGACGCAGGCCGGTCCGCGCGCTCCTGGCGGCTATGAAGCCGGACCCTCGAATTGTTAAGCTGTGGCGAAATGGCCGATAAGCCCGAGAAACCCCGAACCGTCACGATCAGCACCCTGCTGGACATGAAGCGCAAGGGCGTCAAGATCGCGATGCTCACGGCCTACGACTACCCGACCGCGCGCATGGCCGAGGAGGCGGGCGTCGACGTGATCCTCGTGGGCGACTCCGTCGGCATGACGAAGCTCGGCTACGAGAGCACGCTGCCCGTCACCATCGACGAGATGGTCCACCACACGAAAGCGGTCAAGCGCGGCATGAGCCGCGCCCTCCTCGTGGCCGACATGCCCTACCTCAGCTACGAGATCGATCTTAAGGAAGCCGTGCGCAACGCGGGCCGCCTCTTGAAGGAGGGCGGCGCGCACGCGGTCAAGGTCGAGGGCGGGATGGAAGTCGCCTCCACGATAAAGGAGTTCTTGAAGATCAACGTCCCGGTGTTCGGCCACCTGGGCCTCACGCCGCAGGCCGTCAACCGCCTGGGGGGCTACAAGGTCCAGGGCCGCAGCCCCGAGGCCGCCGAGAAGATCCTGACCGAGGCGCGCATCCTCGAGGGAGCGGGCGTCTGCGCGGTCGTGCTCGAGTGCGTTCCCGCCGACCTCGCGAAGGAGATCACCAAGCGCCTGCAGGTCCCCACGATCGGCATCGGAGCGGGCCCGCATTGCGACGGCCAGGTGCTGGTCAGCGACGATATGCTGGGGCTTTCCGAAGCCGGGCCGACGAAATTCGTCAAGCGCTACGCCGAGGTGCGCGCGCGGTCGCTGGAAGCGATCTCGGCCTATATCCGCGAGGTCCGGGATGGGTCTTTCCCGGGCCCCGAGCACTCGTTCACCTCCCAGAAATGATCTGGCTGGCCGCGGCCGTCGTCCTCGCCGCAGGAACCGTCGCGATCTGCTGGTGGGGAGCCGGCATCATCCTGCATCCGCCCGCGATGTCGCCGATGTGGATTTTTCCCGAGCAGTTCGGCCTGCGCTACGAGCGCTTCTCGTTCAAGACGCGCGACGGGATCGAGCTTCGCGGCTGGTTCATCCCCTCGACGACCGGCGAGACGCGCACCTTGATGATGTGCCACGGCTGGGGCGACAACAAGGGCGAGCTGCTGAAGCAGACCTATTTCCTGAATGAGAACGGCGGCTTCAATCTCATGTACTTCGATTTCAGGTCGCACGGCGAGAGCGACGGCGAGATCACCACGATCGGCGGCCTCGAGACGATCGACTTCGACGCGGCCGTGGACTGGCTCCGGACGAACAAGCCCGACCACGCGAAGAGCGTCGGCGTGTTCGGCGTCTCGATGGGCGCCGCGGTGGCTGTCGCCTCGATGCCCAAGCACGGCTTCCTGAAATGCGCCGCCGTCGAAAGCCCGTTCTCGGACTACCGCACCGTGATCAAGCGCTGGGGCTGGAACCACATGAAGGTCCCTTATTATCCGCTCATCGCGATCACGCTGATGATCCTCCGGCATCGCGTGAAAGATCCCGCGATCGACGCGTTCAATCCCGTCGAATCCGCGCCGAAGATCTCGCCGCGCCCGCTGTTCGTCATCGGGGGCGAGAACGACCGCCTGATGACGCCCGAGGACGTGACGAAGGTCTTCGCGGCCGCGCGCGAGCCGAAGCAGCTCTGGATCGTGCCCGGCGCCTGGCACGCCAAGTGCCGCGAGGCCGCCGGCATGGAGTACGACACGCGCGTCACCGGGTTCTTCAAGAGGAACCTGTGATCCCGGTCGCGCGGACCAGGAAGGCGGTCGCCGCGCTCGTCGCGGGCTGGCGCGCGAAGCGGCTGACCGTCGGCTTCGTGCCCACGATGGGGGCGCTGCACGCGGGGCACGCGGAGCTCGTGCGCCGGGCCGCGCGCGAGAACGATCGCGTGATCGTGTCCGTGTTCGTGAATCCTTTGCAGTTCGGTCCGAACGAGGACTTCGGCCGGTACCCGCGCGCCCTGCCCGCCGACCGCAGGCTCGTCGGCGCCGCCGGCGCCGCCGCCGTCTACGCGCCTTCGGAGGAGGAGATGTATCTCAAAGGGTTTCACACCCACGTGGAGGTGGAAGGCCTTTCGGATATTCACGACGGGAGGTTTCGCCCGGGCCATTTCAGAGGGGTAGCGACCGTCGTCTTGAAGCTGTTCAATCAGGTCCGGCCCGATAAAGCGTATTTCGGAGAGAAGGACTGGCAGCAGGTACGGATCCTCGAAGATATGGCCAGGGACCTCGATTTGAGCGTGAAGATAATCCGAGTCCCGATCGTGCGCGAGAAAGACGGGCTCGCCATGTCCAGCCGCAATTCCTATCTGTCGTCCGCCGAGCGCCTCGCCGCCCCGGCGCTCCACGCCGCGCTCGAGGCGGGGCGAAAAGAGGCCCGTCGTCCGCATTCGCGGCCCGAGACGATCGCGGCGGCGGTGCGCAAAGCGCTCGAGGGCTCGGCGCTCAAGCTTCAGTATGCCGCCGTGTGGGACGGACGGCTGCTGGTCGCCGCTTACTTGGGAAAGACCCGATTGATTGACAATGTTTCGCTCTAAAGTTACGATAACTCCTCAATGACGCAAAAGAGCCACGACCACGAGAAGGCGCCGTCCGCGAAAGCCTCCTATAAGAGGCATCAATACTGGGTCGACGCCCCCCTCCAGCTCCAGATGGTCGGCTTCGTCGTGCTCCTGATCTCCGCGAGCCTGCTGCTGACGGCATTCTCCGTCTTCCGCGGCGTCCAGGAGTCGTCGATCTCGTCGCGCCAGATCTTCCACTCCCTCGAGTGGATCAAAGGCGCGCTGCGGGCGCCCCTGCTCCTGGCCTCCGCGATCTCCCTTCTCGCCGGCGGCCTCGTCACCCTCTTCTGGTCGCACCGCTTCGCGGGCCCCCTGCGCGTGATCTCCGCCGGCATCGCGCGCGTGCGCCACGGGAACCTCGCGGTGCCCGTGCGGGTGCGGACGACCGACGCCCACCAGGAGTTCGCGCGCGAGTTCCAGTCGATGCAGGAAGAGCTCCGAAAGATGATCCAGGCCGACCGCGAGCACATCGCGGAAGCCGTCGCCCTGCTCGAAGCGGCCGAGAAGCACCGGGCTTCCGACGAGGTCGGCAAAGCGCTCGATCACCTGCGCCAGGCTTGCGCGAAGTACCACCTTTGATGACGGCCTCGGCGCTGCTCATCGCGCTGCTGGCCGCCCCCGCCGCCGCCGCCGATATCCGCCCGCCGAACGCCGCGATGGACCTGCTGGTCGAGTCCTTCGGCGCGCCCGGGGTGGAGACGCTCGCCGCGCGCGGCCTCATCGTCCTCCACGGCGGACCCAAGGCCCGGCGCGTCGCGGCCGTCCATTGGAAGGCGCTCGGAGAGCTGGCGAACGCCGCCTCGTCGTGCCTCGCGCTCGCGGCCGCCGCCGACTCGCTCGGCCATGAGCCCGCGCCCGCCGCGCCCGCGCTCGATCTCGCCGCCTGCCGCGCGCTGCCGGCCGACGGCATCATGACGCCGTCGCTGCACGCGCTCGCGGCGGCGCTCGAGGCGGGTCACGAGGAGCGCTGGGCGCTCCGCCTCGCGAACGCTCCGCCCGCGGGCGTGCCCGGCCGGCCGAACCTCTTCGACACCGCGTGGGGCAAGGACCTGATCGCGCGCCGCCACGCAGACGCCCTCGAGAATCCGGTCGCCCTCGCGCGTCCGCTGTTCGACGATCTGCTCTCGGGCCCCCGTCCGGACAAGGACGCGGCCGCCCTCATTTGCGCCGAGGCCGCCGCGCGCGGCGCCGCGTCGCTCGACAAGCTCATCGCCGCGGACGCCGCCGCCGGCGCGCTGTCGGAGGAGCTGCGCGCCCAGCTGCGCCGCACGCTCTCGAACGAGCGCCGCCGCTGGGCCGCGGAGAAGGCCCGCGCCGCGGCGGCCGACCTGCTCGCGAAGGCGGCCGTCAAGCGCGAGCTCGAGGACCTGCGCGGCGCCGCGAAGGTCCTGTCCTCGCGGCCCGCCCTCGCGGCTTCCCTCGAGACGGCCGTGGGGCGCGCTCCCTCGCTCGAGCCCGGCGCGCGCCTGCGCTCCGCCGGCCTGCACCTCCAGGAGCCGACCCGCCTCGGCCAGCATGAGCTCGGCGACGAGGCGATCGTCTCGGGCGCGTACTGGGTCGACGGCCTCGGCGAGGGCGAATCGATCGACGTCGACGAGTCGATCGCCGTCGAGACGGAGCGCGGCTTTCCCTCCGTCGCGACCCGCGTCTTCAAGCGGAAGAACGGCGGCCCCTACCCGTACTCGCGCGCGCTCAAGATCGCCGAGACCCGGCCGTTCGCGCTGCGCTCGCTGATCTCCACGGGCGGGCTTCCTCTCGACGAGCGCGTCGAGGTCCCTCTCGCCCCCGACTTCGAGCTCGCGCTGCTGAAGGAATCGGAGGCCGCCGGCCTGCGCGCGAACTGCCGGCTCAAGGACGCCGAGTCGGCGTACGCCGCGCTCGCCGCGCTCGTCGCGGAGCCGGCCAAGGTCAAGCCTCAATACAAGGCGCTCGTCGCCCGCGCGGCCAAGGCGAATGACGCCCTCAAGGCCGACGGAGAGACGCTGCTGAAGCTCGAGGAGCGGCTGGCCGCGGCGCGCGGCGACTCCTCCCCCCAGCTCTGCAAATACGAGACCGCGCGCGTCGACGAGGCTCTCAAGCTCTCGAAGCGCCTGCCCGCCGGCTGCGACCGCGACCTGCCCGAGCTTCAAACGCTGCGCTCGACCATCATGCGCCGGGCAGCCGACCAGGCCTGGTTCCTGAAGGCCTCCGCCGACGCGCGCTCGAAGCGCAAATCCTGCGATCTCGAGGGCGCGCGCGCGCGCTGGTCCGAGGCCCTCGCCGCCCTCGACGTCGATCCCGGCGCCCGCTGCGGCCGCGTCGCCGAAGAAGAAGCCCGCGCGAGGACCGAATCCGCCGAGACGGGCCGCAAGATCGCCTGGCGCGAGGACCTCGGGAAGTCCCTCGCCAAGGCCGAGGGCGAGACCGCGCCGGCGAAGCGCCTCGAGCTGCTGCGCCCCGTGACCTCGCGCCTCGGCGCTCTCGGAGCGCTCGACGTGGGCTGCCTCGGCGCCGAGGCCAAGCGCGCCTCCACGCTGTCGGCCGCGGCCTCGAAGTCGCTCACCGCGCCCGCCGACGCCGAGACCGCGCGCCGGCTGCCGCCCGAGAACGCGCTCGCCTCCGCCGTCGCCGAGGTCCGCGCCGAGCGCGCGCGGCGCCTCGAGGCCGCCGGCGCGGCCGAGAAAGCCGCGGTCGAACCGTCCGCCCCGCCCGCCGTCGAGGCGCCCAAGGCCGAGCCCGCCGTCAAGCCCGCGGCGAAGAAGGCCGTGAAGCGCCCGCAGCGCGGCACGAAGGCCGCCCGATGAACGCGCGCCTCGCTCTCGCCCTGCTCGCCGCCTGCGCGCTTCCGGGCGCCGCCGCGAGCCTCGCCCCCGGCTCGGCGGCCGCGAATCCGCCCGCCGTCAAGCGCGCCGCCCCGGCCAAAGCCGCGCCGAAAGCCAAGAAGCCCGCGCGCAAGGCGCAGGCCGCGCCTTCGGCGGCCGCGACGGTCGTCGCCGCGCGCGCCGAGCCTTACGCGCTCGATGAGATCGCGCTGTTCGGCCTCGGGGCCGCGCTCTCCGTCCAGGACGGCGGCGTGATCGCCGTCGCCGTGCGGCCCGGCTCGCGCGCGGACCAGGCCGGGCTCAAGGCCGGCGATCACCTCCTGCGCGCGGACGGCTCGGCGACGTCGCTCCAGCTGATCGCGGCTCAGCTGCGCGCCTGGACGCCCGGGACGCGCCTGCCGATCCTCGCGCGGCGCGGCCTCGAGGTCCGCGTCCTCGAGACCGCCGCGATCCCTCTCGCCCGCGCCTACGCGCGCGGCGACCGCGAGCTCTCCGAGCACGAGAGGATCCTCGCCGCCGCCCGGCTCACGCAGGGTTCCTCCGACGGGCGCGCCGTCGTGAAAGCCGTCGGGCCCCTCACGGTCGCGGTCCGTTCCGACCAGGGCCTGTGGGCGCGGTTCCCGAAAGGGCTCCCGGCCGGGCTCAAGGAAGGCGACGAGATCGTCGCCGAGGCCGCGACGGGGTTGGCCGTCGACGCGCAGCTCGACTTTCTCGCGGTGCCTCCCGGCTCCACGCTCCGCGCGCGCGTCCTGTCCGCGATGGACGACGGCGAGACGCGCACGGTGCGCCTCGCGTTCTACGCGCTCGACCTCAAGGGCGGCGGCACCTATCCGACGCTCGGCGCCGCGACCGCGGTCTCCGGCGACCAGCGCATGACGCGCGTCTCGGCCGGCGGAACCCTGATCGCCGCCTCTCCGCTTCCCGACGCGAAGCGCCGGGCGCCCGAGCCCGTGCTCGACGCCGACGCGCGCTTGCGCGTGCGGCTATTGGACCCACTCGTCGTCGACGAGCCCCCCGCATTCTGGCGCTCGGGGCCGGGCCTCTGGGTCAAGACCGTCGAGGCCGGCGGCCGCCGCCTCTTCGAGATCACGCACGCGATCGCGGGCCGCTCGGCCGAGAACGCGGGCCTGAAGACGGGCGACCGCCTCGACGCGATCGGCGGACGCTCGACCGAGAAGATGGACTTCGCCGAGGCGATCGACCGCCTGTACGGCGCGCCGGGCTCCGACGTCGAGGTATCCGTGCTGCGCGCCAAGAGAGAGGTCCTGAAGCTCAAGCGCGGCCAGCGCTGGACCGGCGGCAAGCCGGCGCCGCTGCCGCTCCCCTTCAACGCTCAATAGCCTTTTAGGCTTCCCAAAAGATACCCATGTGTACGTTGCTTTTCTGGGAATGGCGAATTGTGGGTCTCTCTACTGCTGATAATCACTAGTTCCGGAACTAGTGATTATCGTTAGTACCTCTACTTGGCTTCGAGCTTCTCGAGGAGCTTCTTCGCGTCCGCGAGGTTGTCGGGATATTCGGCGGGATCCGCGGGGTCCTTGACCTCTTCGACGGCCTTCAGGGTCCGGATCGCGTCTTCCTTGCGGTTGAGGTGCAAGTAGGCCTCGGCGAGCGGCTGATGGTTCGCCGTGTACTTCGGCGAGAGGCGCAGCGCGGTCTCGAACTCCTCGAGCGCCTTCTTCTTGTCGCCTCCCACGAAACCCGGCAGCTGCCAGAGGATCTCGGCGAGGACGTTGTGCGCGCCGCCGTGCGACGGATCGAGGCGAAGGACTTCGGCCATCTCTTTTTTCAACGGCTTGACGATAAAGAGAGCCTTCATCAGGCCTTTCGTCTCGCCCCAGCGTCCGATCGTCACGCCGAGCCAGAAGTGGGCGTCGGCGGTCTCCGAGGCCAGCTTCACGCCCTTTTCGCAGTCCGCCTTGGCGGACTCGTAGCCGGCGAGCTTGTCCGAGCGCTTCTCCAGCTTCTCGGCGCGCCGGACCTTGGCCCGGCACAGGCGCCACAGCACCTGCCCGTCGGCGCCGCCCTGCGTCTCATTGAGCTTCTCGAGCGCCGCGATATTGTCCGCGAGGTTCGTCCCCTCGTGGCGGTGCAGATACTGCCGGTCGAGCGAGGCGTAGTCGATGTCGGCCGCGCGCGCGGGCGGCGCCAGCAGCGCGATCGCCGCGAGGCCCGCCGCGGCCAAAGCGGCCGCCTTCGACGCCCATTTCGCGGCATGCGTCATCGAGTCGCCCATGGTCTTGGCTCCCGCGTCCGAGAACGAGACGATCCTAGCGAATCCCGCCGCGCGAAGCGATCTCAGCGCCGCGACTTCCGTTTGACCGGCGATCGCCGCGCAAGGCACGCGCGCCTTCTTCGCCGCGCGCGCCAACGCGACGGGCGCCTTGCCGAAAAGGCTCGTCTGGTCGAGCCGGCCCTCCGCCGTGACGACCAGATTCGCGCGTTTGAGCGCCTTGAGCGCGCCCGTCTTCTCCAGGATCCAATCCGCGCCCGGAACGATGGCCGCGCCGGCGAACGCGAGCAGCCCCGCGCCCAGGCCCCCGGCCGCGCCGGCTCCGGGCGTCATCGCGACCTCGACGCCGAGATCGACGCTGAGGATCGCCGCCCAATGCGCCAGCGCGCGCTCGATAAGCCTGACCTCGGACTTCGCGGCCCCCTTCTGGGGCCCGAACACGGCCGCGGAGCCGGCGGGACCGAGCAGGGGATTCGTCACGTCCGACAAGGCGACGACCTTCACGCCCGCGAGCAGGCGCTTCGAGACCAGCGTCTCGACCCGGACGAGGCGCAGGAGCGCCTCGGCGCCGTCGGGCAGCTCGCTGCCCTGCGCGTCCAGGAGACGGGCGCCCAGCGCGCGCGCCATGCCCGCGCCGCCGTCGCTCGAGGCCGAGCCTCCCATGCCGATGATGATCGTGCGCGCGCCGCGCCGGACGGCGTCGCGCATCAGGTCGCCCGTGCCGCGCGAGGTCGCGGCCAAGGGCCGTCTTTTCTCGGGACGGACCAGGGCAAGGCCCGACGCGCGGGCCATCTCGATGACGGCGAGCTTTTCGGCGGCGATCCAAAGATAGGCCGCCTGGCGCCGCTCGCTCATAGGCCCGCGCACGGAGGCCGAAACGAGGCTTCCCCCGATCGCCACGCGCAGCGCGTCGATCAGGCCGTCGCCTCCGTCGGCGATCGGAATGGACATGATCTTCGCTCCCTTATAAACGGAGCGGACGCCGCGGGCGATGGCCTTCGCGGCGTCCACGCACGACAGCGAACCCTTGAAGGCATTCGGGGCGACGAGGATGTTCAACTAGGGATACATGCCGCGGATCGTCGCCGCCTTTCCAAGGCGGCGCAAGCCGACCATGAACGCGCCCATGCGCATGTCGACCTTCTCCTTCTTGGAGAGGTCGTACACCTCGGTGAACGCGCCGACGATGATCTCCTGCAGGCGGGCGTTGATGTCCTTCTCGCTCCAGAAGTAGGCCTGCATATCCTGCACCCACTCGAAGTAGGAGACGGTGACGCCGCCGGCGTTCGCGAGGATGTCGGGAACGACGGTGACGCCCTTCGCGTGGAGAATCTTGTCGGCCTCGTTGGTCGTCGGGCCGTTGGCGCCCTCGATGATGTACTTGGCCTTGATCTTGTCGGCGTTGGCCTTAGTGATCGTGCCTTCCA
>Ga0163144_10012535_pt1 | contig 17798 bp, 16 predicted proteins | sample OliLak19BULKMAT1_FD_123175 | JGI IMG/M metagenome (GOLD analysis project Ga0163144, IMG submission 123175) | Freshwater microbial mat bacterial communities from Lake Vanda, McMurdo Dry Valleys, Antarctica - Oligotrophic Lake LV.19.BULKMAT1 | ecosystem: Environmental > Aquatic > Freshwater >...
GGCGCCGGCCGCGTCACCAAAGCCCTTGCCGGTCTCTTCGGAAAAGTCGACGCCGTCGACGTCAGCCCCGAAATGGTCGCCCTCGCCAAAGGTGCCTGCGCCGCTTACCCCAACGCCACCATCTGGAACAACAACGGCTTCGATCTCAGCGTCATTCCCGGCTCCGAACTCTTCGATTTCGCCTTCTCCATCTGCTGTTTCCATCACGTCCCATCGCAGGCCGTCATAGAAAATTACGTCCGCGAGGTCGGTCGCCTCCTTCGTCCGGGCAGCCTCTTCAAGTTCGAAGTCCAGGGCGACCCAAGGGCGGGTTCAACGCCCAACGACACCTGGCTCGGCGTTCCTTTCACGGACCAGGAAGCAATCGATATGGCCGAACGCTGCGGCTTCGAGCCCCGCCACCGTGTCGGTGCAGCCAAAGAGCGTTTCTGGCTCTGGTACTTTAAGCGTTAACCCAGCCCCTGCGCCACGCCCGTGCTGTCTCCAAAGGCCTCTTCCTTCACGCCCATCCGCTCCATCAGCGCCAAATGCAAATTGCAGAACGGCGTCTTCTTCTCAAACCGCACCCGCCGGCCCGGCCGCAGCGTCCCGTTCCCGCGCCCCGCAAGCAGCAACGGCAAGTTCTCTTCAATGTGCCGGTTTCCGCACTTCAGCGACGAGCCGAACAGCACCATCGAGTGATCCAGCAGCGATCCTTCGCCCTCTTTCAGATTCTTCATCTTGTTCAGCAAATACGCCAATTGCGTCGTGTGCCAATCGATGATCGCCTCATACTGCGCCCGCGTCTCCGGAGTGTCGCGATGATGCGAAAGCCCATGGAAATTGCCCTTCACGCCCGGCAGGAACGAATAGTCATGCGACGACTGCGCATCGCCCAGCATGAACGTCGAGACCCGCGTCGTGTCGGTCCAAAAGGCGAGCACCATGATGTCCATCATCAACCGCACATGCTCCAGATGGGATTCCGGAATCCCCGCCACCGGCCGGTCCAGCGGAAACTTGCCCTCATTAATCCAGCGCTTCTGCGGTTTCATTGACGCTTCCAGCCGCCGCTCCACCGATCGCACGGATTCAAAATACTCATCCAACCGCGCCTGGTCGCCCTTGCTGCCTTTCGCCCGTAACGACCGCGCCTGCTCCAGCACTACGTCCAGCACTGAACTATCGTCCCTTTGCAGCGAGCCCAACATCTCCGGCGACTGCGGATTCATACCGGAAACCACCGGTCGCCGCTTGTTCCGGAATAACCGGTCAAACGCCAATTGCGGCACAATCTCCTTGGCCACCGGTGTCTTCGGATCGGCCCACGACAGGAACGAACCCAATGCCCGCGGAAATCCGCCGCCCGCCGTATCAATCCCAGTCCGCGGTGCGTCACAACCGATTTCCAGCGACGGCAGCGGCGTCTGATGCCCAATCCGCTGCGCCAGCATCTGATCGACTGTCGTCCCGCCCGCATCCAAATCGCCGCCCGTCGTCCGTTCCACGAACCCGCCCGAAAGCCAAGCCGGCACCTTCGGCCAATGCCCGTTTCTGCCCACCGTGTTCTTATTCCACAGGTTCTCCAGCAGCATGAACTCGGAACGTAAACCTTCCAACGGCTTCAAATGCGGCGTAATCTCGTAATCTTCCCCATCGCCCGCAGGCGTCCAATGGTCCGGCCACACGCCGTTCGGCATAAACAAACACGCCAGCCGCAACGGCGGAGCCGACAGCCTTTCCACGCCGCCCGTTGCGCCGAAAACGCCCGATTCCAGCCACGGTGTCGCCATCGCCACACCCAACCCGCGCAAAATGTTCCGTCGTGTCTGCATTTTTGACCTCGAATAATTACTTCGTTCCCAACAGCCGCCGGGGAGCCTTCTTCACGGGCGCATGGCTCTCACTCACCGCCGCATCGGCCTGCGTATTTCGGAACGGTGTACTCATAACAATATCGCGAATCAGTGTCTTTGTTTGATACCCGTTCTTCGCCATCGAATCCATCAGCTTTTGCACCGTGCACTGGTCACCGTCATGAAGCCCCCGTCCCAGCGCATATCCCAGCAATTTCGACGTAATCTGCCGGGAAAACTCCTCTTTCCGGTTCATCAACACCGCCCGCAATTCCACCGGTCCATTGAACTTCTCTCCGCTCGGCAATGCGCCCGAGGCGTCCACTGGCGTCCCATCCGTTTCTTTGTCGCGCCAACGCCCCATCCAGTCAAAGTTCTCCAGCCCCAGCCCAATCGGATCCATCAAGTTATGGCACGCCGCGCAGGAAGTATTTTCTCTATGCTTCGCCAACATTGCCCGCACCGTCATCGTCTTTGCCGCGCCCTTGGCGACCTCCAACGGGGGAACATCCGCCGGCGGCGGCGGCACCGGAGTGCCCAGCAAAGTTTCCAGAACCCACGCCCCGCGCAATACCGGGCTCGCCTGCTTATAGTGCGAAGTCATTGCCAGCACGGATGCAAATCCCAACACACCCGCCCGCCGGTCATCCGGCCACTGCACCAAATGAAATCCCGGACTCGGCGGCAGCTTCACTTTTCCTTCCAGCTCGTAATACTTCACCAGCCGCTCGGTCAGGAACGTATAGTTCGCGGTCAACAGGTCCAGCACCGGCTTGTTCGCCGTCAGAATGTGGTGGAAGAACAACTCCGGCTGCTCCCGCAGATCCGCCGCGCCCTCCGGCGTGTAGAAGTGCTGTAACTCCGTCAACAGCGGTACCGCCCGCCCGCCTATCTCCTGCGTCCCTAACCACTGACCCATAAACCCGTTAGCAAACACCCGCGACCGCGGATCGTCTATCATCCGCTCCACCTGTGCCGCCAGCACCTTCGAGTCCTGCAACCTGTTCTCCGACGCCAATCGCAGTAGTTCGTCATCCGGCATAGTCGACCACAGGAAATACGACAACCGCGACGCCATCTCAAATTGCCCAATCGGCCGAATCCCCGGTGCCGGATCATTCTCCTCAACCTTGAAAAGGAACCGCGGCGTTATCAATACCGCCTTCAACGCCAGCTTGACGTTCTCCTCAAACGGCTCTCCCCGTCGCGCCCCCCGGTCATACAAAGCCAGCAACCGGTCAATCTCCCCCGGTTCCACTTTGCCCCGATAGGCCCGCGGCAGGAACCGCGTCAGGATCTTCCTCGCCGCCACTCGTCCATCCATCGGTGACTGCCCCACTTCCAGTCCCAACAACCGGAAATGCAAGGACCGCTTCTCCGGCGTAACCTCCGTGGGCCGCTGATCCACTGTCAAACTATAAAACTCAATCCGCTCGGTCCCATTCACCACCGTCACCGTATGCGCACCCCGTCCCAACGTCGCCACAACGGCCCGAGCCGTCGCCCCGCCACCCGAATCCCGTGCATAGGACACCGAACCCGCCTGCACCCCATCCACCAAAACCTTCATCGTGAACGGCGTCATCTTGGGACGCTCCACTGATACCCGCAGCGAATACGGCCCTTCCGCAAATACCGAAACCGAAGCCGACAGCTCCGCGCCCGGGTCCAGGAACCGCGACGGCTTGATCCCTGTCGGCGGGGGAGTCACCGGAGCCATCTCATGAGAAAGCACTACGCGATTAAAAGGTGGCGTGACAATAATCCGGTCCAGCACCGTGCCCGCCGCTTCCATATATCGCTCCAGCAACATCGGCGGCACGTACAGAGTTTCCCCATTCGTATCGAACCCGGCCCCGCCCGCCTCATCCGCTGGAAATAGATCCGGCGCCACCACATCCAAACCAAACAAATCCCGAATCGTATTCTTCCACTCCCGCCGATTCAACCTGCGGGAAGCCACAAACCCCGCATAATCACCCGTTGTGCACCCGGTCGTTCGCAGCCGGTCTTCAATCCAGTTCGCGACCAGCAAACGATCCGCTTCAGAAATCTTCGCCGCACCCGGCGGCATCGTCCGGTTCCGAAGCTGCGTCGCCACATCCCGCCAAAGCACCCGCCGTGTCTCCACATCGGTCGGCGATTCCGACTTCAAGAAGTCAATCCGATTGCGAGGATTCGCCGGGTTGTGACACCCCGCGCAGTTCTCCTTCAGCACCGGTCGAATTTTAGCCAGGAAATCATCCGGAGCCGTCCAGGCCGCCCCAGCCGCGAGAAGTAGAAAAATCTTCACAATCAAACTCTATAGCGCCCGGCCTCCCGCCGCAATGCTCGGCAACTACTTCGCTTTTCGCTTAACCGCCGTCTTCGCCGCGGATTTCGCTTTCTTTCGCGCGGGCGCCGCAATCTGTTTTGGCGATCGCTGCGACAAACTCTTCTGCAACGCATCCATAATGTCCACCATCGGCGCCGCCGGCGACGATGGCGTCGTTACAAACTTCTTGCCCTTGATTTTGGCTTGTATCAGTGCTTCAAGCTGGCCTCGATAGGCGTCTTTATACTTCTTCGGCTCGAATGACGTAGCGAGATTCTCAATCAGCGCCTTCGCTAACGTCAACTCCTTCTGCACCACCACACCCGGCTCCGTCCGGAACGCCTGCTCCTGTCGAATCTCATCCGCGTAGAACATCGTGTGCAGGATCAGTCCCCGGGCGCCGCACCGGATCACCACCGTGTATTCCCGGTCATGCATCGTCACCTTCGCCAGCGCAAAATACTGCGTATTGTGCATGGCGATATACAGCAGCGTGTACGGCTTTTCGCCGCCCTCATCCGGCAACAAGTAGTAGGAAGTGTCAAAGTAAATCGGATCCACATCCGCCGCGTTGACGAACTCCAGGATCTCCATCACCTTGGCGCTCTTCGGCTTTATTTTCGCCAATTCTTTCGGATCCAGCACGACGTAACGATCGGTCTCGTACTGAAATCCCTTCACGATCTCACTTCGTTCCAGGGGCTTGTCCTCGGCCTTGCAATACAACACTTGCTTCACCCGCGAGTGGTCCGTTATGTGAAGCAAATCCAGATCAACCGACTTACGCCGAGCCGCTGTTACCAGTTGCACCGGCAGCGAAACCAACCCGAACGTCAGATGCCCGCTCCAGACGATACTCGGCATTCCTAGTAGCCTAACAACCCGGCAACGAGATACTTCATCCTTATTCCGCCTCTCACTCTTCAGGATGTTCCCGCCGCCTGTTTTGTTTCCGGCCTTCGTAACAACGTGTCTGTCCGGACCATCCTATTGATAGTTGAATAGGCCATGGCACTCAAAGAGTACGCAAGGAAACGCGACTTCTCTAAAACACCGGAGCCCCGTCCGCTTTCCCCAAGCGGTTCCCCCGGCTCCCGGTTCTTCGTCCAGCGCCACGACGCAAGTCATCTCCACTACGATTTTCGCCTTGCCATCGGTGGCGTTCTTAAATCGTGGGCCGTGCCCAAAGGGCCTTCGATGGATCCCGCTCACAAACGGCTGGCCATGGAAGTCGAGGATCATCCCGTTGCCTACGGAACCTTCGAAGGGACAATCCCCAAAGGCGAATATGGCGGCGGCAGCGTGATGCTCTGGGACACCGGAGCTTTTGAAACGGAGGGACCCGGATCCCCCGAGCAGCAATGGGAAAAAGGACATTTGAAGCTACGCCTGCATGGCGAAAAACTGACCGGAACCTTTACGCTTGTTCGCATGCGCGGGAAGGCTACCGGCAGGGAGTGGCTATTGGTCAAATCCGCGGATGTCGACGCCCAAAAGGGCTGGAGCGTGGACGATTACGCCTTCAGCATTTTGACGAACCGAACCCAGGAACAGATCGCCGCCAATACGCCTAAACCCACGCCAATTGCGCCGATGCTCGCCACGCTGGAGACGGCGCTGCCCGAAGGCCCGGACTGGTTGTACGAAGTTAAGTGGGATGGCGTACGAGTAATTTGCACCGTCGAACGCGGCGGCGTGGCGCTGCAATCCCGAAACGGCCAGTCCTACAATGCTTCATTTCCCGAGCTACTTGATCTGCCTCGTGCCCTGTCGCTGAAATCCGGCACGCTGGATGGCGAAATCGTCGCCGTGGATGCCGCCGGACGCAGTCGTTTCGAGGCCATTCAACCGCGCCTTGGTCGAACCCGGCCCGGGAATGGTTCACGTCCCAACGCTCACGGAATCGCGCTTTATTTATTCGATCTGCTCGCGAAAGATGGCAACGACCTACGCGGACAGACTTTGCGGAAGCGCCGCGGCGAACTCTCCGCCATTTTCCGGCCCAACGAACGCTTCAGACTTTCGAATCCCCTGAATGGAACCGCCGCTTCCGTTATGGCCGTCGCCGTCGAACATCGGCTCGAAGGCATCATCGCCAAGCGCTGGAGTTCCCAATATGTAAGCGGCCGGAGTCACGACTGGGTGAAAGTAAAACTCCAGCAACGTCAGGAATTTGTGGTTTGCGGATGGCTCCCGGGCAAGCGCTCCTTCAGCGCGCTCGTCCTCGGATTGTTGGCCGATGGGCAGTTAACCTGGTGCGGCAATGTCGGCACAGGCTTTTCAGAAGCCGCGATCCGGGATATCCACGCCACCCTTAAAGCGACCGCAAGTGAAAGCCGGCCGCGAATCGCGATAGGAGAATGGCCTCCCAAAATGCACTGGGTGCCTCCTACGCTAACCGCGGAGGTCAAGTTCGCCGAATGGACAACCAATCGTCACCTCCGGGCCCCGGTATTTGTCGGATTGAAGCCGGATCGAGCCGCAAAGGAGTTTCAAATGACAGAGTCTAAAACCGGCCCGACACCCTCCCTAACGAATCTGGACAAGGTCTACTTCCCGAAAGACAAGATCACCAAAGGCGATCTGCTGGCCTACTACCGGGAGGTTGCCCCGGTGCTGTTGCCGCATCTAAAGGATCGTCCCGCCTCCCTCAAGCGGTACCCGGATGGAATCACTGGGGAGCCCTTCTTCCAGAAAAACCTGTCCGACTCCACACCCGCTTGGGTTCCTTCTGTCACCTACTATTCAGAAGATAGTAAACGCGATATTCGGTATGCCCTCGTGCAGGACAACAACACGTTGCAATACGTGGTCAATCTGGGCTGCATTGATCACAATCCATGGATGAGCCGCACGCAGAGCATCGACTCCCCCGACTACGTTCTCTTCGACCTTGACCCATTCCACTGCGGTTTCGATAAGGTCATTGAGGCCGCTCACAGCCTTCGGGAAATCCTTGACTCTCTTAAACTGGAGTCATTCGTCAAGACAAGCGGCAGCGATGGCCTGCACATCGTCATACCCCTAAAGCCCGTTCATAGCTATGATGTCGTGCGGGATTTCGCCGCCTCCGTAGCGTCCGCGGCCGCTCAAGCCCGGCCCGATCTCTTCACCCTCGAACGGTCATTGGCAAAGCGAACCCGTCGCCGCGTCTACTTTGACTATCTTCAAATCGGCAAAGGAAAAACAATTGCCGCCCCCTATTCGGTCCGTCCGCAAAATGGTGCGCCGGTGAGTACTCCTCTTCGCTGGGAGGAACTCGTGAAAGGATTGCGGCCCAAGGATTTTCACATCAAAAACACGGTTTCCCGTCTGGCAAAAATTGGCGATCTGTGGGCGCCGGTTCTAAAGGGCCGCCAGAGTCTGACTCGCCGTAAACTATAATGGAGATTGAAACGGTGCCAACATGGTTGAACTCAAGGTCCAAAAAATCGGCGATTCCCTCGGGGTTGTCCTTCCCGACGAAGTTCTCAGCCGATTGAATTACGGTGAAGGAAAGTCCATCGCTTTGGTCGAAGGCCCGCGCGGCGGCTACAATCTTACCGTCTCCGAATCGAACCACGACAAGATCATGGCAGCTGCCAAGGACATCATGGAACGATACGATGACGCCCTTCGTGAACTCGCGAAATGATGGACCCGGTCTGGGTTGAAGAGGCAGCTGTCCTTGGCATCCACGAATATTCGCTGACCCGGCATGGAGGATTGACGGGGATTCGCGACATTAATTTGCTGCGCTCCGCGTTAGCCCGCCCAAGGCAACACTACTCCTATGCCGGTACCGCGGATCCAATCGAGTAAGCCGCGATCCTCACTGCTGGAATCGTGAAAAACCACCCGTTTCTCGATGGCAACAAACGAACTGGCTTCACCGCTGGGGTTGCATTTCTCCAAGCGAATGGATATCGACTGGTCGCATCGGTGGAATCCGTCGTGACGACTGTCCTATCCCTCGCCGCCGGCGAAATCGACGAAGCCGCCTACGCCGAATTCCTGCGCAAATCTACAGTCCCCTCAACACCTTCGCAAACGCCGCCGCCTGCCGCATAAACCCCAAATCCGTCGGATGCGACCCATCTATCGTCGCCTCTCCGTCATCCCCCAACAACTCCTCCGCCTTCAAATACAACAGTCCCCCAACTTTATCCTTCAATAACTTCGCATACACCGCCCGCATCGCCTCATGGTTCGTCTCATTGCGCTCCTTCCGCAACGGATTCAAGAAGTTATCCGAATAATTCCGGTCCTCCACCAATAAAATCGGAGTACCCGGCCGCGCCTTTCTCAATGTCTTGACGCAAACCTCCGCTCGCTCCTGTACTTCCTGCGCATTCATGTTCGGCAAACAATCCAGTACATACACCGCCGCATCGATCTCCGCCACGAATTGAGTAACTTCGGGCTCCATCTTCCCGTTCCCCGAAAAGCCCAGGTTAATCACTTCCCGGTTCATCTGCCGTCCCAGCATCGCCACATGCGTCATCCCCGGCCGCGACGCCGAGATCCCATGCGTGATCGAAGTCCCATAAAACACCATCGGTTTCGACCCCGCCGCCCGCGCCGGTCCCCGGTCAATCCGCGCCCCTTTCGGCACGCCTATCTCCAGAGACGCCACCGGATTCCGCAACGGCAAATAGACCATGTACTCCCGATCCCCAGGCGGCATGCCCGTCGCCAGCACATCCGAATTGTCCGGAAACTTCGTGGGCTTCCCAATCCCGCGCCACCGCCACTTTCCCGCCGCATCCCGCGCATACAGGTCCAACCCGCTCTGCCCCGTGCCCGTCATCACCGGCCCCGCCAGCGTCTTATTCCGTAACGTCCACCGCGCGTGAATTGCCGTCGTGTTCGCCATAAACCGCACCAGCACCCCCGACGGGTCCCGGCTCAAATCCCAAACCGCCTTCCGCACCAATGCCTCGGCTCGCCCCGGCAGCCGGTCGTAAGGCGACGAAAGGTCCTTAAATCCCAGCCCTTCCACGGTCAACTTCAGCGCGTCATGCCAATCCAGTTCCACTTCCTGGCCCAGCAAAACCGTCCCGCTCATCAATGAAGAAAACGTCCGGCGCGTCATCATAGGAATCCAGTTTGCCACACCGAACCGTCTCCTCCTATCGCATCAATGCGAGATAATGGCGGTATGCCTTTAGTTCGGAGCGGATTTGTAACCGAGATACAACTCGCGGAACAAGTTGAAAGCTCGAAGCGGAAGCTAAGCGGTGAAGTTGCCTGGATTAGGCACGCCATCGGCGAAGATACAGCCGGTGACCCCGCGATCTATTTCCGAATCTTCCTTAAGGATTCTGCCAGCCAGGAGGAAACTCTCGCAGAGGTAACGAATCGTGTCAGGACGACGCTCTTCAAGGAGATTCGTCCCTACGAAGACCTTGGCCTGATCCCCTATTTCAGTTTTCGAAGCGAGTCTGAGCAGGCAAGCCGAAGCGAACCGGAGTGGGTTGCCTGAAGTGGCGTTCCACGATGACCTATTGCGGCAGGCAAGTCAACTCGTACACGAACCAACCGAAAGTCTCACGCAAGCAAGCCCTCCGAATGGCCGTATCCTCAGCTTGCTATACCCTCTTCCATTTCCTGATAAGTGAGGCCGTTGCCAATTGGAATCAAGCGAGTTTGTGGGCCACGTTAGGAAGAGCCTTTGATCACGCCGCCATGAAAAGTGCCTCCAGTCGAGTTCTGAACGCCGGCCTGTATCAATTCCGCCGTGAGGATCCATCGGTCGCCGAGAAACTGCGGAAAGTAGCCAAAGCATTCATCGCACTTCAGGACAAACGCCACACTGCGGACTACAACAATTCGACTTTCTGGACACGCCTTTCTGGACACGCCTTTCTGGACACGCCTTTCTGGACACGCAATGATGCTCTCGATTTGGTCACGACCGCGGAGAGGGCGTTCTCGACTTGCCAACAAATTCGCACCGCGCAAATCGCCCAGGCCTATCTCGTCTCCTTCCTCGTCAAAAACCGCGCTTAAGCAAACTTGCCACAATAAATCGAGATGCAACTCGTCCAGATCTTCGGCGTCAAAGGCTCCAGCGCCACCCGCGCCGCCGAACGGTTTTTTAAAGAACGCCGAATCCCTCTCCAGCTCATCGATCTGAATACGAAGCCCATGGCGCCTGGCGAAATCAAACGATTCATCGACAAGTTCACTCTCCCCGGCCTCCTCGACACGGCGGGAAAACCGTACGAAGATGCCGGTCTCAAATACCTCAAACTATCCGGCGCATCCCTTCTCCAAAAAATCGAAACCCACCCCAAACTTCTCCGCCTGCCCCTCGTCCGCGGCGCCAATATGCTCGCCCTCGGTAACGACGAACCCAACTGGAAGGAAATCGCCGTCGCGATATCATCAAAGCGTTGACCCATTACCGCCGCTGGTTGATTCCCCTCATCGGCTACGCCATCTCCATAGCCTGCATGGTATTCGTCTACCGTGGCTTTGACTGGGAAGAGCAACTCCCCCGAATCCGCAGAACGCCACTGCCCTTCGTCCTCGCCGCTGTCCTGTGCGACATCGCCATCTACTGCATCCAGGGGTGGCGCTGGAACGAACTCCTGAAACCCGTCGGCGCCCTCCCCGCCTGGCGCACCATGCAGGCCATCTACGTCGGCCTCTTCGCCAACGAGGTTCTCCCGCTGCGGCCAGGCGAGATTATCCGCACATTTCTCCAGTCCCGCTGGTCCGGCGTCTCTTTCGCCGTCGTCCTCTCCAGCGTCGTTATCGAACGCCTCTTCGACGGCTTTTGGCTCATCCTCGGCTTCCTGATTACCAGTTTCTTCGTCGAACTCCCGCCGATACTCATCTATGGCAGCCGCCTCCTCGCCGTAATTTTGCTGGTCCTCGGCGCGCTCCTTGCCTTCGCCATTTTTCGCCGTGAACGAGCCGAAAAATGGCTCAGCCCCAGGTTCCGGCACCACCTCGACGCCCTCGAATCCATGGGCCGGTCCCGTTCTTTTTACAACGCTTTCTTCATCAGCCTCCTCTATCTCGTCCTCCAGGTCGGACCCATCTATTTCATCCAGCGCGGCTTCGGACTCGATCTCGGTTGGGGCGCTTGTGCCGGCATCCTCGTCATTCTCAGGCTCGGTAGCGTCCCGCCCCAAGGCCCCAGTAACGTCGGTTCCTTCCAGGGTTTCGCGGTTCTCGGCGCCATGCTGTTCGGTGTCGACAACCAGTCCGCCACCGGTTTCGCCACCCTTTTGTTCATCGTCATCACCGTCCCCCTGTGGATCGTCGGATTTATCGCGCTCCTCGCGACTAAAATGAATCTCAGGCAACTCATTCAAGCCGCCGAACAATGAAAACACTCATCCTCCTCCTTACCCTCGCGCTCTCCCTCTCGGCGCAACAGAAACTTCGCGTCCTCGCCATCGGCGCGCACCCCGACGATTGCGACATCAAGATGGGCGGAACCGCCGCTCTCTTCGCCCAGATGGGTCACGTCGTAAAATTCCTGTCCATCACTAACGGTGATGCCGGTCATCACGAAATGGGCGGTGGCCCCCTCGCCAAACGCCGCTACCTCGAAACTCAGGAATCCCTCAAACGGCTCGGCATCGAAGAGTATCAAGTTCTCGACAACCACGACGGCGAACTCATCCCCTCCCTCGATATTCGCCGCCAGATCATCCGCGCCATCCGCGAATGGAAAGCCGACATCGTCGTCACCCACCGCTCCAACGACTATCATCCCGACCACCGCAACGCCGGCATCCTCGTCCAGGACGCCGCCTACATGGTCGTCGTTCCCAACGTCGTTTCCGGCACCCCTCCCCTCACCAAAAACCCCGTTTTTCTCTACTATTCCGACAACTTCCAAAAGCCCAATCCCTTCACGCCGGACATCGTTGTCGACATCGATAGCGTCTACGAAAAAAAGATCGACGGCATGGACGCCCATGTCTCCCAGTTCTATGAATGGCTGGCCTGGGTCGACGGCCGCATCAACGAAGTTCCCAAGGATCCCAAGGCCCGCCGCGAATGGCTCAAAAGCCGCCGCCCGTTCGGCGTCACCCCCCTCGCCCGCGCCGTCGCCGAAAAGTGGTACGGCAAGGATCGTGCCGCCAAAATCAAATACGTCGAATCGTTCGAAATCGGCGAGTATGGCCGCCGCCCCGGCGACGAAGAAATCAAACGCCTCTTCCCCATGCTCGGAAAATAACCAATGGAGTTCCGCGACCTTCCCTCGGTCGAGACGCTCCTCGCAACTCTCCGTGAACAGTTCCCCGGTTATCCCCACGGCCTGCTGAAAGCCGAAGCCCAGCAGGCCATCTCCGCCGCGCGCCACGCCATCCAAAGTGCGGTGACGCCTCTCGATCCGCGAGCGGCCGCAACCGCCCGCCTCGCCGCTCTCAGCCAACCCAGCCTCCAATCCGTCATCAACGCCACCGGCGTCATTCTGCATACCAATCTCGGCCGGGCGCCACTCGCTGCCTTCCAACCCATTGAAGGCTACAGCAACCTTGAATACGACCTCACCACCGGCAAACGCGGCAAGCGCGATAGTCACTGCGGCCCCATCCTCGAACGGCTCACCGGCGCGCCAACCATCACCGTCAATAACAACGCCGCCGCCGTCTTCCTCGTGCTCCACGCCCTGGCCAAAGGCCGGGATGTCATCGTCAGCCGCGGCGAACTCATTGAAATCGGCGATGGCTTCCGCATCCCCGACATCATGCGCGCCGCTGGCGTTAAGCTCATCGAAGTCGGCGCCACCAACAAAACCACAATTGCCGATTACGCCAACGCCATCACCGCCAAAACCGCGCTCCTGTTGCGCGTCCATCCCAGCAACTTTCACATCACCGGCTTCACCGCCAAGCCAACTCTGCACGAACTCACCAGCCTGAATATCCCCGTCTACGAAGATCTGGGTTCCGGCGCGCTCGTCGATCTCAAGCCCTATGGCGTCAACGAACCGCTCGTGCAGGACAGCATCACCGCCGGTGTCGACATCGTCACCTTCTCCGGTGACAAACTCCTCGGCGGCCCCCAGGCCGGCTACATTGCCGGCAAGCAGGAGCTGATCACAAGAATCCGCCGCAACCCGATGTTCCGTGCCCTTCGCCTCGATAAGCTGCAGTTGCAATCCATGGAGCAAACCCTCCGCGCCCTGCTCCTCCAGGACCTGGACGCCATTCCAGCCTTGGCCATGATCTGCCAGACCAAGGAACAGATCCGGCAGCGCGCCGAAGCCTTGGCCGCCCGGATAGAAGGGGCGACAGTTATCGAAGGGGAATCGGTCATCGGCGGCGGCAGTACGCCGGACCAATCCCTCCCGACATTTCTCATTGCCTTGAAAGGCCCCGCACACAAACTCGAACGCAGTCTTCGCGCCAATCGCATCATCGCCCGCGTCGAAAAGGATCGCCTTCTCATCGACCTCCGCACCGTCCTTCCGTCCCAGGAATCGACCCTATTGGATAGGATAAAGCGTGCTTAGACGGGTCTTCCTGAGTTCCGTGACCGGCGGCGCCATGTTCGGCGCCGAGACGGATTTGGACCGCGCCTTCCAGCGGATGTACAACTTCGACTTCCGCGGCGCTCACGGCTTTATCGATAGTTACGTCAACGCCCATGCCGACGACCCTTTAGGCTACGCCGCCCGCGCCTCCGCGCACCTGTTCAGCGAAATGGACCGCCTCGGCATTCTCGCCGCCGACTTCTTTCTCGACGACGACAAAATCGCCGACAAAAGGAAGCTCAAACCAGATCCCGGAATCCGCGACGCTTTCTACTGGGCTACCAGCCAAAGCCGGGAGTGCGCCGAGAAACAACTGAAAGCCGATGCCTCCGACAAGAACTCCCTCCTTTCTCTCTCCATGGTCTTCGGTCTGCTCACCGACTATGCCGCGTTCGTCGAGAAGCGCCAGATTGCCTCTTTGTCCTACGCAAAACAGTCCCAACACTTCGCGGTCCGGCTCTTAGCCATCGATCCCAACTACGGCGACGCTTATCTGACCACCGGAGTCAGCGAGTACCTTCTGGGAAGCGTCCCGTTTTTCGTAAAGTGGTTCGTCAAGCTGGAGCAGGTCAAAGGCTCCAAAGAACTGGCAATGAAGAACTTGCAGATCGTGGCCAGGAACGGTCGTTACTTCGGGCCATTCGCCCGAATTTTATTGGCGGTGGTCGCCCTCCGGGAGAAGCGGACGTCGGACGCCCGTCTCTGGCTGGAGGGCCTCGTGCGCGAATTCCCGCAGAATGCGCTCCTCCGCCGCGAGCTGGATAAGATTTCGCCAAAGATCAGGTAATACTTTCCCGTGAGATTCGTCTGTATGCTTGTAGGGAGAAGATGAGAGCCTGGGTCCTGATCCTCGCCGCGGCACTTTGTCCGGCGCAGGTAATCGAATTCGAGTCCGGCGGTCTGCGTTATCAGACGCTAACCAAAAACGGCGTCACCGTCATGTTCGCCCACCTCCATGCCCGCGTGCGCGAATACGCCACGATGCAAGTCGCCGTTTCCAACGGCAGCGGCCAGGCCGTAATTATTCGGCCGGATGACTTCGTTTGGGAACTTCCGGACGGTAAATCGATGCGCCCGGTGCCGGCCCGCAAAGTCGTGGCGGAAATGCTCGATAAAGGCGGGCGCGGCGAAGTGGTTGGCTTGGTCTCGGCGTACGAAACCGGGCTGTATGGAATGACCCAGTTGCGGACGACGAGCGGTTACGAATCACGGCGGCGCGCCGCGCTGGCCGAGGTCAGTTCAACAAAACTAAAGGCCGCTGCCGCGGCGAGCGCGATTGCGTTCGTTCAAATGAAGCTCGCGCCCGGCGAAAGCACCGATGGCGCGATGTTCTATTCAAATGGCGGCAAGCCCTTACCCGGCGGGACTTTGCACGTTCGCGCGGCCGGCGAAATGTTCGAGTTCCAGCCCAGCGAACCCCCGGCCAAGTAGCATCTATACTATCCTGATAGACATAGAGGTCAATCGAACATGCTCGCGCCCGAAGAAGTACTGCGTTGGGGGATTTCGGAGTTTGGACCGCGCTTTGCGGTAGTGACCAGCTTTCAAAAAGAGGGCATGGTTTTGGTGGACATGGCGGCGCGCATCGATCCAACTGTCCGCGTTATCACATTGGAAACAGGACGTTTACCGGCGGAGACGCAGGAAATGATGACAACCGTCGAAGCCCGCTACGGCATCACGGTGGAACGAATTTCGCCGGATCCAGGCGAGGTGGAGCGGATGACGGCGGCTCATGGCATGGATCTGTTCCGAAAAGAAGTAGTGCTGCGAAAACTGTGCTGTAATGTGCGAAAAGTGCGTACTTTAGACCGTTTTTTGACGCATTTTGACGCGTTTTCGGTCGGTTTACGACGCTCTCAAGCGGACTCAAGGGAGTCCGTTGAACAAAAATCCTTAATCGACGGCAAGTGGAAGCTGAGCCCGCTGGCCTTCTGGACCGCCACCCAAGTTGATGAATACACACGCCAAAACGACGTTCCGGTCCACCCGCTTTACGCCCAGGGGTACACGAGCATCGGTTGTGAACCGTGCACCCGAGCCGTAACTTCCGAAGAAGGCGAGCGCGCCGGCCGGTGGTGGTGGGAAGTGGCGGGCGACAAAGAATGCGGGCTGCATCTCACGCCGGAGGGCAAGATGGTGCGGGAGTTGGATGTGCTGATTTCGGAGTTGGTGCATGCATAAGGGTTTTGCGCTGTGGTTTACGGGGCTGAGCGGGTCAGGGAAATCGACGCTTTCGGAGCGGATTTTTAAACGGCTGGCGGCGTGCGGCGCGAGAGTGGAGTTGCTCGATGGCGATGAGGTGCGGACGCATCTTTCGAAAGGGCTGGGCTTCAGCAAAGAAGACCGGGACACGAACGTCCGCCGGATCGGGTTTGTCGCTGAACTTCTGACGAAGCATGGCGTGATCGCGATCACCGCGGCTATCAGTCCTTACCGCGAGACGCGAGACGCGGTGCGCGAGCGCATCGGGACTTTCGTTGAAATCTTCATGGACTGTCCCATTTCGGTGCTGGCGGAACGGGACGTAAAGGGTCTCTACAAAAAGGCGCTGGCGGGCGAGATTCCGCACTTCACTGGCGTCTCCGATCCTTACGAGCCGCCGGTCTCGCCGGACCTTCACGTCGATTCCTCGGTCGAGAATATTGCGGTGAGCGAAGAGCGTGTGTGGGCGCTGCTGAAAGACCGGGGACTAATTCCGCTATCCTGGTAGATGGTAGATCTACATAGTCACACCGATGCTTCCGATGGAAGCGACGCGCCCTTTGAACTGATAGACAACGCCTTGCGCGCAGGCGTTACCGCATTAGCCATCACCGATCACGATACCTTTGCCGGGTACTACGCGGCTAAACCGTATGCGCTATCGAAGGGGCTGGATCTGCTCTGCGGCATCGAGCTCAGCACGAAGTACAAAAGCCAAACGATCCATTTACTGGGCTATTTTCCGGGAGTCGAGCCCGCCTCGGCGTTTGGCGAGTGGCTGCTTATTCTGCAGGATAAGAGGCGCGAGCGAAACGGGCGGCTGGTGCAGAATCTGCAAAAAATCGGGGTGGAGATCACCTTGGCGGAAGTGGAAGCGATCGGGAAGACGATGGCGGGACGGCCTCACTTCGCGAAAATTCTCCTACGGAAAAAGTACGTGAAAACCATGCAGGAGGCGTTCGATAAATATCTGGCCGAGAACGGACGCGCCTACACAGAGCGCGAAGAAGTGCCGCTCGAAGAGGGCATACAGCGCATGCGCGAAGCGGGTGGCATTCCGGTGATCGCGCATCCGGTACGGCTGGGACGGCGGACGGCGGCGGAGGAATCGGAATGGATTGAGGCCGCGGTTGGCATGGGGATGCTGGGTTTGGAAGTGCGGCACAGCGACCACGACGTAACGGCGGTGGCGCGGTACACGGCATTAGCGGGGCGACTGGGCCTGTTCACGACCGGGGGCTCGGACTATCACGGTTCGTACAAGCCGGACATCAAACTGGGTACGGGAAGGTTCGGGAACGTCAAGGTGCCAATGGAATGGCTTGACCGCCTGCGCGCCTAGGTGGGCACCACGGCCAACTTGGTGGATTGACGTCCGATTGCGGCACGGCACTGAAAGCCGGATTGGGCGGAAGCCGTTTTCGGCGGGATCAGCGCCACGGCCCGTGGCCGGACCCAGCCAATTCCCTGGCGGCCGGAAGCCCAGCCAACGCCAGCAAGCTGTTTGGCGGATGCCGGAGAAATCTTGCGCCTAGGTGGGCACCACGGCCAACTTGGTGGATTGACTCGCGATTGCGGCACAGCACTGAAAGCCGGATTGGGCGGAAGCCGTTTTCGGCGGGATCAGCGCCACGGCCCGTGGCCGGACCCAGCCAATTCCCTGGCGGCCGGAAGCCCAGCTAACGCCAGCAAGCTGTTTGGCGGATGCCGGAAAAATCTTGCGCGAGCGTAGCGCCAACAAAACTTCGTGATGTTTTAAAACACCGGGTCACTAGAACCTGAATTATGCACAGAATCAGCTGATCGCAGCCAGTCGTAAGCGGACACAACTCACCCTCCGGCGCCCTCGCGCCGTCACTTTCGTCACAGGTCAATACTAAGTTGTTCTAAGTCCCGCCAGATTTTCCCGCTACCGTTTTCACCTCCTCTGCACCGCACCTCGTCTTCAACTGCCATGCCC
>Ga0163144_10012537_pt1 | contig 17795 bp, 15 predicted proteins | sample OliLak19BULKMAT1_FD_123175 | JGI IMG/M metagenome (GOLD analysis project Ga0163144, IMG submission 123175) | Freshwater microbial mat bacterial communities from Lake Vanda, McMurdo Dry Valleys, Antarctica - Oligotrophic Lake LV.19.BULKMAT1 | ecosystem: Environmental > Aquatic > Freshwater >...
CGAGCATGTTCATGAAGTCGGTGTTGCCGCCGAAGTTCAGCTGGTAGGTGCGATCGATGCGCACACCGCGATCCACGAACAGGTTCGCGAGCACGCGGTGCGTGATGGTGGCACCGACCTGCGACTTGATGTCGTCACCGATGACGGGAAGTCCGCGCTTCTCGAAACGCTGCTGCCAGTACTTCTCACGCGCGATGAACACCGGGATGCAGTTCACGAACGCGCAGCCGGCCTCGAGCACCTGCTCGACGTACCACTTGGTGGCTTCTTCCGAGCCCACGGGCAGGTAGTTCACGACCACGTCGGTCTTGGTGTCCTTCAAGAGCTTCACGATGTCGACCGTGGAGCCCGGCGCCTTCTGGATGATCTGTGAGAGGTACTTGCCCAGGCCATCGTGCGTCATGCCGCGCTGCACCTTGACGCCCATCTTGGGCACCTTCTGGAACGCCACCGTGTTATTCGGCCACTGGTAGATGGCCTCGGAAACGTCCTTGCCGACCTTGTTCTTGTCCACGTCGATCGCGGCGGAGATCTCGACGTCCTTGATGTGGTAGCCGCCGAGGTTCACGTGCATCAGGCCCGGAATGCGGTCGGTTTCCTTGGCATTCTTGTAGTAGTACAGACCCTGCACGAACGACGAAGCGCAGTTGCCCACGCCAATGATCGCGACACGCACTTTATTGCCCATGGACTTCAGACCTCCGTGTGATCCGCGCCGGCGCCGCGGGTGATGCGATACACATGCATCATGCGCTGCGCGGCCGTGGTGAAAGAGAAGATCGTCAACAGCATGAGAGCGGCACTCATCGCCCAGAACACCTGGGCGAGTCCCGCGACGATCAGCAGCACGATCCGTTCGGGCCGCTCGAACCAACCCACTTTGCAATCGAGCCCGAGCCCTTCGGCGCGAGCGCGTGTGTACGAGACCATGAAGGAACCCGTCAGGGCGAGCATGCAGGTGATGGTGAGCACCAGCCATGCGCGCGGATCGATCGGCTGGTGGCTCAGAATCACCATCGCCAACGGTCCTTCGACCTCCCCGCTCACGACTTGCCCCACGAGCGCGGACGCCTTGCCATACAGGCCCAGCAGATTGCTGCAGTAGAAGCCGGCGAGGCCGATCAGCACCACCGCCTCCGCGACCCGGTCGAGCGTGGAATCGAAGAACGCTCCGAATCGGGTCACCGTCTTGGTCCGACGGGCGATCTGCCCATCGAGGATGTCGCAGATCCCTGCGAGAATCAGGATGCCAGCGCCGATGCGCATCTGGCCTTCATAGAAGGCGATGGCCGCGGCCACACTCAATAGCAACCCCGCCACCGTGAGGTGGTCGGGCTTGACGCCCACCTTGCCCAATCCATCGACGATCGGATCGAGTGCGCGGTGCGCCCCGTGCTTGAGTTTGTCCTTATAACCCACGGAAAGACCTTCCTGCGGGAGCGCGGGGGCGCTCACGACTGCTCCTGCGATTCGCGCTTCGTGCGCGTCATGCCGCCCAGCACCAGCACCATTTCTCCTCGCTTCTGGTCCGCTCGCAGCGCCGCGCGCACTTCCTGTGCAGAGCCGCGCAGCACCTGCTCGTGCATCTTGGTCAGTTCGCGACACAACGCGATGGGACGATCCAGCCACACCGCCTCGAGGTCGATCAGAGCGCGCTCGATGCGGTGCGGTGATTCGAACGCCACGATGGTCTCGCGGTGCTCATGGAACTCTTCCAGCTTGCGACGGCGTGCGCCGGGCTTGACTGGAAGGAAGCCGATGAAAGTGAACGAGTCGGTCGGCAGCCCGGAAACCTGAAGCGCCGAGATCACTGCACTGGGCCCGGGGATACTCTCGACCCTCAGACCCTCTGCCACAACCGCCCGTACCATGGGATAACCCGGATCCGCAATGCCCGGCGAACCCGCATCCGTCACGATCGCAACGGACTCCCCCGCCTGCAACCGTTCGATCACGGCGTCGGTGCGGTGACGTTCGTTATGTTCGTGCAGACTCGTGAGATGCGCCGTGATGCCGAAATGATCGAGCAACCGGCGTGTGTGTCTCGTGTCCTCGGCGGCGACCAGACTCACCTCGCGCAGGGTACGCAGCGCGCGTTGGGTGATGTCCTCGAGATTGCCGATCGGCGTCGCCACCAGGAACAGCGTGCCTCCGCGGCCAAAGGGGCGGGTGTCGGTCACTCCATGTCCTTCCGACGTACGGGATTCCAGTCCCGAAAAAGCGGCCGCAAGGTAGCACGGGGGCTGGGGGGCGTCCACCGTGCCAAGGGTGTGGTCTGGAGTCGGTCAAGCGGCGTGGACCCCGCTTCGGCGTTCTCCATCGAGGCAAGGTCGCGCCATCGTGCCGCCGTCAGGCGATCGCCTCGCCGAAGGCCGTGATCGCGCGCTCGACCGCCGCATCATCGATGTCCAGGTGACAGATGGCCCGGAGCCGCCCGGTGCCGAAGCCCACCATCCACACCCCGCGCGCTTTCAAGCGCTCGAGCACGACCGCCGGGTCGTGAGGAGTGGCGAGTGTGGCGATGACGATGTTGGTCTCGGGTTCGATCACGCTCACCCCCGGCACACCTGCGAACCCCGCGGCCAGCCGCTTCGCCCGCGCATGGTCGTCGGCCAAACGCGCAACGTGATGGTCGAGCGCATACACACACGCCGCCGCGAGCACGCCAGCCTGACGCATGCCGCCACCCCAGCGCTTGCGCACACGCCGCGCTTTCGCGATGAACTCGCCCGGGCCCACGAGGATCGAGCCGACCGGCGCGCCAAGGCCCTTGCTGAAACACATCATCGCGCTGTCGGCGCACGCGGCCCACTCGGCAACGCTCACGCCCGCCGCCACGCTCGCGTTCCACAGGCGCGCGCCGTCCAGATGCACGCGCACACCGCGCGCATGAGCCGCGCGGTGCATGGCACGCAGGGAAGCGAGCGGCACGACCACGCCGCCGGCGCGGTTGTGCGTGTTCTCGACGCACACGAGCGACAGCCTCGCCGCGTGCTGGTCCTCGTCACGGAGCGCGGCGATCAGTTGCTCGGGCGCCAACGCGCCGCGCACACCGGGGACGATATGCGCGAGGCATCCGGAGTTGGCCGCCATGCCACCTTGCTCGTAGAGGAAGATGTGCGATTCGGCTTCCAACAGCACTTCGTCGGAGAAACTCGTGTGGCAGCAGACGGCAAGCTGATTGCCCATGGTGCCGCTCGGCACGAACACCGCCGCTTCCTTGCCCGACAGTTCGGCGCAGCGCCGCTCGAGTTCGATCACCGTCGGGTCGTCGCCGAACACGTCATCGCCCACCACCGCCTCGGCGATGGCGCGCCGCATGGCGGGCGTGGGACGGGTCACCGTGTCGCTGCGCAGGTCCACCACCGGAAGGGCGCTCATTGAAAGGTCATCCTTGTGATTCGGGACATTGGAGTTGGCGGTAAGGGAACCGCGTGGCACTCTACACGCTCTCTGCAATGGCCTGACAGCACCGTGACACCGATTGCGGCTCCATCGCGTCGAATACAAGCAAAGGGGACCGAAGCGGGTGCCCAGTTCCAATCGTCGATCGAAGGATGCCGCGACCGCGGCATCGTGCTCATAGAGAACGCAGGCTGCCGATCGCGGCCCGCACGAAGGAGACGAGCTCCATGCCGTTCCTTGGTTTCGACCCCACGATGATCCTGGTGCTGCCGGCCCTCGCGTTCGCGATGTGGGCGCAGTGGAAGGTTCGGCACACCTACGAGAAGTTCTCCCAAGTGCGCGCCTCCAACGGGCTCACGGGACAAGCCATGGCGCGCCAGATCATGAACCGCAATGGCGTGAGCGGCGTGACCGTGGAGCTGACGGGCGGTGTGCTGAGCGATCATTACGATCCGGGTGCGAAGGTCGTGCGCCTGTCGGAGCCGATCTACGCGGGTGATTCCATCTCGAGCATCGCCGTGGCGGCGCATGAGATCGGACACGTACTTCAAGATTCGCAGAATTACATGCCGCTGCGCCTGCGCGCTTCACTCGCTCCGGTCGCGGGCTTTGGGAGCATGTTGGCGTTCCCGATGTTCCTGATCGGCATGATCTTCGGCGCGCGCATCGGCCCGTTCGGCCCCATGCTCATGGACTTGGGAATCCTGTTCTTCGCCGCCGCCGTGGTGTTCCACGTCGTCACGCTGCCGGTCGAGTTCGACGCGAGCAAGCGTGCGCTCGTGCAGTTGACCGAGAGCGGTGCGGTGCAGCCTCAGGAAGTCGCCGGCGCCAAGCAGGTGCTGGATGCGGCCGCGCTCACCTACGTGGCTGCTGCCTCGATGGCGGCGCTGCAGCTCGTCCGCTTGCTGGTACTGCGCAATAGTCGCAACTGAGAACCAAGGGCTTCATCGCAATCACGACGAAGGCCGGGCCTCCGCGAGGGAGCCCGGCCTTCTTCGTCTCTGGTGATGCCGACAGCTTCTACTGTTGAGAGACCATGTCTTTCAGTTCCTTCGAAACCTTGAACACCGGAACGCGGCGCGGGGGCACCGGAACGGCTTCGCCCGTGCGCGGGTTGCGCGCGATGCGGGACTTGCGATCCTTCACGCGGAAGGTGCCGAAGCCGCGGATCTCGATGTGGTGGCCGTCGGCGAGTGCCTTGGCCACGGCATTCAGGAAGCAGTCGACGGTCTCGGCCACATCCTTCTTGGTCAGTCCCGTACGCTCCGAGATCTGATCCACGATGTCCGCTTTGGTCATCTTCTTCCCCCTCAAGGCGACCCAGCCCCGGTGCTGCGCGAGGCTCGATGGGAATCCACTCCAGCAACCGTAAGCCAGCCCTTCTCGCGCTGTCAATCCTTTAGTGGGCAAGCGGTTGGGCGAATCAGGCAGGCGGATCCGGCAAGCCCAGCGCCCGTCGCCGGGCAGCTTCCATGGGATGAGCCGCCGCGCGGGCCAGCGCTACGTCCAGATGGGGACGCCCGGCCTCGGCCTCCGCCAGCCATTCGCGCGCGAAGTCGCCACTCTGGATCTCGGCCAGCATGGCCTGCATCTGGCGGCGAGATTCGGCGTTGATCACCCGAGGCCCTCGGGTGACATCGCCGTAGCAGGCGGTGCCGCTGATGCCCGCGCGCATGGCCGACACCCCGCGCTCGTGTAACAGATCGGCCAGATATTTCAGCTGATGCACGCATTCCAGATAGGCGATCTCAGGGGAGAACCCGCGCTCGACGAGCGTCTCCCAGGCGGCCGTGACCAGCTCGTTCATTCCGCCACAGAGCACGGTCTGCTCGCCGAACAGATCAACCTCGGTCTCCTCGCGAACGCTCGTGCGCCACAGTCGGGCCCGCGCGCAGCCGAGCAACGTGGCGTACCCCTCGGCCGCGGCCCACGCGCCTCCGCTGCCGTCCTGATGCACGGCGAGATACGCGGGCAGCCCATCGCCCTGTTCGTACACCGTGCGCAGGACCCGCCCCGGGCCCGTCGGTGAGACGAGGACCACATCGGCCTTGGCGGGAAATGCCAGTGCGCGGTAGAGCAGATTGAAACCGTGCGCGAACACCACGGTGGTCTGCGGCTGCAGGGCCCCCGCGACATCGGGCCACACGTTCGGCGTGACTTCATCGGGCAGCAACACCGCAACGGTCTCTGCGCGGGCTGCAGCATCGGCGAGCGGGAACACCTCGAAGCCCAAAGCGAGAGCGCGCGCTTCGGCTTGTTGGCCGACGCGCGCGCCCACGATCACCTTGGCACCGGAGTCACGCAGGTTGAGTGCGTGCGCGCGACCCTGATTGCCCAGCCCCAGGATCGCGACGGTACCCAGCGGCATCACTTCTTCGCGGCGGGCGGGTTCCAGTCCGACTTCTGCACGAGCGAGCCCGCAGCGGAATCGAACGTGAATGCCTGCTTCTTACCGCTGTAGAGCCAGGTCTGCAGCTTGCGGCTGTCGTATTCCCAGTCGAGCACCTTGTCCGGCGAACCCATGGCGCCGAGCGTGTTGGTCGCTGCTGAACCCGCCTTGGCAGCCTTGGCCGCCCCTGCTGCGTCCGCCGCAGCCGTGCCCTTGTCCATGGCGAGATAGATCATCAGCATCTCGGTGGACTTCACGTTGTTGCCAGCCTTGCTGTACGCCGCGCCCAGCTGGCGGAAGTAGACCTTGTTGTCCGGCTTCTCGGCGACGGCCTGGTGTAGCACCCGCACCGCCTCGTCGAACTTGGCCTCATCGGCCAGCACCGAGCCCAGGCTTGAGAGCGCCTCGGCGTCCTTGCTGTTGAGCTTCACGGCTTCGCGCCACTGAGCCTCGGCCAACGCCAACTCGCTGGCGTTCTGATAGGCGAGCGCCGCATTGAACACGAGGTTGGCGTCCTCCTTCTTGACCAGGAACGCCTTGGCGTAGGCATCGCCCGAAAGCTTGAAGTCCGCCTTCTTGGCTGCGTCCTGCTTGGTGGCAGCGCGACTGAAGTACGCATTGCCCAGACCCATCAGGTGGTCGGCCGAGCTGGGCTCGTTCTTGGAAAGTTCGGCGTAGTAGGTGATCGCCTCGTCGTACTTCTTCTCGTCGAGCAGCTTGCCGGCCTTGTTCGCGCGCGTGATCCTCAGCGCATCCTGCAGCTGGCCCACCGATGTGTCGGCGGAAGCCTCGGTCAGGCCGTTGCGCAGCACGGTCTCGGCCTGGTCGAACTGGCCATCGGCCGCATAGGCCACCGCGAGGTTTCGCAGCGTGGCGGCGCTGCCCGGCTTGAGCAGCTTGGCCTTGGTGAGCTTGTCGATCGCCTCGGTGAACTTGCCGTGCGCCTCTTCCTTGGCGCCGGCCTCGGCGAACTGCTGCGCGTCGGTCACCGCCCGGATGCCATCGTTGTAGCGCTGCGCCCAGTAAGATTCGCGGTTATTGTTAACGACTTCGAAACGCTTCTTGTCGCCCTTGGCCTGCAGCCCGGCGATCGCCTTGCTGAACGCATCACCCGCGGGGCCCATGCTGTCGAGCTCCGCATACGCCCAGCCCAGATAGCCCAGCGCCTCGTGATCCTCGCCATCTTCGGTGGCGCACATCGATAGCTGGTCCACCGCTTTGTTCATCTGGCGCAGGTAGTCTTCTTTGTTGCCCTTGGCGTTGTCGCGCAGCCCCTGAACGACGTACTGGATGCCACCCGCGCAATGGGGATTGCGCGCGTGGGCCACTGCGACCATCGACAGACACATGGCCGCGGTGAGGCCGGCGGAAAGCGAGCGGAGCTTCAAGGCGTCCTCCCTCTTAGACAAGACGGTTGCCGTTCACCGCGAGGCCGAACGTGGCCCCGAGGGACTTGGCCGCCTTGCGAGATGCGAGCATGCGCGTCATGAAGATCTCGAAATACTCCATGACGTGTGAGATCGCTGGGTCGATGGTGAGTTCCAACGTGATGTGCTTCTTGTCCGGCTCGACGTTCAGGAAGCTCTTCTCGACCGCCCAGTTGACGCGGTCGTGGATGTCGAACTTGATCATCTCGGAGTTGCGCACACGCGTGCGATGCACGTCGCTTTTGTCCGCCAGGATCACGGCAGCTGCCACCGGATTGACCGGGTCGCCATCGTTCTCGTGGTGGTTGCCGATTGCTGCGATCACCGTGAGCACTTCGAGATCTTCCATGCCAAAATCGTTGAGCAGTTGCATGGCCATGACCGCGCCCGTCTGAGCGTGGTGGTCACGATTCACCGCGTTGCCGATGTCATGCAGGTAACCGGCGATGCCCGCCAGTTCACACGTGCGCTCGGGCAGGTCGAGTCGCTTGAGCACGTTGTAGGCGATGCGGCTCACCAGTCCGACATGCCGCTCCCCGTGCTCGGTGTACCCGATCTGCTCGAGCGCGGCGTCCGCCATGCGGACGTAATTGCGCACGCGCGGATGCTCCCGGATGAAGTCCGGGGAAATGAGCGGTCGAACGCCCTCCACGGGCGAGGCATCCGCTGCGGCTCGAACGACGTTCTTGTTCATGGCATAGGCTTCCTGATGCGGGAATGATGCCGGAACGCGAAAGCGCGTCGGGAGTGGGGAACCTTGCGACTCTAGGAGCGCAAGTTGTGATGCGTCAAGGCGGAAGGGCTTTTGACGGGGGCGTGACTTGGCTCGTCCTGAGCGCTTCGGCGATGCGGCATTGCGATGGGTGTGCGGATGTTGCTACAGCGGGATCCGCGCGTCGTTTGGCGTACGCGCCCCTGCGTGAGGGGTGAACAATGCCGGCACGTTCGGCTCGGCTTCCTGCCGAGCCTCACTGCATCCAGGCGCGGCTCACGCCATCCATGGCTTCGCTCGCGCCTCGGACGCACCGGCATTGCCCACCCCTCACTCCGGGGCGCTGGCGTCCTGCTCGGCCGAGCGGATCGCTCGCTTCGCATCGCTGGCGGGGCTAGAGCGCGTCGATGGGGTCTACGTCGGCCATCACCTTGGCTCGGCCTCTTCCCTTCTGCTCGGACCACGCTAAGGCGGCGGCGGCGACTTCTCTTACTTTGGCGCCGTTGTCGCCTTTCAGTAGTAAGTGCCAGCGGTGTTGGTTGCGCAGGCGGGCGAGGGCTTGAGGCGCTGGGCCCAGGACTGTGACGCCCAATGGTTCGGCGGCGGCTTCGGCGATCTCGCCTAAGGCGCGGGCGGCTTTCTCGACCTCGGCTTCATCGGGGCCCCAGACCAAGAGCGACACGAGTCGTGCGAAGGGTGGGTAGCCTGCGTCGCGGCGTTCCTCGAGCTCGCGCTTCAAGAAGCCTTGGGTATCGCCCGAAGCGACGGCGGCGATGGCGACATGTTCGGGGGTGCAGGTCTGCACCAGCACTTCGCCGGGGCGTTCGCCGCGGCCGGCGCGGCCGGAGACCTGCACGAGCAACTGCCACGTGCGTTCGGCGGCGCGGAAGTCGGGCAGGTGGAGCGCGATGTCGGCATCGAGCACGCCCACCAGTGTGACGCGTGGGAAGTCGAGGCCCTTGGCGATCATCTGGGTGCCGAGCAGGATGTCGGCTTCACCTTTGGCGAATCGTTCGAGCAGTCGCGCTGGCTCCTCGCGGTCCTTGGCCACGTCGGTGTCCAGTCGCAGCACGCGCGCTCCGGGGAATGCCTGCGCGATCTCGCGCTCGGCGCGCTGCGTGCCGGGATTGCCGAGCCGCAGCAGCGGCTGCTTGCACTCGGGGCACTGCGCCATGGCGATCTCGCGATGATCGCAGTAGTGGCAGCGGAACTCGCGCGGGTCCATGTGCAGCGTCAGCGTGATGTCGCAGCGCTTGCACTCGGGCGTCCAGCCGCAGCCGCGGCACTGCACATGATGCGAGTGCCCGCGGCGGTTGAGCCACAGCATCACCTGTTCCTTGCGCTCCATGCGTTCAGCGATCGCCGCACGCAAAGGGCGCGAGAGCAGCCCCGAATCCGCGCCGTCGCGGCGCAGGTCGATCACATGCACGCTCGGCATGGCGCGCGCATCCACGCGATCGGGCAGCAGGAGCCGCGTGTACTTGCCGCGCGCCGCATTCGCGAGCGACTCCAGGCTCGGCGTGGCGGAGCCGAGTACGATGGGCACGCCCAGCATCTGCGCGCGCCGCACCGCCACGTCACGGCCGTGATAGCGCATCTGCTCACTCTGCTTGTAGGCCGACTCGTGCTCTTCATCGACGATCACCAACTTCACATTGGGCAGCGGTGCGAACACCGCCGAGCGCGCGCCCACCACCACATCGAGCGCGCCGCGACGGGCGAGCTCCCAGTTGCGCCGACGCTCGCCCACGCCGAGATACGAATGCAGCAGTCCCACGCGGCCGCCGAAACGCTGGCGAAAGCGCGCGAGGATCTGCGAGCCGAGCGCGACTTCAGGTACCAGCACCAACGTCTGCCCACCGGCCTCGCGCGCGGCGAGCGCCGCGCGCAGGTAGACCTCGGTCTTGCCGCTCGCGGTCACGCCATGCAATAGGAAGGCTTTGAACCCGCCCGTGCTCACGGCGCCCTCGACCGCTTTGCCGGCGGCGCGCTGTGCGGGCGTGAGCGTGACGCGTTCGCTCATGGCCATGCGCACGACCGTGTCCTCGCTCGCGCCCTTTCGTGCACGACTGGCGGCCAGCCCCTTGTTCCCGCCGGGCAGCGCCGTCGAGACCACTTCACCCGGCGGCGCCAGATAGTAATCCGCCACCCAGCGCGTGAGCGCGAGCATGTGCGCATCCAGCAACGGCGTGCCGAGCACTTTCCCAAGATCGCTCACCTTGGGCAATGGCGTGTCCACGATGCGCTCGACCAGCACGCCGCGCACTTTGCGGCCGCGGAACAACACCTCGACGGGCGCCCCGGGCACGGCGGCACCATCGAGCGCCGGAGGCACTCGGTAGGTGAACAGTTGCCGCACGGGCACCGGCAGCGCGATCAGCGCGAAGGACATTCGAGGTCACTCATGGGACGGATGGGGGGCGCTGCTGGCGGCGTCGCGGGCGGGGTGGCTGGCTCCGCCGCCGGTGGCTCGGACACGATGCCGCGCACGGGGGATGGAGGCAAGCGAGGTGAGCATCGCGTGATCGCGGGCTGCCCGCGCGCACCGTGGCGCAACTCGACCACGAGGGCGGCAACCGCGTCGGGCAGGCGGCGTGGGCCGCACCAACGAAAGGTTTCTGCTGATCCGGCGACGTGCGGCGGAACTACGAACTACGCCTGCATGCGCTGCTGCGAAGTGCCCTGACCGAGGATGGCGTTGATTCTCTCGACCAGCTTGCGCGGGCTGAACGGCTTGGTGATGTAGTCGTCCGCACCGACTTCGAAGCCGATCTTCTGGTCGACATTGCGACCCTTGGCCGACAGCAGGATGACGGGGATGTCCTTGGTGCGGTCATCCGCCTTGAGCATCTTGCAGGTCTCGTAGCCGTCGAGCTTGGGCATCATGATATCGAGCACGATGAGGTCGGGATGCTCGGCACGCGCCTTCTCCAGCGCCTGCTCGCCATCCAAGGCGGTCAGCACTTCGTAGCCTTCCATCCCGAGACTGAAATCGAGGATATGGACGATGTAGATCTCGTCGTCCACTACCAGGATCTTGCCCTTGGCCATCCTCATCACCTCCTGATGCCGTCATTCCGGCGTTCGCATCCCAGTTCCGTCTGGACTGCGCCTTGCACGCCGGGATCCGCGGTTCCCTACTCGTATCGGCGGGTTGAGCGCCCAGCTTGAGTCCCTGTTCCTCGACTTCTCAGGCGGCCGCCCGGACCTCGCCCTCGCGCTCCAGGATCCGGACGAAGGCCTCGACCACCTCGGGGTCGAACTGGCCCCCCGCGACCCGGCGCAACTCGGTCACCGCATCCTCGTGCGACTGCGGGGCACGGAATGGACGCGGCGAGGTCATGCTGTCCCAGGCGTCGCACACGGTCAGGATGCGGCTCCCGAGCGGGATCGCGTCGCCTTGGAGACCGCGCGGATATCCACTGCCATCCCAGTTCTCGTGATGGCTCAGAATCAAGTCACGCACCACACCCAGGTATTCGAGCGGACGCAGGATCTCGACGCTGACTTCGGGATGCGAAGTCACCGCATGGCGCTGGCTCGCATCGAGCCGACCCGGGTGACCCGTCTCGACTTCGAGACGCACCATGCCGAGATCGTGGATGCTCGCCACATAGCCAATCACGTCGACATCCGATGGCGACATGCCCAGCTCACGCGCGAGCGCGCGAGCGTGCTTGACCAGATGCTTGCCGCCCAAGGCGAAGTCACGCTTGAGGCGCGTCATGCACTGCACGGCCTCGACAGCATCTTCGACCACGCGGTGGCTGTCCGGATAGGCACAGGCCCGCTCGATGGCGCTGCTCACGCGCTCGGTGAGCATCACCAGCAGCGCGAGATCGTCTTCGTCGAACGACTCGCCGTTAGCCTTGTTGTTCGCATTGATGACGCCGATCACCTCGCCCTCGACGCGCAGGGGCACGCAGAGCAGCGACTTGGTGACGTACTGTGGATGATTGAGGCGCTTGAAGCGTCGGTCGGTTTCGATGTTCTCGACCAGCACCGGTCGGCCCCATGCCGCGACCGCGCCGGCGACGCCGGAACGCAGCGTGGTGCGACGGCCCTGTACGCCCTGCGACTCGTGGCCAACCGAAGCGGCAACGAAGAGGTCCCCGCGATCGGGATCGACCAGGACCAACGAGACGATGCTCGACTCGAGCGAGGCCGAGACCATCTCGACGATGCCCTCGAATAGTTGGCGCAGATCGTCGCGTCCCACCGTTTGGCGGGCGATGCGACGCGCACGCGGGGAGGCGACCTGCTTGACCGGAGCCGCGAAGCAGAAACGCGCTCCTTCGGGCCCGCCGTCCTTGGAGTCCGGCTGCTCGGCCCACAAGCGACCCCCATGCAGGTGCACGATGCTGCGAGAGATGGCGAGCCCCAGCCGGGTACCCTCGGCTCCCGGCGCGAGCGATCCCGCGGGCGCCTGTCGGCGCGCGCGATAGAAGCCTTCCAGCACGACCGCCAGATCCTCGGCAGGGAGCGGAGGACCGGAATCGGTCACGCTGCACACCCACTCATCGGCACGCACGCCCAGTTCGACGCGCACCGCACCGCCCTCGGGAGAGAACTGTGCGGCGTTCGTCACGAGATTCGCGATCACCCGGCGCATCAGCTCGCTGTCGACTTCGACGCGCGTATCGGACTCGATCTCCAGTTGCACTTCGACGTGGCGGCGTTCGGTTTCGGGGCGCGCGCGCTCGATTGCCTCACGACCCAGTTCCGCCAATGCGACCGGTGCCAGGCGCAGCGTGCATTCACCGCCTTCGATGCGGGAGAGATCGTGCACGTCGGTCACCAACACCGCCAGACGATCGCACTCCTCCTCGATGATGCGCAGGAACCGTTCACGGGGCGCGCGGGGATTGTCGAGATTGCCCGCCAGCGTCTCGGCGTAGGCCTTGATGCTCGAGAGCGGACTGCGCACCTCGTGAGAGACGATCGCCATCAGCCCCGCGGCGGACTCCTGTGCAGCGTGGAGGCGGCGCTCCAGCTGTCCGCTGCGCGCGCGCTCTTCCTCGATGACGCGGAACAGATCGCTGCGTTCAAGCGCGAGTGCGAGTGCGTCGGCCAAGGTCTGCACGAACAAGCGCTCCGCCGCGGAGAACACATGCGTGGCTTCGAAGCCGACCAGCAGGAATCCGTAGTGCGTGCTACCGGCCACCAATGGAACCGTGCCGAGGGCGGCTGGCGTGCGCTGCCAGAGCAGCGTCTCGCGCGGGGCGCGCGGACCCGCGGCGCCTTCATCGAACAACGGACGGTCGTGACGCATCACCCACTCGACCGGGCCACCATGCTCGGCCAGATACGGCATCTCGACGCCCGACTCCTCGAACCGGAACAGCGCACCGCTTTTGCGGTCCACGCGCAGCAGTCGGCTGTCGCTCGCGGCCAGCGCGCGCTTGGCGTGCGCGGCGGCAACGCCCCACGAGACGCCAAGGTCAGCTGTCGTGCGCAATGCGAGCACCGCTTCGGCGAGCAAGGTCTGCGCCTCGCCCGGGAGGCTCAACAATCCAGAAGCTGCCGGTTCGTCGCGCATGGGAAGCTTCAGGCCACGCTTCGGTCGTTCTCGGCGTCGCTGCGACGGCGGCGTTCGCCGACGAGGACGCTTCCGGGAATCCCCTTGCCGTGGGCCTTGAGTTCCTGCGCGATGTCGATGAGCTCGGCGAGGTGGGTGACGGGCACTCGATCAGTGCTCACGAGCGCGATCGTCAGACTCATGAGCGGAAAACGCTCCACGACGTGGCGCCGATTCAGCACTTCGACGTAGCTGCGCTCGCGGTCCTCGGCGTCGTAGAGATCGCGGGCCCCCGTGTTGAACCACTCGAGGATCTCCTCGCCGAGGATCTCCGCCAGATCCGGCGAGGTCAGCACGACGAAGTCATCACCGCCGATGTGCCCGACGAATCCGTCGTCGCCACCGTTGCGCTGCACGGCTTCCGTGAGAATACGCGCGAGCATCTGGATGGCCTGGTCCCCACGTGCGTAGCCGTAGTAGTCGTTGAACGCCTTGAAGTGATCGACATCGATCTGCAGCAGCGCGAACGGGGTGTTGCGCGCGAGCCGATGCCGGATCTCATCGTTGATCGAGTGATTACCAGGCAACCCCGTGAGCGGGCTGGCGGCGCGCTGCTGCAGGCTCCAATCGAGCACATTGCGCACGCGCAGCAACAACTCGTCGCGATTCCACGGCTTGGTCACGTAGTCGTTCGCACCGCCTTCAAGCCCGCGCACTTTGGAGGCCATCTCGTTCCGTGCGGTCAGCATGACGATGGGGATATGGCGCGTGGAGAAGGACGCACGCAACTGGCGGCAGACTTCGTGGCCGTCCATGAGCGGCATCATCACGTCGAGCAACAGCAGGTCGGGCGCGGAGCTCTGAGTAAGCTCCACGGCTTCCTTACCATCGGTTGCTTCGATGACCTCGAATCCTTCCATCTCGAGCTGCAGACGGAGAACCTCCCGCAGATCGGGTTCGTCTTCGGCGATGAGGATGCGCGCTTTGGCCACTCCCTACTCCCGTCCTGGGGGGGGATCGGTACTTCGAGTCCACACGATGGAGCGGTATGCGCCTGCCGACCGCTTCGCCGGAGTCATCGGCCGGTTGGCCGGAATCCTTGCGCGGTTTGTCGGATGCCCCCCCGGGAGGGCGTGCGCCCGCCAAGGGCCAAAGACGTCAGTTCAGCGGCAACCCCGAGGCCTCGAGCGAGGCGATCGCGTCCAGCGAGGGCGGCGAGACTTCGCCGCGCGCGAACCGCTGCGCCCCCACCCACGCGATCATGCCCGCGTTATCGGCGCACAATCGCGGGCTCGGGATCCGCAACGTGACCCCCATGGGCTCGCAGACTTCGGCCAGCCGGGCGCGAAGCGAACGGTTGCACGCCACGCCCCCGCCCAGACTCAACGCCTGCGCACCGGTGTGCTGCAGCGCCCGGCGGCACTTGGTCACCAACGTCTCGACCACCGCGGCCTGGAACGAAGCCGCCAGATCGGCCAGCAACGAGAGCCCATACGGCGGTTCACCATGCGTTTGAGCGGCGACCGAGACGGCGGTCTTCAGGCCGGAGAACGAGAAGTCGAACCCGGGCCGGTCGAGCATGGGGCGGGGGAACGCGAACGCATCCGCGCGACCCGTTGCGGCGAGCTTGTCGATGATCGGGCCACCCGGGAATCCCAGCCCCAATCGCTTGGCGACCTTGTCGTAGGCCTCTCCCGCCGCGTCATCGAGTGTGGCGCCCAACCACTCGTAATCGCCGAAGCCACGCACGCGCACCAACTCGGTGTGTCCGCCACTCACGATGAGCGCAACCGAAGGGTACGGCGCCTCGCCATGCTCAAGCGCGGAGGAGTGCAGATGCGCTTCGATGTGATTGACCCCGAGCACCGGAATGCCGAGCGCCGAGCCGTAGGCTTTGGCGAACGCCACACCCACTACCAGCGAACCCACGAGCCCCGGGGCATGCGTCACCGCGATCGCATCGAGTTGCCGCGCTTCGATCCCCGCTTCGCTGAGCGCCTGCGGAACCATGGCGGGCAACAGTTCGAGGTGCGCGCGCGAGGCCAGTTCGGGCACCACACCGCCGTAGAGCTTGTGCACGTCCTGCGCGGCGATCAGATGCGAGCGTAGCGTGACGCCATCCTCGAGCACGCACACCGACGTGTCATCGCAGGAGGTCTCGATGCCGAGCAGCAGGTGCGGAACCTTCATGCCGGATCCGGCGCGAGCACGGACTCGAGCCACTCCATGTACTTGGGCGCGCCGGCGGCGACGCGAACGGCGATGCACTCGGGCACATCGTAGGGATGCAGGTCGTGCAGCCTCGAGAGGAACGCGGTCCAGTCCTGCTTGCGCGTCTTCATCAGCACCACCACTTCGCGCTGATCCTCGACCACGCCCTTGAAGTGGTAGATCGACCGAGAGAGCGGCAGGATGTTGGCGCACGCGATCAGGCGTTCCTCCACCAGGACGCGCGCGACCCGCGCGGCATCGTCCTCGTTGGCGAAGGTGCTGAACACGACGAGCATTTCGGTCATGGCATCTCCAGTAGGGTCGAAGGGGCCGCGAGTGTAGCATCGGGGCCGTGAATGCTCCTCGCCACTTCCTGCCCCGACTCCTGCGCGCGCTTCTGACGTGCGCACTGCTGAGCGGTGTGTTCGCGGGACGCACGGCCCGGCTGCCTGAGAGGACTCGCTCTCTGCCGGCCATCGTGTTCGTGTCGCGTTACCTGCCGAGCGGCTCCGAGACAGGCCAGATCCCCGGCCTCGGTCCCCACGGCAGCATGATCGCTGTGGGTGGGCGCCTGATGCTGCGCGAGCGCGACGGTTCGGTCCGCCCGCTGCTGCAGCCCGGTACGTTGTACGACGTTCAGGATCCCGACGTCTCGTGGGACGCGACCCGCGTCGTGTTCTCGGGGTTGGCGAGTGCCGATGCGCGCTGGCAGTTGTTCGTGCTCACACTTGCGACGGGCGCGCTCGAGCCCCTGCCACGTGTCCCCGATGCAGACGACTTCGATCCGTGCTGGAACGGCGAACGCATCTTCTTCGTGCGCGCCGGTGCCGCGCGTGCGTTGTACGACTCGAGTCGCGTCGGCGCGCTTTGGGAGTGGCTCCCGGACCGCGACAGCGCGGTCGCGATCCTGCGAGAGGCCAACGGGCTGCTCGATCCCGTCGTCGATACACGCCGCGGCGCACTCGTCTTCGCGCGCTGGTGGTTCAATCCGTGGCTGCCATTGGCCAATGGCGGTGTCACTCGCGAAGGCTCGTTGGCCATGACGCGCGATTCCGTGAATCAGTGGCAAGTGCTCGAGTACGCACCGCGCTTCGGCGAACGGCTCCGCGCCGGTGGCGGCGCCGACCGACGCGCCGGCATGGGAGTTCAACCCACACTGATGGGCGATGCCGTGATTGCAACGTTCGCGCGCAACTCGGGGCTGGCGCCGCGGCCCGGGCCGAGTGGCGTGCACTGGATGGCGCGCGTCGGCACGCCCGGACGGCGCATTGCCGGCGCGGCCATCGGCGATGACCTGGCGAGCCCCTACTCCGAGGGCACCGGACTGTCGGCGCCTTCCGCGTGCGCACCCGCGACGCTGGCGGACGGACGCCTGATCGTTTCCTTCGCCGCTGGTGCCCGCGACGACTTCGGCCTGTGGCTGGTGACACTCGATGGCAAGCGCACGCGATTGTTCGACGAACCAGGCCTGCTCGAGCTCGACGCCGCGCCCGTGGTGGTGCGCCCTGGCCGGGCGCTCGATCTCGAGAACACGGACCACGCAGCGCACGATGGGGCCACATTCCGCTTCGTCGATGCCGATGTATTCTCAGGGCTCGGTGCGCCTTCGCGCCAAGACGGAGCACGCCTGCGCTTCTTCGCCTTGCGCTCCGGCTCGCTGCAGCCCGCCCCCATCGCTGAGATCGCCGTGCCCCGCAACGGCCGCGTGGATGTGCGAGTACCGCGCGTCGGCCCGACGTTCGAACAACTCATCGGCTCCAATGGACATGTACTGATGACCGCGCACGGACCCGCTCAGGTGCGCGGCTTCAACTCACCGCCGGCAGGTGGTGAAGCCCGCTGCGTGGGATGTCATCTGGGGCACTCGGCGTTGAGATGAGGAACATCACGCTGCCCGATTTCCGTGGAGTGTGTCCTCCACGATGAAAGCGCAGAGGCCGGACGCTCACAGGCGTCCGGCCTCGTTCGCGTCACGCACCGGGGGGTACGCGACGTCGCGCTCTATCAGTTATTGACGATGATCTGGGCACCCAAGGCCTGCGCGCCGGTGCCGGACACGAACCCCTTGGCGAAGACCGTGTAGATCTTGCCAGCGGTGAGCGTGATACCCGGAAGGGGCAACACCACCGTGGA
>Ga0163144_10012539_pt1 | contig 17793 bp, 10 predicted proteins | sample OliLak19BULKMAT1_FD_123175 | JGI IMG/M metagenome (GOLD analysis project Ga0163144, IMG submission 123175) | Freshwater microbial mat bacterial communities from Lake Vanda, McMurdo Dry Valleys, Antarctica - Oligotrophic Lake LV.19.BULKMAT1 | ecosystem: Environmental > Aquatic > Freshwater >...
ATAAACAAATTTGGTATCGAAGAATCGTACAATAATTTTTCAGGTCCTTCGCAAGCTGAGTACCAATAGTAGGCACCCGTGGCTGGGTTGTATTCATAGATAGCACTATTATTTTTAAGCGCTACATAGATCGAAGTATTACTCGCTACCAAATCTACAGGACGGTTTCTATTTTTGTTCAGAATTCTAAATGGCTCTAAATTAGAATCAATGAGTTGAAATGAAAGAGGACCAGACTCTGCCAACCAAAGGTTAGCGCCAACCGCCGCACCTAAATCGGGCTGTATGGCCAACTCAAGAGAAAAAGTGTTTAGGGCAACGGGAGTCCCAGTGCTAAACAAGCTGAAAGGTGAGAGTTTTAGTTGCCGCGACTGGTAATTGTACCAAGCAAAATGAGTACTCGTTTGGAACATTCGATTGAAGGGCGCTACTGGGAATGAAAGTCCATCTTGTCGTCCGACTCTAGAATCATTGGCCATCCCAAAAATCACCCGATCGTTGGTAGCATCATAAACCGAAAAATTTGGGGAGTAAGCTAAGTTGGTACTCGTTGTGGTTGTCCGATTTATTAAATGCTGTGCGAAACCATCAACACTTATAGCAGCTATTGCACTAGAAGTTTCAAAGACCGATGATACACGCCGGCTAAATGTCAAATTGCGAACTGTCGCCCGATCGCTTTGATTCAAAACTCTCCCATTTGTGGTGCCCACCGAGTAAATACTGCGATTGCCTGCCGTAGCATCATGCACGTACTCCACAAAATTTGGCGAGAATCCGAGTGCGGTGTGAGCGATGACGGCCCCCTCACTACCCCCACTTGCAATGTTAATTGTGGTGATAGAGTTAGACCTTGAATTCGCAACCCAAAGTTGATCGACACTGGTATTAAAATCAAAACTGGCGGGCTGATTCTGTGTGGCAACGTTGGTCACCGCCGTCAAAGCACCCACTGTCAGATTTACGATAGATAAATTGTTACTGGCTCGATTCAAAACATAAAGGCGATTGGTACGGTAGCCAATTCTTATTGGAGAAGTCCCGACTATATATTGAATCAATCGCCAGTTCTCGGCGTTGGTGCGGTCTAAAGTGTAAGCGCGGTTTGCGTTAACACTCGCAAAGTGAAGAGTGCTTGGTGATTGGGCGACCATGTCGGTCACCTGCCCTGGAACAAAGAACGGAGAGCCGGTGGCAATTACTCCCGTCGTCAGATTTATTGCATAGATTCTTTGTGTCGATCGATTGAGATAGATCGCATCACTTGAAGCATCCCAGCCTGCCATACTGTCGATCGGTATCGTCGAATTCACGGTCTGAGTCGTGAAAGTGTTAGGAGCGGCGTAGCTGGTTCGTATCAAAACCACTCGAGCATCGAGTTGTGGTGCGACAATCACTTGAGAGGTCCCATCAGGAGAATACAAATAGAAATCGTTAGGCCTAGTGCCCAGAGGGTAGCGCGCGATCAATGCTCCCGTAGATAAATTGTATCGATCTACCACGCGAGCCGTCTTACAGAGTACATAAGCAGTACCAACCGAATCGATTCGAACTCGATCCGGCGCGCGACAAGTACGAACACTAGTCGATGTGAAGCTACTATCGAAGAGCCAAAGATAATCTGACCCGCGAACTGCATCATTTGCAAATCGAATCGGAACCGCCATGTACCCCGAAACCGAAATTCCCAATCCTCCTGCTGGATCTCCAAACGAACTCCCTCGAGTGCCCGAGACTTTTTGACCGGGGTGCAGCAATCCCAAATTAGAAGCATTCAAAAGCTGAACCCAAAGCTCGTCTGCATATTGATAACCCACGTAAACCCTTTGGGGCCCGACGGCCGGCGCGGACCGAATCCATTTTACGCTTGGGAGCGGAATGCTCACTTCACTCGTACAAAGGTCATCATCAGAAGTATTGATAGCGAATGAATAAAGCCTACCAACCCCCTCATCATAAACCACTAAGCGGCCCGGAACACCCGCAGCGGTCTCGGTAAGAACCATCTGCGTAACATTCGCAAACACTCCACAAAATTTGGGGTCGATGGCTATATTACCACTGACATTAGAACCATAATAAATCTTCGTTCGAGAATCGTTAGTAAATACGAAGCTCGAAGATACAGCCTCTTGTGCGTAGTAAAAAAGAGATCGGCTGCCTGTGACGACCCCTTCTGGAAGTTTCGTAATCACATACTCTCGGTTCGCCATGGTCGTCCGAGTGAGGCTCGCCACGCCATCTCCAAATGCGAAGATCTTTCCGGTCGCTGTGCCGCTTTGACTTGAGGCTTCGACCAAATTAGAAATTTGCTTCGGAAGGCGAACTCTCACATCGGCATTTGCAGGATACACTCCACTCGCTCGATAGTAGGAAGTAGAGCCTTGGTAGGCGGTCGCACCGCTCGTGGCTCCCGCTGAGAAATAATATTCCAAGATTTGTCCGTCCCTCAAAATCGGAAAATTAATAGTGTAAGTATTCACTCCCGTCGAAGTAAGCGCGACGACGACCCACTCTCCTCCATCGATTCGATAATGTAAAAAAGCCGTGTCGTCTTGAGGAGATCCCAGTCCCGAGGCTATCGTGATATTCACAGCGACCTGCTCGCCTGGAGGAATTACTCGGGGCAGATCAATGCCAAAATTAAAGTTTAGAAGTACGGGGCAAAGTAATCCAAATTTTTCAGCGGCCGCACAAATATCTGCTTGATGAGGAGTTCCATTTTCAAGATCCGAATCATCATCATCGGCCGTAAGAACTTCGACTATGGTGGTCGGATGCAAGGCATTTTGGGTAGTTACTCCAGAAGGAGTAGCCCCGCCCGCAGTGATTATCGACCAATCAACATGCAACTGTTGAGTACTCGCCAATCCAATTCGCTCACGAATCTCCCAAAAGAATCCGGCGAGCATCATTCCACAAGTGTAGATACTAGAAGCATCACAGGGGTACTGAAATGAGTAGATCTGGGGCTCACGAAGATACTCATTGTTCTTTTGAAAATCAAAACCCACCCCAGGCGTATCGAAGAGAAGCATCGAAAGGGTGTCGCTAAAGCCCTCTCCAAAAGACTGCTGAATAAGACCCAATCGATTGACCACATGGTGCCCGTACTCGTGAGCGATCAGTGTGGAAAAGGCGCTATCATTGCAGTTCGCACTCGAAGTCGCGAACATCAAGAGGCCTGGGTCGGTATTGTCTGCATCGGGGGTATACTGCGCATTGCAAGTAAGTGAGCTGGTATTCACGATTGCTTGCAAGCTTTGCGTATCTAGCTCAGAAATAGTGGCTCGATCTTGAAAGTATCGATACGCCTTCTGAGTATTAACGTACGCATTCACTTGTGCAGTTTCATTGGCAGTGATCGGAGAATTAAAAGTAAAATCGTTGGTGCTAGTTGCCGCGACAGACGCGGTCTTCGTAACATCTGAACTCCCAAGATCATCAAAGACATTCATAAAGTAAGCTCCGGTATCATAACGAGTCCGAAGAATTGCCGTAAGAGTGTAGGGGAGGATTCCTGCCTGAGTGAGATTGTAGTCGCCGACGCTATCGGTATCGACGGTCGTTGAAAGACTATTGAAAACCAAAAGATTCGCTAAGGGTACTTCTACGGAGGGATTACTCGAAGTATTCGGAAGAACTCCAGGAGTCGAGAAGCCAGTAATTCGTCCCGACGAGTTGTAATCGAGCCCTTCTTCTCGCGCTTCTAAAAGCGATCCCGCGTGAGCATCCACATAAAAACTTACGAGTCTTGATGTTGCACGGCCTTGAATCTTCCAAGCTATCCTCGCAACCGAACGATCGGCTTCATCAAATCGATAGAAAACTACTTTCTTCGCTAAACCAAAATTACCAAAATCTTGATGGAGCTCTGAATTGAGGACTACTTGAAGTGCGGCCTGCTCATTAACGAGAGTGCTAGCAAAACCCGCTAGGGGGTAGGGAGCAAGGATTCCCGAAGCAAAATTTAAACTCCAACCCTCAGGACTTCGATTAAGTTGAACGATAAGCTTGGAGAATTCTACAGGTACGCCCCCCATCCATTGCTCATAGGTGAAAATCTTCCGGTCCCCCCCGCGAGCCGAACGCACTTGCTGAAATCGTAAAACCAAATTCTGCGATCCAAAGGCGCTGCCGTACTCTCGAACGAAAAAATCAGCGATCTCTCGGGGATTGCGCAATGCAGAAGCCGAGCTCACAATTCCAGAACCAAAGAGAGCAACGCGATCTGGGTTAGGAGCCGACTCTCGAAAGTTGGGCGCTAATCGACGCAACTCAGTTTGGGCCACGGTCTTACTGAGAGTGGTCGACACAATAAACTCCGGACGGTCTAGGGCCCAAGCTGTAACCGCAGGCGTCTGTGAACCCCCCAAAGGGAATACGGGCTCGTCTAAACCAACTCCCAATCGAGTGCCTTGAGAGCCGCTCCCACAGGCTGAAAATAAAAAGGCAACAAAAAGTAGGATGAGCCGATTCACTTCCTTTACTTCGGTGTATTTTTTGAAACCCTCCTCTGACGCGAGTAATCAAATTTGCTAATCCCTCGTAACCGGTAAAGTTTTTTTGGCGTGGGGAATTGTGTCATTTCGTTCTCAAAGAATGTTAAACTCGTGGATAAGTCCCGAAAGTTTCTACTCTATTTCTCTAAAAACTGGTTCCAGAGTAGGATTCAGCAGGACTCTAAGAGACCAAAACCAGAGTTTCTAACTAAGGAGAACTTATAGTGTCGATCGTCGATAGCGGAAAAAGAAATGAGCAAGAACGTGCAGCCATGCAAGCAGCGGAGGATGCCCGAGAAGAAACCTGGAATCATCCAAGTTTCTGCGAGGAGTTATTCGCGGGAAGTTTTCAGTTCGACTTGATTTATCCATTTCCTGAGCAATCGGAAGAGGACAAGAAAAAAGGAACAGAAGTTGTTGAAAAAGTTCTTAAGTTCTTAGAAGAGAACTTAGATCCCAATGAAGTCGAAGAGAAAAAACTAATCCCAGAGCATGTCATGCAGGGCTTGAAAGATATGGGATTAATGGGGATCAAGATTCCCAAAGAATACGGCGGACTCGGACTCTCCCAAACCAATTATAATCGCATCGTGAGCGCGGTCGGAAGCTATTGCGCTTCGACAGCGGTAATGCTCTCGGCTCATCAATCGATTGGAGTCCCTCAACCTCTCAAGATTTTCGGCACCGAAGAACAAAAGAAGAAGTATCTTCCTCGACTGGCTAAAGGCGAAGTAAGCGCGTTTGCATTAACAGAAGAACAAGTGGGCTCTGACCCAGCGCAAATGTCGACGACTGCAATGCCCTCGGCAGACGGCAGCCACTATATTCTAAATGGAAGAAAGCTGTGGACGACCAACGGAACGACCGGTGACTTGTTGGTAGTCATGGCATTGACTCCACCCAAGAAAATGCCTGATGGCCGAGAGAAGAAGCAAATCTCTGCGTTTATCGTTGAGAGAAATTCTCCAGGAGTTGAAGTTCTCCATCGCTGTGACTTTATGGGCTTAAAGGGAATTCAAAATGGGCTCATGCAATTTACCAATGTGAAAGTTCCAAAAGAAAACTTACTTTGGGATGAGGGTAAAGGCTTAAAGCTAGCACTAGTAACTCTTAACACCGGTCGCCTTACTTTGCCGGCAGCGACTTGTGGTGGAACTCGTGTTTGTTTTGAAGTTGGAAGGACCTGGGCCACCGAAAGAAAACAGTGGGGCGCTCCATTGGGAGAGCATGAAGCCGCAGCCGATCACTTAAACTTATCGGCCGGCGCCACCTATTCAATCGATGCGATTAGCAAACTCACATCTGGATTAGTCGATCGAGGCGGAACCGATATTCGAATTGAAGCTGCTGTCGCTAAGCTTTATTCGACGGCTCTTTCTTGGAGAGTGATCGATAACGCGGTTCAGCTTCGAGGCGGTCGTGGGTTCGAGACCATGGCAAGTCTTCGAGGTCGAGGCGAGGATGCCTATCCGATTGAAAAATTAATGCGCGACTCTCGCATTAACACCATCATTGAAGGGACCAGCAGTATTCAAAGATTGTTTGTGTCTCGCGAAGCTCTTGACCGGCATTTAAAAATTGCGGGAGCGCTTTTTAGTCCAAAGACCTCTTTGGCTGAAAAACTTGCCGCGATCGGCAAGGGAGCGATGTTTTATACCTGGTGGTACCCTAGCTTGTGGTTAAACTTTAGCTTCTTCCGCTATCATTGGGCAGGAAGTTGGGAAGGAAAGTACCTTCGCTTCGTTCACTCCATGAGTCGAAAAATGGCTAGGGCCTTGTTTCACGCAATGGCCTTGAATGGACCGGGATTAGAAAAACGACAAATTCTTTTAGGCCGCGCCGTAGATACGGGCACAGATCTTTTCGTAATGTCGGCAGTTCTTTCTCGTTATCTTACTCGCAAAGACAAAGGTCAACGGAAGGTCCAAGAGGAATTCTTAGCCCGTGCGGTTTGCGCTAAACTTCAGAAGGCGGCGAGACGCGCCTATAACGACATTCATGTATTGCCCAGACAGTCTCAAACTCTGAAGCTTTCTAGAATGATCATGAAGGGAGAGCTCAACTGGTTGACCGAAGATATTTGTGATGTCGTTCGACTCTCACGACCAGAAAACAATAAGAAGTACCTTAGTGATAAAGTACGACTTTCGAAGCTAGGAAAAGACGAGCCCGCTGGTGGCAATTCTAATCCTCAATCGAACCCAAGTTCGGCGGTCCGAAGCTAAACGAGGGTGAGCCGACAATTTTGAATATCGCTCCTCTTAATATTGCACATCGTGGGTTCTCCGGAAAATTTCCGGAGAACACCATGAGAGCTTTTCGAGAAGCGATCGCAGTTGGGGCAGACGGCATTGAGTGCGATGTCGGCCTCACCAAAGATCTTGAGCCAGTCATTTTTCACGATACCCAACTCAAAAGACTCTGCGGCATCGCCGGCCGACTCGAAGACACGAGTTGGAAGGACCTCCAAAAGCTAAAAGTCTTCGGTCAAGAGCCGGTCCCTCATCTAGAAGAACTTCTCGAAATGAGCGGCAGTTTCTCAATCAATTTGGAGCTAAAACTCACGGCAAAAATCGATTCATTGGTTCAAGGCGTCGGCCAAAGATTAAGTCAGGTTAAATCTCTTGATCGGATCTTAATCTCTTCTTTTTCGGCAGCAATTTTATTGCAGGCTAAAGAGCAAGTGTCGCCCCGCCCCAAACTCGCCCTGATATTCGAAAGCTTTTCAGAACTAAAGTTTCAGAAGATGAAGGCCTGCGCTTGGATTAAGCAATGGAACGTGCGAGGGAGCTGTCTTATGCAGTCTGGCGGCCCCCAAGACCGACCCTATTGGGTATGGACGTTAAATGAAGCGGCCGACTGGAAGAAAGTTTTAGAGTCTAACTACCCCATAGCGGCGATTCTTTCTGACCATCCAGACCGCCTTGGTCAATTTTTGAAGACTTACTCGTCTTAACCGAAAGTTGAATTCCTTCACACAAGCCTGAACGACATCTAACCCACAATTCTAAACAAACTCTCTAGAATTGAATCAAGATGTGGGCTGAATTTCACGCACATACCAATCACAGCGACGGCAAATTAAGCATGAAAGAACTTGTCGATTTTTTTGGTGGTCGGGGCTTTGGAGTGTTAGCGGTCACAGATCATCTTTGTGAAGAAAAAACAATCCTCGGAAAAGCCGCGGCCTATCTCAACAAGACCTTAAGACGCGAAAGCTTTTCAAAATACATTGATGAAATAAAAGAAGAGTCGGAGCGGGCATGGAAGCTCTATCAAATGTTGCTTATCCCCGGATTTGAGATTACCAAAAATTCACTTCAGAATCACCGAAGCGCCCATATGCTTGCACTCGGGGTAGAAAAATTTATCGCGGCAGATTTAGATCCCATAGAAATTTCAAAAGAGGTGCGAAATGAAGGAGGACTCTTTATCGCAGCTCATCCCCTTTCACTGAACACAATTCGAGGACGTAAGAATTTTCTTTGGGATCAAAAAGAAGAATTAGAGCCCTATTTCGACGCTTGGGAAATTACCGATAGCGGACAAATTCTAAAAGAAGTCGCGCAAAGCTCTTTACCAAAATTGGCAACCGGAGATTTTCATCGCGAAGCTCATCTCAACTCTTGGAAGACTTGGCTCGATTGCGAGCGTCACCCTCTCGCTATTCTCGATGCGATTCGAAAACAAAAAGTTACTTTCAAATACTTTGCTAAGACTTCGATCCCAGGACCCCTTCGTCAATTTCGCGCGGCCTGAGACCGAGAATTACAAGCTGCGGCTAAAGCGTCGAGAGCTGCAATTCTCTTATCGACGGCATCCGGCTTAACCAAAGTGCTAAAGAGCTTAATGGTCTCAGCTAAAAACGCTGGCTCTGGAACCCCTTTAACAAGATTCTCTTCCGGCAGAGGCAGCGCCTGAACAACGTCTTCGGTCTCTCCTGAGGGTATCGATATGCCCAATTTCTCTGCCTCGCTCTTTAACTGAACAACTAAATTACCAATGAGTCGACGAGGTCTGCCCAAGCTTTCGAGTTCACCATTTCTTCCGGGAATCCAAGACGAAGTCCCACTACGATCTAAACCCTCCGACACCGTAAACCACAGCATTTTCGTAGCATTGAAATCTGTTCGCTCACCACGATGAACCGCAAGAATCTCAGCGACCAAAATTGCTTGAATCTGATCACTCATAAGAGCTGCCAATTTCTTCAAAGATTCTGCTTCAGCTCCTTCCACTTGACGATCAGAGAGTTCTCGCGCGACTTCGGACCCAGGCTTCTCGTCGATATCAAGAATGTTTCTGGTCAAGGTAAAGTAGTCAAACAACAAACTCAAAAAAGGATCGCTCACCACCAAAAACGCGTCAGAGTTTTCGAAAGCATCGAACTGAGACATCCGAGCCAGAACCAATGGATGCGAACCCCCTGGATTGCGAAAAGCTGCCGCAATCGCTCGATCTGTCATCTCTGAAAAATAATCCTTCGCCTGTGCAAGGCTTTCCGGGACGCTAGCAAATTTGCTTCCAGAAAGACGAACATAGGCGCCGCGACGAGCCTCATCCAAAACGCTTTGCATCTCAGGAGTTCCATCAGAAAACAAAAGCTGCAGGTAGGCTCCCCCATAACGGTCCGAAGATGTTTCTTTCGATCGACTTAAGCGTTTTTTGGCTTCTTCAAAGGCCTGCTCTTGCTCCTTATTGATTACGACCTCATCGTCGGCTTTAAGTCCGTTAACCGATCGAATTAAATCTTCCGCGAGCTCTCGAAGCTTTGGAGAATTTTTCGTGTGTTTAGCAGCAATTTTATCTCCAAAGTTTCTTACCAACTCTCTTAGCGTCGCAACATACTCAGGCTTATGATCGGCAATTTTTCCGCTATGGGCAATGAGCTCTCTAGCCGAGCTCGTCAAGGCCGCCTCTATCTTAGCGGCTCGAGCAGCTCGAACATCGCTCAAGCTCTCAGCCTTCGTCAGGTCTTTATCTTCACGCTTTTTATCTTTTGCTTCGTCGGGCCATTCTTCATCTGGGATCATATTCTTCGCCGTTGCATAAAAAATTGCGTCGAGCCAAATTCCCATTAAAATATGCTCATTCAAAATATGAGCAAGCTCATGGCCAATTACCTGGGCTCGTTCATAAGAATTTAAGCCTTCGATTAAATCATCAAAGAAAGCGGCCCCAATATGCCCCGGCGTCCCGCTCCAAGTGTAGGCGTTCATAGGTCCTTGAAGCGCATAAATTTCGGCGCTATTAATGGCATCATCCGAAAAGGGCATCCACTCTGCCAAAGCCTTAACCGTAGCGAGGATCTCTTTTAATTCGTCTCCTTGTTTCTCTGATATCAAAGTCCCACTACTCCGGTGATCCATTCCGTAGCGTCGAATTATTTTTTCAAGTTGGGCCATTGCGTCCGGTAAAAACTCAAAACCTTCGCGATGTCTAAGAAGAGCTTTCATGACTCGTCTATCGAGAGGGTCCGCGAGCTGGTCTTTTCTTTGATTAAGAAACCATCTTTGCCATGTCGGATTATTTGCCATCTTCCGGTAAACGCTTTTAATTTCTTCGCGCTGCTTCGGGGTAATTGACGGCATATACTGACTCACCGGCTCGAGCATCAGCGTGTTGCCCGTCGGCACCGAAGGCCGGCCCTCATTCTGAGCTAAGACCGTCCCTAAAGCTGAGACAAAAAAGCCTAGCAAACTAAGTGTTCGAAAAATAATACGAAAACTTTTCATTACAACCCCAACATTTTCCCCGATAGAACCGATCTGAAATCGATGTAGCAGCCATGCTGCGGCCACACAAATGAATTCTTCGTTGACCTTGCAGAAGGCTACTGTCAGGGCTCGGGCAAGATGCGCCTTTTGATCTTCACAACCGAAGTACTTTTTTTGTGTGTTCTTTTGTGCATTCAAAGTCTCGACCTCGGTGCCTGTCAACGATGTTGCGGAATCAGTTTAACCGCAGCTTCTTCGCGTGATAATAATGAAAATCTTCAGGGTTTGATTTGGACAGAAGAGAATCTTGTAGAGCTTAAAAAATTCTTCTCAGAACGCACAACGACTCCCGATCGCATTCGCCAACATATCGATCAGCTTTCACTTGCTTCGTTAAATTCAGAACATGCACGAAGAATTCAATCGAGCTTCTACGCTACGAGTCAGTTTGATGGCGGATTTCGTTTTAGTAAACCATTCGTTTGCTCAGGAACCGCACAGATCATGGAGATGGGAACAAAACTTAACATCGCCGTCGACAATATTCAGCTTCTAGAACCAGACCCGAGAGCCCCGGGCAAGTTTGCCCCGCTCGCCTATGGAGCGACTCCATCAAACCCACGCCACGCTTATGAGATGGTGTCGGATTTACTAACCGCTTTGACGAGACTTAGTTTTGAGGCCGCTCAATATTATCCAGATCTTAAGGTCATTGTAATTAGCGCACTCTCTGTTCAAGTAAGCCGAGATGAAGCAGGCTTAAAAGAGAACCGACTCCTTAGACTCTTGAGAAACAAGTTTGGATTAGAAGAAGTCGTTGATTCGAGCGAAAAAACGAGCGTTAAACTTCAATTACGCATTCCTTTTCGAAGAGAGCCAAACGATTTACGACCCGTAGGCAATCCTCCGGAGCTTTTTAATTCTGACAGACCCACGATTGATGGAAGAGCTTTGTTCAATGAAATTACTGGGGCAAAAACTCCCCCAAAACCTGCTTACAAATAGTCTGAGAATCTTAATAAGCCCCCAAATGACTTTTTAGTTGGAGCTGCTCAGGAGTTGTGGAAGATAAATTCGCTCACGGTCTCCTCCGCCATCGACTTGAATAGAACTCCAATTCTTAAAGTTTTGAATTCGATCGAGGGGTGGCGTGCCCAAAACCACGGGCTTAAACGATGAAGACTCCCAATCGCTTCGGCTTTGCCATAACCTCGAAAAGAAATTCCAATAGCGAGTTAGGCCAGAGGATCCGTCAAGCGTGTCTCGTACATTCTCCCAGCTTTCATTTTGTGCGAAGCGATCCACCGCGCCCAAGACTTGATCCATAATTAAAATAATTTGAAATGAACTTTCGCCAGGATGGCCCAGACTTGAAGCCACAATACTAGGAGATTGAAATTCGGTCGCGGTTGAATCTCGGAGCCGTCGTGAAAGCGAAAACACAGCCAACCAATCAAGAACATACTTCTGCGAAAAGCAGGCCATGTCCATTATCACCGGAAGTGTCTCTCGCCCCTTCAGTAACTCCGCCATCTCTGACTGATTAAGAACAAATTGTTTATCCCCGGGCTGGTCCTCAAGCGGGGGAAGTAAAATCTCTAAACGAACTTTCTTGTCGCTAACTAATTTCTCAAAAACTAATTTCAGAGCGCGAGCACTACTCAAGCCAAATCTAAAGTTGTTAGCATCTGCTACAATAATAGCGGGCAAGAAAAGATCGGCGCTATTCAAGCCCTCCGCTAGAGCCTCCGGGAGCTGAACCTCTTCTTCCGAAATCAACTTATAGCCTCGAAACCAACGAAGATAAAATTGAGTGGCATTAAGCATTGTGCTTGATACCTGATTGGTTAGACCAATCGTTGAAAAAACTGTAAGCCGATCCGAATTTTCGTCTCTCGGAATCCAGGGCACCGACTCAGGAATAGGACTCGGCCAATCACGCAACGACAGCGCCGAAACTCTGAACCTCTTCGCACCACACTTCAAATCACCAGTCTCATTCTGAAACGCCTCGCCGTCTCGATCCCATTTGAATTCTACAAAATGAATATCGGCAAAACTAATCTGATCGCCCGAATTCCAAGGCCCCAAGAGATTCGGAATATCCCCTACGCAAGCGGCGACAAAGTCCAAGCTTTCTGGGTCGGACTTTCTAAATAAGCTCAACTCGAACCCGGCCTCCGAAAAGTTCTGTGAATACAAAGCTCGCAAACGCGACTTCGCCAAAGACCATAGCTGACTCCGATTGAAAGGAAACTGCTCAAACTTTGGTAGCCAACGAGCCTGCACTTCTTCTTTCAAAGCCACACTGAAAATATCTAACCAATCATTGCGACGAGAGAGGTCTTCTTGAGTGAGCTGTCGCTTTTCTGCGTCTGACAACTGCCCAATAACTCTCAGAAAATCACCCGGCCTCTCGTCGATAAGCGAAAGCCAAGTATTAGTTTCGATCTGCAAGGCGACTCCAGGAAAACGATGAAAATGCTTTGAGCTGTCCCAGTAAATCTTTTGCGATGCTGGATCCAAAAGCAATCGACGCAATCGATTTGCATCAAAAGTCTCTGATTCGAGCGAACTCCGATCGTCTGCTTTCAAACCGCAACCCCCAAACACGAACACCAAATATAGAATAACTATGCGCATTAGGTCTAAGGATCGCAATTTCTCTCGCCATGTCGAGTCCCAAATTCTAAGGTTTTGATTATGCAAGGAATCACCGTCTTTTTTGAAAATTCTAAGCTAAAATGGATAGACGTTTGTGATCCTTCTTCAAGCCAGCTCAATGATTTGGCTAAGACGTACAACATTCCCAAAGCTGCGCTCGACGATTGTATGGATAGCCGACATTTGCCGAAAGTCGAACGCTTAGGAGCTCTCTATTTCTTCATTACCCGGATGGCTGATCCATTGGCGAAGTTTTATCAAACAAGTATTCAAGAGTTTACTCGCAAAGTTGCCATCTTCGCAGGTGACAGTTTTGTGATTACGATTCATCGAACTTCAAGTCCGTTTTTGATTGAGGTTCGCGATGATTTAAAGTCGGCCACATCTGAGCAAGCAGTAACTCAAGATATCGTCTTAGCGATTCTATCGATGTCTATTTCTTCGTTCGACTCTCTCGTAGATCAGGCAGAGAATGAGGTCGATTCATTCGAGGCCGATCTCTTCACGAATGATACCGATGAGAGCAGCCTTCAGAAAGTGCACTACATTCGTAGAAAACTTTTTGGGGTCAAACGATTATTTTTGCATCACCTGAACATGATGCAAAAAATTGATGCGAGAGCAGACAAATCGACGATTGTGTTACAAAGTTTAAAAGGTCGAACCGACCACGCTCTTTTCTACGCTGATGAGTTATTAGAAGACGTCAATGAGCTCCTTCACTTACAAGTGGCGCTTTCATCTAAAAAGACGAATGAAGTGGTGAGAGTCCTCACTGTCTTTTCAGTTTTTTTTATGCCTCTCACTTTCATCGTGGGAATTTTTGGAATGAATTTTCGTAACATGCCCGAGCTAGAATGGGAGTATGGTTATCTGTTATCCTGGATTGTCATGGGAGTGGTTACGATCGCCATCGGACTTTGGTTTCACCACCGAGGCTGGCTCAGCCTTCGAAAAGGCGCTAAGAAAAATTAAATAGTTATCCGTGCCCACCCATTAAAAAAGACTCCTGAAGAAAATGTAAATTTCTGTCGTTAAGATTATCTTCAAAAAACCGAACCCCAAGCGCCCATACCTCCTCAGAAGTCTTCAGCGAAAAAACTTCTTTTCGAAACTGAGAAGACGATCGAAAGCCTGCAGAGTACCAGCTCAAAAATTTCTTTCCGTGCAAAAGGCAAACCGCCTTGCTTTCTTCTTCTAATAGCTTTCTTTGCACTTGTAGCAGCTCTAGATAGTCCTCGGCCGAAGGATAAAATTCTTCACGTCCCTCAAGAATCCGATTGGCTTGGCGAAAAATAAAAGGATTCCTAAGCGCTCCGCGACCAATTAAAACCGCGTCGACCCCCGTCTCTTTAAACCGCTTCACGGCTAAAGCGGCAGTTTGCAAATCGCCATTTCCGATAATTGGAATTGAAGACTTTGACTTTACGTCGCCAATCAAATCCCAATCAGCGAGCCCTTCGTAACCTTGAGCCCGCGTTCGCCCGTGAATGGCGACCCAACTTACTCCGGCGTCGGCTGCCACTCGAACTACTTCGAGAGCATTGATACATTGAGAGTCCCAGCCCGTTCGAATCTTAATGGTCACAGGAATTCTGGTACTTTTCACCATTCCTTCTAAAATTTTTCCTAAAGTCACCGGGTCGCGGCAAAGCGCGCTGCCCGCTCCGCGACTCACGACCTTAGGAACCGGACAGCCTAAGTTCAGATCCACAAAATCAGCACCTAAGGATTCAATATATTCGCAGGCTTTATTCAGATTCTCTGGAATCTCTCCAAATATTTGCAGGCCCAAGGGCCGCTCTTCTTCATTAAATCTCAGAAGCTCTGCTGTTCTCTGATTGCCCCAAAAAATTCCATTGGCAGAAATTAATTCTGAGACCACTAAAGAACTTCCATAACGCCTCATTAATCGACGAAAAGGCGAATTCGAAATCCCCGCCATGGGGGCCAAGATAAAAGGATGATCGATTTGAAAAGGTCCTAATTTCATGAACGGACAAGAAGCTTACACTCGTGTATGCGAAGTCTATGAGTAAAAAACTGGCATTTATTTTTCCCGGACAGGGATCGCAAACTGTTGGCATGGGTTACGACTTTGCCCAAGAGTTTCCAGAATTTAAGCCAATATTCCAAAAATACTTGAGTATCGCCGATCAGAAACTAGGCTTCAAACTCTCTCAAATTATCGAAACCGGCCCTGCTGAAGAGCTAAAAAAGACTGAAATCACCCAGCCTGCATTGCTTACCGTAAGCTCGGCAATGGCAGAGTTTCAGCGCCAAAAAGGAGTTGTTGCTCATCTGGCTCTTGGACATTCGCTGGGAGAGTACTCGGCTTTAGTTTATGCGGGGGCCCTCGATTTTTCGGATGCTATTCATATCGTCCATAAGCGCGGAAAATTTATGAGCGAGGCCGTGCCCTATGGTCAGGGCGGAATGGCTGCTCTCGTGGGCGCTTCGGTCGAAGACGCTCAAAAGTTATGCGAAATTTCAGCTCACGCTGACGAAGTTTTACAAGTTTCAGTTTTTAATTGTCCCGGTCAAATTGTTGTCTCAGGCAGCATCTCTGCATTAGAACGCGCCGAGAAAAATCTTCCACAAGTTCCGGGCATTCGAAAGCTCGCCAGGCTAGAGGTGTCTGGTCCTTTTCACTGCCGCCTTCTTGAAGGAGCGGGGACTAAGCTTCGAGATGAACTTCAGAAAGTAAAAATGAAGAGCCCAAAGCTACCGGTCATTTTTAACGTCACGTCTAAATCCGAAGCGGATCCCGTTAAGATGATAGAGCTTCTGGTAAATCAAGTCTCTAAACCAGTCCTCTGGGAAGCCTCGATCCGCGAGGCCATTCGGCTAGGAACTGAGGATTTTCAAGAACTTGGAAACGGTAAAGTACTTAGCGGACTGCTTCGAAAGATTCTGTAAGCAATGCTTAGCGATTTTAAGAGATCTTGCTAAGTTCCGCTAACCCATGGATGCCAAAGCTAAAAATGCCGGCCGTAAAGTATTTATCCAGACCTATGGCTGCCAGATGAACGAGTATGATTCTCAGCAAATGTTTCAAATTTTAGAACAAAAAGGTTTTCAGAAAACTGAATCGGTAGAAGACGCAAATCTCTTACTCATTAATTCTTGTGCCGTTCGTGAAAAATCAGAGACCAAAGCGCTCAGTTTTTTAGGACGCATGGCACAAATAAAGAAGCGACATCCCGATAAAATAATTGGCTTCGGAGGTTGTGTCGGCCAGACCGAAGGACCAAGAATGGTTAAGCGCTATCCTTTCTTAGATTTCGCGTTTGGGACGAATAACTATCGTGACTTGCCCAAAATGTTAGAAGCTTACGAAGACCAGCTTCCCGCAGTCCTCAATGAAATGGACGTGCTTCTGCCCGACTCACGTCCCGAGTCGAAATGCCAGGCTTTTATTACGATCACTAATGGATGCGATAAGTTTTGTTCGTATTGCATTGTTCCCTTCACGCGGGGAAGAGAGATCAGTAGAGGCCCAGAAGAAATCGTCGAAGAAGCGGCCTCGCTCGTAAAGAAAGGCATGAAAGAAATCATGCTCCTGGGGCAAAATGTTAATTCTTATTGGGGCAAAGATAAGAGCGGCACGCCCTATTCGTTGCACGATTTGTTAGTTTTGTTTCAGAAAGAATCCGAAGGGGGAAAGCTTAACGGACTCGAACGACTTCGGTACACGACTTCACATCCACGCGATTTTGATGAAAACCTCGCGCGAGACTTTAGAGATTTGCCCATTCTTTGTGAGTTTTTGCATCTTCCATTTCAGTCCGGAAGCGACAACGTGCTTAGAAAAATGCGGCGTTTTTATACTGGAGATACCTTCTTGAAAAAGATGGAGATGGTCAGAAAGTATCGGCCCGACATTGCGCTTTCGACAGACATCATCGTTGGCTTCCCAGGTGAGACTCGTGAGGATTTTGAAGCCACCATGCGTATCGTCCGAGAAGTAGAATTCGATAATATTTACTATTTCAAGTATAGCGCTCGTCCTTACACCCGATCTGAAAAATGGGTCGACGATGTTTCTTTCGCAGAAAAGTCAGAAAGAATCCAAGAGCTCCAGATGGTGCAACGGGCTATGAGCCTAAAAAAGTATCGCGAAGATTTAGATCAAAGCGTTGAAGTCATGATCGAAGGCACCAGCCGTGGGGACACCGCTATGTGGTCGGGACGCACTCGAAAAAATCGTTTGGTTCATATTCCCATCTCTTATGATTTTAAAATGGGCGAACTATTAAAAGTAAAAATCACTCATGCTTCTTTCTCTTGGCAATTAGGCGAACCCATTGACCGCCAAAAGCCCGATAATTTGTCTGCACAGCCCTCCATCGCTCGTGCTTAAATAAGACAGTGGATTCCATAATAAAGTCGCTGCTTTCTAAAAAAATTATTGTCTGGCGCTATTTTTTGCCCGTTTTGATCTATCTTAGCTTTTTGATTTTTTTAACTCTTCGCGCCGACAACGAGCTCCCAAGCATTAATCTGCCCTACATCGATAAAGTGGTCCACGTTCTACTCTTCACTCTATTATCGTTTTTGATTTGTAGATTTTTAGTCAGTGGTTTGGGGCGAAGTACGCTTTGGAAGATTGCCCTGGTAGCCTTTGTCTTTGCAGCAGCCTATGGAGCGGCTGACGAATTTCTCATTCAACCTCATGCCACCGGACGACACACCGAATTTTTAGACTATCTTTGCAACTTACTGGGTAGCGCGATCGGAGCCGGACTTACTCCTGCTTACCGACGATGGAAACAGCAACGGGTTACAGTTTAAAAGAGTGTCGATGCCCAGAATCTTCATCATCTGATTCTCCATCTCAACTGCAAAGTCTTTCAACGAAATATCTAGGCCTTCGTTCTTGGCGCTGGTCATGACTCCCGAGTCAAAAT
>Ga0163144_10012541_pt1 | contig 17790 bp, 19 predicted proteins | sample OliLak19BULKMAT1_FD_123175 | JGI IMG/M metagenome (GOLD analysis project Ga0163144, IMG submission 123175) | Freshwater microbial mat bacterial communities from Lake Vanda, McMurdo Dry Valleys, Antarctica - Oligotrophic Lake LV.19.BULKMAT1 | ecosystem: Environmental > Aquatic > Freshwater >...
CCTGCACGCCGCGTGCGCTGTTGATCGCAACGATGCGCACCGCGCCGCCGCGCAGTTCGGTCAGCCGGTCGACGCCGTCCATGCCGCCCATGTACCTCGTGTATCGGGCGAACGGCTTCAGCACCCGCGCCGTCATGTTGATCAGCGGCGTATCGTGATTGCCCGGCGCTGCGATCACCGGAAACTTGAGGCTGTCGAGCCACTCGCGCGCCGCCTCGAACTCGCTGCGCCGGCCCTTCTGCGTGATGTCGCCGGCGAAAATCACGGCATCCGGCTTCACGCGGCTGGTGACATCCGCAACCTGTGCAAGCGCCGCATGGTCCTCACGTCCAAAATGCACGTCGGAAATATGGATCAGCTTGATTGCGTGTGGGTTCATTCAGAGGCCACAAGGCAGCGCGACGCCTTCTCGACGAAGGTCACATGAAGGCGCGGGGCTGACGGCATGTGCTCTCCATCGGCAATGACGGGTATATCTCCGCCGCCTTCGTCGCCGATGTCCAGCGACGTCGCCGGCGCGACCTCGACACCCGGCGCGTTCCGCCAGTCGGTGAAGATTGCGGTCCAGACAACATTCAGCGCGCCCGTCGCCGTGGGGTTCGCCAGCGACGCCACTTCCATGCCCTCGCCAGCCTTCGTCAGCGAGCCGATGATGGCTCCTACAAAACTGGAAGTCGGCAAGCGGGTACTTCCGAAGGAATAGCCGTCGCCATAGGTGGCTTCGAGGTGCAGGGTCTTCAGGACTTCGATCGCTGCGCCCGTCTGAGCCGCCGCCTTGGCCAGGTCTCCGCGCCGAATACTCTCGCGTGCTTCTGCGAAGTGCGCCGGTGCACCCGCCAGCATGGCGCAGTAGAAGCGCTCGCCATTCACCTCGCCGGCCGAAAGGCTCTTCAGTTTCGGCCCCTTCAGCACATCGCGCAACACCACATCCCAGGCCTTTTCGCCATGGATCGCGCGCGGCAGGAGATTCATCGTTCCGCCCGGCACGATCAACAGGTTCGGCGTGATCGGCCCCACGATCGACAATGCTGAGCGGATCGTGCCATCGCCGCCCCAGACGACGAAAAGGTCCGGCGCCATGTTGGCCAGCTCCTTGAGTTGCCCGTCGCAGTCTTCGGGGTCGGTCTCGATCAGGTCTGCACTATTGACGCCGGCCCTCTGGAGCACGGCAGTCATCCTGTCGCGCGCATCAGCGGGGACAGAGCCTGATTTCGGGTTGATCAGAACAATCGATCTCATGGATGTGCAGACTTTCCGGCCGGGAACCTATAACGCGCCCGTGAGCCATTGGTTCTACGCCGCGTACACGAGCACCGTGCTCAAACGCCCGCCACGGCACTGATGGCTGCCATCAGCACCATCCATCCGCTGAGTCCAAAGCAGACGACCAGCGCGACCAGGCCGCCCGGGCTGGAAAATTCCCGTTCAAGGTCGGCGACGATTTTATCTTCTTCGTGGTTCTGCATCTTGGTCCATCACGCGACTTACGAAAATGCAACGCGTTGGGAAACCGGTCAGTTCCTCCGCTGCGGCGGGCGCATATGAAAAGAGCGCCGCCAAAGGCGACGCTCCTTGGTTGATCAGGCAACCGTGAAGTTCCTACCCGCGGTAATCGCCATTGGCCCAGTAAGTCCGGCCCGAACGTCGGTCGACATAGTAGTAACGGCGGATATTGCCGTCATAGATCAGCGGCTCGCCATTAGGTCCGTATCCACCAGCATCAGTGGTGTTGCGGTCGCTGCCAGCGCCCGCCACGCCACCTGCGATGGCGCCCGTCGCAGCGCCTATCGCGGCACCCTGGCCGGCATCGCCCGAGCCCGTGTTATTGCCGATGACCGCGCCAGCCGCCGCGCCGAGCAGGCCGCCCGTGACGGCACCACGCTCCGTGTTGCCGGTCTGCGTGCAGGCCGCTGCTGCAAGCGCTGAAAGCGCGCTGACAGCCGTGATTGCAACTATCTTCATGATTTATCTCCCTGGATCTGTCACTGCGAACGTCCCCTCGACGCTACCGTTCCTCTTTTCGCTGCGGGGCACGAAGGGCACCGGCAACGCCGCCAACGATAAGGCCGACAACGCTTGTCTGTGCGATGAGCGCCAATGAGGCATTTGTGGTGGCGGTGGCTGCCAGCAATCCGGCACCAGCGCCAGCTAGTCCGCCGATCGCCATGCCTTCCATAACCGGACGTCCGGCCTTGACGCCCTGGATGGCGGAAGGAAGGTGCTCCAGGCGCTTCAGCTTGACGAGCGCCTGCGAAACTTCGCGCAGATCGGTCTCTTCACCGCCAGACATGTTCTCAGCAGTGCTTTCGGCCAGACGTTGTGCGTCGAGTTTCCAGCTCTCAAGAATCCGCAAGCGGTCCTTGTACCTGAGACCGGGGTAGGTCAGCACCTCGTGTGGACTGTCGAAATGTCGTGTGGGCTGCATGACCAGGTCATCGACATGCTTGTCCATGCGCTTCTCCTCGCACACATTGTCAGCCAATAACGGCAGCGTCAGCCAATAACGGCAGCGCCGACATGCAGTTCCGAAAAAGTCTCAGCGGAAAACTGCCATAGGGAGGGAACCTCCCGCCGTCAGCGGCCGCACATCACCACGTGCGGCTTAGCTCGGCCCGTCGCTCGGCAGGCTGGCGTAAGCGATGCCGCCGTCCACGGCGATCGAGTCCCCCACGACATAGTCGCCCGCTTTGGAGGCGAGAAAGATCGCCGTCCCGGCCATGTCTTCGTCGCGCCCGATGCGCCGCATGGGCGTGCGTTGCGCCACCATGACCTCATGATCGCGCGCAGCCTTGTTCATTTCGGACGCGAACGGCCCCGGTGCGATCGCCGTCACAACGATGTTGTCCTGCACCAGCCGCGCCGCCATCCGCTTGGTCAGATACAGCAGCGACGATTTTGACGCGTGGTAGGAATAGGTGTCCCATGGGTTCAGGCGGATGCCATCGATCGAGCAGATGTTGATCACCTTCGCCGGCCGATCCGGGCTGGCAGCCTTCTTGAGCGCCGCATGCAGAGCCTGCGTCAGGAAGAAAGGCGACTTCACGTTGAGGTCCATCACCTTGTCCCAGCCGTGCTCGGGGAATTCCTCGAACGCCGCACCCCACGCCGCGCCCGCATTGTTGACGAGAATGTCGAGTTTGCCCTCGCGCTTGTAGATCTCCTCCGCCAGCAGCTTCCCGCCAGCGACCGTCGAAATGTCCTGCGGCAGCGAGATGCATTCCGCATGCCCCAGCGCCGTCAACTCTGCCGCGGTGGCATCGCACGCATCCGCCTTGCGCGCAGAGATGTAGGTCTTGGCCCCGCTCTCCACGAACCCGCGCGCGATCATCTTGCCGATGCCGCGCGACCCACCCGTAACCAGCGCCACGCGCCCGTCGAGCGAGAACAGTTTGTCGATCATCATGTGCGGGTCTCCCGGTGGGGTTCTTGTTGACGGGCAGGGTAGCGGCCTGCGCACGAAACGCCAGAGCGCGGGCTCCCCCAGACCTCATCCCATCAGATGCGCCGCCCGCGCCGCGTAGGCAGGCAACGACACCTTGTCGAGGACCGAGTTTCCATTCGCCGCCACCGGATGCGAGGCCAGCCGCGCGATCACCAGCTCGGCCTTCGGCGCGATCCAGCAGACCTGCCCGTGGATACCGCGCGCCGTGAACGCGCCAAGCTCATTGTGCGACACCCACCACTGGCTCCGATAGCTCCACCCCGTCATCGTCGTGTAGCCCGCCCTTGCGAAATCCTCCGTCCGCGCGCCGCCCGCGATGTCGTCCACGACTGCCGCCGGCACGACCTGATGGCCGTTGAGCGCGCCTCGATTGCGCATCATTTCCCCAAAGCGGACGAGATCGCGCAGCGTGATGTTCATGCCGCCACCGCATGCCGCCATGCCGGTGGGGTCAACAATGAGATACGCGTCTTCCTCCGCCCCGATCTTCTGCCAGATCCGCTCCGACAACAGCTGCGCCATGGCCCTGCCTGTCACGCGCTGCACCAGCCACGCCAGCACCTCGGTGTTGCAGGTCTTGTAGGCGAACGCCTGCCCATGCTCGCCCTGCTTCTTCAGCGTCGCCAGGAATTCGACGATCGAGCGCGGCCCGTCATAACCCTCGGGCGGCATGCCATAGCCAGCTGCGATCCCGTAGGTCCGCACTTCGGCGGCAGGATCGGTGTACGCTTCCGAGTATTTCACCCCCACCGTCATATCCATGACATGCCGGACGCTCGCGTCGCCAAACGCCGACGCCTTCAGCTCCGGCAGGTAGGTCGCCACCGGCGCGTCCGGATCGATCACGCCTTCTTGGGCCAGCGTCGCCGCCATCAATCCCACGAACGACTTGGTCACCGAGAACACGATGTGCGGCAGCTCCTGCCCCAGCGTCCCACGATATGTCTCGTAGACGATCGCCCCCCGATGCAGCACCACGATGCCATCGGTGAACATCGCATCGATCGACTGCCCCCATGTCATCGCCTCCCCATCCATCGTGATGAATGCAAGTCCATCGATGTCATCGCGCAGCTTGTGGGGCAGGGCGCTCGCCGCCGCCGCGCCGCGTCGCACATTCACCGTCGCCTTCAGCTCCCGCTGATGGCTGAACGCCCATCGCGTGTTGGGAAAGGAGCTGCCCGACAGGTCCCCGGCGTCAGCACTGACGATTCGGTCGGGCCCAGGCGGAAACCCCTCCATCAACCCGCGCGCCTTCGGGTCGCTGTTCCCTGCGTTCCACTTCGTGCTCATTCTGCTTACCGCGCGCTGGACCTGCTGCTCCTCGCCAGCCTAGTCGCAACCCCGTGAAAGACCAGCGTGCTCGTGGGGTAATGATCCACGCGGCGCTGCGGTGCGTATCCTGTCCAGGAAACAAACATGCGCACCCTTGCTCTGCTCCTGTCATCGCTCTGTCTGGCCGCATGCGCGTCTGCGCCGGTCGAAGAGCCCGCCTACACCCTTCGTAGCTCCGACGGGGCATTCGAGGTGCGCGCCTACGCCCCTACGATCGTTGCGGAAACCACGGTTGGCGGCGATGCGTTCGGGTCGCGCTTCGAAGGTTTTGGTCCCTTGGCGGACTATATCTTCGCCAAGGAGCGCGACGGCGAGAAGATTGCCATGACCGCGCCGGTGACCCAGCAGGCAACCACATCCGACGCGTGGACAATCGGTTTCACGATGCCCGCGGCCTATTCGATGGCGACACTTCCTGCGCCGGTGAGCAGCAACGTCACGCTCACCCAACAACCCGCGCATACGGTGGCCGTGCTCAAATTCACGGGTCTTGCCACTGAGCGCGACATGGATGAAGCAAAGCGCACTTTGATGCAGAAGGTCGCAAGCGCTGGTCTCGTGACAAAGGGCGAACCCGTCTTCGCGTTCTACGATCCGCCATGGACGTTGCCCTTCATCCGCCGCAACGAAGTCATGATCGCGCTCGCATCGGCAAACTAGATCACGCTAATTCAAGAAAACGTTGCATTTTGGTTATCACACATCCGATCGTCGCGGGCGCGCGTAGTACCGTGATACAAAACGCGTGGCGCATTCGCGAATCGCGCTGCAAGCTCGCCCGTCGACACACAGGAACCAAGACCATGAAGATGCTTCTCCCCATCGCCGCTTTCGCCCTGATGGGCGTTGCATGCTCCGGCGAAACCGCCCCTGCCACGCCAGCTCCGGTGCCGGTCGCCGAAGCGCCCGCGCCCGAGCCCGCCCCGATGGCCGCCAAGGACATCGTTGACACCGCCGTCGGCGCCGGACAGTTCACCACGCTCGTCGCCGCGGTTCAGGCCGCTGGCCTGGTGGAGACCCTGAAAGGCGCTGGCCCGTTCACCGTCTTCGCGCCGACTGACGCCGCCTTCGCCGCACTCCCGGCCGGTACCGTCGAAGACCTGCTGAAGCCCGAGAACAAGGCCAAGCTGACGTCGATTCTCACCTACCACGTTCTCCCGGCCGAAGTGATGTCGTCTGCGATCGGCACGCAATCGATGGACGCCGCCACCGTTGAAGGCAAAACAGTCAAGGTCGATGGCAGCACGGCCGGCAAGGTCATGGTCAACGACGCCACGGTCGTCACGGCCGACATCGACGCCTCCAACGGCGTCATCCACGTCATCGACAAGGTTCTCATGCCGCCGATGTAGTCAGGCCGCCATACAGCGTCCGAAGAGCTTCCTCCCCGGCGCCGATACGTCTCTCCTCCGAGCTGCGCCGAGGCAAGCCGCCCCTTCAAACGGGCGGCTTGTTCTTTTGGGGGCTCAGTAACCGCTAAGCCGCGCATAGCGGTCGCGATGAAAGCTCTCCCCGCCATACAGCCCTTCAAGCACGCGCGCGCGCTTCATGAAGAGCCCTGAATCATGCGCATCGGTCATGCCGATGCCGCCATGCATCTGCACCGTCTCGTTCGAGACCAGGTGCAGCGTTTCCCCCGAGCGCGCCTTGGCCAGCGAGGCCAGCTCCGAGATGTTGTTGGCGTTGCGATCGAGCGCATCCAGCGCCGCCGCCACGCAGCTCCGCGTCAACTCCAGCTCCGTGAACATGATCGCTGCGCGATGCTGGAGCGACTGGAACGAGCCGATCAACTGGCCGAACTGCTTGCGCACTTTCAGGTAATCGCTCGTCATCTCGAACGCCGCATCCGCCGCGCCCAGCATCTCCGCCGCAGCGCCGATCCGCGCCCGATCGAGGATCTGTTCCAGCAGCCCATACCCGCCATCCACCGCGCCGAGCACCGCATCGGCGCCAACCTCGACGCCGGCGAAGCTGACATTCGCCGCCGCATGCGCATCCAGCGTCTTCAGCGCCTTCCGCGTCACGCCTTTTGCGTCGCCCGGCGCAAGGAACAGCGTGATCCCCGTCGCGTCCCCGGCATCGCCAGACGTGCGAGCCGCCACGATCAGCAGATCCGCTTCGGCACCGTCGACCACATACCGCTTCTCGCCCCACAGCGTGTAGCCGGCGCTGCTCTGCTTCGCGCCCAGCTTCACATGCGCCGGATCATGATGCGGCCGCTCGTCCGCCGCCAGCGCGACAATTGCTTCACCGCTTGCAATCCTGCCCAGCCACGTATCCTTCTGCGCCTGTGTCCCGCCCAGCATCAGCGCCGACGCGCCGATCATCGCCGTTGAGAGCAGGGGAGACGCCGCCAGCGTCCGCCCCTGCGCTTCCAGCACTTGCCCAAGCCCCACATATCCAAAGCCCGATCCGCCGAACTCCTCCGGCACGATCACGCCCGCGAAGCCCAGCTCCGCCATCTCTTTCCACGAACCTGCATCATATGCCTTACCATCCTTGCGCAGCGCGCGCAGCTGGCTCACCGGCAGCTTTTCGGCCGCATACGCCCTGGCGCTGTCGCGCAACATCTGCTGCTCTTCGGTGAGCACGAATGGCATTGTGGTCTCCTCGCCGGGTGTGGATCCTGGCGTCGGCTACGGCGCCCGTCCTTCAGTTCTGCGAGTTGGGTCTTAGCGTCCCGCGTATCGCCCAATCAAGGGCATCCTCGATCCGGTCATTGCCCCAGAACAATTCGCCATCCTCCGTCACGAAGCTTGGCGCGCCAAAGATGCCAAGGCCTGCCGCAATCGCTGTCTCCTCGCGCAGCTGCTCTTTCACGGGCTCGGACGTCATCGCCGACAGCGTCTCCAAGGGGTCCAGACCTGCGCGCCGCGCTGCAGCATGCAGGATCTGCGGATCGGAAATGTCGCGGTCATGCACGAAGTTGGCCTGGTAGACGGCCTTCACGAAATTCGGGCGCGCCTGCTGCGGAAGCGAAAGCGTGATCCGCGCCGCCATAAGCCCATTCTGAGGAAAGCGTCCGGGCCGTTTGAACGGCAAACCGTACTTCTCACACGTCCGCTCAACATCGCGCCACATGTACAAGCCCTTCACAGGCACCACCTTGAACGGGCTGTCCTTCATCCCCTGCTGCGCATGAAACAACGGCCCGAGCAGGAAGGGCCTCCACTCCAGCTCAACGCCCCACGCGTCCGCGATCTTGCCCGCGCGCATGACCGCAGGATACGAGTAGCTCGAAGCGAACTCGAACCAGAACTGAAGTTTCACGAGACCCTCGCCAACAGATTCCCGACCCTAGCAGATTGCGGACAAAAGATACCGGACGCATATCCCGACCCCGACCGGCGCCGTCCAGGCGCGCCAGGGACGAGGGGCATTTGATGACGATTTCGATGCACAAGGCCAGCGCGCCTGTTTTCCTTCGCATGCTGACGGATCTCGACCAGCTGCTCGCCAAGGCCGAGGAAAACGCAAGGATGCGCCGCTTCGATCCGAACCTCCTGGTGACGCAACGCCTCGCCCCTGACATGCGCCCGCGCTCGGCGCAGATCCAGCTCGCCAGCGATTCGGCAAAAGGCGCGATGGCGCGCCTTTCCGGCGGTGCGCCGCCCGCAATGTCCGACACCGAAACGACGATCGATCAGCTCCGCGCCCGCATCGCAGCCACGATCGACTATGTGAAAAGCGTCCCCGCCGAAGCCGTCGATGGCTCCGAAGACAGAGACGTCGTCCTGACGACGCCAGGCGGCGACATCCCCTTCAAGGGCCTCGCCTTCCTCACCGGCTTTGTGCTTCCCAATTTTCTCTTTCACGTCACCACCGCCTACGCGATCCTCCGCCACAGCGGCGTCCCGCTCGGCAAGCTCGATTTCCTCGGGCGAGGTTAAACCGCGCAACCCTTCCGCCGCGAAGTGGTGTCCTGCCCCACCGAAGCTGGGAACGGCGGCATGCGAAGCATGACGGGAGGGGCCGCCTGCACAGCAGTTGGATCGCGCAACGCGGACCGACCCCGCCGGAACCGGCCGATTCTGCACGCACGCTTTCAGGTTCGATCTGAACAATCTCAATCTCCTGCACCGATCAATTCGGCCGATTCCAGACCGGTGCGTCCCTCGCATCCAGATCTGTGAGATACACCCGTCATCCATTCCGTATGGAGGCCAGCTGATCACCGTTCAACGGCGCGGGGTGGCTGCAGGCGAGCGTGAAGAGCCCGGTCGGACAATGCCAGCAGCAGGCCGGGACGGGTGAAAGGCCCCGCTTTAGGCCGCCGCTGCATCGATAGCTGCCGGGGACGCGGGATCCGCGACCCTTCTTCTCTACCGGTAGCTCTGGAAACATCGTCGCCAGATCACGCGGGGCATCCCGGGTCCCCGGGCCCTCGATCTGGGTCAGCTGAAGCATCACAGTTGGATCGCACCGGCCCGAATGCCAATGGCTGTTTTCCTGAACTCCGGGCAGGTGCCCGGCCCTCCGCAAGCACGGACCCGCATCAAACTCCCGATTGTTTCGCTGGCGACGCTTGAATCCTGCCGCGGCCTCAGGCTCAACTCGAACTGGACGGAACAGGCGACGACATGGACGGCCATACACTCAGCGTGACCGACGCCGCCCGCCTGCTGGACCTGCAGCGCGCTGCCCAGCGCAAGGAGGGGCTGCCGCCCGCGCGGGTGCGAATCGACCGGCTCTACCAGCTGGAGGACATGGTCCGGAAGCGCGCTGATTCGATCGCGGATGCGATCTCGGCCGATTTTGGCAACCGTTCACGTTTCGAAACGGACCTGCTCGAAACCATGGTGCTGGTCTCCGCCATCCGCCACGCGCGCAAGAACGTGAAATGGTGGATGCAGCCCAGCTATCGCGAGGTCGGCATCAACTTCTGGCCCGGCTCCGCCTGGGTGCGGCCCGAACCTCTCGGCGTCGTCGGCATTGTGTCGCCCTGGAATTACCCGCTCCAGCTCGCCCTTTCGCCGCTGGTCGACGCCATCGCCGGCGGCAACCGCGTGATCATCAAGCCGTCCGAACAGACGCCAAATTTCTGCGACCTGCTCCATCGTGCCATCAGCGAGACATTCGGGGAGGACGAAATCGCCGTCGTGCTCGGCGGCCCGCAAGTCGCCGCCGAATTCTAGCGCCTGCCGTTCGACCATCTCGTCTTCACCGGCTCCACCGGCATAGGCCGTCGCGTCGCGGCTGCTGCTGCCGAGAAACTTACGCCCACGACACTTGAGCTCGGCGGCAAATCGCCCGCCATCGTTTGTCCGTCGGCCTCCATGACCAAGGCGGTAAAGGCGATCGCCTACGGCAAATTTATCAACGCCGGACAGACCTGTATCGCCCCGGACTATGTCCTTGTGCCGCGCGAGCGCACTATCGAGTTCGCCGAGATGATCATAGGCGAAGCCCGTCGCGCTTATCCCGATCTCGGCCCTGACTATTCCAGCATGATCAACGAACGCGCCTTCGACCGTCTCACCGCCGCCATCACCGAAGCAGAACTTGGCGGCGCGAAAGTGCTGCGCCATCATGCGCCGTCAGACCGTGCGCGCCGCATCCTGCCGCCCGTCGTCGTCATCGACGCGCCGCAAGAGTCGGTGCTGATGCGCGAGGAAATCTTTGGCCCCGTCCTGCCAGTCATCGGCTACGACTCGCTCGCCGATGCTCTGGACTGGGTGAACTCCCACCCGCACCCACTCGCGCTCTACCTCTTCGCCGAGGACACTCGCGAACAGTCCCGTGTTCTCGACCGCACGCAATCCGGCGGCGTCACAGTCAACGGCACGCTGCTGCACATCGCGCAGGAAGGCCTGCCGTTCGGCGGGGTGGGTGCGAGCGGCTGGGGCGCCTATCACGGCAAGCAGGGCTTCGACCAGTTCACCCACCAACGTGCCGTGTTCAAGACAGGGTTCTTCAACTCGGCCACGCTACTCGCGCCGCCTTACGGGAAGCGCGCGAAAAACCTTCTGAAATTTCTGATGCGCTGATCAGGTCGGGATACGGTAAACAGGACATTCCTGCAGTCGCGAAGGCGTCACGAAATCCGTCTCCGTGGGCCAGGTCAGCTGCGTTGACGCATCGATAAGATCGAGCGGCTTCCTCCCTGCCGCCTCCGCCTCGGCCTCTGCCCATTTTTCAGGCGAGCAAAGCGTCTTGATATTGACCGAAATCACCTCGCCATAGATTTCCTTCCACGCACCTGCATCCAGGCCGCGGCGCCCCATCTCGGCAAGCACGCTGACCTCGAGCCCACGCGCGCTCACGGCAAAGGCAGGCCGCGGCGGCGCCGCTGACAGTGCTGGTGAAGGGGGCGCAGCTGACGTGTCCGGTGCCCGGGGAATTTGCAGGGGAGGCGCCGCGCCGCGCAACATCGCCTGAGGCGGACCGGCTTGCGGCGACGCCAGCACGGGCGGGCTCATCGAAGGGACGGGCGCTGTCGCTGGGGCAGGCGGGCGCACAAGATTGGGGCTCGACGCGATTGAATTGTCGGGCTTAGGCGGATCAGCTTCGGCGAGGTCGCCCGGTTGCCCGAACAGCATCTGCCCGCCATAGGTCAGTACGACGCCGACAAGGCCGCCGAGCATCGTCCCGAGCGCGAACATCGCGCCACGCTTCGACCGGCCAGGCCGAAGCACCTGGAACATCTTCCTCAGCTCATTCGGAATCTTCCCGGCCCTGGTATAAGCGAAACGGCTGATGTCGCGATCGATCGGCAAAGAAAAGTCTCCGATGAACTCCCACGGCTCGGACGCTGTGACCGCGGGCGAGCCGTCGGTCGGCGCCGTAAGCTCCCCGATCAGGCCCATGAGGGCTTCGGCCCTCACGCGCGGCTGGGTTGGCGCCGCGGCCATGGCATTCAACGCCTTGCGTCGCGCCACATCCCAGACGCCGTCGCCTGTCGCGATCGTCATCGACTCGATCGCTGCGAAGAACCGCTCCTTCTGCACGATGGAGAGGCTTCCCGGCGACCAGACGAGACCTGATTGACGGAACAGTCGTGGTTGAAGCGCCCTGGCAAGAGATGCGGAAAGCGCGCGCACCTCCTTGGGTTCGGCAGGCAGCCATTCGCTGAACGGATGGTGTCGTTCGCTCTCTGCCGTCAGGGCCCGGACGAACATCTCGAACTTGGCCGTCTCGAACGCCTCGACTTCGCCGGGCTCCTTGTTGAACCATCCCGGGGCGATCGACATGACGTTCTGGTGCGCCACCATCGAGCTTATACCCGCAGGCGACAGCCCTGGGTCCAGGCTGATCGGGACGACCTTCCCCATCATCAGTGATGCCGAGAGTTCGAGCCAGCACGGATCGGATTCGGCATAGGATCGCGTCAGGACCGGAACGACTGCGTTTGCGTTCCTCAGTCGCCGCCCCACATAGGGAAGACGATAGCTGTCGCCCGCGGTATTGACCAATTCTCCATCTGCCGCATCTTCGAGAGCGATCTCCATCCCTGCGGGCGCCGCCTTGCGAAGGCGATCAGCCAGCTTCAGGGCCATATCGCGGTCCTGACGGGCGTACGAAACGAAGACAATTGTCATGTGCAGGGTCACCAGCGGAGGCGCTTGACCCTAGCACGCGAATTTCGCGCGAAAAGCGATGGTTAATGCAGCGAGTTCCCAATTCGCTTGGCCAGCGAACGTTTGGCCGGCAATGCGCGCCTCATGAGGCGCTATCTTACCCACCCGTCAGATTGGGGAAGAAACGGGTCTGTCTACTGGTGGTCGCGCAGCCCAAGCACACGCTTGGCGACGACGTTGAGGTTCACTTCCGACGTGCCGCCCTCGATCGAATTGCCTTTGGCGCGAAGCATAGCGCGGGTGGACATGATCTCGCCCGGCTTGAATCCCTCGCCCTCCCACCCAAGTCCCTGATAGCCCATCGCCTCGACCTGAAGCTCGGTCTTGCTCTGGTTCATCTTTGCCGCAGCATACTTGATGATCGATGTCGCCGGTCCCACGTCCGCGCCAGCTTTCGCCAGCTCGGTATTGCGCTGGATCGTCAGTGCGAAGGCCTGCTCGTACATCATCGACTTCGTGATGCGGCTGCGCAGGTCGCCATCGGCCAGAATGCCGTCTTTCGTGCCGACATACGTCTTCGCGATGTCGGCCAGGTTCGGCCCGGAACTGCGATCCGAGCCAAAACCTGTCGCCGAGATGTTCTGGCGCTCATACTGAAGCAGGCGCTTGGCGATATCCCACCCCTTGCCCGGCACGCCGACCATCTGCTCCTTCGGAACCTTCACATCGGTGAAGAACGTTTCGCAGAACGGGGATGAACCCGAGATCAGCAGGATCGGCCGCGTCTCGACGCCCGCGCTCGTCATCTCGAACAGCACGAAGGAGACGCCCTCGTGCTTCTTCGTGAAGTCAGTGCGGACGAGGCAGAAGATCCAGTCGGCGTAGTTCGCATACGACGTCCAGATCTTTGAGCCGTTGATCAGCCAGTGATCGCCCTTGTCCTCGCACTTGGTCTGCAGCGAGGCGAGGTCAGAGCCGGCGCCGGGCTCCGAATAGCCCTGGCACCACCGCGTCTTGCCAGCCACGATGTCCGGCAGGAAGCGCTGCTTCTGCTCCTCGGTGGCGTACTCGAGCAGCACAGGCCCAAGCATCCAGACGCCGAATGAGGCAAGGGGAGAGCGCGCATTGATGCGCTTGAGTTCCTGGTCAAGCACGATGGCTTCCGCGTTCGAGAGGCCGCCGCCGCCATAAATCTTCGGCCATGTCGGGGCAGTCCATCCCTTGGCGGCCATCCGATCAAGCCACACCCTTGAGTCAGGGTTCACGAATATCTGGTTGCGTCCGCCCCAGACGACCTCTTCTTCAACTTGCGGCGTCCGCATGGAAGGCGGGCAGTGGGCCTCGAGCCATGCGCGGGTTTCTGCGCGGAATGCCTCGGTGTCGGCCATGGTTTTCTCCGAATGTCGTTTGAGTGAGGGCTAAGCCCGCCCCGGCACCCGGTCAAGCACACCCGCTTCAGCGGCCATAGCCGCGCAGCGTGTTGCCGCCGGTTTCATAGCCCAGCATGCCGACGACATGGATGATCGCGAAGATCGCGGCCGTCGCCGCCAGTACCGTGACCAGCGGCCACGATATCCACTGCACCTTGAGGCTGTCCTTGCGCGGCCGACCGGACATCCACCCGGAAAACGCGGTGAGCCCGCCGAACAGCGCGATTACAGCCAGGGTGAGTGCCCATTCCATGCGCAGACCAATGCCGCGCCGAGGAAGGCCAGACAAGTGTCGGGGCGCAGGCCGGACCGGGACCAATCACCGCGCCGGATGGAGAAAGGGGAAGTACTGCGGTGGGCCGCTCCCCGTCGGCGGGGTCGCGAGGGGGCGCCGCAGGAAAACAAATGCCCGCGCGCGTCCGCCTGTTCGACCGCAAACCTGTCCCCCAAGCGTTGCGGAACAAACCGGGCGGCCGTACTTGCTTGGACGCTGCATTTCCGCTTCACGCGTGAGAGAGGTCCCATGAATTTTTCATCCGACACTGCTGCGCCGCCGCATCCCCTCATTCTCGAAGCAATGCTCGCAGCTGCGAAAGGCTCGGCACCCAGCTATGGCGGCGATGCCTGGATGTCGGCTGCACGCGCAGCGCTTCGCGACGTGTTTGAGACGGATCTCGATGTCTGGCTGGTTTCGTCCGGCACCGCGGCGAACGCCCTTGCGCTCGCCACGCTGTGTCCGCCGCACGGCTCCATCCTTTGCCACGCCGAAGCGCATATCGAGCGCGACGAACGCGGCGCGCCTGAATTCTTCACCGGCGGCGGCAAGTTGTCTCTGCTCTCTGGCGCACATGCCCGTATCGACCTCGGCGAACTCCGAACGCGGCTCGCCGCCAACCGCCACGACTTCGTGCATGAGACGCCGGCCCATGTACTGTCCTTGTCGAACCTGACGGAAAGCGGCGCCGCCTATCGGGCGTGGGAGATCGCCGAGCGCGCCGCACTCGCGCGTGAATCTGGCCTTGCCGTGCATCTCGACGGCGCACGCCTCGCGAACGCGCTGGTGTCGATGGGCGCCGCACCTGCCGACATGACCTGGCGCTCCGGCGTCGACGTGCTGAGTTTCGGCGCCACCAAGAATGGCGGGCTTGGCTGCGAGGCGATCGTGCTTTTCGGTGCCGCGCGGCAACGTATTGGCGACCTGATCGTGCGTGCCAAGCGGGCAGGCCACATGCCGCCCAAGATGCGCTTCCTCGGCGCCCAGATGGCCGCGTATCTCAAGGACGATCTCTGGCTACAGCTCGCGCGGCGAGCTAACGCTTCAGCAACACAGCTTGCCGATGTGCTAACGGCTGCGGGTGCGGAGCTCGCTCATCCGACTGATGGCAACGAAGTATTCGCCTTGCTTCCTCCCGGCCTCGGTGAACGCCTTAAGGTTGCTGGCGCGGAGTTTTACCCATGGCTTGACGGCTCGCACCGCTTCGTCTGCTCATGGGCGACGGAGCCTTCAGAAATCAACGCGTTTTCAGCGCTCCTGGGTGATCGCATCGCCCATCGGTGAAATTTCCCGGACCGCATTGACGGTCTATCGACCTAGTTCTGCCAGTATTATCCATGCTCCGGTCCGCCTGGCCGGCATGAGGGTGGGACGGGGCATGCGCCTGGCTGATCTGAAGACAACATTTCTCGGCGAGCTCGATGTTCCCGCCGGACATCGCGATGCCCTCAACGCAGCCCGGCGGAGGACATTCCATTCGCTCGCCCCGTTCGCTGCTATCCACTCGCTGCTGAACGCGGTCGTGCTTACATTCGCATTCTGGGGCCATGCGGGCATGCCGCTGGTTTTCGTCTGGTGCTACACCAGCGCAGTTCTGATCTTCATCCGCATACGCGAAGCGCGGAGGCCCGCCGGACAGCTCGATCCGAAGGTCGAGGATGGCCGCATCGTCCGCTACACGCTCCTGTCCGGCGCACTCTGGAGCAGCATGATCGCCGTGCTCATCGGATCCAACGGAGCGGAACACGCGTTGTTGCTTGGCGTCTTCACGGCTGCAATCCTTTGCGTCGGTGCGCTGCTCCATTGCAGCTTCCTGATCGCCTCGCTGGGATACTCGCTGATGATCGCGGTGGGGGCAGGCCTCGGGATGGTGCTCGGCGGCCACCACTGGTCCTTCAACGCCGCGCTCCTGCTTGCAGCGGGCGTCATCGCCCTGCAGCGTTTTGCAGCCGCGAACCATGTGTCCGATGTCCGTCGGCACCTCGCGACGGCAGCAATGCAGGAAGCGAAGGACACGGCCGCGCTCCTGCTCCATGATTTCGAGACGCATTCCTCCGACTGGATGTGGAGGATAGATGCCCAGGGCCGGCTTGGAAGTCCCTCGCAGCGCTTCGTCGATGCGTCCGGACTGTCCCATCATGAGCTGGAAGGCGGCAGTTTCTTTGCCCTGTTCGCGTCGGAATCTGTGCACCACCTGCAGGATATCCTGAAACACCGAAGGCCGTTCCGCGACGAGGCGCTAAGGGTCGCGATCGGCTCGCGGGAAGTGTGGTGGTCGATCAGCGGACAACCCACATCCGATGGCGGCTGGCGCGGCGTCTGTTCCGACATCACCCGTTCGCGTGATGCGGAAGCACGCATCGCCTACGTCACCGAATACGACACCCTGACTGATCTCCCCAACCGCGCCATGCTCGTTCGCCAGCTGGAAATCGCCGAGGAAGCAGCCAGGGGAAGCGAGGAGAGCTTTGCTCTCTTCGTGATCGACCTCGACAACTTCAAGACGCTCAACGACACGCAGGGCCACCCCGTTGGTGACGCCTATCTCAAGGTCATGGCGGAGCGGCTGCGCGACTGCGTCGGCCAGACCGCTTTCCTGGCGCGTCTTGGCGGCGACGAATATGCCGTGCTTCATCGCGACATGCAGGCGGATGAGGCGGGCGCTGTCGCCGAGCTGATCGTCGATGCGCTGCTCGCCCCCGTGACGCTCAATGGCAAGGAAATTCTTGCGGGCGGCAGCGTCGGCGTCGCGCTGGCTCCCGAGAACGGATCGGAACCGGCCATCCTCATGAAGAATGCCGAGCTCGCGCTCTATCGCGCCAAGGCGCAGGGGCGCGGCTGCGCACGTTTCTTCGAACCCGGCATGGAACAGAACGCCCGCATCCGCGCCGATCTGGAGACGGACCTTCGCAGCGCGCTCGCAAGCGAAGCGATGGAAGTTTACTTCCAGCCCCTGGTGAACACCCGGACCCGCCAGGTTGCAGGCTACGAAACGTTGCTGCGCTGGAACCGCCCCGGCTACGGTCTGGTGTCGCCTGCCGTGTTCATCTCCTGCGCAGAGGAGACCGGCATCATCGTGCCGCTGGGCGAGTGGGTGATCCGCAAGGCGATCGAGGAAGCTTCGCAATGGCGCGACGACGTGACTGTCGCCGTCAATCTTTCCGCGGCCCAGATGCACAACCCGTCGCTGGTCGCCACTGTCGTTACAGCGCTCGCTGCGTCCCAACTCGATCCGAGCAGGCTCGAGATCGAGATCGTCGAGAGCGTGCTGATGGACGAAACAGAGCACAATATCCGCACGCTTCACGCACTGCGCGAACTGGGCGTGAAGATTGCGCTGGATGATTTCGGGACGGGCTACTCGTCACTGAGCTATCTGCGCGCCTTCCCGTTCGACAAGATCAAGATTGACCAGCGCTTCGTGCGCGACATCGACACCTCGGTCGAGAACCAGGCGATCGTTCGCGCCGTCATATCGCTGGCGCGCGATCTTGGCATGCGCGTGACGGCCGAGGGGGTCGAGAACGAACAGCAGGCGACGATCCTCGCCGGTCTTGGGTGCACGGAAGTGCAAGGGTTCCTCTACAGCCGCCCGATCCCGTCCTCGGAAATCGAAAAGCTGGAGCTCGAGGCTCGGCCGTTGTCCAACATCCTGAAGCTTCGCCGCAAGGCCTGAGCTCCACACAGGAGCCGGACATGAGAAAGACGCGCTTCGAGGAAGCGCGCCTTCCCATCACTCTACACGTACTCTACGCGGCCAACGAACTACGTGAGTTGGCCATGTCCAACTAG
>Ga0163144_10012542_pt1 | contig 17790 bp, 21 predicted proteins | sample OliLak19BULKMAT1_FD_123175 | JGI IMG/M metagenome (GOLD analysis project Ga0163144, IMG submission 123175) | Freshwater microbial mat bacterial communities from Lake Vanda, McMurdo Dry Valleys, Antarctica - Oligotrophic Lake LV.19.BULKMAT1 | ecosystem: Environmental > Aquatic > Freshwater >...
CACGCCGACTCTCCGCGCAGTCAGCGGGTCTCCAGCAGATCGTCGATGGCGTGAGGCAGCCATTACTAGTGGCACGTTCTATCACATTGGAATCATGGGAGGAAAAATGAGGGGATGAATGAGACGAAACCCAAGCGAATCGGCGCTATGTCACAGACGAATGAAAATGAGGGGATTCATGAGGGCTTTACCGGTTAACCGAAATCCAAGTGCGATTCCCCTGGCCGCTTTGGTGTGAAGGATTGACTGAGCCATGAAGACCGATGACCTGATAGCATCCCTAACGGAAGATCTTCGCCCGGTTCGGCGCGTGCGCTCCCCGGTTCTTGCGACCACGGCCTGGTTTGCCGCCGCTGCCGTCGCCGTGTGCCTCGCCGTGTTCTATTTCGGCCCGCGGGAGGACTTCGCGCAGCGCTTCGGCTCCGGTGTGGACCTGCCGCAATTGCTGGCCGCCGTGGCAACCGGCACCCTCGCGGCGTTCGCCGCATTCCAGCGTGCGCTGCCCGACCGCGACTGGCGATGGGCGCTGCTGCCGGTACCGGCGATCGCCGTATGGTTTGCCACCTTGGCATGGGGTTGCGTGCGGGACGTCATTGCATCCGGACCGGAAGCCCTGCACCTCACCATCAGTTTTCTGTGCATCGCCTTCATATCAGGGCTCGGCCTGCCCCTCACCATCGGCATGCTCTGGCTATCGCGGCATGCGGCGCCGCTCCGACCGGGACCCGTGGCCGCTGAGCGGGCTTGCTGCGGCCGCGCTGGCAAGCGCTGGCCTGAGTTGCATTCACTATCTCAATGCCGCGGCGATGATCCTGGTGTGGCACGGGTTGGCCGTCGCGCTGGTGACGGCGGCGGCAGCGATGCTCGGGCCGCGCATGATGCGTGGCCGGATGATGTCCCATTGAGCGCGCGACCCGCGTAACCTTCGGCCCCGGCCGGGCGAACCCTTGGGGAATGCCCATTTTACCCCGGAGAATTCCTATGAACCGACGCCTGATGCTCACCGGCTTCACCGCCGTTGCCGCTCTGTCGATGGCGCCCGTGGCGTCGCGCGCAACCGAAAAGCAGCCCTTCACCGACGCGGCCTTTAAGGCCGCGCAGGCCGCAGGCAGACCGGTATTGGTGGATGTCTTCGCATCCTGGTGTCCAACATGCCGCGCGCAGAAGCCGCATGTCGACGCCATGGCCGCGGATCCGCGGATGAAGGAGGCCCGGTTCTTCACTGTCGACTTCGACACCCAGAAGGACGTTCTGCGCCGCCTGAACGTGCGGAGCCAGTCGACATTGGTCGCCTTCAACGGGCGTGAAGAGCGCGCCCGGGCGACAGGCATCACCGATCCCGCGCAGATCCGCGACCTGCTGCTGCGAGCGCTGTAGCCGTCCATGATATCTCTGTTGCTGGCGGGGCTGGCGGGGGTGTTCGCCAGCCTCTCCCCCTGCGTGTTGCCGATCCTTCCCATCGTCCTGGCGGCCGCCGGGGCGGAACACCGCCTCGGCCCGCTGGCATTGGCCCTCGGCCTGGCGACGAGCTTCGCCGTGGCCGGAATTGCGCTGGGCGTGGCAGGGTTCGCGCTCGGCCTTGACGGGGATATCCTGCGCATTGGCGCCGCCCTGCTGATGCTTGCCGCCGGCGTCTTGTTGCTGGCTTCGGGCCTGGCCGGGCGGTCTTCCGCAGCGGCGGAGCAGGCGCTGCAGCCGGTCACCAGGCTTGCCTCACGCATGGCGGCACGCGGCCTTGGCGGGCAGTTCGCGCTGGGGGCGGTGCTGGGCCTTGCCTGGGCCCCTTGCACGGGACCATCGCTCGGCGCGGCACTGGCACTTTCCGCACACGTTGCGACGGCACCGCGTGCGGCGGCTACCATGCTGGTTTTCGCGCTCGGTGCGGCACTGCCGCTCCTGGTCATGGGCTATGCCGCGCGCGGCGCGATGCCGGCGTTGCGCAAGCGGCTCGCGGCCACGGGAAGCGCGACACGGCCCGTCTTTGGCGCGGTCCTGGTGCTGTTCGCGGGGCTGGTCCTGACCGGGCTGGACAAGAGCATCGAGACGGTGGCGACGGCCGCCCTGCCAGAATCCTGGGTCGACCTGATCGTTCGGTTCTGATGAGGCGACCCCGTGAGCCAGGGGCGCAGGCCACCCATTCCATTCGGTGCGTAACCATGCCCCCCCTGGCCGCGAAATACCATCATAGTTCCCAGGATTGCGGCGTGCCACGATCAAGATCGCATCACGATAGCCCGGGCGCTGACGAGAACCCGGGCGCTGACAAGACCGGCAGTCCGATGGCGTTCGGCTGGTTCCGCGTCCCGTGCGCCGTCCCCGCAGGGCGAGGCGCGGTCGTTGGCGAACGTCGGGCAAAGTGACCGCCGAGGCGGCTGAATTCATTGCCCGTCTGCGCGCGGGCGATCAGGCTGCGTTTCGGACGCTCGTCACGCGGCACCATGCTGCCCTTGTCCGGCTTGCGCGGTCGTTCTGCAGGATCGAGGCCACCGCCGAGGAAGTTGTGCAGGAGGCGTGGCTGGCGGTCGTGACCGGGCTGGACAGCTTCACCGGAGCCGCCCCCTTGCGAAGCTGGATCGCAGCGATCGTGGTCAACAAAGCCCGCACCCGCGCCGTACGCGACGCCCGGGTACGCAACTTCTCGGATCTGCGGTCCACCTTCGACGGCGACGAGAATGGCGGATTCGACCTCGACCGGTTCGCCCAAAGTGGTGCCTGGATGGATCCTCCGCTGCCCTGGCAAGGTGTCACACCGGAACGCATCTTCGCCGGGCGCCAACTCGTGGCACTTGTCGCCGAGCACCTTGACCGACTGCCGCCCAATCAGCGAGCGGCCGTGTTGCTGCGCGACGTGCAAGGCCTGGATGCGAAGGAGGTTTGCGAGGCGCTTGGCGTGACCGAGGTTCATCTGCGGGTTCTGCTGCACCGTGCCCGCACACGCCTGCGCGCAGCGGTGGACGCCATCGTTTCGGGTCAGGTGCCGGCGTGAGCGGGCGCGCCGGTCCCTGAATGGCCGGTCTCTGCATGGCCGGTCCCTACATAGTTCGTGTCCCGCGCTGTCTCAAACCCCGCCGCTTCTTCCGCGGTGGCGCGCAGGCGATGCAGCACGGCCCGCTGGGCGATGCTGCCGCCGAGTTTCGCGAAATCGGGCGATGTGGCTCGCAGCAGTTCCGCCGCACGCGCGCTGCTGCCGCCCGCCATGCCGGCTATGGCATGTGCCACCGGTAGTCCCACCTCGGCTGCCACACGTGCCTGTGATCCCTGCGCCGTGGTCGCGTGGTGCCACATCGTGGCCGACAGACGGGCCAGGGCTTCCATCCGTCCCGCTCCGGCAAGACAGAGGGCGTAGTGCAAATCGGCGAAGACCCAAGCATGTTCGCCGATGCGCGTCTCGGCGATGTCGGCCAGCTCGTCCCACATTGTGTTCGTCACCGGCAACCCGACATCCTGCAACCGCCACAACAGGGAGGCCGCATTCAGCATGTCCCGTACCTCGGTCAGGTCACCGGAGCGGAGCAGCGTGCGGTACACTTCCATGGCCGATCCCCTGTCGCCCAATGCCAGGTGGCCGAGGGCGCGATGCCAGTGCAGGTGGCGCGCGAACGCGCCACCTGCGGTCAAATGCGGCTCCATCCATGCGATCCAGGCGACGGCTTCGCGTGGGCGCCGCTGCCCGGCCAGCGCGTGCGCCACGGCGTGCCCGCCCCACAGATCGTCCGGACAGAGCGCCACCGCCTTGCGCCCCACCGCCTCGGCGCGCGACACCTCCCCGGTCTCACCAAGCGCGAAAGCGTGGCAGCCGAGCACGAAGGCATGAAGGGGCGTGTCGTCCGACCACGACGGTAGTGCAATTTCCAGGGTCCGGCGCATCCCAGCCGCATCGCCGAGCATGAAGCGCACCGCGTGGCCGAGCCTGAGCGCCAGCACGTCCAGCCCACAGACCTCCGCGAGCTGATCGAGCAGATCGGCGGACTGGGTCATTTCACCCTGCCATGCCCAGGCCGACAGCGCATCGGCCATCTGCCTCTCGCGCGCCGTACCGCCCCGCGCAGCGATGCTCGCCACCGCGCGTCCATGCGCCTCACGCGCCGCCGTCACGGCCGGCCGGCGCGCGGCCAGCAGGTGGCAGAAGCCGTCGAGCACATGGCCCAGGACGAGGCCGGGGTCCGCATCCAGCATTTGTTGCAGCCGGGTCCCTGTATCGGCGCGCTGCGCCAGGAAGGCGTGCGTCGCCGTTTCCATCAGTTCCACCGCGGATTGAGCGCAGGTGGTGATCGCGATTCCTCTGACGTCGGTCAGCATGGCATCCTCCCGTATCTGGCGGCCGACCCTTGATCGTGCAGCGCCTGACGTCCCCCTATGTCACTTCGCGACGCCGGGCGTTACGGCATGGCTGTGCGTCGGCACCGCGGGTTGCCGCCGCCGCTTCGTTTCGTGCTAGGTGCCGGGGCGGTGGAAGGAACGGATTGCCATGCTGAAGTGCCGCGACGTTGCTGAGCGGGCGAGCGACTACGCCGATGCCGCGCTGCCGTGGCATGGGCGCATGGCCGTGCGCCTGCACATGGCCATGTGCGGGCCGTGCCGCCGCTATATTAATCAGATGTTGAAGACCATCGGCCTTGTCGCCGCGACGCAAGCCGGCGAGGCCGACCCGGCCGCCAGCACGCAGACGGCCGACAGGCTAGCCGAGCTACGCCGCACAGGATCCACCGGCGGATCGCACTGACAGCCAAGGGGCAAAGTGCCGCGCGCGGTTCTTGCGAAACGCTGTAACGGACGGCCGCCATCGTTCGACTGAACCTGCGCACCCGATCTCGGATGCAGACACCAGCCGAATAGAAGGACACTCCCATGGCCAGTTTCGACCATCGAAGCCTGTCGCGCCGCCGCATCCTCGCCGGGGCGGCGATCGCCGCCGGTGCCACCGCGTTCGCCGGTGTTGCCCGAGCCTACGACGAGAACTCGAAGGCCGACGTCAATGTCGACGCCAAGGGCGTCGCGCTGCGCGGCTACGATCCGGTGTCGTACCAGACGGGCGCGCATCCCGTCATGGGCTCCGGCGCTTTCACCGCAAGCCATGAGGGCGCGACATACCACTTCGCCAGCGCCGCCAACCGCGCCACCTTCGCGGCTGATCCGGCGCGCTACGCCCCAGCCTATGGCGGCTTCTGCGCGATGGGCATCGCGATGGAACGCAAGCTCGATGGCGACCCGACGCTGTTCCGTGTGGTGAACAATCGCCTGTACCTTAACGTGAATGCTCCTGTGCAGGCGCGTTGGGTTCAGGACATCCCCGGCAACGTGAAGACCGCCAGCGAGAAGTGGCCGGCACTGCTGGGCAAAACGCCGAAGCAGACCAACGGCTGATCCCGACGTAACCCTGGACCGGGCGGGAACGAAGAATAGGTAACCGGGCCTTTGTGCCCCACATCAGAAAGGTTCACGACAATGAATCGACGGAAACTCTCCGCCACGCTGGCCGTCTCGCTCGGCGCGGCACTGGCGCTTGCCGCCACCCAAGCCCATGCCCAGGGCCGCCAGGCACAGGAGAAGTGCTACGGCGTGTCGCTGAAAGGGCTGAACGACTGCGCGGCTGGCGCCGGCACCACCTGTGCCGGAACTTCGACGGTCGACTACCAAGGCAATGCCTGGAAGCTCGTGCCCGCTGGCACTTGCGCGACCATCCAGACGCCGAAGGGCGCAGGATCGCTGACCGAGAAAATCTGAAGAAGCGCGGCAGGTGGACGGGCGCCGAGGTGCCCGTCCACCCGTCCGCCGCTGGAGTGTGCAGCATGGCAACGACATCCAGCCCGATTGGCGTCGGCTTCAAGCCGTCGCATTTCGCAACCCTCATCGCCGCCCGCCAGCCCATCGATTTCCTTGAGATCCACGCAGAGAATCACATGGGGCCCGGCGGCGTGCCGCACATGCAACTCGGCGAACTCGCGTCGAGCTACGCGCTGTCGGTGCACGGGGTGGGCCTCTCGCTCGGCGGCGAGGATGCGCCGGACCGCGCCCACCTGGCCCGGTTGCGCACGCTGTGCGCGCGGCATTCGCCGTTTCTGGTCTCGGAGCATTTGGCTTGGTCGTCCCACGGCGGCATGTTCCTCAATGACCTGCTGCCGCTGCCCTATACGCCTGCAACGCTGGCGCGCGTGGTCAACCATGTGGACGAAGTCCAGGCCAGCCTGGGCCGGCGCATCCTGGTCGAGAACCCGGCGCGCTGCCTGGCCTTCGCGGAACCGACCATCCCCGAGCCGGCGTTCCTCGCCGAGCTGTGTCGCCGCACCGGCTGCGGGGTGCTGCTCGACGTCACCAACGTGCTCGTCTCGGCAACCAACCTGCGCGAGCCGGCATCGCGCCTACTGGACGACATGCTCGCCGCCCTGCCGCCCGGCACGGTGGGCGAGATCCATCTCTCCGGCCCCGAATCGGTGATCGAGCCCGACGGTGCCACGATGCTGCTCGATACCCACGGCGCGCCCACGCCGGAGGCAGCCTGGTTGCTGTACCGCCGGGCACTTGCCGGCATCGGCCCCGTGCCCACCCTGGTGGAGTGGGACAACGACGTCCCGGACTGGGAGGTGCTGCTGGCCGAGGCGGCGCGTGCCCGCCAGCTTTCCGCCACAGTGCGGTGCGGCTGACCGTGGCGGACGAGGGCTTCACCCAGGAAAGTTTCGCCGCGGCATTATTTAAGGCACGGCCGGCCGTGCCGCCGGGGCTTGTCGCCGGCACCCCGGCGCACCGCTTCGAAGTCTATCGCCGCAACGTCCAGGCCGGCCTTGTCCGGGCCCTGGAGGCGCGCTTCCCGGTGGTCCAAACCCTGGTTGGAGCTGAATTTTTCACGGCGATGGCGCGCGAATTCGTCACTCGCCAACTGCCCACGAGCCCCGTGCTTCTGGAATACGGCCGGGCCATGCCCGACTTCATCCGCGGCTTCGCGCCCGCCGCCGGCGTGCCGTACCTCGCCGATGTCGCCGCCCTCGAGGTGGCGCGCGGCGAGGCCTGGCACGCGCAGTCGCTTCCCGTGGCCGCGCCTGCCGACCTGTTGCGCCCCTGCCTGACTGACGCCCGCCTGCTGCTCCAGCCGGCACTCGGCTTGGTGCGCTCACCATTCCCGGTACTCGCGATCTGGGAACACCACCAGCGCGCCGACGCCCCGCCGATCGACTGGCAACCCCAGTCGGTCGCGGTCCATCGCCAGGGCGGGGCGGTTGTGCAGGAGGCACTTGCCCCGCCCGAGGCGGCGTTCGTTGCCGCACTCCTGGCCGGCGAGACGCTTGGCGGGGCCTTCCATTCCGCCCAGCACGCCGCGGACGGCTTCGATGCCACGGCGGCATTCGCCTGGCTGCTGGCGCGCGACCTCGTCGTTGCGGCGGTGTCTGATATCCATCAACAGGGGGAACAGGACGATGCGACAGGTCGATAGCGTGGCACCGCCGCGGACACGCCCGATGCGTCTGCACGACACCGTGACGCGCCTCGCCGGCTGGATACCCGACAGCCTCATCCTGCTGGGCGCCCGCATCTTTCCCGCGGCGGTGTTCTGGCTGTCTGGCCGGACCAAGGTGGAGGGCTGGACCCTGCGCGACTCCACGTTCTTCCTGTTCGAGCACGAATACGCCGTGCCGCTGATTCCGCCGGAGATCGCAGCCTACATGGCCACCGTAGCGGAGCACGTGTTTCCGGTGCTGCTGGTCCTGGGCCTGGGCACGCGCTTCGCTGCGGCGGCGTTGCTCGGCATGACGCTCGTCATCCAGATCTTCGTCTATCCCGCCGCCTGGGTCACGCACGGCCTCTGGGCGACCTGCTTCCTGCTGCTGATCGCCCGCGGCGGGGGAACTCTTTCGCTCGATTATGCGATCCTTCGCAAACTCCGCTCGCATTCCTGACGCGCGTGCTGCCCCGTAACCAAACCGGTACAGCCCCTGGAAGAACAAATGCAATCCAATGCCCGCCGTCAACCGACCCGTCCCGTACCGGATTTACGCGGTCCGCTGCCGGCAGGCTTGCATCGGCCCAGGGCGCTGCTGTTGGCCCTGTTGCTGTCACTGCCGTTACTGTTGGTGTTGGGCGCGGCGACGGCCGCGCAGTCCGGCGGGCTGGTGACCCAGCGTTCCACCCAGTCCGCGATCGAGACCACGAAGCGCCTGCGCGACGCCATCGCCGCCATCGGCTGGGTGGTGCTGGGCGAGGTCGACCATGCCGCGGCCGCGCACGCCGCGGGAATGGAACTGCGTACCCGCACCGTCCTGCTGTTCGGCAACCCCAAGGCCGGCACGCCGCCGATGCGCAGCCACCCCACCTTGGCGATAGACCTGCCGATGCGCGTGCTGGTGTGGGAGGATGACCAGGGCAACATCATGGTCACGCGCAGCACTGGCGATGACGTGGCCGAGCGCGTCTTCGCTCGTCATGGCACCGCCATCGACGCGTCAGGCCGCGCCGGGACCGAACGCGTGCTCGACGGCCTCGTCCGCAAGGCAACGGAATAGCGTGCCGTCGCCAAACCCCACCCACGGCGAGGTGGCGGGGCGCCTGGCCGCCGCCGCGCTGGTCGAAGGCGGGCGGCGTGCTCTGGACGGGCGCGGCCGTCGGCGACGCGGCATTGCCCTGGCTGTTCCTGGCGCTGGCAGGTTTGAAGGCCTCCTGATGTGCGCCGGCGCGCGCCCAGAAGCTTCCTGATCCTACCCTCTCCTACATGGCCGGCACCCAGGGTGTCGGCACCAGGAAGCGGCTGCCCACGGTCTTGAAGCCATTGTCGGAACTGGTCAGCGCCGCCGAGCGCAGGGCCAGCAACAGCCGCCCGGCCATGGTGTGGCCGTACAGCCACGGATTGAGCTGGTCCGGCGGCGGCGCCTTGCCCTCGCCAAGTGCCGCCTCGGTGATGAACGCGCGCAGATCATCCGCCAGGAATCGCAGCCCGAGCGACGACGACTCCAGCGGCGGGGGCGGCGTCGGCGGAGTGCCAGCCAGGAACGAAGCGGCATAGGCGCCCCAGGCCTCCGGCGGCTGAAACGACACGCCGACGGCGCTGCGCCCCCATCGGGCCCGGGCGCGCTCCCACAATGGCCGTGCCGCGGCGATCTCAGCATCCAGCGCCGCCTGCCATTCGGCAGGTGATGTGGGGGTGGAGAGCGCGGGGGAGAAGGCGGGTTGCCAGTCGGGCAGCGGCGCGTGGCTGGGCGCATCGTCCGGATAATCCTCCAGCAGCACCGCCCCGTCGCGGCGCTCCAACAACCGCAGTGCGGCCAACAGCACTCGGTGCTGAAAAACCGCATCGCCGGGCTCGCCCAGCGGTCGGCCAAGGGGAAACGGCACGAACAGCCCGCGCGGATTGCCGCTGCGTTCCATATGCGGCCGGACCAGGCCGATCACCACCGTCGCCAGGCCCCGTTCTTCCAGCATCTGCGAAAGCGCGCACACGGCGCGCGTGCAGAACGGTCAGACCGGGCAGAGCAGAACGGCGTCAACGCCCTCGGCACGCATGCCGTGTGCCATCGCATCAGCCGTTGCCACCATGGCGCGCGGGTCGGTCGACCCCATTACGCAACGCCACAGCGGGATGAGCCGCCGCAGGTTTGTCAGTAACTGTAATTAGATTGGGAGCATAGGCCGGAGGCCCGTGGCGGTTGCGAGCATTGTGTCGATGGTGACGATGTGCTTTCGGGCGGTGGCGATCAGGGCTGCTTTGATGGACTTCCCGGCGGCCTGCAGGCGGTCGCCGAAGCCCTTGTATGCGAGCGCGCCGGGCGATGCCTGGAGGGCAGCCTGACTCAAACCAGACAGCCTCCGGCGAACCCGAAGCGATTCATACTGCTGTCAGGTTGTCGGGATCGCGACCCAACGCTCGTCGCCATCGGCATTGCGGATCAGCAATAGCACCCGCCCTTTGCCCGCGCCGCGGGCCCGGTCCAGATGCGCCCAGAAGTCGCGCACCGAGCGCACCGGCTCGTGATGCACCATCAGGATCGCCTCGCCGGCCAGCAGGCCCTGGTCGGCCGCGAGGCTGAGCGGCTCGACATGCACCACCGCCAAGCCGGTCTGGCCCTCGGCCAGCTTCAGCCGGGTGCGCGCCTCCTCGTCGAGGTTGGTGAGGTTCAGGCCGAGGTCGCGGCCGTCCGACACCGTCTGGGGCTGGCGCGGCGGCTTGCCGAGGTCGCTGCGCATGTCCTGGGGGTTGTCGTCGATCGGCACGTCCACCACCAGCTGCCGCCCGTCGCGCCAGACCAACAGCGGGGCCACGCTGCCCACCAACTGTTCCCCCAGCGCGCGGTTGAAGGTGCGCACGTCATGCACTTCTATGCCGTCCACGTTCAGGATCACGTCGCCTGGCCAGATCGCTTCGGCCAGCCCGGGCCGTGCCGTGTCCACCCGGGTCACGATCACGCCGCGCGCCGCCTCCATCCCCACCGCCTCGGCCAGGGCCGCGCTGGTCTTCTGCACCTTCACCGCCAGCCACCCCACCCGGATGCGCCCGAACTGCAACAACCGGTTCACCGCGAACTGCACGTCGTTCGACGGAATAGCGAAGCCGATGCCAACCGAGCCGGCGGTAGCGCTGGTGGTGGCGATCTGCGTGTTCACCCCGATCACCTCTCCCGCCAGGTTGAACAGCGGCCCGCCGGAGCTTCCTGGATTGATCGAGGCGTCAGTCTGGACATAGTGGTCATAGGGGCTGGATTTGATGTCGCGGTCCAGCGCGCTGACAATGCCCATTGTCACCGAGCCGCCATAGCCAAACGGATTGCCGATGGCGATCACCGGCTGGCCCTGGCGCAGCGTGAAACTGTCACCCCAGCGCACCGCCGGTAATTCCGTCGCCGGCGTCACCCGCAAAAGCGCGATGTCCATCGCCGCCGCCGCCGCGATCACCGTCGCGCCCAAGGTGATGCCGTCTCCGAAAGTCACCGTGATCTCGTCGGCATTCTCGATCACGTGCCGGTTCGTCAGGATCACGCCGGCCGGGTCGATCACGAAGCCCGAACCCAGGCTGCGCCGTCGCGCCACCGGCGCGTTCTTAGCGCCATCGGCGGGCGTCTCGTAACGCACGGTGGAGATGTTCACCACGCTGGGCAACAAACGCTCGACCAGGGCCGGCACATCGACGCCAGCATTTGGAGCGGCGGGAAAAGCCTGTGCCGCGGCCGGCGGAGCTGCGGCCGGACTGCCAAGTGGAAGCAGGCATGCGCACAGCAATGCCAGCGCGGAACGGCGAACGGTCAGCATGGCGGCATATCCGATACGAACGAAGGGGTACGTCGTGCGACCGCGGCCGGTAGAACCGGACGCGGCCATGTCACGACGATTGCGGATCAGCGCAGCGCAGGCGTGGAAGTGCCCCCGCTGGTGGTCTGACGCAGCGCGGCGCCCTCGCCACTGGTCGGACGCAGCGCAGCGCCCTCGCCGCCCGTGGTCGGGCGCAGGGACGCGCCCTCGCCCTGTGTGGCGCGGACCGCACCCTCGCCGCCAGTGGTCGGCCGCAGCGCAGCGCCCTCGCCACCGGTGGTTGGACGGACGGAAGTCACTCCGGTTCCTGGGGGAGACAGGCCCTGCGCCTGGACGGCACCGCCCAGGGCAAGAACAAGAGCGGGGACGACGAAAAGTGCATGAGTACGCATGTTAGGTTTCCTGAGGTTTACCGCTTCGTGTCAGCGGCACCTCTGTGTCCATCGAAATCCCGACGCGTTACAGCATCGACACACTAGTGCTTAGGACCATTCAGATGATTCAGCCGACCCGCCCGCCAGCGGCTGAAGACCGGGCGCCAGCGTGCTGCGCCCGAATGACTCAGAGCACTAGGCCACCGATGACCTCGCCGGACATCGAAATCGGGATGAAATCCAACTCATTGGATGAATGCTGACTTTTCCACGTTAGCGACATCGTACGAAAGCGCAAAAGCCAACGAGCATGCAAAGCCGCACGTTTTGCGTCTTTGTTGGGCCGCCTGAGTTATGGCGCGCGCATCTTCGTTTTTGCCGATGACGTTGTATCGCTGCTCCCGTGTTCGATCGGCTGTAACGCTATGCGACGGCGGAAGTCCTAGAAGACAAGCACTCCATGGAGGAAAAAATGCGTGAAGTCGTCTCTGAAGGGCGCATGGCGACCGTTCCTGCGAATACCCGCACCCTCGCGCGGATTATCGTCGCGGGGGCTTTAGGTCTGGTGATCTGGGAAATCTTCGCCCGTCTGGTGGCGCCCCTCTGGCTTGGGTTCGAACTGGATCCGACGGGGCTGATCGAGATGTCGATCGGGGTGAGCGGGATGCCGGCCATGTGGCTGCACATCATGACCGGTTTGGTGGCCTTCCCGGCCGCCTACATGCTGGTGGTTCACCCTGCTTTTCGCGCTATTGTCCCAGGACTGCCTTGGCCGGTCGCTGGCGGGGCGTATGGCGTCGCGCTGTGGGTGTTCGCGATGTACGTGATGGCGAGCCTCCTGGGCGGGATGCCGGCCTTCATGGGCTTCGCGCCGATCGCATGGGCTTCGTTGGTTGGCCATGTCGGCCTGGGCTTGGGCATTGCCGCCGCGACCGCCTATACGGACCGAGATGCCGCCTGATGGGCGCCGCATGGTTGATGGTGGGAATGCTCGTGGTAAGCCTTGGCGTGCCGGCCAGGGCCCAGACTTCCGGGCTGGTCACGCTTCAGGGCAATCACTGTACCCAGGAGACGGCTCGCCGGTTGCGTGACGCTATCGCGGCGACGGGGTAGGTTGTGTTCGAGGAAATCGATCATGGCGCGGCCGCGCACGCCGCGAGCGTGGACTCGCCAACTGGCACCCTCGCGTTGTTCGGGAATCCCAAAGCCGGCACGAACGCGATGCGAGTCCTGCCCACATTGGCCCTTGATCAGCCGATGCGAGTGCTGGGGTGGGACGACAAGCAAGGACGAGTAGTGGTCATGCACAGCACCGGCCGGAATATTGCGCTGTGGTTCTTCGCAAGACACGGAATTGTCGTTCCGCCTGCCCGCGAGATAGACACCGATCGCTTCATCGACACGGTGATTCGAATGGCGGCCGAGTAGGATGACGAGCGATGCGGTGGCCGCGCCAGTGGCGTCCCGCGTTCACCGGCCCGGCTTGGCGCTGGGAGTGGTGGCGGCCGTTGGTGCAATTGGCAACATCAGTGGTCTGGGGGACTGGCGGCTCGGTATGCTGCTGGCGATCGCGATGGTGCTGGGGGCGTCGTTCGTCTGGCTCGACTACGGCTTTACGGACGGCTTTCGTCGGCTCATTCTGGAGCGGGATGGGCGAGCACTCGGGGGCGCCTTCATCGTGCCAGCGCTCGCGGCACTTGTCATTGTACCCGTCGGAACTTTGGTCGAAGGATATGGCCGCTATGTCGTACCCATCAGTCTTCCATTGGTTCTGGGTGCGGGCGTCTTTGGCATCGGCATGCAGATTACCAACGGCTGTGGCTCCGGCACACTCGTGGCAGCGGGCCAGGGTTCGCGGCGCATGTGGGTGGCGCTACCGTTTTTTTGCCTGGGTGGAGTAATCGGCAGTCTGATACTGCCTGCGGCAATGCGCCTTCCGAACCTTGGTGCCGTTGACCTCCCGTCATTGTTCGGTCCTGGATGGGGGCTGATGGCAACCGAAATGGTGTTGGCGCTTGCAGCATTGGCCGTACTGCGCGGCGCATGGCCGGATCGCAAGATGCTGGCTTCCGGCAGCGTGATTGGCGGATTGGCCGCGCTTCTCTACCTGGTCTCTGGCCAACCCTGGGGAATCACTTTAGGGCTGACGTTGTGGGCGGCGAAGAGCCTAGCAGTATTTGGGGTCGATCTGACGGGCACCGAATTCTGGTCCGAGACAGGCGCGCGGACGATGCTCAGTGACCCGATCCTCGCGATGCACGGCTCCCTCACCGATGTCGGCCTGGTACTCGGTGCACTGCTTGCGGCGGCGTTAACAGGACGGCTCCGACACGGACGGCGGCTTGGCATGCATGGCGCCCTCGGTGCGGCTATCGGTGGGTTGCTGATGGGCGTTGGCGCCCGGCTGTCGTCGGGCTGCAACATTGGCGCCTTCCTGGGCGGCGCCTCATCGGGCAGCCTGCATGGGCTGGTGTGGCTTGTGGCGGCCATCCCGGGGTGTTGGGTCGGCATCCGCCTTCGTCCGCTGTTTGGTCTTCGATATACTCCGTTCGCACGAGAACCCGAACGCTTTTCCCGCTTGGAAGGCTGGCGATGTCAGGGGCGACTCGGTAGCCGATTTTCGGGTTCTCGTGCGAACGGAGTATAGAACGTGTTCTACGCCGGTCTCAGGGCCATCGACACCGCCCATTTCCGCCGTGTCGTGTTGCGTGGGCACTGCCCTAGTTTCCTGAATCGTTCAGAAGATGCAGCAGCTTGGTCGCATCCGTGGGCGTTTGCCGCCATTCCGGTGAATCACATGAATGGCTCTAAACACTAGAAACACCTACCAGTTCACGAAAGCAACATGCAGAAGGGGTTATGCCATGCCAATCATCGAACCAATATCGATCGAGGAACTGGACCATGGGGTTTTGGACAGCGCCCAGTTTTTCAAGGGCCCCCTCGGCATGGTGCCGAACAGTCTGCGGACTATGGCGCACCGCCCGGCGATCGCCCAGGCATTCACTGCATTGAACCGTGCGGTGATGACCTGCGAGGGGCGCGTGACCCCCCAGCAGAAGCGGTTGATCGGGTTCGTCGCAAGCTTGGCGCAGGGCTGTCGCTACTGCCAGGCGCATACGGCACTGGGCGCTCTCCGATTGGGCGCCAGCGAGGAACGGCTGAAGGCACTATGGTCATATCAGGACAGCGACCTGTTCAGCCCCGCCGAAAAGGCAGCCTTTAACTTCGCCATGGCCGCCGCGAGTGTTCCAAATGCGGTTTCTGTAGATATAGCGGACGATCTGAGGCGGCATTGGGCTGACGGGGAGATCGTCGAAATACTGGCGGTGATCTCGTTGTTCGGCTTCCTCAATCGATGGAACGACTCAATGGGAACCACCCTGGAGTCGAGCGGCGTGCATCTCGGCGAGACCCTGCTCGCCTCGTTTGGGTGGCAGGTCGACAAGCATGGTGGACCATGAGCCGGGTTTGCTCAGTTGGAGGCTCCGGCTCATCGAACAGTGTTCGTGATAAGCCGGCTGACGAACGCGTTTACGCTCCGGTTCTTGCGAGCCTGGCAGATGGCCCGCTGTGACCGCAATATCGCAATCGACACCACGCGGAGCTAGACGACGGGACCCGACCAGTCGAGCGCGGTCCAGCCTAGGCGGCGGGTCGCTCGTCGGACGGGCGCCTGGTGAGAGCTACCGGCAGGTGAGGCCGGGTCTTGGCAAAACCAAGCCCCGCTCCGCTGCGTGCTTTGGCAACGTGCATCGCCGTCATCCCGGCGCGGGCGGAGGACTTGGCCTGCAAGAAGGTGGTCGAGTTGCGGCGTGTCAGCAATACCAAATTCCGCTGACCGGGCCTCTCCCGCGTTCAGCGGAGTTTCGTATGCGGGCCAACCTGGCCGGCGGCGACGAGCGAAACCAAGACCTCATGCCATGGAGCGCGGCCAGCGAGACACGGCAGGAGCCATGTGCGGAATCATTAAAACCTGGGGCAATCGCTATGACTTTGTCACGTCGAAGCGTGATGCTATCGCTGACTAGCCTGGGCGGTTGTTCGGTGTTGCCGCGCCAACCGGATGTAGCAATGCTCTACAAATATCTCCCCGATGCCGATCGCGCGAAACGTCGCCCCCTGATCACTGTACCCGGCTTGCTGGGGTCGCGCTTGCGCATGGGCGCGAATGGGCCGTTCCTATGGGGCGGGCCCGACCGTCTCTCAGCCGATCCCGATGAGCCGCACGCGGCTCGCGCGTTGGCGTTGCCGTTTGCCAATGGCAAGACGCCTCTGGGGGAACTTCCGACCCCGCTGCGAGCGGACGGCGTCCTGCGGCGGGCAAATGCACGCTTTCTCGGGGCCACTGTCGAGGAAATCGTCTACGATGGGCTGTTGTCATCGCTCAACTCTGGCGGCTACGAATTCAGCCGCACAGCGCCCGACGCCTCGAACCGTCCGGGTGGGAATCCCGGGTCCCTGGAGTTCGCCTATGATTGGCGACGCGATATTGTCGAGACGGCGCAGGCGCTCGATGCGTTCGTACGCACCAAGGCCATCGAAGTCGCAAGGGTGCGTCACGACCGATACGGTATGGTGCTGAACCCGGAGACGATGCGGTTCGATTTTGTCGCCCATTCAATGGGTGGTCTCGTGCTCCGCTACTGGCTCATGTATGGGGCTCAGGATCTGCCGGACGACGGTGGATTGCCGGAACTGACCTGGGCCGGTTCGACCCGGACCGCGTGCGCCATCTTCGTGGCGCCACCCAACCTGGGTTCGGCCAACGCCTTCGCGGCTTTGTTGAACGGACGCGACTTTGGACTGCTTCAACCCCGCTACCATCCGGCGCTGATCGGCACCCATCCGTCCGCCTATCAGTTGATGCCCCGCGCGCGACATAACCGGGTGATTGTCGCCCCGGGCGGGGCAACAGGTGTGAACATCTATGACCCAGCGCTTTGGGCGAGCCATGGCTGGGGCGTTCTCGACCCTCGCGAACGAGATCGCTTGGCAATCCTGATGCCGGATATTGATGACAGTGGCACACGCCGCGCTCAAGCAACTCAGCACCTAGCCCGTATGCTTTCGCGTGCCGAGCAGTTTCACCGTGCCATCGATCTGGCTGCAACGGCGCCTTACACTGACATGTTCCTTGTCGCGGGGACTGGTTTAGACACGCTGGCAACCTCGCGGTTCGACGAAGTCGACCGGCGCCTCGTACAACTGTCGATGGAAGAGGGTGACGGTGTGGTGTTGCGGGCGAGCGCACTTTCGGACGAAGGTCAGGGGGGTCATATACGGACAGGCCCCAACCGTCCAATCGGCTACCGGACAGTGTTGCTGCTGCCCGGAGAGCATGTTGCGCTGACCAATTCGCCGGTATTCTCGGACAATCTGCTCTATTGGCTCCTGGATGCGCCCCGAGCCCGCGCGGCGCCTCTCGCGACCAGAAACGATGGTGCCTCGGCCGGTGATTGAATCGCGGCCAGATCGCGCAGGATGACGAGGCCAGAAGGGCTAGGCTATAATATCCACGCCCACTAATCAGAACCGATGTGCCCAATCGCGCATACCGATAAAGATGATACGCCATGGTTGATCGACAAGCCTGTTCCAGTGATGGCAGCCTTGCACGTAGATGAAGTATTTTTGCGCGCCGCCGCCCACCCTCGCATCCATGGTGCGTGCTCGTGCGGCTGATCCGCCATCGACGACCAGCTCATCGCGCCCGGCGGCCGCCGCCGCGAAGCTTGCCCCGAGGCACGATCCAGCTGCTGCGCGGCATCGAATGCCGGTACGACGATGCCGAAATGGAGAGGATGCGTCACGCGGAGGCTTTCCTGATAACTTTACGTTGGACGGCCCTGCAGCGGCGTTTTAAGGCTGCGTGCCGGCAGGCTATTTATCTGAACGTGCGTTACACCCCGACTCTCCGGGAACCCGAAAATCGTGCTTGCGAATCAGTCCCAAGGCGATTCCAGTCGTTCCATGATCCATCCCGGCTTTCTTGACCCAGAATCGCGCAATGACTTGGTTGAGCTGGCCCGGGATGGGTTGGCCGCGCACCGCCTGGCGCGCCGTACCAACGCACTGGTGTTGCTGGACGATGGCATCAGTTGCGCATTGATCGCGAAGATGCTGCTGCTCGACGACGACACGGTCCGGACCTGGTATTTGCTGTATCAGGAGGACGGGATCGAGGGGC
>Ga0163144_10012544_pt1 | contig 17786 bp, 13 predicted proteins | sample OliLak19BULKMAT1_FD_123175 | JGI IMG/M metagenome (GOLD analysis project Ga0163144, IMG submission 123175) | Freshwater microbial mat bacterial communities from Lake Vanda, McMurdo Dry Valleys, Antarctica - Oligotrophic Lake LV.19.BULKMAT1 | ecosystem: Environmental > Aquatic > Freshwater >...
ATCCTTCTTCCACTTCGGCATCGCCTCGTCGGTCGACGCCACGGAACGCGCCGCGGGTGTGCGCTCCGGCATGGCGGGGGTACGCGGCATCGGACGATTCTCCGGCTTCGGGGGCATCGGCATACGCATCGGCTCGGCGACAGCGGGGACGGTCGTGCGCTCCGGCGACGTCACAAGCCGCTCGGCGGACGACATGGTGACTGGCTGCGCCTCCTCGACGATCGGTGCATCACGGCCCACGATCCCGGCCGCTCGCCCAGACAGTACGACGCGCTTCACGCCAAGCTCGGCCTGCTGCCGCAGATACCGCTGAAGGTCATCCACGAACGCGCCCCTCGATCGCATCGAGGATCCGTTCGGCGACGATCGTCTTGGACAGCAGCGGCAGCACCAGCGGCTCCGCATCACGCGAGAGGATGGTCACGCGGTTCGTCTCCACATCGAATCCTGCGCCGGCCTCCGTTGCATCATTGACGACGCAGAGATCCATCCCCTTCCGCTCGAGCTTGCGCTGCCCCTTGGCCTCGGCATCACCCGTCTCGAGCGCAAAGCCGACGATCAGACTGCCGGCCTTCCGACGCGCCTGCGTGCCCAGCAGCACATCGGGCGTCGGATGGAGGGTCAGCGTCAGCGCGCCATCCAGCCGCGGACGCTTGGTGCTCGCCGGATCCGCCGGCGCGTAGTCCGCCGGCGCGGCGGCCATCACCAGCACGTCCGTCGCGGGGAGCAGCGCATCGAGCGCCTGCGCGAGTTCGGCGGTCGTCTCGATGCGCACCACCGTGACGCCATGCGGCACCGGCAGCGTCGTCGGGCCTGTCACCAGCGTGACGCGTGCCCCACGCCGCCACGCTGCCGCCGCAACTGCATAGCCCATGCGACCACTCGACGGATTGGTCACGTAGCGCACCGGATCGATCGGTTCACGCGTGGGCCCCGCCGTCACGACGACATGCCGCCCCGCGAGCGGCCCCTGTGACGAGAGCAACCGAACGGCAACGGCGAAGATCTCCTCGGGCTCGCTCATCCGTCCCGGCCGATCCGACGGTCCTTCGGCCAGCACGCCGACGGCCGGACCCACCACCTGCGCGCCGCGCTGCATGAGCAGTTGCAGATTTGCCCGCGTACTCGGCGCGGCGAACATCTCGTCGTTCATCGCCGGGGCCAGCAGCAGCGGCGCGGTCCGCGCCAGCAGCATTGCCGAAAGCACATCATCGGCAATGCCCTGCGCGACGCGCGCGATGATGTTGGCCGTCGCCGGCGCCACGACGACGAGGTCCGCTTCCTGCCCAAGACGGACATGCGAAAGCGCCCCGCCCGCTTCCCACAGGGAAGTCAGCACGGGGCGCCCGGTCAGCGCCTCGAAGGTGACGGGACGGATGAACTCCGTTGCCGCCGCCGTCATGATGGTGTCGACTCGGGCCCCCGCCTCCACGAGGCGCCGGGCGAGCACGCATGCCTTGTAGCACGCAATGCCGCCCGACACGCCGAGAACGACGTGTCGGCCCTGCAGCACGGTCAGGCCTCGGAGCGGCGGCGGCGCACGATCTCGTAGCCGAGATCGCCGGCGGCGAGCGACTCGAGCGCCTCGGTGGTCAGCTTCCGCTCGAGGTTCAGCGCATCCTTCGGGAACTCGTTGAGGTAGCGCGCATACTTCGCCGCAATGAGCACACCGAGATACTTGTTCTGGGCGCGGTCAGCCACTTCCTTCGGCGTCACGATTCGCATCGTCCATCCTCCTCACGCATGATGATCGGCCGCGAGTGACGCGGCCGCGTCGAGCAACTCCTGGCGCCAACCGTCGACTCGGCCAACGAGCTCGACATGGCGGTGAATCCGCTGCGTTTCGGCATCGAGAATGGCAAGTACCGCCGCCACGGCCCGATCCAGATCGTCGTTGACGATCACGTAGTCGTACGCCCCGATCGCCTGCAGTTCGTCGGCCGCATGCCGGACGCGCCGCACCACCGCGTCCGTGGCCTCCGTACCGCGCCCGCGCAGCCGCTGGAGCAGTACCGGTACCGATGGCGGCAGCACGAACACCTGCACACCAGCCGGCATCGAGGCGCGCAACTGCGCGGCGCCGTCCACCTCGATGTCGAGTACCACGTGTCGGCCATCCTGCAGCAATGACTCGACCGCCGAGCGCAGCGTGCCGTACAACTGTCCACCGTACGTGGCCCACTCGAGGAACTCGCCCGCCGCGACCCGCGACTCGAACTGCTCTCGGGTCAGGAAGTGATAATCCCGCCCGTCCGTCTCACCGGGCCGCTTTGCGCGCGTGGTCGCCGACACACTGTAACCGACCTTGGTGCGTTCGGCGAGCAAGCGACGTGCGATCGTCGTCTTGCCGCCACCCGACGGCGAACTGAGCACCAGCAGGATCGGCGTCACTCGAGGTTCTCGAGCTGCTCGCGGATCTTCTCGAGTTCGCCCTTCATGCCGATCACGAGCCGGGTGATCTCCGCATCGTTCGCCTTCGACCCGATCGTGTTCACTTCCCGCCCGAGTTCCTGCGCCAGAAAGCCGAGTTCCTTGCCCACGGCCTTCTCCGCCCCGAGGGCCGCCGTTGCGGCGGCGACGTGCGCACGCAACCGCACAATCTCCTCGGTAATATCCAATCGATCGGCGAAGAGTGCGATCTCCTGCGTCAACCGTGTCTCGTCGATCGCCACGCCTTGCGTCAGTTCCCGCACCGCCTGCTGCAGCCTGTTCCGCTCACGTGTCAGCCGGGCCGGTGCCAGGATCTCGACGTGATCCGCCGCCTGCCCAATGGCGGCCAGACGCGCCTCGAGTTCGGCACCGAGCACCCCGCCTTCGCGCATGCGCATCCGCCGACAATCGGTCGCGGCCGCCGCGACGATCGGCTCTACCTCGGCCCAGACCACCTCGAGCGCCACCGGGGTGCTCCAGACCATCACCTCGGGCTGCCGAGCGATCAGCTCCACCGACAGATCACCGCTCAGGCCGAGCGCGTTCTGCAATTCCCGTAGTCGCTCCGCCACCTGGCGCGCCCGGTCCAGATCCACCACAGGCTGACGTTCGGCCGCCTCGGGGGATTCCGTCCACCGGACAAAGAGCGCAATGTGGCCACGATCGAAGTCGCGCCGGAGACGCTCGCGGATTTCGCCTTCGAGCGGGGCGAATTCGCCCGGTAACTTCGGCGAAAAGTTGAAGTGGCGATGGTTCACGGTGCGGATCTCTACCGCTACCCGTCCCCCGGCCACCGCGCCCTCCGCACTGCCGAACCCTGTCATGCTGACCGGCACGCGTCTCCTCGGTTGACCGTTTCCGGATAAGCCGCCAAACATAGACGCCTCGCCACCCTCCGGGGAGGCCTCTCGCCACGATCGCGCGTCAGTTCGTGAAGTTCCACCGGATCCCGAAGCTGTTGACAAAGCCCGGGATCGGAAAGCCGGGCACGTATTGCACAAGGCGATTGGCGGTGTTCCGCTGCTGGAAGTACACCGTGAAGCTCTGGAGCTGCAGCTCGGCCTGGGCAAACAGATGCGTCGTGGTCGGCAGGGTGACGGGCGCCCCGCCACCGCCGGTACCAAGCGTGAAGGCGTCCCAATATTCGACACCGAGCTGCAATCGGAGATCGAGGACGCCACTCGGAAACGCCCGCAGGAACTTGGTCCGGATTGTCCCCGTCGAGACCGCGTGCCGGGGCGGCTGGCCGACGGCGGTGCCCTGAATCGGGGTGCTGCCCCACGACTCGAGCGTCAGCCATGAGACGGGTCGGACCCGCAGGCCACCGGTGGCCCAGGTCACTTCCCCCACGGGACCGATCGATTCCACGCCCGGGAAGACGCCATACGTGCTGGGCGTAAAGGCCGACGTACGGGTCACCGCACCTCGCAAGCCGATGCCGCTCGACTCGTACACGACCGTACCCTCGACTTCGGTGATGGACTGTGCCGTATCGCTCAGGATGCTTGGCGCCGCGACGAGGCGACCCACGCGCGCCGAGCCGCCGATGGTCACGCCGGAGATCAGCGGTATGGACGCACGAGCGGCAGCCCAGCGGCTCTGACGCCCACCGGCATGCCCTTGGAAGACACCATCGGCCGAAAGCGTCACCGCCCGGCCCACGAGCAGCCCGCTCCGCAGCCGCGCCTCCGACCGCGTCCAGCGCGACCGGACCCACCCTTCGGCCGTCACGAAGCCCCGCGCCCCGCGCTGCCCGACGATGATCCCGGCGGCATCGACGCGCTGCGCCAACTGATCGACGGCGAGCGTGTCGGCCAGCGTATCCGTCACGGAGGTGCGCATCGCGATCAGATCGACCCCGAAGCCGCTGCCGTCATCGCGCGAGCGGAGGAAGGCGCGAGCGCGCGTGTCGCTTCGACGATCCGCGAGCCCCGAGTCCGTGACCACGCTGGCGGTCGCGAATGGACGCCGGACCGGCCGATTGCGCAGCAAGGTCACCTCCACGCCGCGTCGCGGGGTCGGCACGTACTGCAGCAATGCCATCAGGTGCGTGTTGCGGTAGGCATTCGCCGACGCGGACGCCGACGTGGTGTTGAGATAGTCCGCGATGAACGATGCCCCGAATCCGCCGCGCGAGCGCTGTTCGAGCGCCACGCCGAAGCGCGTCAGGCCGCCGCTGCCCGTCCCGATCTGAATCCGCGACGCCGCCGCGAGCCGTGCCTGACGCGGCGTGAAGAGATGCACTCGCAGCAAGCCGGGCAGCCGTTCGATCTCCACACGATCGAAGAGCGCGAGCGGCAGGCGGCCGGCATCGACCGCTATCGAATCCACGCCGGCCGCCACGTACGGCACGCCGTCGAGCAGATACTCGATGCTCGCCGCCCCTCGACCGCGGAAGTTGCCGTAGCCGGCCCGGCCCAACCATCCGCCGCGCCAGACGTACACTCCTTCCTCCTGCCCCAGCAGATCGGCCACCGTCTCGCCGTTGGTCCAGGCAAGCGAATCACGAGACATGACGCGGCGGCTGCCGCCTGGTCGTGGACCCTCAACGCCGAGCAGCGGTGCGACCGGCAGCCGGATCTTGATGCGGTCCTGCAGGCGGAGAAAGCGCGCCGTGGAGCGCAAGGAGTCGGCATCCGTGCTGTCCGACCCTACGCTGTCGCGCCCGACCCGCCGCAGCGTATCCGCCACCGGCCGGGGCAGCGAGTCTGGCGTCTGTGCGACGGCGCTCGGGATGCCGATCATCCCGAGCGCCGCGGCCAGCCGGATCATGCGTGCAAGCTGCGCGATCACCGGACCCGCGCGAGCAGGAACTCGCTGAAGAGCCGCACGCCGACGCCCGTCGGGCCCTTCACGCGGGTCGCATCTTCGCGGTCCGAGTACGCCGTGCCCGCAATGTCCAGATGCGCCCACGGGTAGCCCTCCACGAACTCGCGCAGAAACCACCCCGCCGAGATCGACCCGGCGGCCCGACCGCCGCTGTTCTTCAGGTCCGCGATGTCGGACTTCATCAGATCGCGGTACTCGTCCCAGAGCGGCATCGGCCAGACGCGTTCATCCGCACGATCGCCGGCGGCGCGCACCTCGGCTTCGAGCTCGGCATCTGGGGTAAAGAGACCCGTCGCCGTGCTGCCAAGGGCAACGACGACCGCGCCCGTGAGCGTGGCGATGTCGAGCACGGCGGCCGGCGCGAAGCGCTTGGCATAGGCCAGCGCGTCACACAACAGGAGCCGGCCCTCGGCGTCGGTATTGATCATCTCGATCGTCTTGCCGCCAAGTGAACCGATCACGTCACCCGGCTTCACCGCCGTCCCGGACGGCATGTTCTCGGCCGACGGCACCAGACCGACGACGTTGATCTTCGGCTTGAGTGCCCCGAGCATCTCGAAGGCACCGAAGACCGCAGCGGCACCGGACATGTCGAACTTCATGTCCTCCATCTTTTCGGCCGGCTTGATCGAGATACCGCCGGTGTCGAAGCTGACGCCCTTGCCGACCAGCACCACCGGCGGCCCCTCGCCCCCCTGGTACTCGAGCACGATGAAGCGCGGCTCCTCCGCGCTGCCCTGCGCCACGGCCAGCAGCGCGTGCATCCCTTCCGTGGTGATCGCTGCCTTGTCGAGAATCGTGCTGGCAAAGCCGTGACGCGCGGCGAGGTCACGTGCCTGCTCACCCATGTATGTGGGCGTGCAGACATTGCCCGGCAGCACCTGCAGGCCGCGCGTGTAGGCCTGTCCCGCACCGATGGCGGCACCGACCCGGTGCCCCGCCTCGAATGCGGCACGATCGGTTGGCGCCGCGAGCACGACCTCGGTCAGGATCGGCTTCGCCTCCTCGGGAGGCCGCTTCATCGACGAGAAGTGCCACGCACCGTACGGCACCCCTTCGCCGAGGGCCTGTCCCACGGCGGCGGCGCCGATGCCCGCGAAGATCTCGGCAGCAACGACGATCGTCGCCGTCTCCACACCGGTCAGTCGAGCGCGCTTGCCGACGACCGCCGCCGCGCGCCGTACCGCACTTGCGCTGGCCGTGGCGCCAACCCCCACGAGCAGGACGCGAGTCGCGACGCCGGCCGACGGGTGCGTCAGCAGCGACTCGTCCTTCTTGCCGCGAAAATCGCCCGCGGCAAAGGCCCGCGCTGCGGCCCCGCCAAGCGCCGCATCGAGCGTCTGCAACGAGGCCGGGAGCGTCTCACCTTGCGGCACGAGGACAGCGAGGAACGGGGTGGCCAAGAGGGCCGCTTCGGAATCGGCAACGCGAGTTGTGACGGAAGGCATGGTACCCTTTGTCGTGAACGCCTGCATCAGCGCTGAGAAGAAGAGAGATACGAGCGGGCCTCGGGCCCGGTGTACTCCGCCCGCGGCCGCAGCAAGGCGGGGTTTTCGCGCTGCTCGAGCGCATGCGCAATCCAACCGCAGGTCCGGGCCACCGCAAAGACCGGCGTGAAAAGCTCGACCGGAATGCCGATGGCCCGGTAAAGCGTGGCGAGCCAGAAATCGATATTTGCTCCGAGGCCCGTGAGCTGCTGCACGCGCCGCTCCACCGACTCGGCCAGCTGGAAGAATTCGGGCTCACCCATCCGTTCGCAGGCGAGCTCGGCCAGCCCGCGCGCCGTCGGTGTCCGCGGATCGCCGTTGGCGTACACCGGATGCCCAAATCCCTCGAAGCTGCCGCCCGCGTCGTGCCGCGCCCGAGCCCACGCATCCACCCGCGCCGGCTGACCAATCTCGAGGAGCATCTGCAGCGCCCGAACGCTATGCGCGCCGTGTTTCGGCCCTGCGAGCGCGGCGAGGCCTGCCGTGATGCAGCCCGTCAGGTCCGCCCCCGTCGACGCCGCGACGCGCACCGCAAACGCCGAGGGGTTCAGTTCGTTGTCGGCCCGCAGCACCAGAGCGCTCTCGAAGGCGCGCGCCACCTGTACATCCGGTTCCTCGCCCTGCAGCATGTGCAGGAAGTTGGCGGCGAACGACAACCCGCGCTTGGGCCGCACGACGGCCATCTCGCGCGCCACGCGGTAGCGCGCCGCCACAAGGCCCGCCACCTGTCCGATGAGCATCGCGGCCTCGTCCGGCTGCGTCTCGCCCGGCAACTGCACGCCGAGGGTACTGACGGCGCTCCGCAACACCGCCATCTCGTCGGCACCCGTCGGGACAAGATCAATCACCTTCCGGGCTTCCCGGCGTGGAATCATCTCGTGCCGCACGTCCGTGGCGAAGCTCTTCAGCGCCTCGCTCGATGGCAGCACCCCGCGCACCAGCAGCAACGCCACCTCTTCGTAGGAGGCCTGCTCCGCGAGTTCGCGCACGTCGAAGCCCCGATACGACAGGCGACCCGCCGACGCATCCAGATGACACACGCCGGAGCGGATCACGCTCCCGGCATCGGCCTTCACGCTCATGGTACTCCCGTCTCGAGACTGGCCGATTGTACGACCCTCGGCGTCGCTCCGCCATGACCCACCCTGCCGTGCGCGGCCCGGCCCGGCCCGGCCAAGCAGGTTAAGTCATAGTCTAAACCGCCGATACTGGACGATGAAGCTCTGTTCATGAGATCCGATCAACGAGGCCGACGCATGACTTGGTACAAGAATCTTCGAATCCACCTCAAGCTTCTCGTAGCGTTCGGCGCCGTCCTCGTCGGCGCCGCCATCATCGGCACGGCAGGGCTGCTAGGCCAGCGCCATACGAGCCAGGTGGCCCACAAGCTCGCCGAGCGGGACATGCCGGCCGCACTTGCCCTCCTCGACTTTCAGGTTGCTGCGCGCACCGTCCAGCGCGACCTGCGCTCCGCCGTGCTCGCCACTGATCCGGCGCAGATCCGGAGTTGGCAGATCACCCTGGCGGAAGCGCAGCGCCGCGCCGCGGCCCAATTCCTCCAGCTCGACGCGCAGATCATCGATCCGGCGGAGCGGGCGCAGCTTGCCACCATGAAGAAGGAATGGAAGGCGTGGCTCCCGTCGCAGGTGCAGATCGGCCTGCTCGCCGCCGCCGGCAAGCGCGAGCAGGCGTTGCGTGAGCTCATGTCGGAAGCGTACCTCGCGCCGGCCGCCCATGCGATCTCCGCCGGCGATTCCCTGCTGACGACGCGTCGGACGATGGCTGCCAGCACCGTCGTCGCCATCAACGCGAGCAGCTCGCGCACGATGTGGGTCGTGCTGCTGGCGCTCGTCGTCACCGTGGCCTGCGGTACCGCCATCGCGTTCTACGTCAGTCGCCTCATCGGTGCCCCGCTGCAGGCGTTCGGTGAAGCCGCCGACAAGCTGGCGCAGGGCGACTTCTCCGCGACGATCAAGTGCGAGACCAAGGATGAACTCGGCTGGGTGGCCTGGTCGATGACACGCCTGATCAAGAGCCAGAAGCAGCTGACCGAGGCGGCCACCCGGATCGCCAGCGGCGACACGAGCGTCGAGGTGAAGCTCCGCGGTGAGCAGGATGCCCTGATGCGGTCGTTCCTGGACCTGCAGGGTACGCTCGACGCACTCGTCGCGGAGATGCGCAGCCTCGCCGATGCCGGCCGGAGCGGCGACCTCAGCCGTCGCGGGGACGCCGCCAAGTTCAAGGGAGCCTTCCACGACCTCGTGCAGGGCATCAATGAAACGCTCGACGCCGTCATTCGCCCGGTGCAGGAAGCCGCAGGCGTCCTTGATCGGGCCGCACAGCGGGACCTGACCGCGGAAGTGACCGGCGACTATTCCGGCGATCACGCGCACATCAAGAACGCCGTGAACGATGCCATCCGAGAGATGCGGCGGGCGATCGGCACCATCGGGGAAAACGCCACGACGCTGGCGGCAGCCAGCGAAGAGCTCACCGCGACGGCGACGCAGATGGAGGGCACCGCCGATGCCACGAGCCGCAAGGCCGCCGTGGTCGCGACCGCCAGCGAAGAGGTCGCCATCGGCGTGCAGACCGTGGCGTCGGGGACCGATGAACTCTCGGCGTCGATCCGCGAGATCGCCAAGAGTGCCGGCGATGCCGCGCGCGTCGCCGCCGAAGCCGTCCGCGTCGCCGAGGAGACCAATGAAACAATCGCCAAGCTCGGCACCTCGTCCGCCGAAATCGGCGACGTCATCCGCACCATCACGTCGATCGCCGAACAGACCAACCTGCTCGCACTCAATGCGACGATCGAAGCGGCCCGCGCCGGCGAGGCCGGCAAGGGGTTCGCCGTCGTCGCGAATGAAGTGAAGGAACTCGCCAAGGCCACCGGCCGCGCCACGGAGGACATCGGCGCACGCATTGCCGCGATTCAGAACGACACCACCGGTGCCGTGCAGGCCATCCGCCGCATCAGCGAGATCATCGGGCAGATCAACGACATCCAGTCGACGATCGCCGGCGCCGTCGAGGAGCAGACCGCCACGACCAACGAAATCGCCCGCACCATCGCCGCGGCGGCGCACAGCGCAGGCGCCATCAACGTCAACATCGGTGAAGTGGCGCAGGCGGCGGAAGACACCGTCGGCGGCGCACGCGGCAGCCTGCAGGCCGCCCGGGAACTCGCGGGACTCGCCAGCAGCCTGCAAGATCTGGTGAACGAATTCAAAGTGGAAACGACAACCGGCCGGCACACGGGTGCCGGCCGGACGGTGACCGCGATGCGCTAACACGCTGCCCGGCAGCTCAGCCGGTGCGCGTCTCGCTGGCCGCGACCCACGCCTCCATCGCATCCGCGAGCGAGGTACGGACCGCGGCCAGTTCGCGTTGCAGGTCCTTGGCCTTCGCCGCGCCGCGCGTACTGGCGTAGAGCGTGTCATCGGCGAGCGCCTGTTCGAGTTCGGCCACCTGCCCCTCGAAGCGTGCGACGTCCTTCTCCGCCTTGTCGAGCGCGCGCTTGCGCGTCCGCTCGGCCTGTGCCTCGTCCGAGCGTCGTGCCTCGGGCTTGGTGTTCCTGGCACTCGGCTTCTGGCTGTCGCGCGCCAGGCGCGCCGCAGTCTGCGCCTCGGCCTTCAACTGCGCCTGCCGAGCTTCCCATTCCTCGAAGCCGCCGGCGAAGTCCTCGATGCGGCCGTTCTGCAGCACCCACAGTCGCGTGGTGAGGCTGCGCAGCAGATCCCGGTCATGGCTGATCAGCAGGACCGTGCCGTCGAAGTCGAGAATCGCGTCTTCCAACTCTTCGATCGTCTCGACGTCGAGATGGTTCGTCGGCTCGTCGAAGCAGAGCAGGTTCGGCGTATCGAGTTCCAGCAGCGCAAGCGCCATGCGGGCGCGCTCACCACCGGAGAGCCCACCCGCCTTGCGCAGCGCCGCTTCGCCCGGAAAGTCGAACTTGCCCAGATGGCCGTGGATCTGGCCGCGCGTCCATGTCGGTCGCTTGTGTTCGATCAGCTCGTAGCAGGTCAGCGACAGGTCGACATCGCCGAGGTCCTGTCGATAGTGCGACACGGCGATCGCCGGCGGCACGGTCACCGCTCCGGCATCCGCAGCCCGCTCCCCCACGATCGTCTTCAGCAAGGTCGACTTGCCGGCCCCATTGGGACCGATGAGACCGACGACATCGCCGCGCCGCAGCACCCCGCTGAAGGCACGCAGCAATTCGCGCCCCCCCATCGACACGCTGACGCGATCCGCCACCATCACCTGGTCGCCCCCGCGTGAGCCGGCCCGGAAGCGGATCACCGCCGCCCCCGCCTCGCCCGGCGGCGCGCTCAGACGCTCCACTCGATCCAGGCGGCGACGACGGCCCTTGGCCTGCGACGACTTCTGACCGGCGATGTTGCGGTCGATGAAGTCCTGCTCCGAGGCAATCACCTTGCGCTGCTGCGCGAACGCCTTCTGCTGGGCCGCCCGGCGCTCGGCGCGCTGGCGCACGAAGTGATCGTAGCCGCCCTCATAGGAGAACGTCGTCCCCTGCTCCACGTGCAGCACGTGGTCGGCGACCGCGCGCAGGAACGCACGGTCGTGACTCACCACGACGAGCGTGCAGTTCTGCTCGCGGAGCCACCCCTCGAGCCACGCGGAAGTCTCGAGGTCGAGATGGTTGGTCGGTTCGTCGAGCATCAGGATGTCGCCGGGCGCAACGAGCTGTCGGATCAGCCCGACGCGGCCGCGCTCACCGCCGCTCAGCGTGGCGAGCAACCGGGTCCGGGCATCGATCGGATCAAAGCCGAGGCCAGCCAGCACGGCGTCCACCTTCGCGGAGAGACCGTAGCCGCCCGCCTGCTCGAAGCGCTCGAGGTCACGCTGGTACGCGTCGAGCTGTGCATCCGTCACCTTGTCACCGGCTTCACCGATGCGCGTCAGATGCTCGGTCAGCTTGTGCTCGAGGTCGAGGACATGCTTGAGCGGTGCGGCGGCGGCATCCCACACCGAGACTGCCTCGCCATACTCGCGGTGCTGATCGAGCACCGAGATCGTCAAACCGGAGGCCCGCGCCACCTGCCCCTTCGACGCCGCCTGCGCCCCTGTCACCACGCGCAACAGCGACGTCTTCCCCGCACCGTTGCGCCCGACCACGGCCCACCGATCGCCCGGAGCGATCGTCCAGGTCACGTTCGAAAGAATCGTCGTCGCGCCATACTCCACGCCCACACTGCCCAGCGTCACCAACGTCATGCCGCACCCATCTTCTTGACGGCATCGCCCACCCGGCGCGTACCGTGCGTTTCGTGTTCTGCGTTCAGGCCAAACCGGATCGTGCCATCGCTCCGGCAATACACGGCGAGGGCTCGCAGTGGCGCATCGCCGCCGTGGACCGTCGCTCGATCGATCGCCCTCCTGCCGCTCCCCGCGCGTCACCCGACGCCGAGGCCCGTCGGGACGGCGCAACATCTGCAGTGCCCACCGTCCGGGCGCCCCGATGCCGAACGCGTCCACGAGGTAGTGCGGTTCCACCACCGCCATCGCCGGCGAGTCACGTTGCGAGAGGATGCGCCCGGTGCCAGATTCACATCGCATGAATTGGCGTTGCTCCGCGAGCCCCACTGCAGTGAGGTCGGCGCGCACAAGGTACACCCACGGCCTCTATATTGATCGGATGACGCACCCCTGCACGAGCCAGACGACGCCGTGAGCCAGGCTCCGCCCCGGCTGTTCCCGATCGATGCCCCGCCCATCTCGGGCATCGGCATCGATCGTATCGGCGATGCGGCGCTGAGTGCCCTGCCGTCCCCCGTCTGCGTCGTGGATGCAGACGGGGTGATCGTGCGGGTCAACGATGCCTGGGACAAGGCGGTACAGCGGGAAGTCCCGCGCGGCCGTCGCCTGCATGTGGGTGAGTCGTACCTCGCGCTCTGTCGCCGCATCTCGGCCCTCGTGCCCGACGGCGCAGCGCTCGCCGAGCAGATTCAGGTCATGCTCCACGCGCGCACCGGGCCGGTGATCCGATCCGTCCTGCTGCTCCTGCCCGATGATCCGCGGCGCGTGCAGGTGCAGGCCAATGCCCTGCCGAACGGCGGCGCGGTGATCCTGCACATCGACCTCGGCCCTGCGAACGCGGCGGCAGCGTCCGATGCCCCGCGTGACGACGAGGCCGTCTGGCTGCTCGATGCCTCCGGCCGAACCACGTTCGTCAGCCGTCGGGGTGCCGCCCTTCTCGGTGAATCACCGGGCACGCTCCTTGGCCGCGCCGCCTATCTGCATCTTGATCACGCGAGCGTCGCCACCTTCCACGCGGGCCTGCAGCGGTGGCGCCAAGGCGCGACCGAGCGCCTCGAACTCCGGCTCCGTCGTGGCGACGGGACGTCGGTCTGGACCAACGTGCAGGTGCAGCCGCTGACCCATCGTGATGGCGACTACGCCGGCCTGCGCCTGATTCTCGAGGACATCAGCGAGCAGCGCGAGGCCGAGGAACGCCTGCAGAGCGCGCTCGATGCCCTGCAGGCCGTCATTGCCGCGTCGCCGCTCGCCATCGTCACCTCCGATATCGACGGCGGCATCGAGCGCTGGAACGCGGCTGCCGTGCGTCTATTCGGTTGGACGGAAGGCGAGGCGATCGGCCAGCAGCTGCCCCCCGTGCCGCCCGATTTCTGCGATGAAGACCGGAAGCTTCGCGCCCAGGCGCTGGGCGGAGGCCTTGTGACGGGTCAGGAGACGGAGCGGCTGGCGCGCGACGGCAGCGCCGTGCAGGTCTCGCTCTCGCTTGCGCCGCTGCATCATCGCGACGGCCGTGCCCGCGGACTGGTGATGGTCTTCGACGACATCGGGCCGCGCAAGCAGGCCGAGGTCGATGTGATGCGAGCGTCGCGCATCCAGGCGACGGCCAAGCTCGCCGGCGGCGTGGCCCATGACGTCAACAATCTGATGGCTGGCGTGCTCGGCAATGCCGAGCTCCTCCGCTCCGACCTTGCCGATCATCACGATGCCGTGCCGGTCCTCGATGACATCGCCGACGCAGCGATGCGTGCCGGGGCCTTGGCGCAGCAGCTGCTGGCCTATGCGCGGGGCGGCCGCTACCGCCCCGAGCCGCTCGCCCTCGCGTCCGTCGTGCATGCCGGCATTGCGGAGCAGGCGCGTGAGCTCTCGCCACGGACGCCAGTGCGCGAGCAGATCGCTTCCGATCTCTGGACCATCGAGGCCGACCGTTCGCAGATGGGTCAGCTCATCAGCCACCTCGTGGCCAACGCGGTGGAAGCCACGCGTGACAACGGTGCCGTGATCGTCCGTGCGGAGAACACGCAACTCACCGAAGCGTGGGTGGCGGAACGTCCCGGCGCCACGCCAGGACCACACGTCCGGCTCTCCGTGGCGGATACCGGGAGTGGCATGGACCGCCACACGGTGCAGCATGCCTTCGAGCCGTTCTTCACCACGAAGCGCGGCGCGCGTGGCCTAGGCCTCGCCGCGGCCTTCGGCATCGCCAAGAGCCACCGGGGCTACGTGCATCTGGAAAGCCGGCCGGGCGAAGGCACCCTCGTCGAGGTCTATCTCCCGGCCGTCCCCGGTCTGCCGCAGGACGCACCGACCGCACCGGCAGATCCATTGCCGAGAGGCCGTGAAACGATTCTCGTGATCGACGATGAGCATGCCGTGCGCGACGTCATGCGTCGTCTGCTCGAGCGACTTGGCTACGTCGTCGATGTCGCGGTGGGAGGTGCGGAAGCGATCGACCTCGTCAGTGCCGCGCCTGGGCGCTACGACGTCGTGATCCTGGACCTGCGCATGCCGCTGATGCGCGGCTTCGAGGTCTTCGATCGCCTGCGCGCCATCCGCCCGGACCTGCGTGTGCTCGTGGCCACCGGCTACGAGCGCGACGACGAAGCCCAGCGCCTGCTCGATGCCGGAGCGGTCGGCTTCCTCCAGAAGCCGTTCGAACAGACACGGCTCGCGCAGGCGCTCCGTCGCGTGCTGGATACGCCGACGACGACCGGACGGTCTTGATCACCCCGTTGGACCGCGGGCCGCCAAGCATCGTCGCTTGGCGGCCGCTCTCGTTGGCAGCGCTGCGCTCCATTGCCGACGGCAACGCCCGGCCGACGCTCCGTGACCGACGCGGTTCGCCGCTGACGTCACCCCTGTCGTCGCCGTTGATCAGGCCGCGCGTCGCCTCGCGCTGAGTGACCTTGTAGCCCGTGACCGTCGTCGCCCGCAGAACGTCCGCGGTCGGGATCGTCGCGTCCTTTCAGGTGTGGAGAAACGCGAGCGCCATCTCGCCGATGCGCCTCTGCGCTACGGCCGCTCGCCATCCGTCACCCCGTCGTTGCGGTGCAGCACGCGATGCACGGCACGTCCGAGCTGATCGATCGTCATCGGTTTCGCCAGCACTTCGTCGATGCCACCGGTGAGCATCTGCTCTGCCAGTACATCGGCGGGGTTGCCGGAGCACACGAGGATCGGCAGCGCGGGCTCACTCCGATGCACCTCCTCGGCGAGGGCGGTGCCGAGAAGCTCCGGCATGTGGAAGTCGGTGACGATCAGCGCGAATGTTCCGGGGCTGGCGCGCACGCGGGCGACCGCATCGTGCGCACGCGTCTCCACCGTCACGGTGTAGCCGAGACGTTCGAGTACACGCTTCAGCAGTCGCCCGAGAGCGAGTTCATCGTCGACGATGAGAATGTGCTCGCCGACCCCGCGCGGCACCGCCGCAACGACCTCCGCCCTCTCCGGGTTCGCGGTCCGGACCGCCGGGAAGTAGAGGTCGAACGTTGTCCCGACGCCGAGCTCGCTCCGTACGGTCATTGCACCGTCGTACGCGCGAATGATGCTCCGCACGATCGACAGCCCGAGCCCTGTCCCTTCACCCACATCCTTCGTCGTGAAGAACGGATCGCAGGCGCGCTCGATCGTGTCCGCAGACATGCCGCTGCCGGTGTCCGACACCGACAGCCGCACATAGCGGCCCGGCTCGAGTTCCTGCGGCCGCTCCGCGGAGGCCTCGGTCAGATCGCAGTTCACTAGCGCCACCGAAAGCTGCCCATTTGTGCCACGCATGGCGTGCGCCGCGTTGGTGCCGAGGTTCATGATGCACTGATGCACCTGCGCCGCATCGGCGTCCACACTACTGACGTCACGGGCGATCGTCGTCGTGAAGGTAATGCCGCTCGGAATACCGGCACGCAGCAGCGTCAGCACCTCGGTGATCAGCGGACCGAGCGCGATGGTACGGCGCTCGTGCACCGTGGGCCGACCGATCGTGAGCATCTGCCGGACCAGCGCACTCGCCCGATTGCTCGCCTTCAGCACCTCATCGAGCGACTCCAGCGCCGCCGGTTGCCCGACCACGTCGAGCCGCGCCAGCTCCGTGTATCCGCTGATGGCGCCGAGGATATTGTTGAAGTCATGCGCGATGCCGCTGGCCAGCGTGCCGATCGCCTCCATCCTCTGCCTGACGCGCAGCTGGGCCTCGAACCGATCTCGCGTTGCCTCCGCCGCGTTGCGGACCCGGATCTGCTCTTCGAGATCACGATTCGCAGCGCCTAGCGCTTCGCCGTCCGCCACCGCGCCGTGCATCATGGCGAGTGTGGTCCGGCGTGCCGCCTGCAATTCGTCAAGAGTGTGCGCCTGCTCCGCGATGCGGCTCTGCAGCGCGTCGGCCGAGTCACGAAGGGCGTGCTCCTTCGTCTTCAGTTCCGTCAGATCCGTGACGATGAGACAGACCACGCCGATGAAGCCCACGGGCAGCCGGTTCACCGATATGCGGGTCGGCATCTCCTTACCCTCCGACGTGAGCAGCACGACTTCCGCGTCGTACCGTTCGACGAGGGCCCGTTCCACGAGGTGCCCCACATCCAGCGAGTGTCCTGGTGCGAGAAAGCGGTCGAAGCGCGCACCGACGATCTCGTCCATCGGCCATGTGACGAGCCGCTGAAAGCCTCGGTTGCTGAAGAGGATCGTGCCGTCGGCCGAGACGGTCACGGCACCATCGTTCATCTCTTCGATGAGGATGCGATACGGTGCATCGGCACCGACGAGCGTGAAGACGCGCGTGCCCGCCGTGTCCGACACGACCAGGGCATCGACGCTGCCGTTGCCGATGGCGCGCAGCGTCTCCTCGGCTTCGTCCAGCCGCGCGCGGAGTTCCGCATTCTGCCGACGGAGCACATCACGTATCGAAGCGGTGTGAGGCATGCGCGCCGCCTACGGCGTGATGTCCAGCGCGCGCAGCACACGAGGGCTGTCCGCGAGATCACCGATGAAGCGTCGGACCGGCGCCGGGGACTGTCTGACGAGCGTCGGCGCGCAGACGATGTGCGCATACCGCGCCACATCGGGCGATTGGTAGAGGTCGACGACGGTGAGCGTGTAGCGGTCCTTGAGGTGCACGTCGCACAGGGTCGTCACAGTGTGAATCGCGCGCTCGGAGTGCGGCGTGATTCCCGCGACAAAGAGGTGCAGAACATAGTGATCGTCCGGCGGCGCGCCGGCCAGTCGCTCGACGGCGGCGGCCGACGCTTCCTGTCTGGGTGCCGTGGGCGAGGCGGATGTCATTGGCGTTGACGGAGGTCGAGCCCGATCAGCACGCGCTCGGTATTCGATAGGTCCCCGATGATCTTGCGGACCGGCGCTGGGAGCCGTCGCACCAGCGTCGGCAGCGCGAGGATCTGGTCGCGCTCGGCCCGCTGTGGGTGCCGAGCGAGGTCGATGACCTCGATCCGGTGCTGCCCGGCCAGATGTTCACTGCAGATCGCCTGCAGGTTCGCGAACGCCACGAGCGAGCTCGCGGTCGACCCGGCGACGTACAGCTCCAGCACCCACAGCGACGTGCTCGTCGGGTCACTCATCATCACGGCGCGTATCCGTGTGGCGGGACGCACGCGGCGGTGACGCGGGCGCTACCGGCTCAGTCTGACGGGCGTGCCGCATCAGGGTGCGGTCGGTGCTGAAATGCGCCATCCCGCGCGACTTCAGCACATACATCCCGCGATCCTTGAGCCAGCGGAACAACCGACGCAGCTCGGCCCGCAGGATGTTGGTGTCCGG
>Ga0163144_10012546_pt1 | contig 17785 bp, 8 predicted proteins | sample OliLak19BULKMAT1_FD_123175 | JGI IMG/M metagenome (GOLD analysis project Ga0163144, IMG submission 123175) | Freshwater microbial mat bacterial communities from Lake Vanda, McMurdo Dry Valleys, Antarctica - Oligotrophic Lake LV.19.BULKMAT1 | ecosystem: Environmental > Aquatic > Freshwater > Lake...
GACGGCAACACCAGCATGACCGGTGTCAGCCTGGGTCTGATGGGCAAGGAAGCGGCAGACCTGGTCACCGTCAATGGCACGGGCGCTTTCAGCAGCGCCGATGTGAGCCGAATTGGTGGCGTTGTGCAGTCCGATAAGAGCTACACCATCTCCAACCTGGCGCTGGGCGGCACCGATGGGGGTAACTATTTTCTGTCGGGTGGCAGCAGCTTGAGCGGCAGCAATGGGCGCATTGACCCCAAACTGCTGACCGCCACCTGGACGGCGCAAAACAAAACCTACGACGGCACCACCGCCGCTGTGGCCACTGTAGCCAGCGACAGCCGCGTTGCGGGTGACACGCTGAGCTACAGCAACACGGCAGTGTTCGACACCAAAAACTTTGGGACCGGTAAAACGGTAAGCATCAGCGGCATCACGCTGGGCGGCGCACAGGCCGGCAACTACGACCTGGCAGCCACCACGGGCAGCACCACCGCCAACATTGACAGGGCCAATCTGGTGTTGGCCGCTGTGTCAGACACCAAAACCTACGACGCAGGTGTGGCATCTGGCGGCGTGGTGTCTATCACCGGCAAGGCGGCATCTGACAGCGTGGTGGTAACCCAGCAATTTGCCTCTAAAAACGCCCTGGGCGTTGGCGGCAGCACCTTGCAGGTGGTGAGCGGCTACACCATTCGGGACGGTAGCAATGCCGACATGAGCGCCAACTACACCGTTACCGCCAGTGGCACGGCCAACGGCACCGTCAACAAGGCTGACATCACGGTGTCGGCCAGTGGCGGTATCAGCAAGACCTACGACGGCAATACGACCATGACCGGTGTGGCCTTGGCCATGACCGGCAATTTGGATGGCGCCAACCTGACGGTCAGCGGCACCGGCGCGTTCAGCGATGCCAATGCGGGCATTGGCAACCGCTCTTACACCTTGGGCGGCTTGACACTGAGTGGCTCCGAGGCAGGCAACTATGCGCTGGCAGGCGGTGCGACCAGCTTTACCGGGACCAATGGCACGATCAACCAGCGGACGGTCACGCTCACAGCCAGCAAAACCTATGACGGCACCAACGTGCTCGACACGTTTGTGACGCTGGGCAACTTGGTCAGCGGCCAGGCGCTCACCTATACCGGCGCCACGGCCAACAACAAAAACGTGGGCGCGGGCAATTACGTGTCTGCCATCACCCTGGCCGATGGCACAGGCGGGGTGGCCAGCAACTACCAGTTGCCCACGCTCAATGCCGCCAACGCGGCCACCACCATTGGCCAGGCCAGTCTGACGGTAACTGCTGGCACCAGCACCAAGGAATACGACCGCACCACCAGCGCAAGCGGCAGCGCCGTGGTGGCCGCGCTTGCGGGTGCCGGGGCCGGTGATGTGGTGAACGCTGCGGCCACGCAAAGCTACCTGAACGCCAACGCAGGCACCGGCAAAACGGTGCGCGCCTCCGGTCTTACCCTGCAGGATGCCAGCAATGCCGATATGACCGGTAACTACAGCATCAGCTATGTGGATGACAGCACCGGCGTGATTACCGCCAAGGCGGTGACGCTGACGGCGGGCACCATCAGCAAGATCTACGACGGTTTGACCTCCTACAGCGTGCAGGCGGGAGACCTGAGCACGCTGAGCGCTGGTTTGATCGGCAGCGACGCCGTGACGGCAGCCACCTTCAGCTTTAGCGACAAGAACGCAGGCACGGCCAACAAAACGGTCACTCTGGATGCCGCCGCCGTCAGTGATGGCAATGGCGGGGCCAACTACGCGGTGACGTTGGTGGGCAACAGCATCAGCACCATCAACAAGGCCAGCGGCACCGTCACCGTCACCGCCAACAGCGACCCTGGCAAGGTCTACAACGGCGCCGCTCAGCCAGTCAGCGGCTTCACGGCCTCCGGCCTGGTCAATGGCGAGACGGCTTCAGTGCTCAGCGGCGTGACCGCTGGCGTCAGCGGCACCAACGCTGGCAGCTACACCAGTACCGCCAGCGGTACCGACGGTAACTACAACCTGACGTTCGTGGACGGCAGCCTGGTCATCGCCAAGGCAGCGATCACGGTGACGCCGGACACCCAGACCCGCGTCTACGGCCAGGCGAATCCCGCCTTCAGCCAAACGCTGACTGGCTTCGTCAACGGCGAAACCGCCAGCAACGCTGGCGTGACCGGCACGGCCAGTGGCAGCAGTGCGGCCAGCACCAACACGCCGGTCGGTACCGCAGCAATCAGCGGCGGCACCGGCAGCCTGGCGGCGAACAACTACGCGTTCAGTACCGCCAACGGTACGCTGACCATCACCCCGGCGCCGCTGACCGTCGTGCTGGTGGGCAGCGTCGGCAAGGTCTATGACGGCAACACCGGCGCGCCGCTGGCAGCTTCGAATTACCTGCTCAGCGGCTGGGTCGTCGGAGAAGGCGCAGGCGTGACGCAGACGGCCGGCCTGTTCGCCGACAAAAACGCGGGCAACGCCAAGAACGTCTCGGTGATGCTGGCGGGTGCTGACTTCAGCGCCAACAGCGGCACGCTGCTGTCCAACTACACGCTGCCGACCTCGGCTGCAGGCGCCGTCGGACAGATCACACCAGCCTCGCTGTCGGCTGTCACCGGCCTCACCGCATCGGGCAAGGTCTATGACGGCAACACCACGGCCACGCTGGACAGCAGCGGCGCCGCTTTCACCGGCAAAGTGGCTGGCGATGTGTTGGCCCTGGCCACGGCCAGCGGCAACTTCGGCGACAAGAACGTGGGCGCGGGCAAGACTGTGAACGTCACCGGGCTGAGCCTGGGCGGCGCTGACGCCGGCAACTACAGACTGGCCACCAACAGCGCATCCACCACCGCCAGCATCGGCCGGCTCGCGTCGGTCACCTGGGTGGGCGGCGCCAGAGGCAATTGGTTCGACCCGGCCAATTGGGCCGGCGGTGCGGTGCCCGACCGTGCCAATGTGTCGCAGGTGCTGATCCCCGCGGGCGTGACGATCACCTTCGGCGACACCGTGGTGGCGCCGGCTGAGGGCGGCGCGGTGCAGATCGACCGGCTGGGTTCTTTGGGCAGCCTGGACATCACGGCGGGAACGTTGAACGTCGGCACCGGTGGGGTGGAGCTGGCTCGCCTGGCGCAGAGCGGCGGCATGATGACGAGCGCCGCCGACCTGCGCGTCGGCACGCTCTCACAAAGCGGCGGCTCGACCGCAGTGCAAGGCGCGTTGACGGTGACCGAAGACTTCGAGCAGGGCCGCAACGGCAGCATCACCGTGCGCGGCAGCGTGGACATTACCGACGCGCGCGGCGGCACCGTGCTTGGCAACCTGAGCGGCGGCGGGCCGCTGACGGTGCGCTCGCTGGACGGCGACATCCGCCAGGCGGCGGGCAGCACGCTGGTGGCGCAAGGCTCCGCGTTGTTCAATGCGCGCACGGCCAGCGGCCTGCCCGCCGACGTGATCCTCGCGGAAGCGGCAAACGACTTCGCGGGCCCTGTTGACATCAACGCGCGAAACGCCGAGTTGACCGATCGCAACGGCCTGGCCTTGGGCAGGTTTACCGTCACTGGCAACTTGGCCCTCAACAGCACGGGCAATCTGGACCTGGGTCAGGGCAGCGTGGGCGGTCGATTGCTGGCGCGCAGCGGTGGCGGCGACGTGACGCAGATCGGCGCCTTGGAGGTCAGTGAAGGCACGGACATTGCCGCCGGCGCCGGCCGCATCAATCTGGGCCGTGCGGACAACCGCCTGGGTGGCCAGGTGCAACTGGCCGCGAGTGGCGGCGTGACCGTGCTGGGAGCCGCTTCCGCCGCTGCAAACGCGGCTGCGAACGCGGCGACGCAGGCCTTGACGCAAACCGCGGCGGCGCGCGGCGGGGCGACGGGGTCGACCGGTTCGCCGGGTGGCGTTTCGGGTGCGATGGCGGAGATCGAGTCGACGCGGCCGATCGGCGTGTCGATGGGCGGCGCGTCAGATACGGGTGTTCTGCAAGGCCGGGTTCTCTTTGCGCTGGCCGACACCACAGGCCGTAGCGTGGAGTACGAGGCCGAGCTGGTGGGCACCACGTTGCGAATCAAGGCCCGTTCGCCGGATGCTGATGTCGCCGCCAGTTCCGCGCCCCGTGCGCGCGTGATTGACGCTGCATTGCGGGCCTTGGAAACGCAACTGGCCTTGCCGCGCAGCCGCGTAGCAGTGGCCTACATGGCGTTTTGATCCGCCATCCGCCACAGGTTGACTGGTCTATTCGAGCTGATACTTTCTCGCTTTGTGCGGCTGCTTTGCGGTGCTCCACTCTGCTCTAGCAAGTTCAGCGTCGGGTCGGTTGCGGGCACTCACAGTTTAGAAAAGCAGTCGGTGACTCACTCGGCGGATCGGTGGTTGAGGGTTACGTCGAGCCCCGGCAACACAGCACCTGATGCGGCGCGAGCGAAAGGCGATCGGCGTCCCGTCCGGGCTCAGCAAATCGACGGGTGTCCGCGGTGCGAGCCGAGGTCAGGCACCGCCTGCCGCTATCAACACTGCTCGTTCCGAGCAGCCTCTGTTGGTTACGTCCGCCTGGCCAGCAACCAGACCGCGGCAGCTTCGATGATGACGAACAGCGCCAGGCTCCAGAACTCGTAAGGCAGGCCGAGCAGGTCTATCGCTGCGTCGGCACACGTGGCGCGGGCTTCGAACACGTCGGGCAACAGGCTGGGCAGACCGGTGGCCGACAGGATGCGCTCGGCCATCGTCAGCCGGCAGGAACTGCTGAGGGCCGCCACGAAGTGCTGCCATAGCGCGGCGGCAATGCCGCCGCCACACAACAGCAGCAGCGCGAACGCGACGCTGCGTTGGCCGGTGGCGCTGCGCCAGGCCAGCCCGACCGCTGCCACCAGCGCGATCGCCACGAAGAACAGCCGCTGCAACACACACCATGGGCAGGGCTGCATGTCGAAGGCGTGCTGACTGACCAGCGCCGCGGCCACTGCGGCCAGCGCCACGCAGGCGATGCCCGCCAGCACAGCGCGCGACGTCAGCGTCATGCCACTTCGGCGATCAACTCGATCTCGACGCAGGCGCCGGTCGGGATCTGGGCCACGCCGAAGGCGCTGCGGGCATGTGCGCCGACCTCGGCGCCGAAGACTTCTCCGAGCAACTGTGAGCAACCGTTGATCACCAGGTGATGCTCGGTGAAGGTGGGCGTGCTGTTGACCAGGCCCAGCAGCTTGACGATGCGTCTGACGCGCCCGAGGTCGCCCCCGCACGCCGCCGCCAGGGTCCCCATCAGGTCGATCGCGATCGCGCGCGCAGCGGCCTGGCCTTGCTCGGTGCCCATGGTCAGGCCGAGCTGGCCGACCCAGGACTTGCCGTCCTTCTTGGCGATGTGGCCGGAGATGAAGACCAGGTTGCCCGTGCGCACGAAAGGCACGTAGGCGGCGGCGGGCGTGGCCACCGGCGGCAGGGTAATGCCGAGATCTTTCAGGCGTTCAGCGACAGTGCTCATGGCGTCTTGCGGGGTGTTGGAGGAAGGCGCAACGATCCTACACTGCGGCCATGGGAGGCATCGACGCCTGGGGTCTGCGCGCTGCCGCTCTGGCGCTGGCCGGCATCGGCGGCACCGCATTTCAGTTGCAGCAAGCGGCCTTGTGGCCGGTGAGTGCCTACGCAAGCATGCTGGTGCTCGCGGCGATGGCCTGTCTGTTGGCGTGGGCTGTCCCGAGGGCGCGCGACGTGGCATGTTGCGCCGGCCTGGCGTGCGCCCTGTTCGCCTGCGCCGGGCTACGCGCCGGCGATCGGCTCGCGGACGCACTGCCGCCAGCCCTCGAAGGGCGGGACATCGTGGTCGTCGGCGTCGTCGCCGAGTTGCCGCGCCAGATGCCCGACGGCGTGCGCTTCACTTTCGAGGTCGAGTCTGCGACACATGACGGACAGCCGGCACAAGTGCCGCCACGCGTGTCGCTGGGCTGGTACCGCGGCTGGGACGGTGACGCGCTGATCTCGGCGCCCTTCGAGGCCCTGCGCGCGGGCCAGCGCTGGCGCTTCACGGTGCGGCTGAAAGCGCCGCACGGAGCGTTCAATCCGCAGGGCTTCGATTTCGAGTTGTGGCTGTTCGAGCAGGGCATCGGCGCCAGCGGCGATGTGCGCGCCACGGACAGGAGCCCGGCGCAGCGGCTGGGCGAGAGCGTCGCACATCCGGTCGAGCGACTGCGCCAGCACGTGCGAGACACCATCCTGCTGCGCGTGGCCGACCCGCGGGCGGCAGGCGTTCTGGCGGCCTTGGCGATCGGAGACCAGGCCGCCATCGAACGCAGCGACTGGGAGCTGTTTCGCGTCACGGGCATTGCCCATCTGGTCAGCATCAGTGGCTTGCACGTCACCATGTTTGCCTGGGTCGCCGGCGCGCTGATCGGCTGGATGTGGCGGCGCAGCGGGCGCGCCATGCTCGCTGTGCCGGCTCCGCTGGCCGCGCGTTGGGGCGGCGTGCTGTGCGCCGCGCTCTACGCGGTGTTGGCGGGCTGGGGTGTGCCGGCCCAGCGTACCGTGTGGATGCTGGTCACAGCCGCGCTGCTGGCCAGCCTGGGCGTGCGTTGGCCGTGGCCCCTGGTGCTCCTCGCCGCCGGCATGGTGGTCGCGCTGCTCGACCCCTGGGCCTTGCTGCAACCGGGCTTCTGGTTGTCGTTTGCCGCGGTCGGCTTGCTGATGGCTTCGGCGCCGGTGCAACAGCCTGCGCTGCTGGAGGGCCACATCCCGCGGCCGTCCTGGGTCCGGGCTTTGCGCCACGGCCTGCACACCCAAGTGGTGGCCACGCTCGGTCTGGCGCCGCTGACGCTGGTGTTCTTCCAGCAAGTGTCTGTCGTCGGCTTCGTCGCCAACCTGGTGGCGATCCCGCTCGTCACTCTGCTGATCACACCATTGGCGCTGCTCGGCGCGGTCGTTCCGCCGCTGTGGCAGGTCGGCGCATGGCTGGTCCAGGGCATGGCACACGGGCTGGGCTGGCTCGCCAGCTGGCCGGGAGCGGTCTGGACCGCCGGCGCGGCGCCTTGGTGGGCGCAACTCGCTGGGCTGTTCGGGGCCTTGCTTTTGCTGTTGCCGCTACCCTGGCGTCTGCGCGGATTGGCCCTGCCGTTGATGTTGCCGCTCTTGCTGCCCGCGCCGGCGCGGCCCGTCGAAGGCGGCATGCAGGTCACCGTGGTTGACGTGGGCCAGGGCAGCGCCGTGCTGGTGCGCACACGCGAGCACTTGCTGGTCCACGATGCAGGGCCGCAGTACTCGCGCGACAGCGAGGCCGGCACGCGGGTGTTGCTGCCGCTGCTGCGCGCCCAGGCCACGCGCCGGATCGACCTGCTGATGCTCAGCCACCGCGATATCGATCATGTCGGCGGGGCAGCGGCCTTGCTCGCCGGCTTGCCGGTGAGCCGTCTGTCGTCTTCGCTCGAAGCCACGCATCCCTTGCGCGGCAGCCCGTCGCCGCACACGCGCTGTGAGGCCGGTCAGCGGTGGGTCTGGGACGGGGTGAGCTTCACGGTGCTGCACCCGCGCGCCGAGGACTATGAGCGCCCGAACGCCAAACCGAATGCGATGAGTTGCGTTCTGCGCGTGGCCGATGCCCAGGGCCACAGCCTGCTGCTCACAGGCGACATCGAGGCCGAGCAGGAACAGCGCCTGGTGCGCGATCTGGCCGGGGCTCTGGCCAGCAGCGTGCTGGTGGTGCCGCACCACGGCAGCAAGACCTCGTCCACGCCCACCTTCCTGGACGCCGTGGCACCCCGCGTGGCCGTGGTGCAAGCCGGCTACCGCAACCGCTTCGGGCATCCCGCGCCGCTGGTGCTGGCCCGCTACGCAGAGCGGGGCATCCCAGTGCGGCGTACCGACGGGTGCGGGGCCTGGACTTGGCAGCCAGGCGAGGGCGCAGGGGCGGGGCACTGCGAGCGGGCTGAGCGCGCGCGATACTGGCACCACCGCCCGAGTCCCTCTGGCGCGGAAGTTGCGACGCGCTGATCGATCAATTTGCAGTCTGGAGCCATGCCTTGTCCATCCACGTTGCGCTGAACCACGTCACGCATTACCGCTATGACCGCCGCGTCAGCCTGGCGCCGCAAGTGGTGCGCCTGCGCCCAGCGCCGCACTGCCGCACGCCGATCTTGAGTTACTCGCTGCGGGTCGAGCCGGTCGAACACTTCATCAACTGGCAGCAGGACCCGTTCGCAAATTACCTGGCGCGCCTGGTGTTCCCGGAGAAGACCACGGCCTTCAAGGTCACCATCGATCTGGTGGCCGAGATGGCGGTCTTCAACCCCTTCGATTTCTTTCTCGAACCCGAGGCCGAGAAGTTCCCGTTTTCCTATAGCACCGAGTCGGCGCATGAGTTGGCGCCCTATCTGGTCAAGGGTGAATTGACGCCGCGGTTCGCGGCCTTCTTCGAGAGCATCGCGCTCGACCCCCAGCGCACGATCGACTTCCTGGTCGGCCTGAACCAACGCCTGCAGCGCGAGATCAAGTACTTGATCCGGATGGAGCCGGGTGTGCAGACGCCGGAGCTGACGCTGACCAACCTGTCGGGCTCTTGCCGCGACACCGGCTGGCTGCTGGTGCAGACCCTGCGCCATCTCGGCTTGGCGGCGCGCTTCGTCTCGGGCTACCTGATCCAGCTCAAGCCCGACGTCAAGTCGCTCGACGGTCCGTCCGGCACCGAGGTCGACTTCACCGACCTGCACGCCTGGTGCGAGGTCTTTCTGCCCGGGGCGGGCTGGGTCGGCCTGGACCCGACCTCCGGCCTGATGGCCGGCGAGGGCCACATCCCGGTGGCCTGTACGCCCGAGCCGTCGAGCGCAGCGCCGATCAGCGGTGCGGTCGATGACTGCGAAGTCGAGTTCTCGCACGAGATGAAGATCACGCGCATCTACGAGACGCCGCGGGTCACCTCGCCCTACACCGAGTCCCAATGGCAGGCCATCGTTGCGCTCGGCCAGGGCGTCGACCAACAACTCAGCGCGCAGGACGTGCGCCTGACGATGGGCGGCGAGCCGACCTTCGTTTCGGTCGATGACCGCGATGGCGCCGAGTGGAACACCGACGCCCTGGGGCCCACCAAGCGCGGTATTGCCACCGCACTCGTGCACCGCCTGCTGGCCAAGTACGGTGAGGGCGGCTTCCTGCACTTCGGCCAGGGCAAGTGGTACCCGGGCGAGCAGTTGCCGCGTTGGGCGTTGTCGATCTGCTGGCGCGCCGATGGGCAGCCCTGCTGGCAGGACCCCGCGCTGTTCGCCGACGAACGCGAGACGCATCGCTACACGCGCGTCGATGCCGAGCACTTCCTGGCCCGGCTGACGGCCCGCCTCGGCCTGGAAGCAAAGTACGCGCAGCCGTGCTTCGAGGACAGCTTCTACTACCTGTGGCGAGAGCGCCGGCTGCCCGTCAACGTGGACCCGCATGACGCCCGGCTGGATGACGAGCAAGAGCGCGCGCGGCTGCGCCGCGTCTTCGATCAGGGCCTGGCCACGCCGGTCGGCTACCTGCTGCCCTTGCGCAAGGAATGGGTGCAGGGCACGCCCGGCCCGGCCTGGATCACCAGTGCCTGGTTCCTGCGCGATGACAAGCTCTTTCTCTTGCCTGGCGACTCCCCCATGGGGTACCGCCTGCCGCTCGACTCGCTGCCCTGGGCCCGGGCCGAAGACAAGCCCGTCGTCATCGATCAGGATCCGTTCGCGCCGCGTGCGCCGCTGCCCAGCGCTGCAGCGTTCAAGGCCCAGGTGCGCAGCTTCGACAAGGTCGTGCCGACGCTGACGGCGGCACTGCCGGCCAGCCTCGGTGCGGCCGCGGGTGTGAGCGCGAGTTCGAGTGCTGGCGTGACCGACCGGGCAGGCCCGGCGAGCCGGCCTACGGTGCAGCCAAACCCCGATGCCCGCCCACGGCGCTTCGAGTCCGCGGGCGCCCTGACCCGCACAGCGCTGTGTGTCGAGGTGCGCGACCCGCAACGCGGCAACGGCCCGAAGGCCGAGCGAGAGCACGCTGGCTTGAGCGGCGTGATGTACGTCTTCATGCCGCCGTTGGCGTACCTTGAGGACTACCTCGAGCTGCTGGCGGCGATCGAAGCCACGGCGCTCGAGCAGGGCGTCAAGCTGGTCCTCGAAGGCTACCCGCCGCCGCGCGACCCGCGCCTGAAGCTGCTGCAGGTCACGCCCGACCCGGGTGTGATCGAAGTCAACATCCATCCGGCACACAACTGGCACGAACTCGTCGACCACACCGAGTTCCTCTACGACGCGGCGCACCGCACGCGCTTGTCGACCGAGAAGTTCATGCTCGACGGGCGCCACACCGGCACCGGCGGTGGCAACCACTTCGTGCTCGGCGGCGCCACGCCGGCCGACAGCCCCTTCCTGCGCCGGCCCGATCTGCTGGCCAGTCTGCTGACCTACTGGCACAACCACCCGTCGCTCAGCTACCTGTTCTCGGGCATGTTCATCGGGCCGACCAGTCAGGCGCCGCGCTTCGACGAGGCGCGCAATGACCAGGTCTACGAGATCGAGATTGCGCTGCAAGAGCTCGAGCGCCAGGCCCGCCTCGGTGGCCTGAGCAAGGACGGGACCCCGGTGCCTGGGTCAGTGCCGCCGTGGGTGATCGACCGCGCCTTGCGCAACTTGCTGGTCGATGTGACCGGCAACACCCACCGCAGCGAGTTCTGCATCGACAAGTTGTATTCGCCCGACAGCGCCACCGGACGTTTGGGCCTGCTGGAGTTGCGTGCCTTCGAGATGCCCCCGCATGCGCAGATGAGCCTGACCCAGCAGTTGCTGCTGCGCTCCTTGGTGGCCTGGTTCTGGCGCGAGCCTTACCGCGGCCGCGGCGGCACGCGGCTGACGCGCTGGGGCACAGCACTGCACGACCGCTTCCTGTTGCCGAGCTTCGTGAAGATGGACTTCGACGACGTGATGGCCGACCTGCGCGCGGCGGGGTTCGCCTTCGACGGCCAGTGGTTCGCACCGCACTTCGAGTTCCGTTTTCCCTTGATCGGAGAGATCAGCCACCTGGGCATCGAGCTGAGCTTGCGCAGTGCGCTTGAGCCCTGGCACGTGATGGGCGAGGAGGGTGCGGCGGGCACGACCGTGCGCTATGTCGATTCATCCCTCGAGCGGCTGGAGCTGAAGGTCAGCGGTCTCAACCAGAACCGCCATGTCGTCACGGTCAACGGCCGCGCTGCGCCCCTGCAACCGACCGGCCGCGCCGGTGAGTTCGTCGCCGGCGTGCGGTACCGCGCCTGGCATCCGCCGTCGGCACTGCACCCGACCATCAAGTCGCACGCCCCGCTGAGCTTCGACATCGTCGACACCTGGCACCAGCGTTCGATGGGCGGCTGCCAGTACCACGTGGCCCACCCGGGTGGACTGAGCCCCGAGGACTTCCCCATCAACGCGTACACGGCTGAGAGCCGGCGACTGGCGCGCTTCTTCCGCTTCGGCCACACCCCCGGTCGGATGAAGGTCGAGCCGGCGCAGCCCAGCCGGGAATTCCCGTTCACGCTCGATCTGCGGCTGGGCTAACGTGGCAGCTTTGCAGACTGACTGAGAGCCTTTTTGTCCAGCGTGCTTGCGTCCTCGACGATGACCCCCGCAGCGCCGGCTTTCGAGCCCGGCAGCACGGCCGCCGCCGAGGGCTGGGACGAGTGCCGTGGCCCCGACGGCGCGCTGCGCCCGGCGTGGCAGCGCTTTTTCGACAACGCGCCGGCCCTGCGCGACGACGCGGCCGCGGCGTTCGAGCGCCACCGAGCGGCCATCGCGCAGCAGATCCGCGCCGATGGCGTCACGCACAACCTGCACGCCCAGGACGGCGACCGGCCCGCCGCGCGGCCCTGGTCGCTCGAGGCGCTGCCCTTGATCGTCGAGCCGGCCGATTGGGCCGAGATCGAGCGCGGCGTCGTGCAACGCGCGCGCCTGCTCGGTGCGATGCTGGCCGACACCTATGGCCCGCAACGCTTGTTGCAGAACGCCCTGCTGCCACCCGCGCTGGTGTTTCGCCACAGCGGCTATCTGCGTGCCTTGCATGGGGTGAGGCCGGTCGGCGGCATGCACCTGCACATCGTGGCCTTTGATCTGGCGCGCGGCCCCGACGGCCGCTGGTGGGTGATTTCGCAGCGCACCCAGTCGCCATCGGGCCTGGGATATGTGCTGCACAACCGCTTGATCGTGTCGCGCCTGTTCCCGGAGGCTTTCCGCGAGATGCGGGTGCAGCACTTCGCCTCGAGCTACCGCCGCCTGCTCGACACCGTGCAGCAGCAGGCCGGCGAGATCGCCGCGCGGCTGGGCGACGGCAATCAGCCGCGCGTGGCCTTGCTCACCCCGGGGCCCTATAGCGAGACCTACTTCGAGCATGCCTACCTGGCGCGATACCTGGGCCTGCCGCTGGTCGAGGGCGCCGATCTGACGGTGCGCGGCGAGCGCCTGTTCCTGCGCACCGTTGAAGGCCTGCAGCCGGTGCACGCGCTGTTGCGCCGCCTCGATGACGACTACTGCGACCCGCTCGAGTTGCGGCCCGATTCCGCGTTGGGCGTGCCCGGCCTGGTGCAGGTCCTGAGGGCACAAAACCTGGCGCTCGCGAATGCACTGGGCAGTGGGTTTCTTGAATCGAGTGCGGTGCAGGGCTTCCTGCCGGCGATTGCGCAGTCCCTGCTCGGTGAAGAGTTGGCGCTGCCCTCGCTGGCGACCTGGTGGTGCGGCGAGACGGCGTCGTGGGAGGCCGTGCGTGGCGATCTCACCGGCCGGGTATTGCGCTCGGCCTTCAGCCGCAGCGGCAACGCCGCGCGGCGCATCGAGGCCCAGGAGCTGGCGGCCACGCAGATGCGCATCGATGCCGATCCGGGCGCCCACACGGTGCAAGGGCACTTGGCCAGCTCGCGCGCGGCGCTGCCGCTGCCTGGCGGGGCCTTGTCGGCGCGGCCGGCGATGCTGCGCGTGTACGCCATGGCCGATGCCGCCGATCGCTGGCATCTCCTGCCGGGGGGCTTGACGCGCGTGGCCACGCGTGCGCCGCTGTCGGTATCGATGGCCCAAGGCGGCACCAGCCTGGACACCTGGGTCATGACCGATGGCCCGGTCGACACCTTCTCAATGCTGCCGCAGCGTCTGTCGGTTGCCGATCTCGCGGCGCGACGCCCGCCCGTGGCCAGCCGCACCGCCGAGAACCTGTTCTGGCTCGGCCGCTACAGCGAGCGCACCGAACAAGCCGTGCGCTTGGCGCGCGCCGCGCTGGATCTGGTCGACGCTGACGACGAAGTGCCGCCCGCGCTGTTGGCGGCTTTGTCCCGCCTGGTCGAGACCCAGGCCTTGGTCCCGGCTGGCACGCCGGGCGCCGACCGCTCCGTGGCCCTGTTCGAGCGCAACCTGCTGGCTGCGCTGGCGCAGCGTGACAGCGGTATCGGGGCTGCCCTGCAGTCATTGGCGCGCGTGACCGGCGCCTTGCGCGAGCGTTTGTCGCCCGAGCAGTGGGGCCTGGTGCGGCGCATGGGCGACAGCTTCCAGGCCTCTTTCGATGCGGGCGCCGGCAGTGTGCCGCGGCTCGCGCAGGCCTTGCCTGCGCTGCAGCGACTGACGCTGCAGCTGGCGGCCATGACGGGAGCGCAGACCGACCGCATGACGCGCGACCACGGCTGGCGGCTGCTGTCGGTGGGGCGTCTGATCGAGCGCCTGGCCGGCATGGCCACCACGCTGGCGACCTTGCTCGAGGCCTTCGACGCGCGTGGCGGCTCGACTGCCACCACCGAGCTGCTGCTCGACCTGTTCGACAGCCGCATCACCTTCCGCGCGCGCTACCAGCGCCATGAAGATCTGCTGGCACTGGCCGACCTGCTGGTGCAGGACGACACCAACCCGCGCGCCTTTGCCGGAACCCTGCGCCGCCTGCGCACCGAACTCGGCAAACTGCCCGGTGACTCTGACGTGACCGCGGGATTGCGCGCTTTCTTGCCTGCCGATGGCGCTGGCCTGTCGCTGGCTGAACTGGCCGCGGGCGGCGACAGCGCGCTGCGTATCAGGCTGGTCGCGCTGGCACAGCAACTGGCCGCGTCGGCTGCCGCCCTCAGCGACGCTGCCGGTCAGCATTACTTCGCCCACGCCGACGGGGCTGCCGGTCTGCAGAGGGTGTGATCGCATGAGCATGCACCCGCCGGATGCCGCCCTGCTCGAAGTCGAGCACCTGACCCACTACCGCTACGCCGCACCCGTCGATCTGTCCTATCACTTGGGTTACTTGCGACCGCTGGAGGACAGCACGCAGAGCGTGTTGCAGTTCGAAATGCACGTGGAGCCGCCGCCGGCCCACCAGCGTACCGAGCGTGATCGCCTGTTCAACCACCGCAGTTGCTTCACTCTGACCCAGACGCACCGGGAGCTGCGCGTGCTCACCCGCAGCCGGGTTCAGGTGCAGGCCGCACCAACTCTTGACCCGGCGGCGTCGCTGCCTTGGGAGACCGTGCGCCAGCGCCTGCGTTACGTGGCCGGGGCAGCCTATGAGCCGGCCGCCGAGTTCGTCTTTGCCTCGCCCTATGTGCCGCTGTTGCCGGCCCTGCGCGAGCTGGCGTTGCCGTGCTTCGCCGCGGGCAGGCCGGTGGCGCTGGCGGCGATCGACCTGATGGCCCGCATTCACGCCGACTTCGCCTACCGCAGCGCCAGTACCGGCGTCGAAACCCCGCTGGCGGAGGTGTTGCATACCCGTGAGGGCGTTTGCCAGGACTTTGCCCACCTGATGATCGGCGCGCTGCGGTCCATGGGTTTGGCCGCACGCTATGTCAGTGGCTACCTATTGACGTCACCGCTCGATGTTGGTGCGGCCAGCGCACCGATGTTGGGCGCCGATGCGTCGCACGCCTGGGTGGGCGTGTGGTGCCCGATGACCAACGGCCAGCCCGCACGCTGGCTCAAGCTCGACCCGACCAACAATGTTCTGCCCACGACGACCCATGTGCGCTTGGCTGCAGGGCGCGACTATGGCGACGTGACCCCCCTGCGCGGCGTGATCCGCGGTGGTGGAGAACACCAGTTGGCGGTGCGTGTGAGCACGCGGCGCGTCGGCTGACCGCGATGGCAAAGGAATTGCGAGGAGTGTTGGCAATGAACAAGCAGTTCGACGAAATGCACAGCGCCCCGGACATGGTGCGGGCGCACTACCAGCGCTACGCGCGCTGGCTGGCAGAGCAGCCGGGCGACGTGATGCGCTCGCGGCGCGAGGAAGCGGCAACCATCTTTCGTCGCGTCGGCATCACCTTCGCGGTCTACGGTGCGAAGGACGAAGACGGCGCCGGCACCGAGCGGCTGATTCCGTTCGACCTGATCCCGCGCATCATCCCGGCGGCCGAGTGGCGCGACATGGAGCGCGGCCTGGCGCAGCGGGTGACGGCGTTGAACCGCTTCATCCACGACGTCTATCACGGCCAGGAAATCCTCAAGGCCGGCATCGTGCCGACTGAGCAGGTCTTGCGCAACAGCCAGTTCCGGCCGGAGATGGTGGGCGTCGATGTGCCCGGCAACGTCTATTCGCACATCGCCGGCATCGACATCGTGCGTGCCGCGGATCCCGCCTCGACCGATGGCAGCGGCACCTACTACGTGCTCGAAGACAACCTGCGCGTGCCCAGCGGCGTGAGCTACATGCTCGAGAACCGCAAGATGTCGATGCGCCTGTTCCCGGAGCTCTTCAGCCAGCACCGTATCGAGCCGGTGGCGCATTACCCCGACCTGCTGCTCGACACCCTGCGTTCGCTGGCGCCGGCCAGCGCCAACGACCCGACGGTGGTGGTGCTCACGCCCGGCATGCACAACAGCGCTTACTTCGAACATGCCTTCCTGGCTCAGCAAATGGGCGTCGAACTGGTGGAGGGCCAGGACCTGGTGGTGCGTGACGGCTTCGTCTTCATGCGCACCACCCAGGGCCCGCGCCGGGTGGACGTGATCTACCGCCGTGTCGACGACGACTTCCTCGACCCGAAGGCCTTCCGCCCTGACAGCACGCTCGGCTGTGCCGGCCTGCTCGACGTCTACCGCGCCGGCAATGTCACGCTGTCCAACGCCATCGGCACCGGCGTGGCCGACGACAAGAGCATCTATCCCTACGTGCCCAGGATGATCGAGTTCTACCTCGGTGAGAAGCCGATCTTGCAGAACGTGCCGACCTACCTTGGCCGCGACAAGGCCGATTTGCAGTACGTGCTCGACCACCTGGACGAGTTGGTGGTCAAGGAGGTGCATGGCGCGGGCGGCTACGGCATGCTGGTCGGGCCCGCTGCCAGCAAGCAGGAGATCGAAGACTTCCGCGCTGCGCTGCTGGCCAACCCGAGCAATTACGTCGCCCAGCCGACCTTGGCGCTGTCGACTTGCCCGACCTACGTCGACAGCGGCGTCGCGCCGCGCCATATCGACCTGCGGCCCTTCGTGCTCTCGGGCAAGAGCGTGCAGATGGTGCCCGGCGGCCTGACCCGCGTGGCGCTCAAGCAGGGTTCGCTGGTGGTCAACTCGTCGCAGGGCGGTGGCACCAAGGACACCTGGGTACTCGAGGCCTGAGGAGGACTGAGCATGCTGTCAAGAACCGCCGACCATCTGTTCTGGATGGCCCGCTACATGGAGCGAGCCGAGAACACGGCCCGCATGCTCGACGTCAACTACCAGATGTCGATGTTGCCGCAGTCGGCCGACGAGGCGGAACAGGGCTGGCGCGCTTTGCTCGGCATCTCCGAGCTGACCAGCAGCTTCAATGAGCACTATCCGACCGTCGATGCGCGAAACGTCATGGAGTTCATGGTGCGCGACGCCGGTAACCCGTCGAGCATCGTCTCGTGCGTCACGGCAGCCCGCGAGAATGCGCGCGCGGTGCGCGGCGCGCTGACCACGGAAGTCTGGGAGACGCAGAACCAGACCTGGCTCGAGTTCAGCCGCCTGCTCGCCGGCAGCGATTTCCACCGCGACCCGAGTACGCTGTTCGAGTGGGTCAAGTTCCGCTCGCACTTGTCGCGCGGCGTGACCCTGGGCACGATGCTGCAGGACGAGGCCCTGCACTTCCTGCGCATGGGCACCTTCCTCGAGCGCGCCGACAACACCGCGCGCCTGCTCGACGTCAAGTTCCAGAGCCTGATTGGTGACTACTTCGGTGCCGCCGGCAATGGCCAGGGTCCCGCACAGGAGAGCCAGGAAGTTGATTTCTACCATTGGAGCGCCGTGCTGCGCTCGGTGTCGGGCTTCGAGGTCTACCGCAAGGTCTACCGCAACGTGATCCGTCCCGACAAGGTGGCCGAGTTGCTGATCCTGCGCCCCGACATGCCGCGCTCGCTGGCCGCCTGCATGAACGGCGTGGTGCTCAATCTCGACCCGGTGGCCAACGCCCAGAGCGCCGACACCATGCGCCGCGCTGGCCGCCTGCGCAGTGATTTGCAGTACGGCCGCATCGACGAGATCCTGGCCACTGGGCTGCACGCCTACCTGACCCAGTTTCTGGATCGGGTGGGGGACTTGGGGGTCGGGATCAGCCGCGACTTCCTGGTGCCGATGGCGGCGTGAAGCGCGTGACACCCCCCCCCAGTCGAGGGGGAGGGGCCAGACAGGCGGGACATGCAGCGCGTGACAGCCTAGAATCGCCGAAATTGCCAGTTGTAACAGAATCCGTGATCTTCGAAGAAGGATACCGACATGACCCTGAACTATCTAAAGAAGCCACTTCTATCCGCGACCCTTGCGGTGGCTGGAATGCTAGGCGCGGCAGCGCCGGCGCATGCCTTGCTGGTCAGCGGCAGCTGGGACCCGGCCTATGGCGCCTCGTTCAGCGGTCTGGGCTGGAATGGCACAGC
>Ga0163144_10012547_pt1 | contig 17785 bp, 13 predicted proteins | sample OliLak19BULKMAT1_FD_123175 | JGI IMG/M metagenome (GOLD analysis project Ga0163144, IMG submission 123175) | Freshwater microbial mat bacterial communities from Lake Vanda, McMurdo Dry Valleys, Antarctica - Oligotrophic Lake LV.19.BULKMAT1 | ecosystem: Environmental > Aquatic > Freshwater >...
CCCGTGCAGGGTCGAATCGCTGACGTCCTCCACATGATCAACCTTTGCGGCCGGCCGGTCTTCGCGGTCGACATCCCGTCGGGACTCGGCGCCGACAGCGGTGAACCGCTCGGTGTTGCGGTCCAGGCGGAGGCCACCGCGACATTCGCCTATCCCAAACTCGGCCAAGTGATCTTTCCCGGTGCGCGCTACGTCGGTGATCTTGCGGTCGTCGACATCGGCATCGCTGCCGAGGCGATTGCGGCGGTGGCTCCCCAGGTACACCTCACCTTGCGCGACGACGCGGCAGTACTCGTTCCGATACGTGAGCCGGAAGCCCACAAGGGTAGCGCCGGACATGCGTTGATCTTCGCCGGCTCGCGTGGCCACACCGGGGCGGCCCGCATGGCCGGCCGCGCGGCTCTGCGCTGTGGCGCTGGTCTCGCCACCCTCGCCGGCCCGGCGTCGCTCAACCCGATCTTCTCCCAGGGCTGCGACGAACTGATGACCGCGCCGCTCGCCGACACGGACGGGTTCGTCGATTGCGATGAGATCGCCATCCGCTCCTTGCTCTCCGGCAAGAGCGCCGTCGTCGTCGGGCCTGGAATCGGTACCCACGACGCGGCAGCGGCACTGGTGCGTTTGCTGCTGCGTGATGTGCGCGTGCCGCTGCTGCTCGATGCCGACGCACTGACCTGCGTGGCCGACGATACCAGCGTCCTCACCCGTGCCGCGTGTCCGCTCGTGCTGACGCCGCACCCGGGCGAAATGGCGCGGCTGATCGGCAGCGACGCTGCGACGGTGCAGTCCGACCGCATCGGTATCGCGCGCAGCTTTGCCGCAGCGCATGGTTGCGTGCTGTTGCTGAAGGGCGCGCGGACCGTAATCGCATCGCCCGACGGCGAGATCTGGATCAATCCCACCGGCAACCCCGGAATGGCTTCGGGAGGCATGGGCGACGTACTGTCCGGGATGATCGGCGCGCTCCTGGCGCAGGGGCTCGGCGTCGCTGAAGCCGCCCGCCTGGGAGCCTTCCTCCACGGTGCCGCCGCCGACAGCGTCGCCGCCGCACGCGGCGAGATCGGCATGCTCGCGAGCGATGTGATCGAGGCGTTGCCGCCGGTGATCGCTGGGTTGCAGTTCGATTGGGTCGACGCAGCCTGGGAGACCGGCGAGTGATGGACGTGCGCGGCACCGTCGTGACGGAACACTTCGCCACCGAGGAGGCGACCATGGCAGCGGCCATGGCGCTCGCCCGCCACCTCCAACCGGGCGACCTGATCGCCCTGCAGGGGGACCTCGGTGCCGGCAAGACGACGTTCGTGCGCGGGCTCGCGGAGGGGCTCGGCGTCGAGCCGGACCGGGTACGCAGCCCGACGTTTACGCTCATCAACGAATACGGTGGCGGTCGCCTGCCGCTTTTCCACATTGATCTATACAGACTCGAGCCGTCCGCCGTGGACAGAATCGCCTTGCGCGAGTACTTTTACGGTGACGGTGTTTGTGTCGTGGAGTGGTTCGAGCGGTTCGGCGAAGACCCGCCGCGGCTCCATGTTTGCCTCGCCCACGCGGGTAATGAGGAACGCGACGTCATGGTACAGGCAATCGGGGCGCGTTATGTTGTGCTGGCCTCGCCCGAGATCTGGGGCGCGGGCAGAGCCTTGGAAGGGTGAGGAGTTCGCGTGGCGTTGATCGTGCAGAAGTATGGCGGCACCTCGGTGGGGTCCGTCGAACGGATCAAAGCAGTTGCCACCCGGGTGGCGGCGACGCGCGCGGCGGGTAACTCCGTCGCCGTCGTGGTTTCGGCCATGTCGGGCGAGACCAATCGCCTCCTCGAGCTCGCGGCGCAGGTCGCCAGCAAGCCCGACGCCCGCGAGAGCGACGTGGTGATCGCCACCGGCGAACAGATCACTGCCGCCCTGCTGTCGATGGCGCTGCAGGACATCGGCGTCCGCGCCACCTCGATGCTCGGCTTCCAACTTCCGGTGCTGACGTCGAGCGTCTACGGACGCGCACGCATCAAGAGCATCGATGCGGACCGCCTGCGTGCTGTTCTCGACACCGGCGCAGTAGCCGTGATCGCCGGCTTCCAGGGAGTCGACGCCGGTTCGAGCATCACCACTCTCGGACGGGGCGGCAGCGACACGAGCGCAATCGCCATTGCCGCGGCGGCGAAGGCTGACGTCTGCGAGATCTACACCGATGTCGAGGGAGTGTTCACGACGGACCCGCGTATCTGTCCGGCCGCGCGCAAGCTCGCGCGCATCTCGTTCGAGGAGATGCTCGAGCTTGCGAGCCTCGGTGCCAAGGTGCTGCAGATCCGTTCGGTCGAGTTCGCCAAGCGCTACAATGTTCCCGTGCACGTGCGATCGAGTTTCTCGGATGCGCTCGGCACATGGGTCGTTCAGGAGGAGGCAGGTATGGAGGATGTTCTGGTTTCGGGCGTCGCTGCCGATCGCAACGAGGCGAAAATCACGCTCCAGCGGGTGCCGGACCGGCCCGGGCTCGCGGCCAAGATCTTCGGCCCGATCGCCAAGGCGCACATCGTCGTCGATATGATCATCCAGAATGCGAGCGAGGACGGCACCACGGACCTCACGTTCACCGTGCCGCAGAACGACTACAATCGCGCCCTCGAGATCGTGCAGCCGATCGCCGCCGAGATCGGCGCTGCCGGCGTGAAGTCGGATACCGACGTCGTCAAGGTCTCCGTCGTTGGCCTCGGCATGCGTAGCCACGCCGGCGTCGCCGCGCGGATCTTCGCCGTCCTCGCCGACGAGGGCATCAATGTCGAGATGATCTCCACCTCCGAGATCAAGGTCTCCGTCGTGATCGCCGCGAAGTACGCCGAACTCGCCGTGCGCGTCCTCCATAAGGCGCTCATCGAAGAGAGCTTCGACGAGGAGTCGGCGTGACCCGCACTTCCAAGGTCGATCTCTACGATACGACGCTGCGCGACGGCTGCCAGGCCGAAGACATCAGCTTCACCGTCGAGGACAAACTGCGCATCGCCGAGCGCCTCGACGATTTCGGCGTGCGTTACGTCGAAGGCGGTTGGCCCGGCTCGAATCCGCGCGATGAAGCTTTCTTCGAGGCGGCAAAGAAGCTCAAACTCAAGCAGGCGCGTATCGTCGCGTTCGGCTCGACCCGCCGCGCCGGAGTCCGCGCGAGCGCGGACAACAACATCAAGAAGCTGCTGCGCGCCGAGACGCCCGTCGTCACCATCTTCGGCAAGACGTGGGACCTGCACGTCCGCGACGACTTGCGGATCCCAAACGCGGAGAACCTCGAGGTCATCTTCGACAGCATCCAGTACCTGAAGCGCCACGTCGATGAGGTCATCTTCGACGCCGAGCACTTCTTCGACGGCTATCGCGCCGACCGCGACTTCGCCGTCGAGTGCTGCCGCGTCGCCCGCGAGGGCGGGGCAGATCTGCTCTGCTTGTGCGATACCAACGGCGGCCGCTTGCCAGCAGAGATTGCCGCCGCTGTCGACGATGTGCGCGCAGCGACCGGCGCACCGATCGGCATCCATTGCCACAACGACTCCAACCTCGCGGTCGCCAATTCGCTCGTCGCCGTCGAGCACGGCGCCACCCAGGTGCAAGGCACGATCAACGGTATCGGCGAGCGCTGCGGCAACGTCGACCTGTGTTCGGTCGCCGCCAACCTGCAGCTCAAGATGGGCTACAAGGTCGTCAGCCCGGCCCAACTGAAGCGATTGCGTGAGCTTTCGCACTTCGTCTGGGAACTCGCCAACCAGGAGCCGAACAAGCGCCAGCCCTTCGTCGGCCTGAGCGCTTTCGCCCACAAGGGCGGCATCCATGTCGCCGCGGTACGCAAGAACCGCGAGACCTACGAGCACATCGACCCCGAGGTGGTCGGTAATCGCCAGCGCGTGCTCGTCTCCGACCTCTCGGGCCAGAGCAACATTCTCCACAAGGCGGGCGAGTTCGGGCTCGACCCCGAGGAGATGAAGCCCGCCGTGCGCGCCGTGCTCGCGGAGGTCAAGTCGCTCGAGAACCAGGGCTTCCAGTTCGAAGGGGCGGAGGCGTCGCTGGAACTGCTCATGCAGAAGGGCATCCACGGCGAGCGTACCCGCAACTTCGAACTGATCGGCTTTCGCGTCATCGACGAAAAGCGTACGGAATCCGAACAGCCGCTGTCCGAGGCGACCATCATGTTGCGCGGCCCGGAAGGGCAGATCGAGCACACCGCGGCCACCGGCAACGGTCCCGTCAACGCGCTCGACAACGCCCTGCGCAAGGCGCTCACCAAGTTCTACCCCGAGATCGAACAGATCCGCCTGCTCGATTACAAGGTGCGCGTACTCTCCGGTGCGGGCACCGATGCGCAGGTGCGCGTGCTGGTCGAGTCGGGCGATGGCGAGGACCGCTGGGGAACCGTCGGCGTGTCGCGCAACGTCATCGAGGCGAGCTGGCAGGCGCTGTGCGATAGCCTCGACTACAAGCTCTACAAGGATGCCAAGCGCCGCCGCGCCAAGACGACTGTCACGCCAGGAGCAGGCGCGTAGTTGCACGTAGTGAGGCCAAGCCCGATGTTGCGGCGAACCCGGCAGGAACCGATCCCCGTCCCAAACCCGTTCGTCCTGAGCCCGTCGAAGCGCCCGATCGCCATTCGCGAGACCCGCGCCCGTGCTTCGACAAGCGCAGCACGATCGGATATTGACCGATTCCGGAACCGCTTTCCGTTCGCTCTGCGCCTCTCGAAGGGCACCCAGCATCCGCTCGTGAGATGACTATCTACTGCGACCACAATGCGACAACCCCGGTTCTGCCCGAGGCGATCGCAGCGCTGCTGCCGACGCTGGACGCGGATTTCGCGAACCCGTCGAGCACCCACGCGCCGGGTTCACGCGCCCGCTGTGCCGTCGAAGAGGCGCGGCGCGAGGTCGCCGGCCTGCTCGGCTGTCGGCCGGCAGAGGTGGTCTTCACCAGCGGCGGTACCGAGGCCAACGACGCCGCCCTGCGGGGAGTACTGCGGCTCGTCAAGCGCTCGCCGAAGCGTGTCGTCACCACGGCGATCGAGCATTCCTCGGTGCTCGCGAGTCTGCGTGATCTCGATGACGTGGGCGTAGATTTCGCTCCGCTCGATGCCGCCGGCCGCGTGCTCGTTGCGGAACTCGAGCGTCTGCTGCGCCAGCCTGCGGATCTCGTGAGCATCGGCTGGGCCAACAACGAGATCGGCACGCTCCAGCCGATCGCTGCCATAGCCGAGCTTTGCCGCCTCCACGAGGTTCCGCTCCACGTCGACGCGGTGCAGGCGGTCGGTAAGATCCCGATCGACCTGAGGGGGGTCGCGCTCGCGTCGGTGTCGGCGCACAAAATCGGCGCACCGAAGGGTGTCGGAGCGCTCTATGTGCGCGATGGTGCACCGTGGCGCCCGATGCTCATCGGCGGTGGCCAGGAGCGTGGTCGCCGCGGCGGCACCGAGAATGTTCCCGGCATCGTCGCCTTCGGTTGCGCCGCGCGCGTGCGGCGCCGGGACCTCGCTGCCGAGTCCGTGCGACTTGGCGCTCTACGCGACGAACTTTGGCAGCAGTTGCGGGCGATTGACGGAGTCGTCCGCCACGGCGGTTGCGGCGACGATGCGTTGCCCAATACCCTGAGTGTCCGCTTCGCGGGCGTGCGCGGCGAGTCTCTCGTGGCCGCACTCGATCTCGCGGAAATCGCCGTATCGAGCGGTTCGGCGTGCGCCGCCGGCGCCGCGGAACCATCGCACGTACTCCGCGCCTTGGGTCTCGACGAGTCGACCGCCGCCGACGGAGTGCGCTTTAGCTTTGGTTCGACCAACGGTGCGAGCGACGTCACGACGATTGCCGCGGCAACAGCCACAGCGGTCGCGCGAATCCGCACGGTGAGGAAAGTCGCATGAGCACGGTCCGCCCGCGTGTCGTCGTCGGTATGAGCGGCGGCGTCGATAGCTCCGTTGCGGCAGCCATCCTCGTCGAGCAGGGATACGAGGTGATCGGCATCGCCATGCGGCTGTGGGGCGGCGAGTCGACCAGCGGCTGCTGCTCGCTCGACGACTTCCTCGACGCGCGCCGGGTGGCGGCGCAACTCGGTATATCGTTCTACGTCATGGACTTCCGGGCCGAGTTTGCACGCACCGTCGTCGACCCGTTCGTGAGCGACTATCTCGGCGGCCGTACTCCGAGCCCGTGCGTACGCTGCAACCAGTTCGTCAAGTTCGCCAGCTTCTGGGATCGCGCGCGCGAGCTCGGCGCGCAGTTCGTCGCTACGGGCCACTATGCGCGGGTGGTGCGCGACCCCGGCAGCGGCAAGGCTCAGCTTTGGCGCTCGCGTGACCTCGCCAAGGACCAGTCGTACTTCCTGTTCACCGTGCAGTCGGATGTGCTCGAGCACACGCTGTTCCCCGTCGGCGACCTGACCAAGGCGCAGGTGCGGGAAAAGGCGAGAGCGCTCGGCCTGTCGGTGGCGGAGAAGCCGGAGAGCCAGGAGATCTGCTTTGCGCCCAAGGGGCGCTACGCGGAGTTCGTCGCGCAGCGCGCCGGGGGAGGCGCGAAACCGGGAGCGATTCTCGACGGTGCGGGGCAAGAGATCGGTCGCCACGAGGGCGTACATCAGTTCACCATCGGCCAGCGCCGCGGCCTCGGCGTCAGCGCGCCCGAGCCCTTGTACGTCACCGCGATCGATGCAGCGCGTGGCGAGGTTCGCGTCGGTGCCAAGGCGGCCACTCTTGCTCGAGGACTGGTCGCCGGGCGGGCGCATTGGATCGCAGCCGAGTCGCCCCGGGTTGGCGACGAGTACCTGCTCAAGATCCGCTCGCGCTTCGAGCCGACGCCGGTGTTTCTGCAGCATGCGGCCGATGACTCGTTCACGGTCGCGTGCGCCGCTGGACTCGCTGCCGTGACGCCGGGACAAGCCGCGGTGCTGTACGCGGGCGACCGTGTCCTCGGCGGCGGCTGGATCGAGAATGGAATCGCCTGAGTCCTGAGATGCGAATCGCCGTCACCACTCTAGGTTGCAAGGTGAACCACTACGACAGCGCGTCGATCGAGACCCGGCTGCGCGCCGAGGGCCACGAGATCGTCGCGTTCGAGGCGGGTGCCGAGGTGTACGTCGTCAACTCGTGTTCCGTGACCGACCGCGCGGACGCCGAAAGCCGGCAGCTCGCGCGTCGCGCCCGGCGCTTCAATGATCAGGCGCGCGTCGTTGTCACCGGATGCTATGCGCAGACCGATCCGAACGGTGCAGCGCTACCCGAAGTCGACCACGTCGTCGGCTTGAATCGCTTCGACGACCTGATCGGTGCGATTCGCGGCGAACGCTCTGAGCACCGTATCCTGGTCAACGATCTGCGCACGGCGCGACGCGTCGATACTCTCGGCGCTGAGGTATTCACCGGGCAGACACGCGCTTTCCTGAAGGTCCAGGAGGGATGCGACCTGTTCTGTAGCTTCTGCATCGTTCCCTTTTCGCGCGGCAAGAGCCGCAGTGTGCCGCCGCGCAAGGTGCTCGATCAGTTGGCAATGCTCGCCGACCGTGGCTTCGTCGAGGTGGTGCTGACCGGCGTCCATCTGGGGGGCTACGGGCATGACCTCGACGCTGCCATCGACCTGCGTCGCCTCGTCGAGATGATCGTCGAGCACCGCCCAGTGCCGCGAATTCGCCTGAGTTCGATCGACCCGCCGGAGGTGAGCCGGGAGTTGCTCGCCATGGTGCGCGACCAGGATGTGCTGTGCGAGCACTTGCACATTCCCGTGCAGGCGGGCGCCGATGGCGTGCTGCAACGCATGCGGCGGAGGTACGGCGCGGCTGCACTGCGGGAGATGGGCGAGGAGTTGGCGCGCTACCTGCCGGACGCCGCGATCGGCACAGACGTGATCGCCGGGTTCCCCGGCGAAACCGACGCTGAGTTCGAGGAGACAGTGGCGATGCTTCGGGAGCTTCCGATCACCTACTTTCATGTCTTCCCCTACTCGATACGTTCGGGGACGACGGCCGCGAAGCGCGACGACCATCTGCCGCCGGCAGTGATCAAAGCGCGGGCGCATCGCCTCCGTGAACTCGGCGTGGAAAAGCGCGCGGCGTTCGCACAGCGCTTCGTCGGTTCCGAGTTGGAAGTGCTGGTCGAAGGCGAAGAGAGCCGTCGACCGGGATGGATGTCGGGATACAGCCGCAACTACCAGCGCGTCGAGTTCTGCGCCAGCATGGAATTGGTGAATCGCGAGGTCCGGGTAAGAATCGAGGACTGTCGCGGCGATCGGCTGGTCGGGGTACGGGTGCCAGCATGAGTGCGAGTTACGAGACTTGCGCCGAGCCGGCCGACGCAGCGCCATCGCTCAGGGATCTGGAGCGACGGATCGACTATCGGTTTCGCGACGTGGCGCAGCTCGAGAAGGCGCTGACGCATTCCTCCGCGGTGGAGGGCAGGGGGCCGCGTGTCTCCGAGCGCCTCGAGTTTCTCGGCGATTCGGTGGCCGGCCTCGTGGTGAGCGAGCTGCTGTTGCGCGAGTACCCGAATCACGACGAAGGACAGCTGTCGAAGTTCCGTGCAGCATTGGTCAACACCGGCAGTTTTGCCGCGATGGCGGTGCGCGTCGGCCTCGACGAACACTTGCGGCTCGGCAAGGGTGAAGAGAAGAGCGGCGGGCGCCGCAAGGAGTCGATCCTCGCGGATGTCTACGAAGCCGTCATGGGGGCCATTTTTCTCGATGGTGGCTACGAAGCCGCGCGCAGGGTCATCGGCGACCACTTCGAGACACTCGTAGCCGAGGTGTCCGAGCGCTCGACCACCGACGCCAAGACCGAGCTGCAGGAACTCTGCCAGGAGATTTGTCGCGCGACGCCGGTATACCGTGTAGTGGACGCGGCGGGGCCCGATCACGCGCGCGAGTTCATCGTCGAGGCGGTAATCGGTGAAACCGTGCTCGCCCGAGGATGGGGCCGTAGCAAGCGCGTCGCAGAGCAGGCGGCCGCACTCGATGCCCTGGAGAACGAGCGTGCGACGATCGAACACATCGGCGCTTCGCCGGCAGCAGAGCCAGAGGAGCCGTGAATATGCGCTAATTTCCGTGATCGCGTCGCTTTCATCACGGGTGGCCTCCGGGATCGGGCTGACCATGGCGCCCCAGCTTGCGGCGGCCGGAGCGCGCGCATTCGCCGATGCGGGTCTGCGTCTTACGAGTGCCTCGGCAGATCGACGATGAACACGCATCCGTGCCCGGGCAGATCGCGCACATCGATCTTACCCGCGTTCGCCTCGATGGCCTGCCGGCTGATTGCGAGACCAAGGCCGAGCCCACTTCGGTCCGTATCTCGCTTCTCGAACTTGTAAAAGAGGTCCTCGACCTTCCCGGGTGGCAGACCGCCGCACTCGTCTTCGATTTCGATCCGCACGCGATCGTCGGTGGTGATGGTTCGCAGCGATACGTGCCCATGTGGAGAAGTGAACTTGAAGGCGTTCTGGAGCAGGTTCGTAAGGGCGGAAATGACGAGGTGCGGGTCGGCGTCGATCGTGATGCCGGTCGCGGCGGGTGCAACGGTGAACTGGCAGCCACGACGCTTTGCTTCGATCTCGGCGGTGATTGCCACCTCTCCGATGAGCCCCCCCACCGACACGACCTGATTCTGGTTGTGGGTGCCGGCTTGGAGTCGCACTTCGACAAGCGAGCGGTCGATGATTTCACACATCCGCTCGTGGGAGCGAGCAAGAAGGGCGCCGGTGCTCCCGTTCGCGCCAACGGTTCCCTTCTGGATGACCTCGAACGAAAACATCGCTGCAGCGAGCGCGTTGCGCAACTCGTGGGTCAAAAACCCCAGCTGCTCGAGGCATCCATCAGAGACGGTTTGTTCTCGCTGCCGTCCGACCTCGGATACGGCTGAGGCAATCGCGTCGTCTAGACACCCGTTTAGGGTCTTGAACTCGCTGTTGGTGATCAAGACTTTATCTTCGACGGCAATCTCGGTGATCGCTTGGCAGAGTTCGCCGTAGTTATGGACCACCTGGCCCACACTGAACCCCATCCGCAGCAGGTCGCCGCCGTGTTTAGTGGCGCTCGCGCCGATTTCGGCGGTGCTAGACGCGGGGGGTTCCTGCAGGATCGTAATAAGCTGGGTCAAGAACAGTGGAATACCGTGTTCCAACTCAGCCGCGGTGGCGCGGGGCGCGATTCGTTTGGCGCTCTTTGCTCTCGAGCGGGCGATGATCTTGTCGAAGTCGGAGCTGAGGAATTGGTGAAGCATGCGAACCTCCGGGTACGTCTTGCGCACTGGCGAGAATGGCCGCTCCAGCGCGTTGTCCGATTGTACGGGAATGACGAGGGCGCAGTAACCTCGCATCGCTACGCGGGTAGTTCTGCTGGCATACTCTTACGGTCTCACGGGGCTCGTCGGGATCAGATAGCGTCGTTGGTGGAAAGGAGATCCATATGTACTACGGAATGAGCGCTGGTGGCATCGTCCTACTGATTGTCGTCATATTGCTGTTGACCGGTCGATTGTAGTCTTGGGAGCGCTGCGATCGCCCTCATCCAGGTGTCCGCGATCGTGGTGGCGAGCGTTGCAACGACCCAGTCTTTGCGGTGGCTGAAGTAGGGCCCGGAGAAGCGGTCCTCGCCGCGGAAAAACCTCGATGACAAAAAGGGGGGTGACGGATCGTCCGTCACCCCCCTCTTCGAGCTTGTCGTTTCGCCGCGTGCCGGCGACGCGAATCTACTGCGGCGGCGGCTCGTCGGCGACGACGCGCAACTCGACGCGGCGGTTTTCGGCGCGTCCCTCGGGCGTCTCGTTGGTCGTCAGCGGCCGGGCCTCGCCGTAGCCGATGACCTGCATGCGGTCCGGCTCGATGCCGCCACCGCGCAGGTACTGGAAGACCGTCTCGGCGCGGCGAATCGCGAGCGCTTCGTTGTACGCGTCGGTGCCGAGTGCATCCGTGTGGCCTTCGACGGTGATGCGGACGTTCGGGTTCTCGCCCAGAATGCGGATCGCCGCGTTCAACAGGGGCTCCGAGTCGGGCCGGATGATCTGCCGGTCGAAGTCGAAGTTGACGCCGCGCAAGACGATCTTCTTGCTCGACGCGAGCGGCAGCTCGGGCCGAGGCGTCGGTGCCGCCGCCGGTGTCGGCACGGGGGTCGCCGTCTCCGGGTCAAGGAAGTAGTGGCCGGCCAAGCCGCACACCACCGCGCCGACCAAGGCGCCGGGGATCGCGCCCTTCCAATAGTCGGGATCGTCCTTGGTCCGCGACTCGATCACGCTGCCATCGCCGCGCTGCACGAATGCTGAAGCCGTTCCGCGGCGCGCTTCCTGGATGCCGATACCGGCGCCCGCGCCGGCCAGCGCACAGACTGCGGCTGGGATGTAGGTGCCCTTGCCCCAGGGCTTCTCAACGTAGCGGCGCGAAAACTCGCAGCCCGAAAGGGCTATCGAGGTCATGCAGACGATCAATAGGGTCAACCAGCGTGATTTCATTCGCATCCTCTTCCGCTGCACCGGGGCGGCAACACCCGGTTCCCCACCCATCCCGACGCTTCTCATCCCCGCGAACCCTTATTCCGTAACGTCCGCGTTTTCAAGTCAATTCGCGCCCTATGGCCGTTCGGACCGCCCGCCATGAGCGCAGGCGCATCTGGAGGCGGGGTTGGTGGGCTTTCGCGCGCGGTCGCTTGCCTATAGATTCGAAGGGCTATGCTACCAGCGAAGGGCAGTGCGAGCGTCCAGCAGGCCGATTCTCCGGATTGGCATGCGCTCCCAGCTGACGCCGTCCTCGAACGATTGTCTAGTTCGCCTGCCGGGCTCGGTGGCGACGAGGCCACTCAGCGCTTGGAGACCTACGGACCGAATGCGATCGAACGCGTCCGTGCGGAAGGTCCGCTGACGATCCTCTGGCGCCAGATCAACAACCCGCTGATCTGGGTTCTCATCGCCTCCGCGACGCTCGCCGTCGCCATCGGCAAAGTGGCGGACGGGCTCGTCGTGCTCGCGGTCGTCGTGATCAACAGTCTGATCGGCTTCGTGCAGGAGTCGCGCGCCAGCCGCGCGATCGAAGCGCTGCGCGACATGGTTCCGGAGTTTGCGACGGCGCTGCGCGGCGGGCGCAAGCAGACGGTGCCCGTCCACGACCTCGTGCCCGGTGACATCATTTGCTTGGCGTCGGGCGACAAGGTGCCCGCCGACCTGCGCTTGATTTCGTCGAAGAGTCTACACATCGAAGAAGCGGCACTCACGGGCGAATCGGTGCCGACCGAGAAGCAGGTGCAGGCGGTCGCCGCCACCGTCGGCATTGGCGATCGCCTTTGCGTTGCCTTCGGTGGGACCCTGGTCACCTACGGGACCGGCAATGGGGTCGTCGTCGCCACCGGCGGACGTACCGAACTCGGCCGCATCTCGCGCATGCTGCAGGAGACGACCGATCTCGAGACGCCGCTCACGCGGGCCTTGGCATCGGTTGGCGCGATGATCACGATCGCCATCATCGTCATTTCCGCCATCATTCTCGGTGTCGGCATGATACGCGCCAGCCAAGCCGGAGTGGCACTCGGCGACGCTGCCCGCGAGACGCTGATCTTCGCCATCGCCCTTGCCGTCGGCGCCATCCCGGAAGGACTGCCGGCGATCGTAACCATTGCACTGGCGATCGGCGTGCAACGCATCGCGCGCAGGCACGCCATCGTGCGCAAGCTGCCGGCCGTCGAGACTCTCGGCTCGACCACGGTGATCTGTTCGGACAAGACGGGCACGCTGACCCGCAACGAGATGACGGTGCAGGCGACGTGGACGCCCGCAGGCGGCCCTTGCCGTGTCGATGGCGTCGGCTACGAACCCGTCGGTGGCTTCCATCCCGCCGGAGCCGACACCGCCGGCGACGCCCCTGAGAGCGTGCGTTGGCTGCTCGAATGTGCGGCGCTGTGTGCGGATGCGACCCTGCAGAATTCCGGCGCGGGATGGACGATCCATGGCGATCCAACCGAAGCGGCGTTGGTCGTAGCCGCCGAAAAGGCCGGAATTCGCGTTGAGCAAGTGCGGCGAGACGAGGAACGGGTCGACGTGATCCCTTTCGAGTCCGAGAACCAGTTCATGGCGACGCTGCAGCGGGGCGCTACGCGCGCCCCCTGCATTCTCGTCAAGGGCGCGCCCGAAGTACTGCTCCGGCGCAGCGCCGGCGCGGACGAGACGATCGACGCAGCGACGGTCCACACCGAAGTCGAGCGGCTCGCGGGGCAGGGGATGCGCGTGCTCGCGGTCGCGTATAAGCCGTGGACGCATCCACATGAGCGTCTCGAACACGCCGACGTCGAGTCGGGGCTGCGGTTCATCGGCCTGATCGGCATGATCGACCCGCCACGCAGCGAAGCGATTGCGGCCGTCGCCGCGTGCCGGCGTGCGGGGATCATCGTCAAAATGATCACCGGCGATCACAAGTCGACGGCGCAGGCAATCGCGACCCAACTCGGTCTCGATACCTCCCTGGATGCGGTGGGGGGCGAGGCGCTGGCACGGATGAGCGAAGGAGAAATGCGCGCTGTCGCGAGTGAGCGTCACGTGTTTGCCCGCGTCGCGCCGGAGCACAAACTCGGCCTCGTGCGCGCATTGCAGGCGGCAGGCCAGGTGGTGGCGATGACGGGCGACGGCGTCAACGACGCGCCCGCGCTCAAACAGGCGAACATCGGCGTGGCAATGGGAGTCACCGGTACGTCGGTGGCGAAGGAGTCGGCGGATATCGTGCTCACCGACGACAACTTCGCCACCATCGTCGCTGCTGTCGAAGAAGGGCGGCGCGTCTACGACAACCTGATCAAGAGCCTCGCCTTCGTCTTACCGACGAACCTCGGGCTCGCGTTCATTCTGATCTACGCTGTGCTCTTCTTCCCCTTCGACCCGATGACGCGCCTGCTCTTGATGCCGATTCAACCGACGCAGATTCTGTGGATCAATCTGGTCGGGGCGGTAGCCCTCGCGCTGCCGTTGGCGTTCGAGGCGCGCGAGCCCGACGTCATGTCGCGCCCGCCGCGGAGCCCCGACGAGCCCATCCTTTCTTCTTTCGTGATCCGGCGCACCATCATCGCCGCCCTGATGATGACCGCCGGGGCTGTAGGTCTGTTTCAGCTGGAGTATTGGCACTACATCGAAAGCGGCACGAACGAGTCGATTGCCCTGGCTGAAGCCCAGACCATGGCGGTGACGACGGTGGTGTTTTTCCAGTGCTTCTACCTCCTGAACTGCCGGTCGCTGCGCGATTCGATGCGCGAGATCGGTTGGTTCAGCAACCCGTGGATCTTCGCCGGTATCGCGCTGCTGGGCGGGTTACAGGCGGCCTTCATCTACGCGCCACCGTTGCAGGCGGTCTTCGGTACGGCCGCTCTCGACGGCCGTGAGCTGCTGTTGGCTGCCGGCGTCGGCGCCGTGATCCTGCCCGTGATCGGCATCGAGAAATGGCTGGCACGGCGCACGGTCGGTGCCTCCTGAGCCACCTGGGGCGTTGCCCCAGGCCTCCATGCTGCCGCCCCGTTGGGGCTGAAAAGCATAAGCGCCGTAGGCCTTCAGCCCCCTATGGGCGACAGGACGATAGCCGCGGGCAACGCCCGCGGTGGAGCATGCGGCGCGGTAGGCCGAATCAAACGGAGACACGACCCGATCGCGGCGCTTCCTTGATTCCTCACGCTTGCTCAGCGAGTATGCCAAGAAGTACCAAGTTCAGTCGGAGATGATGCGAATGCGAGCTACGGATGCAGATCACCGCGGCGCTCTTGCGCGCCACGGCGACCGGGTCGACCGGTACATCAAGGGCAATTCGCCCGAGAACGAGTTTCAGCCGGTACGGCTGAGCTACGGTCTCTACTACCAACTCGACCATACGAGCCACATGCAGCGCATCAAGCTCGCAGGCGGGCTCATGACGTCGGCGCAGATGCGCGTCCTCGCCGACATCGGCAACGACTACGGCCGCGGCATCCTCCACGTCACCACCCGCCAGGACATCCAGATCCACTGGGTCGATCTCGAAAACATCATGCCGATGTACGAGCGCCTGCACGAGGTCGGCATCACCACGCGCGGCGCCTGCGCGGATACGCTGCGCAACGTCACCGCCGCCATTCGCGCCGGTACGCTCGCCGGCGAACCGTTCGACGTCACCCCGTATGCCCTTGCCGTGCACGAGTACTTCCTCTTCCACCCGCTCAACCTGACCCAGCCGCGGAAGTTCAAGATCGCCTTCGCTGGCGAGCCCGAATACGATTCGGTCCAAGCGCGCATCAACGAGATCGCCTACTTCCCCAAGGTCGTCGACGGGCAACCCGGTTTCTCCGTTTGGGCCGCGGGCGGACTCGGCGCCCAGCCGCACCTCGCCCAAAAAGTCCGCGACTTCGTCAAGGCGGAAGATCTCCTGCTCATGACCGAGGCGCTCGTGCGCCTCCAGCACCGCAGCAGCGAACGCAAGAACCGCAAGCGCGCGCGCATGAAGTATTTGTTCCAGAAACTCGGGGCCGAGCGCTTCATCGCCGAACTCGACGCCATCTACGCGACGGTCGAGCGCGAACACGGCGACGCCGTGCGCGCGGAACTCGCCGAGATCGTCGCTAGCTACCACGCGCTGCAGCCCAAGCACCCCGGTGCGCCGCTGCCCAAGTCCGACGACGCCGACTTCGCCCATTGGGTGCGTACCAATACCTTCGCCCAAAAGCAGGAAGGCTACTTTCTCGCCACGGTTCAGCTTCCCCTCGGCGATCTCTCCGGTGCCCAGTTGCATGTCCTCGCCGATCTCGCCGACGAGTACGGCGCGGGCGAGGCCCGTCTCGCGAACGACCAGAACATCGTCCTCTGCTGGATCCCGGGCGACCGCCTCGAAGCGGTGCATCGCCGCCTGTGCGAGATACGACTCGGCGCCGCCGATGCGTTTCTGATCTCCGACGTCGTCTCCTGCCCAGGTGCCGATTACTGCAACCTCGCGATGAGCCGATCGATGGGCGTGGCGACCGATATCCGCGAGCACTTTCTCGCCATGAACGGCGATGTCGAGAAGCTCGGTACCTTCCGCGTCAAGATTTCCGGCTGCCCGAACGCCTGTGGCCAGCACCAACTCGGCGACATCGGCCTCACCGGCCAGTCGACCAAGGGGAGCGACGGCAAGTACACGCCGCATTACTCGATGCTGATCGGTGGTCGCGGCGGGGAAGACGAGTCGCGACTCGGGGTTCGCGTCGGCGGCCGGTTCGTCGTTGCCGACGTGCCGAAGGCGGTCGCTGCGGTAGCGCGCGACTACCAGGAGAAGCGCAACCCGGGAGAGCAGTTCCCGGATTTCGTCGATCGCATCGGCGCCGACCACGTCGCCAAGGTCGCTCGCGATGCCGCGCCCGCCTCACACTGAGGTGGACGCGGGCGACGACGAGCCGTCCGTTCTCGACTCGATCGAGCGCATTGGCAGCTATTACCGTGGCACCGTCTGCAACCTCCACCGCGGCCCCGAGCGCGGGATGATCCGCACCGCGACCGGGCGCGAGATTCCGTTCGTCATGCAGCACCTCACCATGCGCGGTAATGGCCGCGGCTTCGCCGATCTGAGCGCGAATCTGGTCGTCGGTTACGATGTCAGTTGGACCTCGCACGGCTTGCAGGTCTCGACGATCTGGATCCCGGATTGAACGATGCACCGCGACGCCCGTGCCGATTTGTTGCCGCTCACCGAGCGAATGCTGGCAGGCGACCGGCGCGCGCTCGCGCGGCTGATCACCTGCATCGAGAACGATCACGAGGATAGTTCGCGCGTCCTCAGCCGCATCCACGACGTTTGCGGGCGCGCCTTCACCATCGGCATCACCGGCCCGCCCGGAGCGGGCAAGTCGACGCTCGTCGACGCGCTCATCACCGAGCTGCGCGAGTCCGATGCCCGGGTCGGCGTCCTCGCCATCGATCCGTCGAGCCCCTTCTCCGGCGGCGCCGTGCTCGGCGACCGCATCCGCATGCAGCGCCACTACCTCGACGACAAGGTCTTCATCCGCAGCCTCAGTTCGCGCGGCAGCCACGGCGGACTCGCGCGGGCGACACGCAACATCGCCCGCCTGCTCGATGCGGCCGGCTTCGACTTCGTCGTCATCGAGACGGTGGGTGTGGGCCAGACCGAACTCGACGTCATGGGCGTGGCCGATACGACGGTTGTGGTCTTGGTGCCGGAGGCGGGCGACACGGTGCAGACGATGAAGGCGGGGCTGCTCGAGATTGCCGATATCTTCGTTGTCAACAAGGCCGACCGCGAGGGTGCGATGAAGATCAAGGGCGAGTTGCAGGGGATGCTGCACCTGCGTCCACCCGCGCCGTGGGAAATTCCGGTACTTTCCGCCGAGGCGCGCGCCGGCGTCGGCATCGACGAACTCGTCGCGGCGATCGGGCGCCACCGTGACTTTCTGCGCGGCGCCGACTCGACGGGAGCGCGCGCCAAGAACCGGCGCGAGCAGTTCCTGGTGGTATTGCGCGACGAGATCAACCGCCGCTTCGACCGCGCCGCGCGCGACGGCCGCTTCGCGGATCTGACCGAGCGCGTCGAGAAAGGCGAGGTCGACCCGTATGCAGCCGCGGTCGACACCCTCGGCGACCCGGCCGCACTCGCGAAACTGCTCGCCGCAACTGCGCTCACCGACCGCAAGCGCTGATTTGCGCGAAGCGCGCAGCGGCGGAAAGGTGTCCTCGGAACTCCCCGTGCAAACCGCGCTCCCGTCGCCCTCGCGGACGCGGGGGCCCAGGGGTTGGAATCGGATTCTTCGCGACGAAGACGGGGTGGGAAGGAGACCACCACCTATGTGCGAACGCCCCTGCGACCGCCGCGTTGGTCG
>Ga0163144_10012552_pt1 | contig 17781 bp, 16 predicted proteins | sample OliLak19BULKMAT1_FD_123175 | JGI IMG/M metagenome (GOLD analysis project Ga0163144, IMG submission 123175) | Freshwater microbial mat bacterial communities from Lake Vanda, McMurdo Dry Valleys, Antarctica - Oligotrophic Lake LV.19.BULKMAT1 | ecosystem: Environmental > Aquatic > Freshwater >...
CGATGCGCTGTTGTCCCATCAAGATTTCCGGAAAAATTCCCAAGGGAAAGGAAAACGCCATGCCACACAAAAACCAGACCAGGATCTGACGGAACGGCTCCTTGTTCGGGCCGGAAATCTGAAACATTCCGATCAGTTGATGCGAGAACAAAAGGACTGCGATCACGATTCCGATGGCAATCAGCACGTAGAGATAAAAAATAGTGCTGAGCACCCGGCTTAGCTCATCCCAGCGCCCGTGAACAGACAGTTCGGCCACGCGTTTAGAGGCGGTGAAACCAAATCCAAAGTCCAGGAGGATGCCGTAGCCAAAAAGGCTCCAGATCAGCGACCAGAAACCGAACTCCTCCGCAGCCAGTCCTTGAAAAAGCAGCCGGAACATCAAAAGCCCGACCCCCATTCGAAGGACGATCCAGAGATAATTCGAGACGGTGTTTTTCCAGATGTTGCTTGTTACTTCCTCACGCTCCATAGGGGGAAATTACTTTCGCCCGGCCCGGGCCAGGTCTTCCTGCATTTGTTTGGCCAGCAATCCCACGTTTGGTTCCATCAGGATGCTGTCGTGATCTCCCAGCACCACGTGCCGTTGAATCTGTGACGCCAGACCCTTCCAACCGTAGTAAGGATCGTAAATGACCGCTGGATCGGACTGCGCGGCGTTGTAGAGGGTGATCTGACCTTGAAATCTCCGGGAACAATATCCCTTCAATGCATTGAGATTGGTGTGATAAACGTGCTCCAGCTGGTCAAGCCATAGGTTTCGCTCCTGCACCGCCTGATGATCCGGCGCTTCATCCAGGTCCGCCCTCTTGAACCGCATCTCGTTGGCTTGGCGCAGGCTCTTGTAATATTTTGTCTTCTCGCTCAAATACCTGCGCCATTGCCCGGGTCGCATGAGCAGGAGGCACGAAAACCGTCTTAAATAGTAAGGATAATAATTCTTGCCGGGTTCCGGCGCGGGCGTTTCGATCAAACCGAGATAAGCCACCTTCTGTCCTTGAGCTTGAAGTATGCGGGCCATTTCCACCGCCAAAATGCCGCCATAACACCAGCCGGCCAGGTGATACGGGCCTTCCTTCTGATGTTCCCGCAGCAGGTTCACATAATATCCCGCCATTTCTTCGATCCGGGTGTGAGACAACTCCTTTTGTTTGAGCCCAAGCGATTGAAATCCGTAACAAGGCTGTTCGGTCCCAAGATGAAATATCAGGTTCCCGTATCCGATCACATCACCGGGCGTTGTATGCACCATATAAAGAGTGGGCCGGACACCTTCCTTCTGCAACGGCACCAGGGCACTCCAGGCCGCCTCGTCTCCCTGCGAAATCACGCGCGCGAGGCCCTCTATGGTTGACGCCTGGTACAATATGGAAAGAGCAAGCTTCTTACCGGTCTCCCGTTCGACTTCTAGAATCAGCTTGAGCGCCTGGAGCGAGTCGCCGCCCAGCTCGAAAAAACTCTGAGTGGTGCTGATCGGGCGCCGGTTCAAAAACCGCTCAAACACCAGCCTGATCTGCATCTCCAGAGGGGTTTGGGGTTGTTTGAAATCCTCATCGTTTCCGAACTCCACCTGCTGCGGAGGTTCGGGCAGAGCCTTGCGGTCGACTTTTCCATTGGGAGTCAGCGGGAGCGAACTCAACGACACAAATGTCGAGGGAACCGCATAGGCAGGCACCAGTTCTTTGAGAAAACTCCGCAGCTCCGTGGCACCCGCATGCTCTCCGTCTTTTGGCACGATGTAAGCCACGAGCTGTTTGTCGCCCGAAGGGCGGTCACGGGCCACCACCACCGTTTCAGCCACCTTCGGATGTTTGCTCAAGACTGTTTCCAGCTCCCCGAGTTCAATCCTGAATCCGTTGATTTTCACCTGATGATCCAGGCGGCCCAGGAACTCAATATTGCCGTCCGGAAGATACCGCGCCAGATCTCCGGCCTTGTAAATCCGGGTTCCCGGAGTACCTGACAGCGGGTTGGGAATGAACTTCTCCGCGCTCAAATCCGGCCGGTTCAGGTAACCCTGCGCCAGGCAGGCTCCGCCGATGAAAAGCTCTCCCGGCACTCCGTTCGGGACCGGTTGAAGGTCCGTATCGAGGAGGTAGATCTGGCAGTTGGCGATCGGTTTTCCGATGGTGGGCAAAGCGGGCCATGTTTCCGGAGGACCTTGCAGACGATGCGCTGTGACCACATGGCTTTCGGACGGGCCGTATTGGTTTTCCAGGGTGCATCCGGGAAGATGCTGAAAAAAGCGAAGGATCTGCGGTGTGATCTGCAATTGTTCACCGGCCGTGATCACTTCCTTCAAATCTTCAGGCCAGCATTGCGCCCGGTCCGACGCATCAGCCAAATGTTTTAAAGCCACAAACGGAAGGAACAAACGGTTCACCCGCTGCCGCCCCAGAAAACTCACCAACTCATTGGAATCACGCCGCGTTTCTTCATCGATCAGAATCAAGGTGCCGCCGGAAGCAAGGGTTGATAAAATCTCTTGAAATGAAACGTCAAAATTCAATGAGGCAAATTGCAGCGTGCGCGCTCTGGCGGAATAACTCCAGTTCTCCAGCTGCCAGTGCAACAAGTTGATCAAGGGTTCCTGTCGCATCGCGACCCCCTTCGGTTTCCCTGTCGAGCCAGAGGTGTAAATCAAATAGGCCAGATGATCGGGGAGCGCCCTTGTTCCAGTATTCCCCTCCATTCCATGCGCCCGGATTTCATCCCATTCCCGGTCCAGGCAAAGCAGCCGGGCGTTTTTTTCAGGAAGTGTTGAAACCAGTTTTTCCTGGGTCAAAAGTATGGGAGCCTGCGTGTCTTCCAACATGAAGGAAAGCCGTTCCTTGGGATACGCAGGGTCAAAGGGCACATACGCGCCGCCGGCCTTCAAAACAGCCAGGACAGCCACCACGAGATCCACACAACGTTCCAGGCAGACGCCCACCACCACATCCGGCCCGACTCCGTTGCGGATCAAAAAATGAGCCAGCACGTTGGCCCGCTCGTTGAGCCACCGGTAGGTGACCTCTCGGTTTTCATGGGCAGAGACTACAGCCGTCAAATCCGCGCAAGCGGCCGCCTGGGTTTCGAACATCCGATGCAATCCGTCGCAGTGAGGGTATTTTCGCGAGGTGTTGTTCAGGTCGAAAAGCAGCCTGTTCCTCTCCTGATCCCCGGTCAAATCCCGGCATGGAATAACAGTGTCCGTTTCCGAGGCCATGGGTGGCGGCAGTTTCGTTTTGGATTCAAGCACTGCGGACATAAGCGCGTCTCGTTTATTCAAAAACACAGGGTCATTTGCGAAGAAAGGCGAAGGTGTCGCCCTCTTCCCGGGCCACCCGGAAGCCTCTGGATAAAATCTTGGAAATGATGTCGTAGGTGGTTTCGTGACCCAGAACCGCCGGATGAATTTCGATGATCAATTTGGTGATGTTCTCCGGCAGCCGACTGAAATCGATGCATGATTCCGCCCCTTCGATGTCAATGATCAACACGTTTGTCCCAGGACCCGCCTTTTCCAGTAGCGATTCCATGCTCACGGAGCTGACCTCAATGCTGTTCACCCGGTTTTTTGGCGCTCCTTCGGTGACGAAATTCTCCCAGAAATCACCGCCCACGTTCAGTTGCACCTTGCCGTCGGTCCTGGCCAGCGCCAGGTTCCATACATTGGGCGTCAGGTTGTTCAACTCGTAATTCTTTTTGAGGATTTCAACCGTGAGCGGATTCGCCTCGACGGTGATGTATTTTTTGATTCCTAGGAGTTTCTGGCAAAACAGGCCGATGAACCCGATGGCCCCTCCGATTTCCAGCACGCTGTCGTCAGGCTTCAGAAAATCCTGGCACATCTGCTTTTCGTGATCCTCATAACCGACGTTCAAGATCCTGTTTCGGACTTTCAGGGAGAGGTGTGAAAGATCGAGTCGGACACCGGCGTGCGTGGTGCTGGTGATTTTTGGCAGGACATATTTGAAGTAATATTTAATCCAAAAATCCTGGTACCACCGGTAGATCGGTTGTGAAACGGGAAAACTCAGTTTTGTCATAACGTCTTCAGGCTGCGGCCGGCGTCGTCGCCGAAGTTTGATTACATATGTGCGCGTAGTCCGCGTCCCGCACCATGAGATTGAAGATGTCCGGGATGTCACGGATCTCCGCCGGAATCGCGGCCTGGTTGGTGAAAAGTGCGGCGTAACTGTGTTTGTCCTGCGGGTGATAGCCATGCATGGCGCGGATCGGACGTTCTCCCATGTGGCTTGGAACAATCAAAACCCCCTCCTTCACCAGGAAAATAAGCTCGCCAAAATAGCGGTCGGGAAAAAGGGTCTTCAGCCCGGCGAGTTCTTGTTCCGGCATGATTCTGCCTTCGGAAACATTCTGCAAAGCTGCGGTGATTTGATCCCTCGCCCCGGAATGAAAAAACCAGAAGCGAGCCATGGTCGAGTCATAAACTACGGCATAATCTTTCTCCATCTTCAACGGAAGCGCCTCGATCTTCGATTTCAGGTCTAGATGCACGTCACAGTTGGCCATGCCATGATCGCTGAAAACATAGAGCCGGACCTCATCGTAATGCGCCCGGGCTGCGGCAAGGACCTTTTCAATCCATCCTTCGTAAAGTCGGAGGCGCTGCGGCACCAACGGCGAATCATTGCCAACCCGGTGCAGCAAACCGTCCAAACCAGGCCAGTAGGAAAAGCTGAAGTCAATCTCCTCTCCTTTGATCGCCGTCAGAAGGTTCTCTAGGTTCTGCTCTTCAGTCAGTGCAGGGTCCGAGACGAAATAAGGAACTCCGCCCTCCTCCAGGTGATCAAAAATATTACCGCCACGGTTCATGCCGCAGGGCTGCAACGGGCTTTTTTTCTCCGTGAAATCGTAAAGGGTGATGTGTTTGAACGGGATGTTGTAGAGGTCAAAATACCCTTCGAATTTTAAGTGACGCCGGACCAGACGGGTTAGCAGCCGCCTCACTATGCGGCGACCGGTCAATGCTTGTGGCAGCCAGCGCAGCGGTTTCAGCCAGCGGAAGGGCGATTTTTTCGGATCATAAACAAAATAACACCAGTTCCGGTGCTCGACCGGCCAGCGGCCCGAGAGAATGGAGGGAACACAGGTGGAGCTATATCCGAACACGGAGCCAAGCCGTCTCCTGTTCGGGGCTGTTTCAGACAAGAAGGGGTCGTTCTTGACGATTTCCCAGCCGCAGGCATCGACCATAATAAACAACGGAAGGACACTTTTCATGTTTCATCGCCCAAAAAAATTACCCAGATTTCCTTCATGGTGTCTTCTGTGCCCTAGGCGCATTTTTTATCGGGCGCCAGCCGTTTGATTTCCGAGACAAGGTGTGTGGGGCTGAATGGCCTGGTGAGCACCACTTCGGAATCCGTCCCGGGCGGATGCTGCATCAAGGTGGGTGGAACATCTGTCATGCGGATCACAGGGATCGGCTGCCCGTTTTCGTTCAATTTGAACCCCTCCCCGCTCGCGCCCTTCGAATCATCCATCACAACTAGGTGGGGGATCTCGTTCCCGACTTTTTCCATGGCCTCCTTGCCGTTCCGAGCCCGAATCAATTCGTAGCCAGCCTTCTCCAGATGATGCTGGATCAGACGGACCATGAACGGCTTGTCGTCGATCACTAAAATTTTTTGCGCCATAAATCCTCCTACGTTGTCTCTTCCGCCAAAACCAGGAAGGTCTGGTCGTCATACAGGGCTGCGGGTTGCTGAAATTTATGCAGGTCCTCCACCAGCCGGTTTTTAATCTCGCTGGCGCTGTCACTTTCCCGGATCGCCATCCGGAATGCCTCGATCCATCGTTCCTGACCGAAAAACTTGCCAGCCATGTTCTGAGCATCGGTCACTCCGTCAGTGTAAAGCAAAAGCCGGTCTTTTTTCTTCAACGGCAGTGTTTCACTGCTAAAACTTGCATCCTTCAAAATACCAAGCGGCATGCCGTCTGGGGAGATGAGCCGGACATCCTCGGACAACGGAGACATCAGGAGAAACGGACAATGCCCCGCCCCCGCAGCAACGATCTGGCGGGCCTGGAAATCGACATAAACAATCTGGGCGGTGATGAACATCTCCACGTCCGAAAGCTCTTCAAACAGCAGCGAGTTCACATGGGCAAGCAAGGCGGCCGGCTGCGAGATCAGGTTTGGCACCGCACGCAGCAGGCTGCGCAGGATGGCCGCAAACATGGCAGCCGGTATTCCCTTACCCATCACATCCGCGATCACGAGGAGGACCGACTTGTCGTCGATCTGAACCACGTCATAAAAATCCCCCCCAACCTGGCGCGCGCTTTCGCAATGCCCCGAGAGACCGAATCCGGGAAGCTGCGGAAGCACCTTGGGGAGCAGGGCGCGCTGGATGTTTTGCGCGATCTGCAGTTCATGAGAAACAAGCCGGTTGTGAATCTGCTGCTCGCGGAGACGGGTGTTGACGGTTTGAATCGCGAGGAAATCCCCGAAGGTATGGACCACGTTGGCCTGCGCTGCGGTGAGCCTGGCCTTGTCCTCGCTTTTTCCCACCGCCAGCGTTCCGATCAGACTCTCACCAAAATAGAGCGGATGAATCATACCCTTGCAACCCGGGTGTGTCCGGGTCAGTGGATCGGCCGGGTTCAGCGGATGTTCGGCGTCAAACCAGACATCGAGCTGCGTGGACGCCGCCCGGGCCTCGGCACTGCTGATTTCTGTCGAATCCTTGACCGGAAGTGTTGAGAGAAGCAGTTCATTGCGCGGTGCCCAAAGCGCGAGGGATTGCTCATCTTTTGGCACCAGCCGCAAAACAAACCAGTCCGAGTTGGTGATCTTCAAAAGGTCTTCGCACAACGCGTTGGAAAACTCCTTCAAATTGTCCGTTTTGCCCAGTTCGGTGCCGCATCGGAAGATGGCCGACAAACTTTCGTAACAAGACCCAAGCTCCTCCGCCATGTCAGTGATGATCTGCTCGCTTTCCACCAGTTTCCGCTGCAGATCGTTGTACCCTTCCAGGCTGACATTGCGGGTCGGAAAGCGGGACTCCACCCGCAGTCTTTCCATCACCATGGTGTTCACCCCGGCACCTCGGAGATAGGCGACCTTATCCATCAGGCTCTGCATGATGAAAACGCCGCGCCCGCTTTCTGATTCTTCCAGAGGCAGGTCCTTCTTGGGTGGGAGGGTGAAACCATCCGTGTGATCATGAATCCTCAGTTCAACCTTGAGCGAATCACAGACCACCTCCACCTGGATGGGAACTGCCTGTGAAGGACCCGTGACATAAAGCACCGCATTGTTGCAGGCTTCCACCAGCGACAATTCGCAGGCCATGAGTTCCTCCTCCTGCAATCCTTCATCGGAAAGAAATGCACGGATCTCTCGGGCCATCGGACGGACCTTGTCCAGATCGCATGGCAGCGAAAAGCTCCGGGATGTGAGGGATGGTTGTTTGAGCACCGAAGGCATGATTCCTATCGCTTGACGATTTCAAAAATTCGGTGCATGCGGGTCAGTTCCAAAATTTGCTGCACCGGCGGAGTGGGGTTGAGAAGCCGCACCAGCCCGTTCCGGCTGCATGCGGTCTTATGCAGCGAAATCAGGGCACCGAGTCCGCAGCTGTCCACGAACATGGTTTCCGACATGTCGATTTCAATCACCCTCTGGGCCTCGCTCAAAGTCGCCCTTACTTGGTCCCGGAAAGAGTTTGCGTTGGCTGCGGCGAGTTCCTTGATGCCGCTGATGTTTAAAGTTTCGCCGTTTCCTGATGCTTTCATATCGTTGATCAATTCAGAATTCGTTTCAGTGACTGGAACCGATGCCTCCCCTCGCGGGTCAACTCATTAAAGTTGAATTGGAAAAATGTGACAATCAGGGGGGGGCATCGATCTTTCAGCAGCTGAACTACCACAACCTCACTCAGCTTTTCCCTGAACTTAAAAAAACCGAACGAAACGTGACGAAATAACGGTGAATATTGGCTGTTTTGAACTCAAAAGGTGCGGCGGGATAACCCGGGATACGACCGCGTTCAGAAGATTTTGGAGACTATTCCTGACATCGCGGTCCGCCCCATATTGTAACATTTTTGTTTCAGCTCCAAGGTTTCTGCAATGGCCCTTCTTTCGCTGCCGCGCAAAAGTGCGCGGGTGAAGGCTTTCAGCAGGATCCTCAGATCCAGAAGCCAGTCGGCCCGCGCAGCGTAAAAACTGGCGTGCGCCTTTCCTTCATCCGAAAAATACTCAGAACATCCCACCGCATCGGAATGCGCAATCAATCCAGTCGGAACAGCCAGCCAGAGTCGTTCAAAATCGTTGTCAAGCCCTCCGGATTCAACCACGGTCAGAGGACGGTTTCCCACCCAGGCAAAATCGCCGCGGACCACATTCCAGAGCTGCGGCCAGCGCCTAGCCCATCCGGAAAGGTGGTTGAGTTCGTAATAAATGACGGCACCGCCTCCCGACGATGATTCCGCAGTCCGGTAAGGCCGGACCGCAAGGCGCGGTTCAAAGGCACGGGTTCCTTTCCACAGACACCGGGCTATGAAAGGCACGATCAGTGGGAAGGTCAAAAACAGGACGACTGCCGCCGCCGCCCTTCCAAACAGTGTGTTCGCAGGAATTTTTCTTCCGCAATGGCTCAGCGTGGACAGCAGGAAAGAATCACGGATCTTGATGAAGGACTGGAGCCGAAAATTGATCAATGTGTTTCCCAGGATCACCGAATCACCCAGGTATGTGCCCGCCCCGATGAAGGTGTGATGGCCGACAAGGCACCGGTTGATCTCCGCCCCGGTTTCGATCACAACATTGTTTTCGATGCACACATTAGGGCCGATCACAGCTTCGGGTCCGATATGCACATGCTCTCCTATCCAACAGGGGGCCGTGAGCTTTGCTGAGGGAGAAATCTGCGAATGCAACCCCGACCAGATGCCGGGGAAAATCTCCTTCAATCCAATCCTGGGACCAAGAATCGCCCGGTTTCTCCAGCTTTCAACAGCCTGAAACAACCCCGCGTAACTTTCGAAAAGCGGGAGATCATGTTGGTATGGCAGGGTGTCCAGCAGAAATACCTGTTCCATGGGCAAATTATACTTGGACCCCGCCGCAGGGATGGTCATCTCCACGGATTCGGGAATGACCTCAATCTCCATTCCCCATCGAGAACCGTCTCCCACCGAGGCGCGAACATCTTCGGGCCGGTCCGAGGCCAGCACCGCGAGTTTTTTGAACCCTTTTCCCGCCAGGGAATCGATCCAATGCTCGACCAAACTTTTCCCGTACACGACAAGGGTGACCAGAGGTCCGGTTTCAGCGAGATGAACCACTTCGGATCGTTCGGCCGGGCAGATGAGGAGCGCCTTCATAAGTTAGTATGCACCTTTGCTGAACACCACGGCGGGGACGGTCTTGAAAAGAATCTTTAAATCAAGCCATAAACTCTGGCTTTCAATGTACTGGACATCGAGTTTCACCTGTCCGGAAAAATCGATTTCGCTTCTTCCACCGATCTGCCAGAAACAGGTGATCCCCGGCATGACCTCAAGCCGGAGCCGGTCGGCCGGGGTGTAAAGCGCGACCTCACGCGGCACCGGCGGACGGGGCCCGACCAGCGACATGTTTCCGATCAACACATTGTAAAACTGCGGCAGTTCATCCAGTGAAAATTTCCGGAGATATTTTCCAACTTTCGTGACCCTGGGGTCATCCTTGAGTTTAAAGGTGATCCCTTGTTCATGCTGGTTCAGCTTCAACACCTCCTGCAGGCGCGCCTCGGCATTCACGCTCATGCTCCTGAGCTTGAACATCTTGAACTCACGCCCGATCCGTCCCACGCGGCGTTGGGCAAAAAACACCGGACCTCCATCCTCGATTTTGACCAGCAAGGCAAGCAGCGCGAAAAGGGGCGAAAGAAGAATCAACATCAAGGCGCTGGCCAGGATATCGAGGGTCCGTTTCAAAAACAAAGCTCCCGAAATCATCCAACGCCATGAAAATTTTTTCCACAAAAAATAAAAATGCAGGCGCGATCTGCCGGTGAAGCTTTGGGACGCTTCAAGCCTCTCCATCATTATTTTCTGTAGCTCCCTTTCGCTCATGTTTACAACCTGCTCATCAAAGTTTCCAAGTGACCGGCAAGCAATCCGACCTCGACCCTGCCTGGTGATGTGAAGACAAAATCCGCGCTGTACCTCTGTCCCTCCACATAAAGCCGGTGCATCGGTGCCACAGTCTCTTTGAACTGGGCCTTCACCGACTCCGCCGACCTGCCCCTCTCTTCCGTGTCCCTTTTTAACCTTCGGCTCAGCCGGAGGGGGGCCGGGCAATCGAGAAAAACCGTGCAGTCAAACATGCTTCGCACTGATCGTTTCCGGATCAACCAGAGCCCATCCATGATGACCAGAGGTTTTCCCGGCAGTTTCCGGGCCTTCGTCAGGCGGGAATGGGTTTCAAAACAATAACACGGCACGTTTAAATCCCTCCCCGCCTTTCCCTCCCTCAACACCCCTTCCACATGCTCCCAATCAATCGACCGCGGGTGGTCGAAATTGATCCGGGCCCGCTGCGGCATGCTCAGATGCGACTGGTCCCTGTAAAAATCATCCAACGAAAGCCGGTTGGCCCTCTCCTTGAAATGTTTTTCCAGCTCTGCGGCCAGCCAGCTCTTGCCGGAACCGCTTCCCCCTGTGATCCCCACCAGACAAACCTGCCCGGCCGGGATTCCCCGGCATACTTCCTCCAAACTTGTCCGCATGATAAAAATTTGGCGTTTCTGTTACAATCGGGCGGCGGGATGGTCGCATCCACCGCAAAAGTCCCGGCGGCGCTCAGGTTTAACCTCAACGCCCACCGGCACCCTCCACCACGCGGCCGAACATTCCCACCAGGTTTTCGATATATCGATTAAAATCGTAATTCTTTGTGACCAAGTCTAACCCGCTCGCTCCCAGACGCCGAGCGAGGTCCTTGTCCAGCAAGAGCTGGTCCAGCCTGGCGGCAAACTGCTCATGATCCATCCAGGGGACCAGGAAACCGTTTTCCTCGTGCTTCAACCAGTCCCTCAATCCTCCAACATCAAAGGCGACGACTGGGATTCCGTATCGCATCACCTCCATGCCGATGGTGGCAAATGGTTCGGGCCAGACCGAGGGCACGGCAACCACCGTGCATTCTCGGTAATAGTTCTTCAGTTCTTCCTGCGGGACAAAACCGGGGAATTTAACACGGCCCACAAGCCCGAGTTCCCGGGATTTTTTCCGGCAAAAATCCAGGTGGCTCCCATCTCCCAGGATGATGCATTCAAACGGCTGCTTCATCAGGGCCAGGGCTTTCAGCAGAATGTCCACACCCTTGCCCCGAATGATCTGCCCGGCAAAAACGATAAGATTTCGGGAGCTGAAGCTGCTGGTTATGTCCAGGTCGCCCATCCGCGGAACGGGGGGATGAATCTCGATCCGGCCTGGGTCAAACCCGTTTTGTAGAAGTTCCTGCCGCATGTATTCGGTCACCACCACCATCCGGTCAAACCGGCGGTTCAACGCAATCTCCCGTTTCTTGCCAAAATAACTCACCCACTTGATTGGAAGACCGCCTTCGTGGTTCCGGGCCAGAAAAGCCCCGCATGGAAAGATGCAATATGGCGTGGCGGGGCGGTGGCAGATTTTGCGAGTCAGGGCATTGTATTTGTAGCTGCGCATACAATAGATGTCGTGGTCATGCACCATCCGGACCAGCGGTCTCCCGGAATCCACCAGCGCCTGGAGCACCGGCAGGCTGGCCATCTTGTGCACGTAAACCATGTCCGGATCAAAACTCAAGACTGCAGCAGAAACCAATTGGCCATCGGTCACGCCATCCAGCGGAAAACGCGGTTCAAATGTTTTCTCCCATTTCTCCACCCCCTTTCCCGTGGCCGACCCGTGAACCAGCCCCACCACATGGCCCCGGGACTTCAATTCATTGGCGGTGATGAATGCGTTGGCCTCGGCCCCCGCTAGGGCTCCCATCCGGTCGTGAACAAAAAGTATTTTCATCAATCTCGACAACGGTCGCGTTTCAAAACTGCAGCAAATGCAATTCGTAAAAAACTCAGCCGTGCCGTGCCCGGGAAAATAGGCGTTCCAGCCGCTGATGTCAGCGGTACTTTCCCTTATAAAAGTCTAGCTGGTTAGCCGATAAACCCTCGCACAACAAGCCCGATTGCCCTCCCCGTTCAAAAGGACAATCCTGATTTTGGCACAACGGAACATGGTTTTGACAAGGTGTCATCACCGGTGCCCATCAAAGGAAAAATCTTTATGAACCCTCAAATATTTGCCTCTCCAGGCGGCATCATTTCATCGGTCAGAAACCTAATGGAGACGGGGATCGCCCTGATCCAAAACCGTCTCGAACTCGCAGGCCTGGAGCTTCAAGAGGAAAAATCCCGCGCCATCTCCATCCTCGTCTTCGCGGCCGCCACTGTTTTTTTGACTTTCATGTCGGTGATCGCCCTGATGTTCACGCTGGTTTTTGTCTTCTGGGAGCACGCGCTTCTGGTCATGGGAGGGTTTACCGGTTTTTTTATTGTGGGTGCCGTGACGACATTTTTTCTTCTGAAAGGAAAACTCAAGGGACCGATCCCTTTCTCCGAAACCATCACACAGCTCAAGAAAGACCGCACATGGCTTCAGTCTCAACAATAAAAAGGAAAGCGGAGATCCTCCAGGAGCTTGAAACATTGCGGAAGGAAGCCGCTGAAGCCTGGAGCGAGGTCTCCCCTTCCGTGGCGATGGTGGAGACTGTTTCCACGGTGATGATTTCGGCCGGAAAAACCTGGCAAAACTCTCCGTGGGTGGACCTGATTAAAGGCCGCACCTTTCGCGCCCTGTCCAAATTTGCCTGGCGGGGTTTGAAGGAGAAGGCCGATTCGCAAATATCATTGCTTTTGAAGGGGAATTCCTGGCGTTGAACCGGGAAAAAATCTCCGCACCGCTCAGCTTCTTCCCTCCCTATCGGACCTTCGGGACCAGACTTATTTTGATCTGACTCAAAACATGAAAACTAAAATATCTAACGAATCGGGGAAAATTGGATGGATCATACTTTGGTTGATGGGGGTCCCCGCCTCGCTCCTTTTTCTCCTCTTCCTCGTCCGGGGATGTACATGAAATCCTAAGCCATCCGCCGCACCGGAGCACGGGAGAGATCAGAATGGAATTCTCCGCCAAACCTCTAACTGGTCTTGGCAGATTTGTTTGGAACAATATTATCCACCAGACGTTTGACACCCGCGCGAAAGGTGAATTCGTAGGTTGCGATCCAGTCCCGGTTGAAGGACTGCGCCACTTTCCGGGCAATATCGGTCAAACTGCCGCTCGAACCAATCAGCGGTTTCCGCTCTTTGCGAAAGTTGTAATCGAGATAGGTCTTTGTCTCTTCCACATAACAGATCACATGTGTTTCCCCCTTCATGCGAACCGCCACCAGACGCGGGGTATATCCGTTCCTCACCAGTATGTCTGCGGCCAGGGTGGAGAAATCATCACAATCGCCAGACTTGGAATTCAGGAATTGTTCATGTTCCTGAACTTCCTCGTGAAACTTAAATTCAAAATCTGCGAAAAGTTGCATGAACTTTTCCGGAGTGATGCCGGGCATTTTTCTGAGCTCCTCAAGAGACAAAGCCCTGACCGAAACCGCCTGGAACAACATGGTGACTATTAAAATGATGGGGATTCTTAAAAGCACTCTCATCGTCCGACCTAGTGAGCAACACTAATGCCAAATAGGTAATTCCATTACAATCTCAAAAATATGACTCTGTCGAATCCGGGCGTGGTTGGAAGCGGTAAGACCAGGGCCCCAGCTGTATCGTCCGCGATCAGCCGCAGTGGGTGGCAACTGTTGGGGTTGCCGGAGGTTGCGAACGTCCAGGTTTTCCAATGTGATGCGGTTCACTAAACCTCGATCCGACAGGGCTCCCTCACATTAAATCACGCCCGTCTAATCCCTTTGCAACAGGAACGTTGTATCATATTGGAACAATCTCGGAATGAATCTGTCCTGCCGTCTGACCGGTTTTTTGGCACGCTCCCGCTTATCGCGGAGATTGACCGGCGGAGTGTCGCATGAGGATGAAGTCTTCAGGGAAACTTTGACCAAGCTAGGAGGCCTTTTATCCGAAGGCCGAACCAGCACCCCTACGCATTGAGGAGTGAAAAACGCGGACTACGTTGGGGCATATGAAAACAATCGCCAAATTCTCCAGACTGGCTCTCGGGGCCTCTCTTGGATCATTCCTCTGGGCTGGATGTTCGTCGGATTCATCCTCATTCTCCCGTGTGGAAAACCCGGGCATCTACGCCACCTCGCCTTTCGCCTCCGCGCCAGTGGATCAGACCAAGCGCCGACCCGATACGCATCCTGAAAACCGTTCAGGACTCTGGCGGGTCACTTCCGGGTCTCACGTCACGGGTGGTCCCAGCGTGATCGAGGCTCCTGCAATTCAAACAGGCCTTCCGGGCGCGGACTCGACATCTCTTCTGGCCCTCAATCCTGAAGCCGTCAATGCCGCCATTGCCTCCACGGGCGACGGTGCCATTGTTGAAGCGGCAGGAGCACGTGTCGATGATCGCAACGAAAGCATCCTGCAGGACCCGTCCAAAAGCACCGATGGCAACACTCGAAACAATAACCAGGATCTTGAGATCAAAAAGGACGGTTCAGGAGTTGAGATCCGACAGGATGAAACTCGAATCAATATTGACAACAAAGCTCGCAAAACCGATGTCGAAATAAAATCCGAGACCGAAACAAAGACAAAAATCGAAGTCAAATAGGTTGTTCAAAAAAACATGCCGCTTCAAGAGCCGGGAAACCGGCTCTTTTTGTTTTTCAACGGATCATTGGAACTTGAAATAAATCGCCTTCAAATATTCCGCCTCCCTGAAGGTTGCATGATGATCTTGGGGATGTCCGGTCGTGAGCAGTTCTTTAAAAGGCCTCCCGGTTTTCTTCAAGGTTTGAAGTGCGAGCGGAAAAAAATCTTCCTTGTGAACATGAGCCGAACAGGACGCGGCCACCAGGATTCCGCCGGTGCCGCAAAAACGGGCTCCGGAACGGATCAGGTTCTCATAGGCGTTTAAAGCCCGGTCTTTGTCCGATTCCCTTGAAGCCATCGAGGGAGGATCGAGGATCACCAGATCAAATTTTTGCCCCGCACTTTTTAGAAATTCAAACACGTCGGACCGTGCAGTCGTATGAACTGCGGACCTGATCTGTGGGTCATCTCGGTTCAATTCAAAATTCCGGCGTGCGGCCGTCAACGCGCGCTCGTCCGTGTCAACGCTCACAACCTCTCTGGCACCACCTCTTGCGGCATAAACCGAGAATCCACCGGAGTAGGAAAAACAGTTCAGAACTTTTTTACCACCGCTCATTCCCTGGACAATTTTACGGTTCTCCCTTTGATCGAGGAAAAAACCGGTCTTTTGACCGTGGAAAACGTCCGCCTCAAACATATTCCCATTTTCAAGAAACTGAGCCTTTCCATCCGTCGAGCCGAGGAGCTGGATAAAGGTCTTTCCATCAGCCAGAGGTTCCATGAACGGGGCGATGTTTCGGCTCCATCGCAGGATGATGGAATCAACCGTTCCAAAACAGTTCAGTTCCGCACTGAACAGGCTTTTGAGCAGCGGGATCCGATCGATCCAGAATGGGGAATAGATCTTGCAGACAAAACACCCGGCATACCGGTCCAGAACCAAACCCGGCCAGCCGTCGTTTTCACCATGGATGCACCGGAATCCCGTGGTTTCCCGGTCAAACCATTTCAAACGTTGATCCAGGCTGCTTTTCAACCGACCGCACCACCACTCCGTGTCCAGTTCCACCGGACGGCCCAGGTGTAAAACCCGGAAAGCGATCGGAGATTTGGGATCGAATATTCCCAACGCCAGCATTTTGTCAGAACTGTCGTAAATGACAGCCAAACCAGCCACCGTTCTGTCTCCTTTGCATTCCAGGATGTTTTTCTCGAACACCCATGGATGGCCGGATTTGATCGCTCGTTCCGCCTTGGAATTGATCCGCAAACGGACGGGTGACCGACGGGGAGGTTCCATTATTCAAGACTTTCGACGCACCACGAGATAGGTCGGCATGCCGCCCTTGCCCTTGATTTCAACCAAACCGCGCTCACGACACTCGAATGCTCCGGAAATCTTGTCAAAAGTTGATTGGGTGACCTGGATTCCTCCCGCAGGTCCCTGGGTTTCCATCCGGCTGGCGCTGTTCACTGTGTCTCCCCAGAGATCATAAATAAACTTGCGGCGCCCGATGATTCCCGCAATCACAGGGCCGGAGGCGATTCCAATTCTCAACTGGAAAGAACTCCCATGCCGCAGGTTGATCCCGGCGATGGCACTTTGCATGTCCAACGCAAGGCCGACCACCGCTTCGGCATGATCGCTACGTTCAGTTGGCAAACCTCCGACCGCCATGTAGGAGTCGCCCACCGTCTTGATCTTTTCCAATTTCCGCGCGTCCACCAACTGATCGAACTCGGAAAAAATTTCGTTCAAAGATTTCACCAGCTCCGTGGGCGAGAGGTTGGCTGAAAGCCTGGTGAAATCCACCAGGTCCGCAAAAAGCACGGTGACATCCGCAAAGGCATCCACGATGGTGCTTTCGCCTTTCTTCAAACGGTCGGCGACCGGTTTCGGAAGTATGCTCAAGAGCAGGCTTTCAGACTTTTCCTGTTCGGCGCGAAGACGGAAAAAGTTCGCCCGGTCCTGATCTCGCAACCGTTTTTTCTCCAGGCAGGCGTCGATTTTCGCGCGCAGAAGCACCGGGTTGAAAGGTTTTGGAACAAAGTCTTCCGCGCCGAGTTCGATGCATTTGATGACGTTCTCGATCTGTTCCAGCCCGGAGAGCATGATGATGGGGAGGTCTTTAAAACGCGAGCCCGACTTCACCCGCCGCAGCACTTCATAGCCGTCCATCTCAGGCATCAATATATCGAGTAGCATCAGGTCAAATTCGTGGGATTCCAGCGCTTCCAGCGCCCGGATTCCGTTTGGGACCGTCGAGATGTTGTATCCTTGCTGCCCAAGCAGAAGTTTGAGGATGTCGCGGTTCTGGTGATTGTCATCCGCGATCAGCAGCTCTCCTTTTCCTGTTTTGGCTTCAGGTTTGGGCCACGGGCTGGTGATGATCCCCTTTCGTTCCACACCCCCTGCGTTTTTGCGATACTGTTCCGTCTCACCCTCGGGGGCGTTGAGCCAGAGGAGAAGCTGCTGGGCCGCGCCGTGGATGCGCTTCAAGTCCTCGGAAATTTCGGGTGTTACACCTGAAGACCCGTGATGAATGCGGTCGCAGCATTCGAGGATATGCATGAGGGGCACATTGACATGTGCCCGCACTCCGACGGAAATCTCCGGCTTGGATTGAATTCTGGGCGCAGTTGAACTTTCGTCAGGGGTTGCACGATTTTCACCTGATGGCACCGGACTCATGATTTGCGCAAATTCCCTGTGAGACGGTCCACGGCCAGTTTCACCGATTCATCCATCTGGATTATCGGGGGCCATGGCCTGGAAAATCCCTCCCCGGCCATTTTTCGTGTGGCGTCAAAACCCATCTTGCTGCCGATGGCGATTTGCGATGTGGCATGATCCAGGACGTCCGAGGGCCCCTTCGTGAAGGTGGTGTCGCGTTGCGGGTCAGTGTTGGCGCATAGCCGGAAAAGCACGTCGCTGGTGTTGTGAACATCCACGTCGTCATCGACCACCACTATGTATTTAGTGAACATCATCTGCCCCATGC
>Ga0163144_10012553_pt1 | contig 17781 bp, 13 predicted proteins | sample OliLak19BULKMAT1_FD_123175 | JGI IMG/M metagenome (GOLD analysis project Ga0163144, IMG submission 123175) | Freshwater microbial mat bacterial communities from Lake Vanda, McMurdo Dry Valleys, Antarctica - Oligotrophic Lake LV.19.BULKMAT1 | ecosystem: Environmental > Aquatic > Freshwater >...
ACAAATTCACGACAACAAATATTACCAACGCTATGTAGCCTCAAGCAAAGAAATATACTTGCTTGCAGTCGTTTGCAAAGACAAAGAATTGAAAGAATATCAGGTAGAAAAATTTGAAAAATAGCAAAAAAACGCAGGCAAGTGTGGTAAAATTGCTTTTATAAATTTAACCAATAAGTAAGTTTTACAACTAAAGCGCGGTTTTTCACTTTCAAAGATTCGGCAAAATAGTTATCTGTATAGACTACAAAAAGGTCTGAAACAGGCTTGAATCGCCATTGTAGCCTTGCATTTAAGTTTAGATTATTGGCTTGTAGATTGTATTGAGAGAAAAGTGTAAAAAATATGCTTCTTGAGAGCGTTAAATCTAAACGCGGACTTACGAGCCAGAAATTAGAATTTCCCCATGGGTTTGGAAAAAATAACTGGTTGTAATTCAGGGAGAGCGTAAGCGATCCATACGGTTGCAGAATAAAAGTCATATCACCATTTATGGTGATAAGATTCCCGTTGTAAAACTGCCCGACAGTGCCGTTAATTCCTCCATATATTTTTTTTCGGTTATTGGCTCTATAATTTAGCTCCAATCTGTGGGTTGTATAGCCCGTGCCTGCTGCGAGGGTGTCGGTTGTGCTGCCCTTGCCTGAAGGGTCAAAGGCATTGCGAAGATATACATATTGGTTGGCATACCAAACACCTGCGAAGGCGGAGCTGTTGTAAAGCGCGTAGTAGCCTATTTCGTTGAATTGGTCAGTGAGCTTGCCTGCCGTAGTCCAGTAAAAGCTGTTTGAAATTTCGGGTCCGTGGTTGTTTATTTTGGCATTTTTCTTTTTTGGATAAAACCTATATGTGCCGTTTGGTTCAAATCGCCAGTGGTCACGGCGCGGTACATAGCCCATGTCAGGTGCGTAATTCTTGCCTACGTATTCGTGATTCCAAGCGATGCGCATGTTGGGTGTATTGTATTGAATGTAAGATGCGTTGGCTGATTGTTGGCGCGCACTGATGGGCGTGAGCAATTGGTGGTAAAAAAACTTGCCTGACCATTTATTGTCTTTGGAGAGTAAGTTGTAATCTAAGCCAATAACCCTTGAAAAGTCGCCTGAAGCGAGTGTAAAGCCATCATTGGGTGTAGAGGTCCGTGTTCTATTCACTACAATTCCGCCAAAGTTTGACCTTCCGAATATTTGCCGTTGGAAAGTAGCGACTGTAAAATTTTGCCCTTCGATGCCTTTTTCGGCTACCTTACCTGTTTGCATGTTCAATAAACCTACGCGCCAATTCTTATCTAGTTTTCCGCTTAGTCTTGCGCCATAAAGGATAGGGTTTTGAACTATCAAGCCTGTGCTTGTGTCGCGCCCGATGCCGATACGCCTTGAGAAGAATGGTCTGATTCGGCTGAATCCAAACCTTGCAAAAAGGTCTTGGTTTTCAAGAAAGAACTGCCTTCGTTCAGGAAAAAATATTTCGAATCGGTCTAAGTTGGTAACTTGCCTATCTACTTCTACTTGTGAAAAGTCGGGGTTGAAAGTTACATCTAAGTTTAGAGCAGAGGTTACGGCTATTTTCATGTCGCCGCCTACTTGCGCGGCATATTTTTGGGGTGTTGCTGCGAGTTGATTGCGGGAAGTTTGTCCTGCTAAGTAAGGAATGAGTGAAACATTCGCGCCTGTTTTGGGTAGTTTTTTTTCCCAATGTAATTCTCCTAAAAATGCGAGTGAATTTGAGCTAAAATTGCGTGGGACAGGGTTCCAAGTAGAAACCTCGTTTATTTTCCTGTCGGCGCGTGCAAAATTTATGCCCCATTTTTGGCTTTCAGGTTTGAAGCGGAGTGTTTTGAATGGGATAGCCATTTCGAGTGTATAGCGGTCGGGGTAGCGTTTTACTTCACTGTACCATTTATTATCCCAATCGCCTGCGAGTTCGCCTCCATTGATTATAAGCCCTTCGGATTGTACGCCAAGCGCGCTTAATCCAAAACTGAATCCGTTTGTTTGGTCGCCAAAAGGGTCTATTACAACTAAAAAGCAGTCATTTATGCCTGCGTTAAAATCGCGTCTGAGTGTTTGTGCTACGTGGCGTGTGCCGTCTTTTTCATAACAAACGGCGGCTATATACAAGAAATGCTCGTCGTATCCTATCATAGCTTCTGTTTTGGTGAGTGCGAAGGAGGTATCGTACGGAAAAGATTGGAAAAAATCTTTAACGGGGGTGGCACTTTTCCAAAAAGGCTCGTTTAATTCGCCATCAATGTGTATTTTTTCACTTACACTTTTTGCGGCTATTTGGTATTGGTTAGCTGTATTTTGGCTGTAGGCAAGGCTACAAAGTGTAAAGTAAATGAGAAGAAAATAACAAAAAGGGCGCATGGATTAAAATGGTGAGTTTATGTGTGAGATGCAAAGATAACCTATTAGATGCGCTAATAGGCTATTTTAGCAAATCGATAACAAAACTATCCTTTTGCTATCGGGACTTGTCTTAATACAGTATCTATGATTTGGGCTTGCGTAATGCCTTCTGCTTCTGCCTCATAGTTCAGCATGATACGGTGGTTGAACACATCTTTGGCTATTTCTTTGATGTCTTCAGGGAGTACATAATTGCGCTCGTCCATAAAGGCGAGTGCTTTTGCGCCCAAGTTCAAATCAATGCAAGCGCGTGTAGAAACACCATATTGGATAAAATGCGCTTCATTTTTTAAGTTGTAATCTTGAGGATAGCGTGTGGCATTTACCAATTCTATCATATATCGTTCAAGGGATTCGGATACTGTAACTTTATTGATTTCGTTGCGAATACCAAAAATATCTTGTTTGGATAACACAGGGCGTATGTCGGGTTTGTAATGGATATTGGTCATTCTACGCATTACTTCCAGTTCTTCGTCTTTTTGTAGGTAAGAAACGTGGATTTTCATCATGAATCTGTCCACTTGGGCTTCAGGCAAGGGGTATGTGCCTTCGTGTTCTACAGGATTTTGTGTAGCAAGGACGAGGAACGGTTTATCCAACTCAAAGGTTGTTTCGCCAATAGTAACCTGCTTTTCTTGCATAGCTTCCAAGAGAGCAGATTGGACTTTCGCGGGCGCGCGGTTTATCTCGTCAGCCAAGATAAGATTGGCAAAAATGGGGCCTTTTTTTACTTCAAAGTCGCCTTCTTTTTGGTTATAGATCATCGTGCCTATTAAGTCGGCAGGTAGCAAGTCAGGTGTGAATTGCAACCGCTGAAATTTGAGATTCAGTACACGTGAGAGTGTTCGAACTGTGAGTGTTTTAGCCAAGCCCGGCACGCCTTCTAATAGGATATGCCCGTTGGTAAATAGCCCAACGAGTACACGACTAAGCATGTGTTGTTGCCCCACTACGAGCTTGCCCATTTCGCGCAAAGCGCGTTTAATTTTCTTGTGATAGTCTATTTTATCGATTTCTTCCATAAAAATTTGGTTTTTTCCAAAATACGTGCTAACTTGTACGCATTATGTGGTGGTTATACTTCTTCTCTTCTTTTTCGGGTTTCTTTTTGCTCATCTGGACGGTGCGCCGTATCATTTATTTGAATAGCTTGCCTCCCAATAACAACAATGATGACGACGGAGGAACATCATTTGAGGAGAATCTGCCTGTTATTGACTTGCCTCCAGGTGCTACACTTGACGACTATCTGGTGGATAGATGGCACCATGAACACAAAAATTTGCGCACAAGATGAGCAACAATCAAACTCAACACGCAAATATATAAAATTTGTTAGAAATATTGCAATTTCGCCCATCGTTTTCGCAACCGTTTGTATAAGATGTATGGCTTTTTCAAAAAAGTGCTATAACTTAGCACATATTTTATTGTACTTTTTTGTTATGAAACAATTTTTATATGTCCTTTGTGCGGTGATAGCATGCCTCTGCTTGCCTACCACAAGCGCGCATGCGCAAATAGACACCGAGTTTTGGTTTGCCGCGCCTGAAGTTGCCTCCGCGCATGCAGACCGCCCTATTTATTTACGCATTGCTACTTTTGAAACTGCTACTACAGTAACGGTTAGCCAACCTGCTAACGCAGGCTTCACGCCTATAGTGCGCAATATCGCGGCACGCAGTGTAGAAACTGTAGACTTAACGCCCTTCATTGCAAATGTAGAAACAACTCCTGCAGGGCAAACACTCAATACAGGCATTAAAATAGTAGCTACACAAGCTATCAGTGTTTATTATGAAGTATTGGGAAGTGGTACAGCACCTCAAAATTTTCCGCTGAATCCTGAAATATATGGACTGAAAGGAAAAAATGGGCTTGGGTTTGTCTTTTTTACACCAGGGCAACAATTTTGCTACAATGCGTTTAGCTCTACTGAAGCGGTTGATATTGTAGCCACAGAAGACAATACCTCGATACAGTTCACGCCTGCCATAGAAGCAGTAGGAAATCCCTCAAACTATCAGGCAAATACGCTTTATACCATTGTCTTAAACAAAGGACAGACATTTAGCATAAGACCTACCACAGGCAACGAAAACTTCTCTTTGCGCGGTACTAAAATCTCCAGTACCAAACCCATAGCTGTAACAATAAGTGATGATTCTATCAACCGCGATGGCTCGCAAGACCTTATAGGCGACCAGCTCTTCCCCGTTGAAAAATGCGGGCTGGACTATATTGTGGTGCGTGGATTGGCAGGTGTAAACCAAGATAGGATTTATATATTGGCTACTGAAGACAACACAACGCTTACTATCAATGGCGTAGGCGTAGGAAGTATCAATGCAAAGGTTACGTATGAAATCAACAACGTGGTGAATGCCAGCACTTTTATACAAGCCTCCAAAAAAGTATATGTCATGCACCTCACAGGGCATCAGGGGGCAGGAAGTGGCATTGAGAGTGCTATGTCCATCATTCCGCCTGTAGGCTGTACAGGTACCACGGAGGCAAGTTTCTTCAAAAACACGCCGCATGATTTTAGCATGCTTATCTTTACCCGTGATGCAGACAAGGGCAATTTTAAACTCAATAACAATGCAACCCTTGTCCAAGCAAGTAATTTCGCACCCGTAACAGGAACAGGGGGCGCGTGGGTGTATGCTCGCAAAGATTTTACCAATGCGCAACTTGCTGAAAACCAAAACCACACGCTTACAAATTCAACGGGCGCGTTTCACCTTGGCATTTTGCTTGCCTACCGCAATGGCGCGAATAATATAGTCGGTTCAAGCTATGCTTTTTTCTCAAATTATGGTACAACTACGGTAACAGACTTGGGTGCAGATACAGAAATTTGTGCAGGAACTACCAAAACACTGAATGCAGGAACAGGTTACGACTCTTATAGCTGGACAAAAGATGGTAACCCAACAGTTATTGGTACAGGGCAAACCTTGGTCGCGGCTACTTCGGGTACATACAAAGTAAAGGTTACTTTAGGTATATGCAATGCAGAAGACGAGGTGCTTATCACTGTGCTTCCTGCCCTTCCGTCCCTTTCTTTCACCGATTTATTGGATAAATACTGTGTAAATGCTACTGCTGTAACTTTGCAAGCTACTCCAACTACGACAAATAGCAATTTTACTATCAATGGAGGCGCGGCTACAACTACTTTCAATCCAGCTACTTTAGGTGCAGGAAACTATACAGTGCGTTATACTTATATTGATGCTAAAAACTGTAGCACGTTTATTGAAAAACCCGTTAATGTAGTTGCCTTGCCTGCCCTCACCATAGTTGGGTTGAGTGATATGTATTGCCTGAATACTTCTGCTGTAACTTTGCAAGCGACACCTGTAGGCGGCACATTCAGAGTCAATAATATCGTGGCCACTTCATTCAATCCCAATACATTAGGTGTCGGACTGCATACAGTAAGCTATACTTATACAGATGCCAATACTTGCACCAATACAGCGAGCAAAACAGTGAATGTAGTCGCGCTTTCTGATGCAACTTGTTTCAATCCATCGTTCTTTATACCTGATTTATTTTCTCCAAATGGTGATGGTAAAAATGATAGATTTTTGGTAGCAGGTGGCAGTATCAAAAACTTCAAACTCAAACTTTTTGATAGGTTCGGCGACCTCGTTTATGAAACAAACAGCTTTGATGAAGCCTCTACGAAAGGCTGGGACGGCAAGAAAAACGGCACAGACCAACCCGTTGGCATCTATACATGGCAAATAGACGGCGAAAAAACCGATAATATGCCCCTTACCTACAAAGATGCCAAACGTGGTGTCTTGAATTTGATACGATAAGAATAGTTTGCGTTATATTTTCAAAGCCATAAAAGAACCGCCTTTGGAGTACTTTCCAAAGGCGGTTTGTGTTTTGTGCATCAGCGTTCACCATAAGCAGAGATTTGTTGAAAATCGGTAACATCAATCACCAAGTCCCATGAGTAGCGAAGGAAAATCTTGCCTACCTCATACTTATCGAAAGGGACTACTTTTTCACCGAGTGCCACTTTCAGGAGCGTGGCGGGCTGGTTTTGTCCTGCGGCGGCTGTGAGGTATATCCAGGCAGGGAAGCGCGGGTTTACTTCCATGATATAATATTGGTTTTCTTGAGTTTTCATCACTTCCAATTCAAATCCGCCGCGCCATTTGGTTACTTTTGCGAATTGGGTAGAAAGTTTTGCCAATCCCTCGTCTTCTATCGTGATACCTGCCCACGCCTTTCCTTTGTCTGTGATGTAAAGTTTTCGCATGGGAATGGCAGAGATACATTGCCCTTTGCCGTCACCGAGTGCGGCTATATTCACTTCTGTTCCTTTGATAAACTCTTGCAAAATGATAGGCAGTCCCCATTTTGCTTGTAGTTTGTAGAATGCTTTTTCTGCTTGGTCATAGTTGTAAGCTACTGTGGCTTCATAAAACTTGCCTTTTACAACTATCGGATACCCCCAATCTCTTGCAGTTGCAGGTATTTGATATACTTGGTGGACTATCGCGCTGCGTGGCACAAGCATGTCATACTTTTGCCCAAAAGTGCTGAGGTTGATTTTATCTCTTGCCTCCAGTTGCTCGGCGGTAGGCAAGAAGGTAACAATGCCCATAGCTTTGAGTTGTGGGGCTATCTTCATAAAATTGAATAGCTCGGCATCAAAATTAGGAATAATAGCCTCCAATTTCTCTTTCTCATGTATGTATTGCAAGCGCGTAAGCAACGACTCGCTGCCCGCAGTCGGGTAGGGGATTTGGTAGCTTTTATCGCACACGCCTTCCATATATACGCCAGGCTCCATGGATTCGTAGGAAAGTCCAATAATGCGGACTTCAAAGTCAGGCGATTCGCGCAGACAGCGAATTACAGCGACACCTGGCCCTGGGCTGTCTATGTTGTTTAGCCCTGTGATGGCTACAGTTATTTTTCGTTTTTCGGTCATTTCGTTTATTGTTTTGATGGGTGTTATTTATCAAATGGTAGGCAAGGCAGGCAAGGTATGTTACCGTGCTATTTCGCGCAAGACCTCTAATGATTTGAGGTGTTGCATGCCTTCAATGTGCAGGCTATAAAAATCAATCAACATATCCAATAACTCACCTCGCCAAGCAGGGGCGATGGTCGCATGTATTTGGTCTTGAAGGGTGATTTCTAACCAATTTGCAATAGCGAGTTCATGTTTTTGTGAAACGCGAAAATTATTAGCCTCTTTCAATTGCCCCACTACATCTTCAGCATTCGAAGGCGCAAAACCCAAATAGACCGCAAGGCGTAATAAAAATAAAAAATGAAAATCATCAAAATCAGTTTGGGCTTGGTCAAAATACAAAAGCGATTCTTCTATGAATGTATAAAGTGCCTCGTTGGTGCTTTCTTCTTTCAACGTCTTTCCTAATACTTCGGCAAGAAATAGAGCGATGGTAGTCTTGTGTATATCAAAAGGTATGCTTTGATAAGCTGCTGCACAACGCGCCTCACTAATTCTGAATAATTTTTGTTTGTCTGCTTGATAATAAACCACCAAATCCAAGAGTGTAAGTGGTTGATAAATAGCAATTTTACTACTCCGTGATTTGGGGCTTCGCACGCCGTTTACGAGATACGTTTGCAAGCCCAATTGCGCTGTATAAATTCGAACAATGATAGAACTATCTCCATAGCGTATAAAATTAAGTACTACTCCGCGTGTTTTATAAAGCATTTTAAAAAAAGTTTGTAATCGTGTCTCCTAATATTTGAATAATTTTGTAATACGTTTCATCATCACTCCATTCTATCAAATCATTGTTGATATAAACTGTAATGACGCTTGCGAAAGTAGTCTTTGTAAGGTATTGGTGCAAGCTATCCGAATGTGTATTATCAAAATGTTTGTGCATCGCAAAATTGTATTGCAGTCCCTCTTTTGCAAAGTTACGATTTAATTTTTCATAAAATTTTTCTAACAAAATTAAATTTCGGACTGTGCAAGATTTCCCATCTATTTTGAAGCCTTCAGTGTCTTTGTTTCCACCAAAATGAATGTTAAAATCTTCATTGCGGCTTGTGGAGCTTTTGAATATAAAGACCATCTCGTGTGGCTCTATCACCTGCCCGAGGTCGCTTTTAAAATCCAAGAATGCTTTTGGTACACCTTGTGGGTGTTCAAGTGTATAGGCATTGTTATGCGAAAAACTAAACGCATAATCCACGTTTAAGTCATCACGCTCACCATACATTTCATTTGAAACGTAGTCGCTTTCTATGTATCGCGCAAGATGGGCTGTAAAATGCCCTATCGCATGCTCGGCATGGCTCATAGGCGACACGATGGCTATCTCCGCCGAACGATTTATGTAGCACCCGTAAGAACGATTTAAGTCAAAATGCTCTAAGACCAACGTGTTTGCAAAACGTTCATGCTTGGTGTTTTTTTTGTAGCGCACCCGTAGCCCCGACTGCCGTTGGATAGCTTCAAAAATATCTTCTTCTGAAATTTGCAAACGGCTTTTCAAAGTAATCATATCCAATGCACGATGAAAAGTAGATGTGCGCCCTATTTTATTTGCATTGGTATGAAATGCCTTGCGGATACGTGCCGCGTTGGTATAAGCAGATTCTAAGCGCGCGTTGCGGTGTGTTTCTTGTACAAAACCAGCCGAAATAATACCTGACGGCAACGCAATAAGCCCGACTCCCAACAACGCAGTAATGGCACCCAGAACCTTGCCTAAGTCCGTTTGAGGATACATGTCGCCATAGCCAACCGTAGTAAGTGTTACAACAGACCACCACATAGCATGCGGTATGCTCGAAAATTTATCTGACTGAATTTCGTTTTCTATCATATACATCAAACTTGCTGAAACTATCATCAACACAATAATAGTAAATAGAATCACTTGCAAATCAGATTGCTTATCCACTACAACCTTTATCAACATACGCAGAGAGGACGAGTAACGCCACAATTTTAGCAAGCGAAACAAACGAAACAGCCTAAAGGCACGTATGATACGCAAATCTTGGTACAGCAATGGCAGGTAGGCAGGCAAGAAGGCAAACAAGTCGATCACAGCCATAGGCGAAGTGATATAACGCCATCGTTGATGCCAAGTTTTGGGATACGCACTCGACTCTGTGATACACCAAACGCGCAAAATGTATTCTATCGTAAACATACCTACCGAGATGCGCTCAAACCATTCAAAGTATATGCCCATCACTTGCTGTATTGGCTTAACTGTTTCGAACACAAATGCCAAGACATTCAAAAATATCACGATTTGCATCATATAATCAAATCGCTTTCCCCATGCCAAAAAACGAGCTTCTTGTGGCGTAAGAACATCTTCATAGTCTTGCGCGTCAAGGAAAAGGTATATTTTACGGCGTGTAGAGAGGGATTTAGACATGCGACAAGGTGAGGGAAGTTTAGCATTTGTAAGATAGGTAGTATCTTACACAAATCAAAATTTGCAATTTTTTTGCCGTTTTTACATTTTTTACATTTTAATATGTATTTTTGCCAAATGAAGACAGTCTTAGCTTTCGCTTTAGTCTTACTATAGCATCGTATTCACAAAAAGCTCCCCAAGCTTTTAGGGTAACGATGTTTCAGATTTAGTGTTCCGCTTCATAGATTTAGATTCAGTAGTTTTTGGGTATCTTTATGGAAAGCACTCTAGCGCGTGGGTTCGAATCCCACCGACCGCTCCAAGCATCAAAAAAACATGCGGTTGTAGCTCAGTGGCAGAGCAAAGAGCTCAATTTATAGTTTCCATAATTGCAAAACCAAAAATATAACCCTGCACCTTAGCTCAGTTGGTAGAGCAAGCGATTGAGGCTCTTTGGGTCGCTGGTTCGAGTCCAGCAGGTGCTAACAGGCAGGGGGAAGGATAGACCCTCTGCCATTTTTTGACAAAAGTAAAAAAGCCCATTACAAGCTTTTCAGCATGTAATAGGCGTAAGTAAGGTTTCTTAATATTGTTTTACAATACAGTTACTGTGAACGTATTGTCGCAAGTGCCATCACCAAAATCAATTATAACAGTTGGATGATTGGTAGATGCTATTTGGAGTTTGCCTTGTGAAGGGCGGTAGAAGCCTTGCAACGAGCATGATGTTTTGAATTGGAGTGGATTGGCTTCTATCGTTTGTGCGTTGAACATAGTACCGTTTAGGTTTTTGCCTTTATGCGTACCACTTACCAAGAATACATCGTCAGAGAAGTTGATAGGTGTGCTTGAACCTTCTGACCATGTGCGCAAGCGGTTGGTGTTCCATTCAATCGTTTTTCCGTCAGAGAAAATCATTTTGGCGTAGCTATCATCTCCAGAATTCAAGGCACCGCCCATTACTTTTATGCGGTGTTTGATAACCAAACCTGCCACGCCTTCGTTTACAACAACTTTACGCGCTTCAATTTTCACATACTTTGCATCTGGCTCGCCTGCTTTTTTTACATGAAAACCCTCAAAGTTAGTCGTGATAACGGCTTGCAACAGGTTGTACCTTTTGGTATAAGTCGTAATCATTTTGCCTTTGTAAGTACGCCCTTGATTGGTACAACCTACAGTGCCAAAATCAATCGTAACTTTTTTGCCCATGATGTTTGTACCAGCCGGAGTCCAGTTTACAATAGTTACAGTAGCGCAGGCAGGTAAGCCATTGGCTTGTGTGTCTTTGTTTCCACCTGCAGGGCGAGGTGCGGAGAATGCATCATCAGAAGTGCCTTGCTCCATATCTGAAACAGCATCAAACTCATTTTCTGAGTAGCTGTTGTCCTCAAGACTTTGGGTGTTTTCGGCATCAATTTTGGGTGTAGTTTCCTTGTTGCGGTTACACGCAGAGAAGGTAAACATTGCAGCGATAGCAACTAAAAAGGCTATCTTGTTCCATGACTTTTTCATACTTAGTTTTTTTTGTTGTAATTTTTATACTTAGATGTATTCATTTCAGAAAGGTTTAAACCATTTTGAAATTTTTTTTTGCAAAGCTGTGTTAATAATGGGTTAATACCTGTTTTTTGTGTTTACCTTTGTGGAAACGTACGTTATTAAGTTTAAATAATTCACTTATATTTTTATTTTTCTAACCACATGAAAACTATCTATCTTGTGTTGATTGCTTCGTTAGTAAGCATGAACAGCTTGTTTGCCCAAAACACCCCTATTGTTATCGAGCCAACTGTTAAGGTTGCGCAAAAAGACAGTGTTTGCAGTTGCCCCTGCCGTGATGTTGAATATTGGCAATGTAGGCACCACCCATTTGTATCTTTGAAAACTGATACTGTAGTAGGGCGTTTGACATTCTTAACCAGCCTTACCTACCAACCCTACCGTTTGAGGGAGAGCGTAGGTACAAACCTGTACCGCACTCAAGTACCTATTTACCTGAACTGGAATTTTTTAGAAGGTGAAGCTATGTTGATTCGCCACTTATATTTAGGTGCTCAAATCGGTATGGGCATTCCTTTTAGAGGCAGTTTTCGTGAAACTGCCAACACTTTCATGGAAGTGCGTATGCGTCCTTCTTTTAATATGGGCTTAAACCTTACGCAAGACCTTTTTTCTGCCAAACGCTTCAAAATATTTCTTACTGTGAACGGGCAGTTCTCCTTTAACTTCCTGCGTATCAATCGTAGAAATACCTCTACTGCCAATATTGCATGGCTGAACTTTATGCAACAAAATTCGGGTTCCAAAAATATAGAATATGCCACCCTACGCGATGGCATGAACACAACTGACCGCGATAATATCACAATGAGCCAATTTACGATGCAAGCACAAGTAGGATTGGGGGCAGATATTTTGTTACGTCCCAACGGTGCAGCATTACATTTTCAAGTAGGCTATCAATTCCCCGTAAATGGTATGACTTCTGCTTGGCGATACGGCTACCAGCAAAATGAGGACACCCAACGCCAAGGGTTTCGCATAATCAACGCGCCATTTAGTTATTTGCAGGAAGGTGTTTATGTGAAGTTGGCTTTTGGTGGGCTATTCAACAAAACCCAAAGCTGTACAAAAAAAGTACGCCGAGATTGTGATTATTCGCGCCCAGATAACCATCATAATGGTGATAACAACAACAATAATAATAATAATAATTTTCCTAGCAATGATACACCACGTACCCCAACACCTACACCACGCACCCCAAGGTAATGTATTCTATTGATTTTCAGCTGTTTGCAGGCAAGTTATTTTGTAAATGACACCTGAGATAGTTTGTAAAACTTAAACAGCCTCAAAAAATGGGGCTGTTTTTCGTATATTTCGGCTTGGCGATGTGGGAGAATTAGAAGTACAAAATTGGCAACACCTTGTTAGCTACTGCTTTCTTCGCGGTATCTTTTTTCTCTGTTGTATTGTTGAATTACCCAATTTTTAAGTTGGTCATTTTTAAAATCAAGCAATTCCTATCTATGAATTCCAGCATTGTCAATTTCAAATTTAAAATTAGCAAATGGTTTTTTTATTGTTTAATGCTTTAACAAGTTTTCCTTTCAACTTATTTGTTTATGGAGGTTATTCTATATAACTGGCACTCTGACAAATTTTGTGTTGAGCCACATAGAAACATAGCCCGAAACACTGTGTGCCATATCTTGCTATGTGGTTTATACCTTGCGCCACTAAAATTGTCGGAGCACCAATATAACTTTCCATAATTTCAAAACTGTTTCTTGAAGTTAAATTTTCCACCTCCCAATAATTGCTCGAATTATTTTTAAGCTCTTCTAATTCATCTTCATCTTCGTCAAAGTCGGGATGGCTGATAATAGCACTTGTTTGTTTATTTACAAAAAGTTTTTCGCCACTGTCTAAAAATGCCGCAATTTCTTCAAATTGGTCATCTAAAAGATTACACGTATAATTTAAAGTTTTGTCCGTAAAAATTTATCATTTTTTTCAGATAAATTGATTGTCAATAAACAATTAAAAAATAACTTGTGTTGGAAAGTACAAAAAAAGAATGTCGCAAAAACTTTATTTCCCCTTATCATCAATAGTTTGGGCGGTATTTTTTATTACGTATTCAATTTGGCATATATTTTCAATGCTTTTCCCATAATCGACTAATGTTGTTTTCAACTTTGGGCTACTTGAAACTTGATATTCAAAATCAAACTCTTTTTCAGATTTAAGAATTATCTTGATTACTTCTCCCCAAGATTTCCAAGATGCTTTCGTTTTTAAAAGAATTCCATTTTCCATTTCCGTAATTTCCATTTTTCCAGTTATTGGATTATTTTTAAGTTTTTTCATTATTTCGGTTATATCCAATTCCGATTTTAAATTTTTAGCTTGATTTACGCTCAAATTACCAGCTGTAATTTCCTGAACTCCATTTTGTTTCAGTCCACGTCGATGAAAATAAACTAAAAATAAAGACATACCAATTCCAAAAAAGAAGGTTTGGAATAAGAATTTCCATATTATGAATCCATTACCAGTTGCCAAATCAAACGCCAACATTGTGAGTCCATACGGTATTCCTGTTTGTAAAAATATTTTTAAGTACAATTTCGTTATTGGTTTCATTATTTTTGTTTTAAAATATAGTCTGATGTTTTGCAGCTTGGCGAAGTGGCGGAATATGTGTCAAAAAATCACATCTTACCTGCCCTTTAGTTTAAACTGGTTTTAAAAAGTGTGTTTTTTAATCTTATCGTTCCAGAGCGATAGGATAAAGCCTATAATCATCAAAGGTGCGGTCGTTATGAGCAAAGTCCAAGGAGGGTTGCCGCCCATTACAAACTTTACATAATGCACGATAAGTAACAAGGGTACACACATAGTAGATGCTACCAAGAAAAAAGCCCAGGTTGCCCATTTTTCGCCTCTTGCAAAAGGTACAAACAGCAAAAAAGAAAGTGCTGTAGCTGTGGCAAAGAAACCTGCGCCCAGTCCGTTCACAAACAATACCATAAGTTTGGCCACGCGTCCTTCATCAAAGGCTACCAGTTGCTCCCATGTGAGGCGGATTGCCTCAAGGTGATAGGGGCGTATTTTTTGAGCCGAGAGATAATCAATCCCCATATAATAGAGTGCGAGGGTTGGTATAATCCAACACGCAAAGGCTGTTTTTTTTTGCCAAGTCCAGTTTTTCATCACAAAATGTTGTTTACAAAATACATATTTATTTTACCTTTATTTTTAGCCTCGATTGCTCCGCGAAAAGTACACGCATACTGATTTTTGATAATTTGATAGGTGTCTTCAGAGATATTTATCTTGCCTATTTCTCCGCTACTTTCCATACGCGAGGCGATGTTGACTGCATCTCCCCAAATGTCGTAGGCAAATTTTTTCTTGCCTATTACCCCTGCGACTACAGGGCCTGTATGTATTCCGATACGAACTTCCCATGGCACTTCGTTTTCGGCTTTTTTTTTCGACTTCCATTGTTCCATCCATGCTTGCATCGCCAGTCCTGCATTTACGGTATCAAAGGGATTGGTAATATTACGGAGAGGAATCCCTCCTGCACACATATAGGCATCTCCAATCGTCTTGATTTTTTCTAATCCAAAATGCTCGCAAATCTCATCAAATGCCAAAAAACAGTTGTTCAACTCTGCAATGACTTGCTCTGGCGAGAGGTGTTGCGCTATATTGGTAAATCCTTTGAAATCAGTAAACAATATGCTTACTACCTCATAAGAACGTGGAATAAACCTGCCTGTTTCTTTTAGTTCGCGGGCAGTTTCTTCGGGCAGAATGTTCAATAAGAGAGCTTCTGATTTTTTGCGTTCTGTTTCTACGAGTTCGAGTGTCGTATTTAATTCTTCATTGGCTTGATTGAGTTCTTCATTGGTTTCAGATAGTTGTAGTGTACGAGTTTTTACTTTGCTCTCTAATTGTTCGTTGGCTTCGCGTTGTATGCGAATAACGTCTTCTTGAGCTTGCCTGCGTTCTTCTTCTGCTTTTTTTCTTTCTGAGCGCGTTTTATCAGCTAAAGAATATGCCAAAAAGAACATTTCAAAAACTAATCCAAATTCTACAGAATGAGTTGTGACAATCGATTCAGGTAAAATACCCGCGTAATACAAATTGGTAGGAGTACTGAGTACAAAATAGCTGAAATATCCCAATGTAAAATAGCGTGCTTCTGAATTGCCTTTTTGCCAATTTTGCCAGCCTAGCAAAACAAATACACATAAAGTAATGGAAAATGAAAGCGCATAAATAAAATACTGTATGGTTGACTGCCAAAATATGCTTACTATGAATAAAATCATATATATCCAGAACATATACTTCAACAAAGTGTAATAAGAAGAATTCGTTTTGGTCAATTTGAAAAATGCTATTGTAAAGGCTATGCCTGCCACAGAAGGCAAAACTAAAGAACCTAATACAATGATGTGGTATAAATACTTGCTATCCAATAGCGGAATAAAAAAAAATAAATAGCCTGACAAAGAACTAAAAGTGCTTAAAGCGCATAAAACATACAAGATATACAGTAGGTAAGCCTTATCTCTGATATTGAGATATACGAAAAAGCTATTCAAAATAATGAAAAAAGCTATTCCAAATAAAACACCATACAAACTTTCTTGAAATCGTATTCGGAGTTGAAATTCAGGAATACGCTGTACTTGCAAAGAATAAAGGATAGTACCTACAGTATGAGCGCGTATATAATAGGTGTAGGTCAGCGTGTCGGGTTGGGCAATAGGAAAATTTATGCTTGGGTGTGGTATAAAACGCTTATGAATAGGCAGTTCATTATTGCCAATAGCATATTTTTGGATAGCATGCTTTGGTTTTTGGATATATATTTCTGCATTATTCAGCCAAGTATAGCTGCTTTTTAGTATCCAATCTCTTTCTTTGGGTTGATGGTTTTTGATTTGAAAGCGCACCCATGTACTCGAATGAGTATAGGGAAAGGCTATTATGTTGGAAGAACTCTTTTTCCAATGACTTTCAAAAGAAGGTTGCGAAACATCTTCAATGGTTAAGTTTTTCTCTTTATCTTCATAATAGTATGCTTGTAAACCTACAGAAACAGTGCTTTCTTGGGTGGGCAAGGAGATAGTTTGCGTATATCCAGCCAAAGAATAGGTAAATAACAAGCAGATAAAAATAAATTTACAACTCATATTATGAATGGGTTATCTTTAGAATATAAATTTTGGCTAAAATACGCCACGTTTATGATATGAACAAATTAAAACTAAGTAATCCAAGTTTGAACTTACTTAGATTAAGGTAACTACTCAGGTACTCATTATTTTTTAAATAACTGATAATCAATTATTTGCAAATTAAAATTATTTTTAACAAATACTCAATATTTTATTTAATATACTGAAAGTCAGTGATTTATAAAAAAAGAAATGATTTTAAAAATTGATTTTAAGGTTTTTAATAAATATTTTTAATCATAATCAACTGAATATCAACACTTTGAACCGTGTGGGTAGTTACATATTTTCAAACAACTTGAGTAGCTACTATTATTTTTTAGAGCGTCTTTTACAAAACACTTAGGAAAAATTATTTTACTTTACAACATTCTATTTCGTTTGTTTGTGGTGCGATGGCAGGGCTGATATAAGGGATACCCAGATTCATGCCACGCAAAATGAGCAATGCTCCCAAAGTAAAAGTCAAGGTATATTGTAGGCGAAAGCCTTTGATTAAGTACGATTGTTTGACTTTTTGCAATAACTTGCCTGCCCATGCTACACCCAAGAGAGCGGGCATAGTGCCTATACCGAACATAGCCATGAACGCCATCGCGTCATACCATTCGCCTGTAGCCAATGCGCTTGCGAGGGCTACATACACCACTCCGCAGGGTAAAAAGGCATTTAAAAAGCCTATTACAAACTGTGAGCTTCTATTTTGAAATGCTGCTTGTAAGCGTTTTGTGAGCCATGTATTGTTTTTCTTTTGGCGTAGCAGGTAAGCAGGCAAGGTCAAACTTAGAAGCAACATTGCGCCTATTGTTATTGAAACACCTTGTTGTGAAAAGACCAATGTAAGGCTCTTGCCTACCAAACCCACCAATGCGCCCATGAGCGTATAGCCCAATACTTTGCCCACGTGATAACGTGCTTGCCCCCACCAAAAGCGGGCAGGCAAGCTCCACTTTTGCATAGCGACTACCATCGCCCCACACATGCCGATACAATGCAAACTACCTGTAATACCTAATAAAAAACCTAAAAGCATTTCTGTTGGTTGTATGTTTGACAAAATTATTTGATACAGGATACAAAAGTGAACAAAGAACGCTTTACCCAAACAGACAAAGCGTTTTTTATTTTGCATGTTATGCCATTTATTTGACAAATTTCATAATCATGCTTGTATTTGAGCCTTTTTGCATAGGTGCTTTC
>Ga0163144_10012554_pt1 | contig 17779 bp, 12 predicted proteins | sample OliLak19BULKMAT1_FD_123175 | JGI IMG/M metagenome (GOLD analysis project Ga0163144, IMG submission 123175) | Freshwater microbial mat bacterial communities from Lake Vanda, McMurdo Dry Valleys, Antarctica - Oligotrophic Lake LV.19.BULKMAT1 | ecosystem: Environmental > Aquatic > Freshwater >...
CCAAAACTTCGCTGAAACTAAAAACCAAATAAAACCGCTAAAGCTTCGGCGAAGTTTTTTTCACTTCGCCGAAGCTGACAAACAGACATTTTTATTCTTGAACATTGTCACATGTGAGGGCACGTGCAACGGCAAGGGAGTTAAAAACATTTTTTTTGGTGAATATTTGCGAAATCCAAAAAGATGCTTACCTTTGCACCATAAAAATACTTCCAACCAAGGGGTGCTGCATAGTGAGATAGTGAGCGTTGAGTGTTGAGCGTTGAGTTTTGTAAATTCAATCTTTACCTTTTCAATCTTTACCTTCCAATCTTTAACTAAAAAGCTGAGATAATACCCTACGAACCTGATACAGTTAATACTGACGAAGGGAACGGTTGCGCAAATAATGGACAATTGCCAATTGAAAAATTATCCATTATACGCAAATTCGCATCAAAGGTAGCCCTTGTGCGGAGGTAACATACTTGTTTAACCTCTAACCTTTTAAAATGATGCAAAATCTCATAAAAAACACCGTCATAAAAAATATCACCGGCAGAACGTTATGCCTATTCGTAGGTTTGGCGCTGCTTGCACCTTGCCTACATGCGCAAAATGATACCTTGAAAAGAGATACCTTACAACACTTGCAAGAAGTCATCTTGAATGGCACACGCATAAACAAAAACTCGCCACTTGCCTACACGGACGTAACAGGAAAGGAACTACAGAAACAGAACTTAGGGCAAGACTTGCCTATTTTGTTGAACTTTACGCCTTCTGTAGTTACTACTTCAGATGCTGGCGGAGGCGTAGGCTACACAGGCATACGTGTTCGCGGAAGTGATGCCACGCGTACCAACATCACCATAAACGGCATTCCATACAATGACTCGGAATCACAAGGGACTTTTTGGGTAAATATGCCCGACTTTGCCTCCTCTGTGAGCAGTATCCAAATACAGCGCGGCGTAGGCACTTCCACCAATGGCGCAGGAGCTTTTGGCGCGACTGTGAACATTCAAACAAACCAAAAAAATGAAAAGCCGTACTTGGAATTGAACAATACTGTAGGCTCTTTTCGTACTGTGAAAAATACTTTGATGCTCGGTACTGGCTTGTTGGCAGGCAAGTTCACCCTTGATGCACGCCTTTCGAATGTTACTTCTAATGGCTTCATAGATAGAGCTAACTCAAATCTAAAAAGTTTCTTTGTGTCGGGTGCGTATTATGGCAAACGCGCTATTATCCGCGCCAATGTTTTTTCAGGCAAGGAGCAAACTTATCAGGCTTGGTACGGCGTGCCTGAAGCGCGCCTGCGTGGCGACATAGCAGGCATGAAAGCCTACGCTTCGCGCAATTACCTTTCTTCGGCAGATTCTTCAAACCTTTTCCAATCCAATAGCAGGACTTATAATCCTTATACGTATGATAATCAAACAGATAACTATCAACAAGACCATTATCAATTATTCTATAGCTATAATTTGGGCAAAGGCTGGAACGCACAAACTGCCGTGCATTATACGTATGGGCGCGGTTATTATGAGGAGTTTCGCCCTCAAGACAAGGTAGCAACTTATACCAACTCGCCCATAATTATTGGCAATCAATCTATAACCAATATGGATTTGATTCGCAGGCGTTGGTTGGACAATGACTTTTTCGGTGGCATTTATAGTGTAAATTACAAGCGTGAAAAGTTGGAAGTCATCTTGGGGGGCGGTTGGAATCGCTACCTTGGAAGGCATTTTGGTGAAGTAGTTTGGGCGCAATACGCCCCTGCCTTGCCTGCCCGCAGCCGCTATTACAAAAACAATTCAGACAAAAAAGATTTGAACATGTATGCCAAAATTTACTTGCCTATCATTACCGATAAATTGACAGGCTTTGTGGATATACAGTGGCGCAATGTTTATTATGACTTTGAAGGGCAACAAATAGACGCACTCGGTACACGCCCTTTGCAACAAAATACTACCTTGAATTTCTTTAACCCGAAAGCGGGACTTACCTATGAAGTAAATAAAAACTTGCTTTTTTATGGCTCTTTGAGTGTGGGCAATAAGGAACCCAATCGTGATGATTTTGTCAATACTTCCAAAAATAGCCGCCTGAAAGCAGAGCGTATGTATGATGTAGAAATAGGAGGGAGGCTTACAGGAAATTTGGGAGAAGGCAAATGGAATGTAAATGTCAATGGCTACTATATGCTGTATGAAAACCAGCTAATACCTACAGGAAAGGTGAATGATGTAGGCGCATACACGCGCACCAATGTCAAAAACAGCTACAGACAAGGCGTAGAAGTGGAGGCAAGTTTGCAACCCAATGCGCAACTACAATGGAATGTAAACTTTACACTTAGCCAAAATAAAATCAGAAACTTCAATGAGTTTACTGATGATTATGACAATGGCGGACAAAAAGAAGTCGCTTTTCCCAAAACTGATATCGCCCTTTCGCCCAATGTGATAGCAGGTAGCCAACTTGCCTACAGTCCGATAGCAGGCTTTACAATCGCGTGGCTATCCAAGTATGTAGGCAAGCAATATCTGGACAATACCTCTAATGATACCCGCAAACTCGATGCGTTTGCTACACAAGATTTGCGTCTTGCCTACACGTACGAGATGCAGGCAAGCACGCTCACTATTACTTGCCTGCTGAACAATGTCCTGAACGCAAAATACGAATCTAATGGTTATACTTACGGCTATTGGTCGGGAGGCGAGCGCGTTACAGAGAATTTTTATTATCCGCAAGCAGGCAGAAATTTTTTGCTTGCTGTAGGCGTGAAGTTTTAAAAACACCCAAAAAACAAAACCGCGCTAAAGCCCTGAAAAGTTTTTAATGCGGTTTTCGTCTTTTAAATTGCTGTTATTATAACACAGTTAATGAACTGATTTTCAAATGATTGTAGGCAAGTTTCTTTGCAGAAGCTATGTTTTTTTCGTTTGTTCAATATGGCATTTCCAGCCTTTATAATGGTATATGCCTGTTCAGATAGCTAAATATGTCAAATATAAGCCTGCATTTACCCTAAAATACAGCTTTTTTTAGACCTTCTACAAAGAAGTAATCAAATAATAGAACTTAAATTATTGATTATCAATTATTTACATAACAGGTTAATAACAGCAAGTTAAACCAAGAACAAGTGTGTAACTGAGAACTTAACAGCTCTGGGTTACGAGGCTTGACAGGCGGTTTTTATGAGCGTTTTTTATCTTTTAATTGGTGTGAGTAAAAAGATTAGCAGAAGGGTTAAAAAATAAAAAGTAAAAAAAATTTGGCAAAGCAAAATGTTTGCGCTATATTTGCACTCCAAAATAAAAACTCTCTATAAATGCCTACTATACAGCAGCTTATACGCAAAGGTAGAACAAAGCTAACAAGTAAGTCAAAATCGCCTGCGCTTGACGAATGTCCACAACGCAGGGGTGTATGTACAAGGGTATATACCACTACTCCAAAAAAACCTAACTCTGCCATGCGCAAAGTAGCACGTGTGCGCCTCACTAATCAGAAAGAGGTGAACGCATACATACCTGGAGAAGGACACAATTTGCAAGAACACTCTATCGTGTTAATTCGCGGAGGTCGTGTAAAAGACCTTCCCGGTGTGCGTTATCACATCATTCGTGGAGCATTGGACACGGCTGGCGTGAATGGTCGTTTACAATCTCGTTCTAAATATGGCACGAAACGCCCTAAGCCAGGACAAGTAGCAGCAGCAGGTAAAGGTGGCGCAAAAGGAGCACCCGCTAAGAAAAAATAAAAACCCCCTCCTACGTTTTTAATAATACATCAATATGAGAAAGAAAAAAGCCCCCAAGCGCTATCTTGCGCCTGACCCTAAATATCATGACACATTGGTAACCCGATTTGTAAATAACCTCATGGAGCGCGGCAAAAAAAGCATCGCTTATGATATATTTTATGGTGCTATTGATATCATTTCTACCAAAACTACCCAAAACGGTATAGATGTTTGGAAACGTGCATTGGAAAACATCTCGCCTACTGTAGAAGTACGTTCGCGTCGTGTCGGTGGCGCTACGTTCCAAGTTCCAACTGAAGTTCGTCCAGACCGCAAAATTTCTGTGGGCATAAAATGGCTTATAAAATACGCTAACAATCGCAATGAAAAAACAATGCGTGACCGCCTTGCTGCCGAAATCATAGCGGCATCTAAAGGTGAAGGTGCAGCTGTCAAGAAAAAAGATGATACACACCGCATGGCAGATGCAAACAAAGCATTCTCTCACTTCCGTTTCTAAAAAAGAAACAATATAAAATGTAAGCGTAAGCTACTGCTTACGCTGTTTTTATTCGATTGCGTAAGCGAAAAGTGATATAAATTTGTTATATATAGGAGTTTAAGAAGGATTATATAATATTTATAGCTATTTTTGCAGTATAAATCGACTCCTAAATAAATTGAAAAGACTATTTTTTGTATTATTGTTATTATGTATATCCTTTGCATCAGCAACGGGGCAGTGTATCAAAATTGATAGCTTGCGCCAGCTACTCCTATTGCCCTCTCTTTCCGATACAAGCCGTATCAATGTAATGAATCATTTGGGACGCGAATACTTAACCAATAAACAAACATGGGCTGCCGAGGGTATCGCACAACAAACCTATGCTTTAGCAACCACTAAAAATTACAAAGTTGGCATGGGAGATGCACTTCTGTTGGTAGGCGACCTCTATTTTCAAAGTGAAGACATTCAAAAGCGCGATACAGAGTGTATTCCTAAATATACAGAAGCACTCAAATTGTACACGGAAGCAGGCATCGACAACCGTATGGCGATAGCATATAGAGCTTTAGCTGATTATTATTATACTGTTTCGTATCAAAAAAATGAATACCAACAACAAGCCATAGAAAACTATTTGCTTTACTTAAACTCTTCAGAGAAAGCAGGCAACAAAGCAAGCTTGGCAGAAGCATACGAAAGAGTAGGCTATTTGTATGAAACATTGGGAGAAGATGCCAAAAGCACCCAATACTTTCTAAAGGTGATCAATCTTCGTAAGGAAATAGAAGAAAAAGATGTTAATAAAAATAACCCGCACCTCTTCTCAAAAACACAGAAGTTTTACAACTTGCAGATAGAAAACCAACGCCTCTATACAACTGTGTTCTTGGTAGGTGCGATCTTGTTCTTGTTGATTATATTCTTTCTTTATATGATGCTGAACTATAGACATCGTGCCAACCGTTTGTTGCAAAAACAAAAAGAAGAAATACAAGTGCAAAAGGAAAATATAGAAGTGAAAAGCGTAGAACTTGCACAACAAAATGAGGAAATTCTTACACAACGCGATCAATTAGCTGACCAAACAAAGCTACTTTCAACAGCACAAATCAAAATCGAGAAGGCTAATGAAATGCTTAAGGGTATGAATCAACAACTTGAAGGACTTGTAGCACAACGCACAGAGCAACTACAAAAAAGCAATCAAATGCTTGTAGATTCCAACCGAGAGCTGGATACTCTTATCTATCGCGCTTCGCATGATTTTAAGGGTCCAGTAGCTACCCTTGCAGGGCTATCCTATATAGGCAAGCTGGAATGTATTGATTTTGAACCTGCACTCGAAGTATTGGACAAGATAGAAGATGTGGCAAGGAAAATGGATAAAATGTTGGAAAAGCTGCATCAAGTGAGCTATATCATAGGCAAAGACCTCGAGCCAACCTTGTTAAATATACGCGATGTAGTAGAAGATGCCAAAGATGCCCTTCAAGCTTTATTGGAAGAACACCCTATTCAAATAGAAGTTACAATAGCCGCTAATTTTGAATTAGAAGCCGATCCAGAAATACTCCAAATGATGTTGGAAAATATCATTGAGAACAGCGTCATTTACCAACGACAAGATGCCTTGCCTGCCCTACATATCATAGCAGAATCAGACGAACACCATGCCACGCTTATTTTTGAAGACAATGGACTTGGTATTGAAAGCAAGTTTTTGATAAAAGCATTTGAAATGTTCTCACGCGGTTCTGAACTTGCAAAAGGCAATGGCTTAGGACTTTATGTAGTCAAACAAGGATTGGAACGGATGTTGGGTACAGAAACTATCCAAAGCGTAGAAAACGTGTTTACACGCATAGTGCTTACATTTGATAAGAAAAAGATGGTACAACATTATCGCCTTGCCCTCCTCCAATCACTTGACTGGGCGCAAGACGAATAATAACTAAATTTATTTTATTTTATTTTGTAAATCTCTTTGAAATTCATTTACAGCGACTTAACTTTGCACTCCTAATAAACTTAACCCCCTACGCCCCGTGACTAAGGCAGACGTAATTTCTAAAATTGATACTGATCTCACTAACAAAGCTGAAAATGCCAACAACGAACACGAAAAACATGCGTTTACTGTTGATAGAGATCAAATACTCGTAGTAGTAGAAGCTTTTTTTGATGTAATCAAAACATCAATGGAAAGTGGACAAAACGTTTACATGCGTGGCTTTGGTAGCTTTGTAAATAAGAAACGCGCCCGCAAAAAAGCTAGGCTCATCAAAGAAAAAAAATCAATGGTTGTAGAACCTCATTACATACCAAGTTTTAAACCCGCTAAGGTATTCATGGATAGCATTAAAAATAGTATAAGCCTAAAAGAAATTTTGAAACAAGAAGAAGAACAGGAGAAAAAAAATGCGTAACCAACTTATTATAGTGGGAATAGCTGTCGCGCTTATCATAGGAATTTATCAACTGCCCAAAACCGTTGTAAGCAAAAAACAAAATCTTCCCGCTCCTGACACTAAGTCTAAAACAGCAGAAACAAAAAAAAAAGAAGAAACTCACCAAATACAACTCAATGCACTACAAACAGAAAAATTAGCATTTTGGAAAAAAGAAATACAACATGCGGTTTCTATAGAAAAAAAACATATCTTTGCAGACTCTATTGCAAACTTGTTTAGAACAATCAATAGAATTGACAGTGCTGCATATTATTATGGGCAAGCCTTTTCTGAAAATGATACCGCCAAATACCAAGTCATCACAGCCAATACATGGTTCGAAGCATTTAAATTTGCACTTTCGGTAGATGCTAATCGTGCTAATGAATATGGAGAGCAGGCAAGGATCATGTATGAGAAAGTATTGTCAAAAAACCCAAAACTCTATACAGCAAAAGCAAACATGGCAATGACATTCGTAGCTACTCCTACTCCAATGAAAGGCATTACACTTTTAAGGGAAATAATAGCAGAAGACCCTAAAAATGAACTTGCCTTGCTCAATTTAGGACTTTTAGCAATACAATCCAAACAATATGACAAAGCAGTATCCCGCTTCGATACGCTCCTCAAAGTCAATCCAAATCATATAGAAGCAAAACTATACCTTGCAGAAAGTTTATTGAATATACAAGACATCCCACGCGCCAAAAAACTGCTTACTGAAATCACCAAACTCACTGCTGATTCTCTTGCCATATATAAACAAATAGCAAAAGAAACTTTAGACAACTTAAAATAAACCAAAAATATTGTTTCACTCTTAAATTTCATTCTATTATGCCCTGCGGAAAAAAACGTAAAAGACACAAAATTGCTACTCATAAGCGCAAAAAACGTCTAAGAAAGAATCGCCACAAAAAGAAATAGCGCGTTTCAACAAACTAAACCTATAGCTTAACATTACGATTTTTGATGTGTGATTGATGTATTTAACCATCAATCCTACATCTTTAGTCGTAAGTAGGCAAGGTTTCCATATTTAATTATACCTACACACATCAGCATCAGTCCACATATTTCACGGCTTATTATCCTAAATATCACAATAAAATAAGTACACGACGCTTTTGTACGAATTAAATTATTGCATTTTAGTATCAATAAAGCAACACATACTCAAGCATGTAGTGCTTGAACTCTTGCTGTAGTAGTATAAGAAAAAGGAGTTATACAAAGCGCAACGCTTTGTGATTGTCTGTAGCTATATGTGGCGTGTACCACGAGCGTATGCCGAAATACCTTTGTGCGACAAGGCTATGTTACTAAGCGCAGTCAAGTATTTATGCTATCCTATAGCATACAGCTTGTTTTTGATGTGCATTACTCGGCAACTGCACCCAAATATTTACCACTTTGAGTAATGAACTCGTTATCACCTCTACCCAAAAAGGACAACGAATCGCGCTTCTGAACCACAAGCGAATCGTAGAATATCACATTGATGAAGTCAGTACAGACTTCACAGTAGGCGATATATATTTAGGCGTAGTGCGCAAAGTAGCCCCAGGGCTAAACTCTGCATTCATAGACATCGGGCATGAAAGAGATGCCTTTCTACCCTACAGCGACCTCGGTGCAAACTTCCCATCGCTCAACAAATTCGCACGCACCATCATGACGCAAAAAAATCCGCCTTTGCGTTTGACAGGCTTCAAAATGGAACCAGAATTGGATAGATTTGGGAAAATAAACCAAATCCTCCAAAAAAACCATCAAATCTTAGTCCAAATTATCAAAGAACCCATCGGAACAAAAGGGTATAAACTCTCCTCCGACATATCGCTCGCGGGGCGGTATGTGGTGCTTGTCCCATTCTCCAATTCAGTTAATATTTCTAAAAAGATTGTAAGCAAAGAAGAACGACAACGCCTCCTACGCCTTATATCTTCCGTAAAACCCCCAAATTTTGGCGTCATAGTCCGAACTGTAGCTGAAGGACGCGAAGTAGAAGAACTCAGCCGCGACATGGTCCTGCTTGTAGAAAAATGGGAAGAGGGCATGAAAAACCTCATAGAGGCAAAACCACACGATAAAATTATTGGAGAAATGAACCGCGCGTCTTCTATATTGCGCGACATGCTCAATGAATCCTTTGATACTATCTGGACTGACGACCGCGCCACTTATGAAGACGTGAGATCATACGTAAAAAGCATATCACCACTACAAGAAAAAATTGTAAAACTTTATACTGCAAAAGTAAAAATGTTTGAACAATTTGGACTCGAAAAACAGCTTAAGATGCTTTTTGGTAAAATAGTGAGTATGCCAAGCGGCGGATACCTCATCATAGAACACACGGAAGCACTGCATGTAATAGACGTAAATAGCGGGACGCAAGCAGGACAAGAACAAGACTTAGAAAGTACCGCCTTGCGTGTAAACATGGAAGCGGCTACAGAAATAGCACGACAACTCCGCATACGCGACATGGGGGGGATTATCGTAATCGATTTTATTGATATGCGCTCACCTGACCACAAAAGGCAAATATATCAAAAAATACGTGACGAAATGAAAAGCGAACGCGCCAAATATACCGTCTTGCCCCTTTCAAAATTCGGATTGATGCAAATAACAAGACAGCGTGTGCGCCCAGAAATGAATATCGTTACTCAAGAAAATTGCCCTACTTGTGCAGGCACAGGCACCATTGGCGCAAGTATTTTAATAGAAGACACCATAGAACAATTAGTAGAATACCTCATCACAAAGCAAAACGAGAAAGGTTTTAGTATCACACTACACCCTTATTTATATGCTTATTTTACCAAAGGAGGCTGGCTTTCAAAACAAACTAAATGGTTCTTCAAATATAGACGCAAAGTCAAATTACTTTCTGATGCCTCATTGGGGCTTGCCCAATATGCAGTAACCAATAAAATAGGCGAACGCATAGAAGTAGAACAAAAAACGCCTAAAGCGGAAACTGTTATAGCAATTGCAGAGTAATCAAAAATTTTTACGATACACTTTTATTTTCTTGACTTCTCTTCTCTCTAACCCCTTTCCGTTCTGGAAAGGGGTTTTTGCTTCAGGTGCATTATTTCCCAGTGTGTTTTTCAAAAGAAGGATTTATTAAAAATTGAGCTAAAAAATGAGGGCTTCAATGTACTTTTAAAGGTTTTATAGTAAAATGATGTTTTCAGTTATGTTTTTTGAGAATGAAAATTAAATAAACTGATATTTTAGATACAGCTCAAGCAATGTTCAGTCGCGCTCTTTTTCCGAGATTGTCAAGTCTTCGACATTGACAACTAAAAAACTGTAACTTTAGCTAATTCCGCTTGTTTATAGACCTATAATCTAATATTAGTTGTAAATAATGACCGTCATATTGTTTTTAGTTAAATGTTTTGTAAATGTAAAATTCAAAAAAGTTGCTGGGAAATGACGGTTATTATTAAAAAAAGATTAATTTTATTTCAACAAAACTGAAAAAAATGGTTTGGGTTATTTCAAGGTTAAAAAGGCATTAAAAAGCCAATGAGCGTTTTTTTTTTGTTTTTATACAAAAATCTTGTCTAATTTTGCAGCATTAAAATTAAACAAAAAATATGGACTTCCATCTTCTCATCTTAAACTTGACCAATCCAACACTTCTATTTTTTGTGTTGGGTATTTTGGCTACTATTATGCGCAGTGATTTAGAGATACCTGCCCAAACTATTAAATTCATTTCGTTGTATCTTTTATTCTCTATTGGTTTCAAAGGAGGGCAAGAATTGGCACATGGGCATTTCACTATGGAGATTTTTTATTCTCTCCTATTTGGCTTAGTGCTTGCGAGTTTGATACCCTTATACACCTTCTTTATTTTGAAGCGCAAGCTGAATATTTATGATGCAGGTGCAGTTGCTGCTTCGTATGGCTCTGTAAGTGCTGTTACTTTTGTAGCAGCTACTGCTTTTTTAGAAGCCGAAAAAATAGCTTTTGGTGGACACATGGTTGCTGTGATGGCATTGATGGAATCTCCCGCTATCATTGTGGGTGTCATTCTTATCATGCGCTATGACAAAGAACGCACTGAAAAAGGCGGTATTATGGAAATTGTGCGACACTCTTTTACGAATGGGAGCGTTGTTATGATTGTGGGTAGCTTGGTTATTGGGATTATTTCAGACGTAAAACAAGCAGAGGGCATCAAGCCTTTCACTACTGACATATTCAAAGGCTTCTTGGCAATATTTCTCTTAGAAATGGGTATGGTTACAGCCAAACGTTTTGAAACATTCAGAAAATACGGCTCTTTTGCGGCTGTGTTCGCCGTCGCTGCTCCAATGATGCAAGGCGCGTTGGTAGCTTGGATAAGCGTTTTCATAACACAAAGCGTAGGCAACCGCTTCATGTTCGCGGTATTAGCCGCGAGTGCGTCTTACATTGCCGTACCTGCTGCAATGCGTTTAGCTGCCCCAAAAGCGGATCCAGGCTTGTACATACCTATGGCATTAGGGATTACTTTTCCATTCAATATCACGATAGGAATGCCGTTATATTTTACGATTATTCAGCTAACATAACGAGAATAAGATTGGATTTAGCATGTAAATGTTTGCAAATCGAGCGTTAAAAACCTCCTCATTTGGTCGTGCCGTCCTCGCTACGACTTATCAAATGGCAAGTGTCCACTCGCGTTTTGCGAAGCAAAACAATGTCACGCTAAAACCTACACAAAAGGTAAAATAGGCTTTTTGTGTGGGTTTTGGTAGGCAAGGTTTTCGCCTACTATAGCTTGCCTGCCACTACGAATAATGCGCAAAATGTGCGTTTGTTTGTCTTGCATATACCGAATTTTACGGCTACGAACAGCGAAACAGGCAATAATCCAAGTTGGTTGAATGCGGGTTTGCTTTTCATATGCGGAGGTAGCAGTAATCCACAAAACGGCTTGTCTAAGGCGTATTTGCGTTGTATTTTGTCAGATGAATCGGGTCGCCTTACAATTATGCTTTTGATAATCCGATTAGGTTTATTGACCCTGATGGGATGGAAAGTAAAGATGTTATAATAACAGGAAGCAAAAAAGATGAAGCATTTAAGCAATTGTCTCAAGCTACAAGTTTAAAGCTAAAAATGGACGAAAATGGAAAAGTTAGTGCTAAAGGAAAAGCTAAAACTGATGCAGACAAGAAACTTTTGGAAGCTATAAATGGCAAAGGTGTTGTAGTGAAAGTGGAAGCAGAAAATTTTAACTACTCACCATCAGGACATTGGTTTGTTGGTGGAAGTTTTCAGGGTAGTAAAGTAAACTCTGATGGTAAAGTAGAGTCTTTGCAAATAGTTAATCCAAGCCAAACAAAGAAGATAGACAAATTTTACGAAAATATTTCAAAAGGTGTTACGATGTTGCATGAGGTGTTGGAAGCCTATGTTGGTGCTAAAAAAGCACCAGGTACCAATTCCACTACATTTAATACAACAACGAAAGAATTTAGAGTATACATGGACGCGCATCAAGAAGTTATGAAGCTAGACTCAAGATTCAGATTACCACTTATCCTACAAGAAGGCAATCCTATACCAATTGTAATAAAATTACGCCGTTACCCAAGCACATTAGAAAATGATCTAAGTAATATTATCATAAATGATTTAAAGAAATAACCAAAATGAATCGTCTGCTTTTTTTAATTTTATTCGTCTTGATTCACAACAATTTGTTTGCACAAATGAATATTCAAGCAACCAAGATAAAAATTCTAAAGATAGAAGAACATGAAAGCTGTTACGTTCTCTATGGGTTGTTGGAAAATGAAACAGACACTTTATATATTGTTTCTACTAAACAAACAAAAAAAATAACCGAAATTTATGAAAAAATAGCTTGTGAAAGTTCTTATATTTTTAATATAATAGACACAAGAAGTCCAAGTATTTTCACAACAAATTTTGTTTATCGTATTGGAAAAACAGTTGTTTGGAAAACAGGTAATGAAATAAGTAAATATCCATTATGTGCAGAGAATATTATAGGTTTGTACATACGAAAACGATATCGTCTTGTGGGTAAAGATAAATAAAACTTGATTCAGCTCCCCCGCCCACTGGCGCAAGCGTCTTCGCTTGGGGTGCATTTCAAATTCTTTTTAGCGTTAAAGTATAATTAAATATTTGATAAGTGCAATTTTACAGTGTTTTTGCAAAAAATTAAAAGTAAATGTTCCAAAAAATCAAATAGAGCTGACACAGTAAGCCTACTGCACTTTTCGACGCCAACAACAGACAGTCTTTGCGCTGGTTGGTATTGAAAACCCGCGCCAAATGCTATTGAGCGGTTTTTTTAGTGTTATGAATTTACTGCAAAACTTGCCTGCCCAAAATGAGTGCTTAACAGCTTTGGAATCTAACCCTCTTTATAAAAAAATACCGCCTGCTCAAAAAGCAGGCGGTATTTGATAGGTTATCCTTTACCCAAATTTATTTCTCTTTTATTGTATGTTCATATTGAAACCTCTTTCGCCGTGATAACCCTCATCCATGCCGACCATTTCCATCTGTTCATCTACTCGTGCGCCACTTGTAATCAAATACGTAATCCAATATACAAGCGAAGTAGCCAGTGCCGAGAATATAATCGTTATAACTACTACGCCCAACTGCACAAAAACTTGTTTCCAATTGCCGTACAAAAGCCCTGATGCTTGTGGATTGATGGCAGGGTTGGCAAAAATTCCTGTGGCTAAACTTCCCCATATTCCCACTAAGCCATGTATGCCAAAGGCATCTAAAGTATCGTCATATTTGAGCATCGTTTTCAAACGGACTACACCAAAATACCCTATCAAGCCGGCTAAAAAACCTATTGCCAAAGCACCACTTACGCTTACAAAGCCACACGCAGGCGTAATGCCTACTAAACCTGAAACAACGCCAGAAGAAACGCCCAAAAGAGTGGGCTTTTTGCCTGATAGTCTTTCTGCCAATACCCAAGCCAAACCGCCTATGCTTGCCGCAACATTGGAAACCAATAATGCATTGGCTGCGGTAAAATTTGCACCCAAAGCACTTCCTGCATTGAAGCCAAACCAACCAAACCACAACAAAGCAGAGCCTAATACAGTGAGTTTCAATGAAAAAGGTTTCTCCTCAGCTCCCACTTCGTAATCTTTGCGTCTTCCTAACCAAAACGATAACACTAAACCTGCTATGCCCGCGTTGATGTGAATAACTGTCCCACCTGCAAAGTCTAATTCTCCATTCTGACTTAAAAATCCACCACCCCATACCCAATGTGTGATGGGTACATAAACCAACAGCACCCACAACATAGAAAATACTATCCAAGTAGAAAATTTCAAACGCTCTACCACCGAGCCACTCACTATAGCAACCGCAATGGCAGCAAAAGTTCCCTGAAAAACAGCAAATAATAAAGTGGGAATAGTACCTTGTATATCCGTTATTTTGATGTTTTCCATTAAAAAAAAATCAAAGCCGCCCAAATAAGGTGTGCCTTTTGAAAAAGCTAAAGAATATCCTATGACCACCCATACAACTGAAGCCACACAAAATGAAATATAACTCATGCCTACTGTATTCATAACGGATTTGCTACGCGACAAGCCTCCATAAAAAAGGGCTAGACCTGCAGGTGTCATCAACATCACCATAGCAGTAGCCATTAACATCCACGCTGTATCGCCTGTATCTAAGGCAGGTTTTGTAGCTGCGAAAGCAGGCGAGATAGCCACTAAAAAACAACTCAAAAGTGCTGTGCATAAAGTAGTCATTTTTTGCTTCATAAAAAAGTGTGTTTGTTTTTAGAGTAACTTTATGCAACGTTACGCTTTTTTTTATAAAATAGGTGATAAAACAAAGTGTTTTTTCATATTTTTAATGGTTTTTTTATAAAATAGGGTAAAAATTGCACTGAAAAAAGTATAGATTAGACAAAACTAAGTCTTTTGCTCCTTGCCTACGCGCCCAAAGCAAAAAAGTATATGTTTGGTGGGCTGACAAATTTACTCCAACCGAAAAAATGACGACTTGCCTGCCTTACTTTCCCCTAAAAAAGGCATAATTTTGTGAGGCTCTCACTTAACTTTGGACTGATATGGTATAATAAGGTGAAAATAGCAAAGTAACATTTTGATTATCAAGTATTTAAAAACAGTTTTTGGGTTATCAGTCCAAAGCTAACTAAGAGCTAAAATATTTATTTTCTGTCATTGCTGGTTTTTAGAAAAGCGCAGGCAAGTTTGGATTTAACACAACCAATAATCTGTACTAATTGCTGTGCAAAACTTGCCTGCCCTGCTCAAAAAGAAATAGCCATAGAAGTGGCTGCCACATAATTTTGTTTAGAGGCTTTACGATTCAAGACTAACGCTTCTTCTCTGCTACGGAAGCCGCGCCCTTCGATGCGCAACAAAAGGTTTTCGGCAGGAGCATAATCCAAATTTAATGAATAGCCGAAAGTTTGAAAACCGTTGGGTGTATTGGTAGAGATGAAGACACCTTTTTTGTCTATGTAATACTCTCCGCGCCCGCAAATGGTTATTTTCGGATTTATTTTGTAGCGTAGCATGAATGCTGCGGCGTTCCAAGTGCGTGTTTGTTTAGTGGCTTGATTGCCTTGCCTGCCTATATCAAACCCTGCGATGACTCCCCATTTTGAGGTCAGGTTGCAAATGGCATAAAAGTTATGAAAGAAGCGCATTTGTTTCAAGCTGTCCGCGCCTTCATTGCCAAAATAAGTGCTGGAATTAAGGGTTATTTTGCTGTTTGGTATGTATTGTATTTGTGTACCGAAGGACGGCATGCTGTTGTCTTGTATTTTTTTAATGCGTTGCCAGCCGTTGGATATTAAACCTGTGAGTATCCATTTTGTGTTGGGCGAAGTGTAGGTTGTTTTTATGCCTGCCATATAATAGGGCGTATTATCAGCTAAAATACTCCTCAACAATGTCCAACAATCTTTTGAGATAGCACTTTCAAACCCGATGTGTGAGGATAAAATACCTGCATCTATCCATAGATTGGCTTTTTTGGAGAGTTTGAAGCCTACATTGCCTTCATAAATGTTGCGGATAAGTTCTTGTTCATTGATAAGGTTGTATTGCGAATACGTACCAATCATAAGCGCGATATTTCCTCTTACTTTATTGGAGGTTATAGCCGCTTTTATGATGCCGTGGTTTACATTGAATTCATTGTGTCTGCGGTGGTTGTACCAATAAGGTGCACGTTCATTGTTCTTAGGTTGCGCAAAGTCAAAGCAATAATAAGCGTCTATATAACCCGAAAAAGTAGTATGCCATGTGTGTGTGGTATCGGTACTTTGGGCGGTAGCAATGGCAGGCAAGCTGTAGGCAAGCAAGCAAATAAACAAGCACTTATTCATGAGAAAATTATATGAGAAAGTAAAAATAAAAATAAAATATTTGCAATGCTAAAATAAAAAAGTATCTTTGTGTAATCTTATTTAATTAAAAAAAATAAGTTGTTGATTATCAATATTTTATATACAAAGACTACTTTCTTTTTTTATAGGCATTTTATCATTGTTTTAAAACATAAAAGCAATTTTTATGAAAAAGTTTACAATTTTTGTTGTTTTATTATTTTCCCTGCTCGGTTATAATGCCAACGCGCAAGTAACCATTACCGCTCCTAATCTGAACAACCTTTGTGTAGGTGTGAGCAGTTATACCAATTTAGGTAACATTGTACTTGCTGAAACCGCCATAAGTGATGTAGCCCTAAGCGCGGGCGGTATCCTTGTGCTGACGATGCCTACAGGTTTTGAGTTAAATGCAGGTGTAGGCACTATCTCTGCATCAGGTGGAGGTGATGTAGTCATCAATGGTGCGAGTACTATCAATGCAACAAATATCAGCATTAATTATACAGCCGATGCGACCTTATTGAATAGCATCACCATCAGTGGTTTGCAGGCAAGGGCGATAGCTCCTGCAGGTTCAGGCGACATGTTGTTTGGTGTTGCTTCCACAGGTGTAGTGGCTGGTATGGTTGCAAGTGTAAGCGTTACGGCTTCTTTTACAAGTGTGAACTTGCCTGCCCTGCCTACTATTACTGCTGGTAATACGCAGTCTTTTTGTGTGGGTACGGTTGCTGCAAGCACTTATATAGTAGCTACAGGAGTTGGTACAGTCCGTTGGTACAGTGATGTGGCTTTGACTACTCAAGTTACGGCTATCACCTCACCTTCGCTCACCAATTTGGGTATAAGCACTGTGGCGGCATCTTCGAATACGTTTTATGTAATAAGTGATAATGGCACTTGCAAAAGCGCTGCTGTAACTGTTAATGTCAATATAACTGCACTTCCTGCCTCGCCTGCCATCACGGGTGGAAGTCCGAAAAGCTATTGTGTAGGCACTGTAGCAGGTACAACAACTATCAATGCTACAGGTGCGGCTACTATCCGTTGGTATAGCGACATTGCCCTTGCTACGCAGGTTACAACGGGTACTTCAGCAACACTTACCACACTTGGCATCAGTACGGCTGTAGCTTCTTCAGCTACTTTTTATTTGGTGAGTGATGATGGTGTTTGTAAAAGCATTCTTACGCCATTGGTAGTCAATATTACTGCCTTGCCTGCCCTGAATGTATTCGCAAGCGCAACGCCTATATGCGTGGGCAATACAGTTAGTTTTGTAGCATCAGCTTCTGGCATAGGCGTACAATATCAATTTGAATTGAAAAAAGGGGGCGTAAGCCAAGCCATACAAGCCTATTCAGGCACGCCTTTTTATATTACAAGCAATACTTTGATAGCAGGGAACGACTATACGATGGAAGTATTGGCAAAAGATGCCTCGAACTGCGTGAGTGTGTTGAGTGACACGCCTTTTACTGTATTGGCAAATCCTACCGCGCCTACTATAGCCTTCGCGTCTGTGGCGTATTGTGTAAGTACAAATCTTGCGACGCAAAATTTGACTGCGACAGGTATCACAGGAGGCAATACTGTAGATTGGTTTTCTGATGCGTCTTTATCAGTCTTGCTTGCTACAGGCGGCACAATAACTCCTGCAAGTTTAG
>Ga0163144_10012556_pt1 | contig 17779 bp, 8 predicted proteins | sample OliLak19BULKMAT1_FD_123175 | JGI IMG/M metagenome (GOLD analysis project Ga0163144, IMG submission 123175) | Freshwater microbial mat bacterial communities from Lake Vanda, McMurdo Dry Valleys, Antarctica - Oligotrophic Lake LV.19.BULKMAT1 | ecosystem: Environmental > Aquatic > Freshwater > Lake...
GACCGAGGCGAAGCGCCTCCGCTACCCAGCCGGCCTGCCCAAGCCGCTGAGTTGAATTCCGTAGCTGAACGCCTTGCGTTCAGTCCGACCGAGGCGAAGCGCCTCCGCTACCCAGCGGCCTGAAGTCAGGCCGCTTCACCTGCCGCCATGCGCATCTTTGCGTAGGGCCACCGCCGCACCGCGCTAGACTTCGCCCAACACCGCGGCTTCACTCCGCTCCTCCAGCATGGCCGTCCCACCACGCCTCCGCTTCGCCGTTCGCGTTTGCGTGTTCGCCGCTGCGTCCCTCGCGTTGGCCGCGCGCGCCGCGTCCAGCGAGCTCGGCCGGCCGCTCGTGCGCACCTTTGGCCGACAGGAGCACAAGGCCCATGCCCAGTTTCACGCTCCGTTTCAAAGCGCCGACGGCCTGATGTATTTCGGCAATCAGCTCGCCGTGATGGAATACGACGGCCGCACCTGGCGCGTATTGAAAATCCCATTGCCGTTCACGCGGGCGCTCGCCGCCGGCCCGCACGGCGATATCTACGTCGGCGACGAGGAACAACTCGGCGTCCTCGCCCGCCCCGACTCCGGCGAACCGCGCTACACCTCCCTGCTCGATCGCGTGCCGGCCGCGGCGAAGCCCTTCGGTTTTGTGCGTGATGTGAAGACTTGGCGCGGCGACGTCTACTTCGCGACCGACAAAAACCTCCTCCGCTACCGCGAGCGCGACCGCAGCTTCCGCGCCTGGCCGCTCGCCGGCGACGCCCGCAATCGTCTCTTCGTCGCCGCCGACCGCCTCATCCTGCATCGGCAGGGTGACGCGCTCTACGAATTTTCCGGCGACACCCTCCGACGGCTCGGCTCCGCGCCCGAGCTTGCTCGGCCGGGAAACTCGTTCGTGGTCGCCACCGCCGATCGCACCGGCCTCCTCCTCGGCCTGGGCGAACAGGGCCTCTTCCATCTCGCCGCCGATGGCACCCTCACCCCGTATCCAACCGAGGCGGACGCTGTCCTTCGCCGCACCTCGGTGCTCACCGCCCTGCGCCTGCACGATCGTTCGCTTGCAATCGGCACGGTGTCCGAGGGCGTCATCATCCTCGACGCCCCGGGCCGGCTGCTCCGCCACGTGTCGCGCGAAGCCGGCCTGCCCCACGCCACCGCCTTCGCGCTCGCCGAGGATCGCGAGGGCGGCCTCTGGGTCGGCACCAACAACGCCCCCGCGCGCATCCTCTGGCGTTCCGCCGCCACCGTCTTCGATCACGTTAACAGCGGCATCTCCGACGCGCGCGCCAGTGATTTCGAACGGCACCGCGGCATCCTCCATTACCTCAGCAACGACGGCCTCTACCGGCTCGTGCCTTCTGCGGATCCCCGCGTCCCGGCCCGTTTCGAACGCGACCCACGCGTCGACGTCCAGACCCGGCTCTCCTCGCTCCTCAGCCATCCCCACGGCGGGCTGCTCGTCGCCGGCGGCCGCGGCCTCCAGCGCGTCACCGCCAGCGGACTCGAGCTCCTCGCGCCGCGCGCCGACGGCCTGCTTGGCCTGAGCACCTCGAAAACGGATCCCGCCCGCGTCTTCTTCGCGCATCCGCGCGGTATCGGCGCCGGCACCTTCGCGACCGACGGCACGTGGCGCGACGACGGCGATCTCCCGGGCGTCGAGGCCGATTGCTACGACGTGTTCGAGGATGCCGCGGGCGCGCTGTGGATCGGCACGACGAGCAAGGGCGTCTACCGCGCGACGCGCCCCGCCGGCGCGACCGACTGGCGCAGCGCGACGATCACGCGTTTAGGGCCCGCGGAAGGCCTGCCCGAGGGCCACGGCTCGATCTTCCTCTGGGACACCACGCTCGGCATTCTCTTCGACACGGCGCACGGCATCTATCGCTTCGATCCGGCGAGCGGCCGCTTCGTTTTCTACCGGGAGCTGACCGCCTTCGATTCGCGTCCGCTCGTGCTCAACCCGGTCGCGCGCGGCGCTCCGGGTGAAATCTGGACCAACGGTCTCGCGACCGACATCAAGACGAAGGAGTCGCCGTATCCCCTGCTCCACCTGCGCGCGCTGGCCAACGGCACCTATGCCCCGGAGAATCCGCCGCCGGAAATCCAGGACTACTTTTCGCCCGGCGCACCCTACCGCATCGCGTGGGAGCCGGGCGAAGCCGGCCACCCCGGTATCGTGTGGGCGAAGGGCGACCAGGGCCTCCTCCGCATCGATCTCGCGCGGTATCGGGCACCCCCGTTCGAGGTCGCGCCTCTCGTGCGCTCGATTTCGGCGGAGGGCCGCGACCGGGTGTTTCCGAGTGGCACGGGCGGCCCGCCCGTGAGTTCGATCCCGCCCGCGCGGGACGCCCCGGCCGCGTTCGAACTCCGGCTCAACTATTCCCGCGAGCCCATGACGATCACGTGGGTATCCGGATTGTTCCGACGCCACGAGTCCGAACGGTTCCAGACGCGGCTCGTCGGCTTCAACGACACCTGGTCCGCGCCGACCCCGCGCAACGACATCGCGTTCACCAATCTCGAGGGCGGCCCGTTTCGCTTCGAAGTGCGCACCGTGGATCGCCAGGGCCTGCCCGGACCCGCCGCCGCCTTCACCTTCCGCGTCGCGCCGCCCTGGCCGCGCTCGCCCGTCGCCTACGCCGTTTACACGATCGCCGCCCTCGGCGCCGTCGCCGGCTTCGTGCGCTGGCGGCTCCGCGCCGGCAACCGCGAGCGCATCCGGCTCGAACACATCGTCGCCGAACGCACCGTGGAACTGCGGCTCGCCAAGGACGCCGCCGACGCCGCCAGCCGCGCCAAGAGCACCTTCCTCGCGAACATGAGCCACGAGCTGCGCACTCCGCTCAACGGCGTAATCGGTTTCTCGCAGGTGCTGATGAAGGACCCCGACCTCACCGCGAAGAACCGCGAGCGCCTGCGCATCGTGCAGACCAGCGGCGAGCACCTCCTCCGGATGATCAACGAGGTGCTGGATTTTTCCAAAATCGAGGCCGGGCGGATGGAGCTTGCGACCGCCCCCTTCCACCTGCCCCAGCTCCTGCGCGATATCGCCGCCGCCCTGCAGCCGCGCGCCCAACAGAAGGAACTCGCGTTTCTCTTCGAGCCCGCCGCCGAGCTGCCCGACATCGTGCTCGGCGATTCGCTGAAACTTCGGCAGGTGATCGACAATCTGCTGAGTAACGCGATCAAGTTCACGCCCGCCGGCAACGTGCGCTTCACTGCGCAGATCATGGACAACGAGAGCGTGCAGTTCAGCGTCACGGATACCGGCGTCGGCCTCAGCGAGGCCGATCGCGTGAAGCTCTTCCAGCCCTTCCAGCAGGCGACCGACGGCCGGCCGCCCGAGCCCGGCACCGGCCTCGGTCTCGCCATCAGCCACCGGATGGTCGAGCTGATGGGCGGCCGGCTCGAGGTCGAGAGCCGCCAGGGTCACGGCAGCCGGTTCTCGTTCACGCTCCCGCTGCCGGTGCTCGCGGTCGACGCCGCCGAGTCGCGCAACACTGCGAGCATCATCACCGGCTATCATGGTCGCCGTCGCCGGCTCCTGGTGGTCGACGATGTCGCCACCAACCGCCACGTGCTGCGCGATCTGCTCACGCCGCTCGGCTTCGCGATCAGCGAGGCGACCAGCGGCATCGAGGCGCTCGCCGCCATTTCCGAGCTGCGGCCCGATCTCCTTTTTCTCGATTTGCGGATGCCCGGCATCGATGGGCTGGAACTCGCCCGGCGGCTCCGCGCGCAACCGGGCGGCGAGAAGCTCAAACTGATCGCGATGTCCGCCTCGGTGCTCTCGTTCAATCGCGCGGATGCGTTCGAGGCCGGCTGCGACGATTTTCTGCCCAAACCCTTCCGCGAAGACGATCTGCTCGCGCGACTCGGCCTCGCGCTCCACCTCGAGTGGATCGGCAACCTGGCCGCGCCGGCGGACCCCGCGCGGCCGCCTGCGCGCGGCGAATCGAACAGTCCCTTCGCCGCCGCCACATCGCTCTCGCCGGCCGACCTGCAAGCCCTGCTCACGATCGCCCAACGCGGTGAGATCGCGGCCTTGCGGCAGCGTTTGGAAGAACTCCGCGGCGACCCCCTCGCCGATTCCCTGCACGCCCTCGCCCGCAGTTATCGGATGGAGCGGATCCGCGAACTGCTGGAGGAGCGCGTGTCCGCCGGGCCGCCGCGCGCGTAGCGCCGTTTAAAACATACCGGCGCCGAAATCGCAGCGCGTCACCACGCAAGCTTGGCTCGTCGCGGAACGGCTTTTCATTCCGTCGGAGCCGGAAGCGGCTCCGCTCCACCGCGGCTCGGTGATCATCCGCCGCGTTCGTCCCATCCGCTACGTCATTCGTCACACCAGTCTGTTACGTCAGACGCGAATATGCCTCATTGCATGGCCCTCGTTTCCCTGATTTTCCGCTTTGCTCTTCATGTCACGTCTTCTTGCCCCGCTCGGCCTTTTCACGTTTTTCACCGTCGCCGCCCTCGGCCAGCCGACCGCCCTGACGGTTGATCCACGGTCACGCGAGGAGGTCCGGCAGTTCTACCGCGCGATCTACACGGCGTCGGAAAACGTGCCGATGGCCTGGACCGGCAGTTACGCCACCGGCAACGCCGGCGACACCTCGGCCGCCTTCAAAGAGGCCACGCGCCTGCGGATCAATTTCTTCCGCGCCCTCGCCGGCGTGCCCGCGGGCATCACGTTCAATTCGACCTACAACACCAAAGCCCAGCAGGCGGCGCTGATGATGAGCGCCAACAACACGCTGCAACATGTCGGCATTCCGACCACCTGGACCTTCCACTCCGCCGGGGGCGCCGAAGCCGCCGCCAACTCGAATCTCTTCCTCAACGGTTCCGGCCCCGGCGCCATCGCCGGCTTCATCGCCGACGCCGGCGACAACAACCGCGCCGTCGGCCACCGCCGCTGGCTCTTCTATCCGCAGACCCGGCAGATGGGCACGGGGGATGTCCCCGGCGTCGCCAACGATCTCACCCGCCAGCCCGCCAATGCCATCTGGATCGTCGACGTGGGTGCCGGCGCGTTCGGCACGCCCCGGCCGGCCACGCGCGGGGCCGCCGTCGCGTATCCGCCGGCCGGATTCGTGCCCCACGCGGTCGTGTGGCCCCGCTGGTCGTTCAGCTACCCGGCGGCGGATTTCAGCGCCGCGACCGTCACCATGACCCGCGCCGGCCAGGTCGTCCCCGTCCGCCTCGAGCCGCTCGGCACGGCCATCGCGGGCGAGCCGACGCTCGTCTGGGTCTACGACAATCTCAACACCGACAGCGAGCTGCCCCATGCCGCCCCCGCCGCCGACGTCACCTACACGGTCAACGTGAACAACGTCCGCCTCGCCGGCGTCGCGCAGAATTTTTCCTACAACGTCACCGTCTTCGATCCCGACGTGGCCGGCGCCGACGCGACCTCCGTCGTCGTCACCGGCAGCGCCAGCCCCGCCCTCGGCACCGCCACCGCCTACGCCGTGGCGAAGCCGACGTTCGCCGCGAGCTTCGACTGGCGCACCCTGCAGCTCGCCGGCTTTGCCAAAGTCTACAACGCCGAGTCGGGCCTCGACGGCCTGATCGCCACGACGAATTCCGGCTACAGCGTCGTCCAGACCGCGCAGAAATCCGCCGGCACCTCCGCCTACCACCTCGCGCATCCGGATCCGCGCGCCGATCAGGTGCTCCTGTTGCCCGAGACCTTCCACGTCGTCGACGCGAGCGCCGCGATCACGTTTGCCAGCCGTCTCGGCTTCGCCTCGGTCAACCAGGTGGCACACGTCCAGGTGTCGACCGACGAAGGCGGGGCGTGGCGGGGCGTCTACCGCCAGGCCGGCACGACTTCATCCACTCCGCCCAACAATTCCACGGAGACCGCCTTCACCACGCGCAGCATTTCGCTCGCTGGATTCGTCGGCCGCACCCTTCGCGTGCGCTTCGTCTACGCCGTGCCGCAAAGCGGCTCCGCCTTCCCGCAAACCGATGCCGCTGCCGGCGTGGGCTGGTTCATCGACAATCTCACCCTCACCGGCGTCCAGTCCGCCACGCCCGCCGCGCCCACCCGCGTGGCCTCCGGCACGACGTTCTCGTTCAATCCTGCCACCGCCGGCTCGCTCATCCTGCAGGCGCGCGGCGTCCTGTTCGGCGCCTATCCGATCGAGTGGGGTCCGGGCCTCGCCGTGACCGCGCTCGACGCCAACGCCAACAACAACCCGGGCCGGCTCGTCAACATGTCGATCCGCACCAACGCCGGCACCGGCGACAATACTCTCATCGTCGGCGTCGGTATCGGCGGCGCTGGGACGAGCGGCGACAAGGCCGTGCTCCTCCGCGCGGTCGGCCCGACCCTCGCCGCGTTCGGCGTCGGCGACACGCTGCCGGATTCGGTGATGACCGTCTTCCAGGGTCAGACGCCGATCGCGCAAAACGACGACTGGGCCGGCGGCTTCGACTTCGGCTCGGTCGGCGCATTCGCGTTCGCCACGCCAGCGCGCGACGCCGCCATCTACAACAGCGCCGCGCCCTCCGGCAGCTTCTCGATTCAAATCACCGGCAAGAACAACGCCACCGGCGTCGCGCTCGCCGAAGTCTACGACGCCACGCCCACGGCGGCGTTCAGCGCATCGACATCCCGCCTGGTCAACGTTTCCGCCCGCACCCAAGTAGGCACCGGTGACAACATCCTGATCGCCGGCTTCGTCGTGGGTGGAAGCACTCCGGTGCGCGTCTTGATCCGCGCGGTGGGCCCGACCCTCGGAGCCTTCGGCGTCGGTGGCGTGCTCCTCGACCCGAAGCTCGAAGTTATCGGTGGCGCCGCGCGCGTGGCGGAAAACGACAACTGGAATCTCCCCGATGCGGCGACGTTTGGCAGCGTGGGCGCTTTCGCCCTCACCCCCAACTCCCGCGATGCCGCGCTCGTCGTTACGCTGCAACCCGGCAACTACACCGCGCAAGTCACCGGCGTGGGCAACACCACGGGCGTGGCGTTGGTCGAAGTTTACGAGCTGCCCTAATATTCCTCGACGCTCTCCCGTCTCACACCTTTCGGTTCCTTTCAGCCTATGCGCTCCCCGCTCTTTCTTTTTGTCGCGCTGCAAACGTTCATTGGCGCCGCGCCCGCGAGCTTTGCTCAACCAACTATAACCCGGGGTCCTGCGACTTATTTCATCGATCGCTCGGCTCAGTATCAGCAGACGGCGTCAGACGGGGTCGCCATCACTGCAGTTACCTTCTCAATCGCGATGCACTCCGGCCCATTGTTGGCGTCTGGAGCGCCGATTCTACCCAACCCATCGATTCCAACGGGCCCATTTGTCATCGCGCTACGGCCACTATTGCCCGCCGTCTCAGCCGATCTCTGGTGAGGGCAGATGAAGTCCCCCAACGGAACCTATCAATTGGATCAACCAACCTCGGTTTCATCATTGGAAACCCCTTTTCTTACAGGAGGCTTTAGAAAGACATTTCGAAGTCCCGAAGAGCTGGAAGCGGAATTTATCGCTGGGACCTATACGTTCACTGCTCCCCCAATGGCACTCCCTGCTACCTACACGTTGCAATTCGATGCGTTAGTGAGGCCCCCTCGCGTGATTAATTTCGAACAACTTCAGCGCTGGGACGGAAACCTTATCTCCATCGTCTGGGATTCCGCCAGTGGAGTCATTACCAGCGACACCATCATCTTGGAGCTGCGTCGGGCCAATGGCACCATCGCCTATTCCAGCCCGGCCGCAACGCAACCCAACCGCTGGGTAGCGACCAACGGGGTTGCGGTCGTGCCCCTGCTTTCAAGCGAGCCAGGCGAAATCCTGCAAGGCACCCTCAGTATCTCGCAACGCCAGGAGAATTCCGGCAGTGGGTTTGTCCCTGTCACCAATAACGTCTTTCTCACTTTCACCGTCGTTGGGCCCGCCCCGTCCCCCACCATTGGCACCCAGCCTCTTTCCCGGACGGTGGCGATCGGGACCGAAGCCACGTTCTCGGTGGTCGCGACCGGTATCGGCGTCACGCACCATTGGCAGAAGAACGGCGTCGCCATCGCCGGTGCGACCGCCTCCACGCGCACCCTCTCGTCCGCCGCCGCGGCCGATGCCGGGAGTTACACGGTCGTCGTATCCAACACAGGCGGACGAGTCACGAGCTCGGCCGCCACGCTTACGGTGTCTGCACCTGTTGCCGCGCCCACCCTCGCCACCGTCCCTCTTTCTCAATCCGTGCTTCATGGCGCCGCCGCGTCTTTTGCCGTTACAGCCATGGGCACCGACCTTCGCTACCAGTGGTTGCGCAACGGCTCCGTCATTTCGGGAGCCACTCTCGCGACTCTCGATCTCCCGGCTACGCGTCTCGCTGACGCGGGGAGCTACGCGGTGACGATTTCAAATTCAGCCGGAACTACTACCTCGACCGCCGTTGCCCTCGAAGTAGCACCCATCACCCGCCTCGCGAATCTCTCGGTGCGCACACGCGTCGGCAACGGCGAGAACGGCAATCCCCTGACCGTCGGCATTACCGTAAGTGGAGGTTCTCCTTCGATCGAAAAGCCGCTCCTGCTTCACGGTGCCGGTCCGACGCTCGCCGCATTTGGCGTCCTCGACGCCGCTGCGGCCGTGCGGATTGCGCTGCTGCGTGGCACCACGGTCATCGGCTCTAACGATGGCTGGCGCGGCCTCCCCGCGATCGCCGACGCCGGCACCAGTGTGGGTGCGTTTGCCTTCGCCAACTCAGGATCTCTCGACGCCGCGCTGCTGCAAGCCGTGCCGTCCGCTGGCTACAGCGCGCGGATCTCGAGCGTGGGCGCCGCCGGTGTCGCTCTCGCCGAAATCTACGACATCACTCCAGCGGAATCCTTCGTGGAGACGACGCCCCGCCTCACCAACCTGTCCGCCCTCGCCAACGTAGGGACCGGTGGCGACCTCCTCATCGCCGGTTTTTCGCTCGTCGGCACCGCCTCGAAAACGCTCCTCGTCCGCGCCATCGGACCCACGCTGGGCCTGTTCGGCGTTACCGGCACCCTCGCCGACCCGCGCCTCGAGCTATATCTCAGCGGAGCCGCCGCGCCCATCTCCACCAACGACAACTGGGGCGCCGCCACCAACGCTGCGCAAGTCGCCACCGCCGCCACCCAGGTCGGCGCCTTCGTTCTCGCGCTCGAAAGCCGCGACGCCGTCCTCCTCGTCACCCTTCCGCCCGGCACCTACACCGCGCAAGTCAGCGGCGTGAACAACACCATCGGGGCCGCGCTCGTCGAGGTCTACGAGGTGCCTTGATTTTCACTATACAGTCAGCTAACGAAGCGACGCGTCGCCCTCCTCAAAATCTCGTCGGCGTTCTCATGCTCTTCTCTATCCGCTGCCCAGTATTTTTCTCCGTTTCAATTCGCCGCTGTCTCGTCGCTACTGGTTCTGTCTTCGGCCTCCTCGCGCCATCAGTTCGCGGGCAATTGGCCCCACTGCCCAACCTCACCTGCTCGGTCTCCGCGATATACACCTACGCTCAGACGAGCCCGTCGACACTTACCGAGATCCACGGAACGGTCGCCGCATACCTGTATCTCACAGGAGCCACTATCGCGCCAGGACCAGCAACACAGTTTTCGCCCGTCCTTATCGTGGGAAGCACCATGTATTCCCTACGGTCGACCACCTCCTCCGCGTTTTCGCCTACGCCCGCGTTCGAAAAGACTTTCGATACCGCTTCAAAGTTGGAAGCCGCTTTCCCGCCAGGCGGGCAGGCTCGCTTAGCCGTCGCTTGGGCTGGCGGCGTGCGAGAATCGGTCACCGTTCTGCCGCCCCCTCGCGTCATCCCGTTAGCGCCGGTGCTGAACTACGACGCCCTGCAAAACTGGGATGGAGGAGATCTCACCATAACTTGGCTGGCGCCTGCCACCGCTCCTCCCGAAATAGGCCGGTTTATTCCGCCAGGCTTCGGCAGACCCTCGGTCTACATCTATCGAGCTCGTAGCATCAATGAAATCGATCCTGCCAATCGCGTGGCCGCGATTGTCGTCTCCGGGAGTTCCGCTACGTTCGAAAACCTGAGGGCCACCCCCGGCGAGATTCTTTATGCCGAGCTCACCACCGGATCGTGGGCGGTCCGCTTTCCGGTCAAGCGCCGTTCCCTTGCCGCCCCGGCCATCTCCATTCAGCCGGCATCGCTCGCGGCAGCGATCGGCATTGACGTCTCTTTTTCTGTCACCGCGGCAGGACCCGAGCTTTCCTATCAATGGCATAAGGACACCCAGCCAATCCCAGGTGAAACGGGTGCAACGCTTCGTCTAAAGTCAGTCCAGCTTCCACACGCAGGCACTTACGCCGTGCGAATCTTCAATACCGGCGGTGAAATCATCAGTCAGCCTGCGACGCTCACTGTCATTGCGCCGCCCACGCTCACGCGTGACATAACCGAAATGCAGGTGCTGGTCGGCTCCCCTGCAAACTTCGCCGTCACCGCAGCCGGCTCGGACCTTCGCTATCAATGGACGCGCGACGGTGCGCCCATTGTTGGAGCGAGCCAAGCCTCGCTCTCCTTCGCCGCGATTCAGTTTAACCACGCCGGCAGCTATTCCGTCACGATTAGCAATTCCGCGGGCGCTATCTCCTCCGCCTCCAGCCGCCTTGTGGTCAATCCTGTCACGCGACTGGCCAATCTGTCGGTGCGCACTCGCGTCGGAGACGGCAGGAACGGTGCTCCCTTGACGGTCGGTATCACCGTCAGCAGTGGGGACGACGGTGCGGAAAAGCCACTTCTTTTGCGGGGAGCCGGTCCGACGCTCGCTGCGTTCGGCGTCAGCGATGCCGCTGCTGCCGTGCATATTTCTCTGCTGCGAGACTCCGCCGTGGTCGCGTCCAACGCCGGCTGGCGCGGACTCGCCGCCATTGCCGAAGCAGGCTCACGCGTGGGCGCCTTCGCTTTTGCCAACGCCAGTTCCCTCGACGCCGCGCTCCTCGAGTCAGTTGTGTCCGCGGGATACACCGCCCGAATCTCGAGCGTCGGCACCGCCGGAGTCGCTCTCGCCGAAATCTACGACATCACTCCAGTGGAATCCTTCGCGGTGACGACGCCCCGCCTCACTAACCTCTCCGCCCTCACCAACGTAGGGATTGGTGGCGACCTCCTCATCGCCGGTTTTTCGCTCGTCGGCGCCGCCTCGAAAACGCTCCTGGTCCGCGCCATCGGCCCTACCCTCGGTGTCTTCGGCGTTACCGGCACCTTGGCCGACCCACGTTTGGATCTCTACCTCAGCGGTAACGCCACGCCCATCGCCACCAACGACAATTGGGGCGCCGCCACCAACGCCGCCCAGGTCGCGCAATCCGCGGCCGGCGTCGGCGCCTTCGCCCTCGCGCTCGAAAGCCGCGACGCCGTCCTCCTCGTCACCCTTCCGCCCGGCACCTACACCGCGCAAGTCAGCGGCGTGAACAACACCATCGGAGCGGCGTTGGTCGAAGTTTACGAAGTTCCATAGGCGGACCGTCGCGCGACGGCGGCCGCGCGCGATCTTCTGCTCGCTACGCCGGGGCCGGTTTAGTAACAAAACGCGTCCCTCCGCGTCACCCTCCGGCTCAACCCCTATGCACTCGTTCCCCGTTCTTCTCCGCCGGCACACGGTGTCCCGTTTCGCCGCCACCGCGTTTGCCGCGTTTCTGTGGCTCGCCCACGTCAGCTTCGGCCAACCAGTGCGCCCCGGCGGTGGCGGCACCGTGATCATTCCGCCCGGCGGTGGCGGCGTCCTCCCCGGCGGCGGCGGAGTCATCATCGGTGGTGGTGGAATCATCATCGGCGGTGGCGGTGGTGGCGGAGCGGTCACGCAACCCACGATCATTGCCCCGCGCGGCGCGATCGCCGGCGATACCGTCACCGCCCTCGCCCTCCTCGGCCCCGTCACCGCACCCGCGACCGGACAGGCGGCTAGTCCCTCAACGTATCAATGGACCATCTCGGGCGGCCGCTTCACGTCTGATCCCCGCACCGCGTCCGTGCAATTCATCGCCGACAGCGCCGGCACCGTTTCTCTCGCGGTCACCATCGGGGCCAATGGCACGTCCTACAACCCGACCGCCACCGTGACTGTCATCTCGGCCGCCACCGCCGGCGCCATCACCACGACCTCGACCGTGGCAACAAACGCCGCGACCCTCGCCGCCTCCGTCCCGCCCGCGCAAATCGGCGATCGCACTTTCCGCTGGGTCGTCACGGGCGACGCTGCGATCACTGCCGGCCAGGGCACCGCCGAAGTCACGCTTCGTCCCGGCACGCCCGGCCTCAAGCTAGTCACCTGCAACGTCACGCTTCAGAATCTTGTGACCGTCCCCGTGCGCGCCTACGTCGTCGTCACGGGCGCTGGCGCCCCCACTACGGTCACCGTCAACGGCGGCAGCGGCAGCGGCACCTATCCCGCCGGCACGCGCATCGACGTCTTCGCTCACGTTCCCCCCGCCGGCCAGGTGTTCGACAAATGGACCGGCGATGTCGCCGTGCTCGGTGCCGCCGCCATCGGACCATCGCTCGCCCATGCCGTCATCGTCGCGCCCACCACGCCCGTCACGCTCACGGCCACCTACAAGGCGGCGCCCGCGTGGACGCCCACGACCATCGCGAATTTTAATCCGCAGACGCAGACCGGCGCCAACAACGCCACCACCACCGTCAGCACCACGCTCGCCTATCACCTTCCCGCCAACGCCAACGGCGTCGTATTCCTCATGCACGCGAACGGCGGCAGCACAGCCGACTGGTTCACGCGCCCCGAGCAACTCCTGCTCGCGCGCGACCTCGTCGCCGCCGGCTACGGCGTGGCGGCGCTCAACAGCCTCAACCGCACGCAAGGCAACTGGGGCGCGCAGGCCGTCCTCGCGAACAACCTCGACGCGCTCAACCACGCCGCGGCCCTCGATCGCTTCGTGCGCGACGGCGCGCTCGGCCCCACCAAGCCCATCTTCTTCCTCGGTGAAGCCGCCGGCGCCAACGCCGCGCTGCGCTTCGCCGACTTGCTCGCGACCGGCGCGGCCGCACGCCCGGTCAAAGGCGCCGTCCTCTATCTTTCGCCCGGCCTCGAGACCCTCGCGGTCACATCCCGCGTCCCACAATTCTTCGCGCTCGCCGTCAACGACGACGTCCTCGGAGCTGCCGGTCTCGCCGACGCGCGAGACAATGCTCTCCTGCTCACCGGCCGCGGCGTCGCCAATGGTCTTGTGACCAACGCCGTTTCCCCCGTGCACCCGGGCCGCTTCCGTGCGCTGAGCGCGACCGCGTCCACGTTCACCGCCACCGACGCCGACGCGATTTGGACCGCCGTCAAAGCCGCCGGCTTCCTCGACGCGAACAACTACCCCAAAGCAATTCCGACCCCCGCCGCGCTTACGACCGCGCTCCCCACGGCTCACCAGAGCCGCGCCGCCGACGTCGCCGCGCAGCTCGCCGTCGCGGCCGGCGCTCGCGAATTTTTTAGCGACGCCAACGCCCGCGTGATCGCGTTTCTCAACAACCGCGCCGCCGACGCGCCCGTGCCTGCGCCCGGCCGACTCGTGAATCTCTCCACGCGCACGAAGATCGCCTATCTCGGCGACACGTTCGCTCTCGGTTTCAACATCTCCGGCACGCAGCGCGCCACGCTGTTGATCCGCGGCATCGGCCCTGCCCTCACGAAGTTTGGCCTCCCTGGCGCGCTCACCGCTCCGCGCCTTGAAGTGAACCAAGGCGCCACGGTCATCGCCTCGAACGAAGGCTGGGAGAAGGCCGCCAACGCCGCGCAGATCACGACCGCCGCCGCCTCCGTCGGCGCGTTTGCCCTCGCGCCCGGCGATCTCGACAGCGCCGTGCTCCTCCAACTCGACCCCGGCACCTACACCGCCACGATCAAGGGCCTCAACGGCACAATCGGCGATGTCCTCGCCGAGATCTACGACGTGAGCCGCAACGGCACGCGCCTCACCAATCTCTCGACGCTCGCCAAGATCGCCAACGAAGGCGACCTGCTCATCCCCGGGATCGTGATCGCCGGCAACAACCCACGCACGCTGGTGGTGCGCGCCGTCGCGCAAGGCCTGAGTGAGTTTGGTCTCAGCGCCGATACGACGCTCGGTGACCCGCGTATCTCCATTTTGACTACAGTGAACGGCAACGTGCAAACCGTGGCGACGAACAACAACTGGGCGCAAGGCGGTGCCGCGACGCTCAGCGCCGCCTTCCCCGCCGTCGGCGCCTTCCCGTTGCGCTCCGCCAATGATGCCGCGCTGCTCAACGCGCTCGCGCCCGGCAACTACACCCTCCAAGCCGGGGCCGCCCCGCTGGCGACCGTCCCCGCCGGCCAGCCTCCGGCCACCACCGCCGCCCCCAACCAAACCGGCACCGTCCTGGTGGAAGTTTACGAAGTCCCGTGATCAGAATGGCGCGCTCGGCCCCCACCGCGTTTTCCGAGGTTATTTTTCGAGGTGGAGCGAGTTGTCCTCAACCCGCTTTTCCCAGATGGAGCGGCTTGTCCTCTAGAGGCTGGTTTGGGACTCTTCGTGTCCGCTGAAAGCGTTGAGAAGAACACACTCCACCTCAACTTACGATTCCCCTTCACGCTTCCTCCGGCATCTGATTCTCCGTTCCGAAAAACGATTTCCAGTGGCGAAGTTTCTCGCATCTCCCAAAAACCCAGTCTGACGCCGTTTCCATCCGACTCGCGAAACCGCTTCATCTATGCAGGGAATGTCGTGAACAAGAAACCCGGTCGGATTGACCAAGCCGGGTTCTGTGAGCCAAAACCTATGGTTTGCGTTCGGGCTCTCCCTTGGTCGGCGCGGTCGGCTTCGGTTTGCTGCTATCCGTATTCGTGCGCGGCAAGTTTCGGAGCGCCAGTTCCGTGAAGTCTCGGGTGATCTTCTCGATCAATTTCCGGTCGACCTTATACCAGATGCCGCGATTGCAAACCGCGCTATTGGCTTCATCGACTAGGAAATCGAGCACGATTTGATCCCAAGGCCCAACGATTCGCCAATACGCCCGAGGGTATCCGGGATATTCCTCGCGCTCCCATTTCGACGCTTTGATCACGTCCAGCGTTTCGCGAACCAAGTCAAAACACGTTCCTGATTCGATCGTCACGATCACATTCGCCACGCTCTTGAACTGCGCTGCCTCTGGCGGCGGTTCGATGAAGACATCGGGCGATATGGCCATCAATTGAACGCGATATGCCGAAGACGATACATCCGTAAATAGACCGCTCGCATATTTGGCTTGGTTGGCGATCGAAGCCGGCACCTTCCCTGACACGCCTGACACGCTAAAAACCCAGCATACAATGCAACAAAGAATCATTTTCATAGCGATTATGGCCTCGGCGGCAGAATGCCCAATTTCTCGGTGGCAGGTCCTCTATCTCCGTGAGATTTCTGCTGGCCAATGTCGAGACCGGTTTTTTCCCGGATTTCCTTCGCGACCTGCTCGGCGAATTGATAAGCGTAGTATTCGGAAGAGTTGGGCGCGATCTTCCTCGCATCGGAGGGACTCCCATCGGCATTCGCCTCAAACGCTTCCTTCGGCAAATTCCATGGAGAGTTCGCCGCCGAATGGCGTTGATTTTCATGCCCCAGTTCGTGGGCGAGCGTGTAGGCTGGATATATTTTTGTCCCATCCACACGCACCGACGTCTCAGTCCCGAAAACCATACTGTTGCCCGCCACGGTCCCTCCGTCGGTCTTCGCCAACGGCACAAGCGCAATACCTTGGTTTTCATTTGCACGCAGATTCCAAGCCGCAGCAAACGTAGGGGAGTTCGCCGGCATGAATGCAACAGCCTCGGTCACAGCCGCCGCGGCCGCGGCGCGTTCGGACTCCGGCAGATTTTGCTGAAGGACGACAACCTTTCCCTTCGGAAGCTTCGACCGGACGACGAAGATGTTCGCGGGCAGATTTCCCGAAGCAACACCAGTGGGCTCCAAGACCGCGATTGGGACCTCGTCAGGCTTTCCGATCCGGACAACAGGAGACGGCCGGAACGGGTCAGGTCTTAAGCCTGACCCGTTCTACCCCTGCCAACCGTTATACCGTTCTCCGGGCGGGACGACGGCATCATTCCATCTGGACGTTCATGCAGGGCCATTTTCATGGAGCCCTGGAACCGGCCCGTGGCGACCCGCAGCCCAATCCGCCGCCACCTCGCGGACACCGTAGTCCGGTGACGAAAGTCCCGCAGTCACAAACTCCCCCATCATCGAGGGGCGCACCTCCTTCAGAAGTTCCAACCAGCGTTGAAACTCCCAATCGTCGTCCAAGTTCAGCCGAGCTTTTACGACCGTGCGGAGATTCGGCTCCAGCCATTCCGTCTGAATCTTTGCAATCGCTGTTCGCCCCGCGCCAATCGCAGCAACATGAGTAGCCTGACAAGCAGCCGTTACTAATTCCTCCAAAATCCTTAGTGCTACGTCAGGCTCGATAGAGCTAATTTTATCGATCGAGGTCGATATACAAGGGTAAAGCGAATCGATTCGATGATCAAGACGCTCTTGATACGGGTCCATAATCTTAGAGGGCGTCGAAAATGATCAGTTGCGGCGATCGGGTGTAGCGGAACGGCTTTCCGTTCCGTTGCGGAGCACGAGTGAAGGGAGCGAAAGGAACGGAGCCGAAGAGGCTCCGCTACCTATCGAATCGGACGTTTGCGACGCCCTGTTAGTCATGGTTTACTTCCGCCATACCACCACGGCATTGATCGCATGAGATCATTGAAAACGTCAAGGCTCATGGGGGCCTGAGGGTAGATGGTATGGTGGGTAGCCGCACGAGGAGACCCGGGCAACACATCCGCACCGTCCGCAACAATCCCGATCCCCGGGGGCAAGACAATGCCCGCCGGCAACGTCCAATAGTGCCCCGTAAGAAAAGTATTGCTAACGTTTCCGAAGGCTGACGCTCCTTGCGGGAGCGGAGGGAATTGGGGTCCCACGATTACTCAGCCAGGTGACGTTCCGGACAGGCCAAAGTCTTGATCGGCTCTAGCTCGTTTCGGTCTCCGATTATCGGGATCAGGATTAATCGGGCTGCCCCCAAAACGATGAATTGAACTGGGAGAACGCTCTCTATTCTGATTGGCAACCTTCTTTTCTGCGACGCCAGCGTTTGCCGAATTGGACGCCAATTTGACGTTATGTTCAGCCTCGCCCTGAGCCATCCCAACCGGAGGCAGATTAAGGCCGGCGATGGCATCGACTATCTCCAAGTATTGCTCAGCAGTGATTTCCCCCTTCAGATAGGCCTCACGTGCGATTCTGACTGCAATGTGCTTGGCGGCTGCATGAACCTGCGCGGTATATATTACGGGAGTCGTAGCGACAACCAAGGCGTTCAATCCACGCAATACTGCCCTCAGAGTTTGGCCGAAAGTCGAACTTTGCACCACTACGCTTCGCTCCCTGATGATCACACCTCTCTCGATTTCCTGCACTCCTTCAATGGCGGCGTTGGCCATATCAGGAAAAGGCTGATAACTATACCCTATCGGAACCGAGGGTGTCACCGATCCGAGCAATGCGCCAGTGCAATAGACTCCTGCTGCGCTTCGAGCAAGAACCCAAATATTGTAAGGCACACCATTGGTAAGTCCTTCAATTGAGTAATAGCCATCGGTAGTCGTTGCATGTTTGTTTGGGTCGACGAGCGCCGCAGCTAGATCGTTTGGGGTGCTCCATACGACCACAGCCGCATTGAAATCTGACTCGCCAGGATTTGTCCACGACGCGAATATCGAGTTCGCGTCTTCCTGAACCTTTAAATTAGAAGGAGTTCCGGGACTGCCATTTCCCAATCGAATTACATACCA
>Ga0163144_10012559_pt1 | contig 17776 bp, 18 predicted proteins | sample OliLak19BULKMAT1_FD_123175 | JGI IMG/M metagenome (GOLD analysis project Ga0163144, IMG submission 123175) | Freshwater microbial mat bacterial communities from Lake Vanda, McMurdo Dry Valleys, Antarctica - Oligotrophic Lake LV.19.BULKMAT1 | ecosystem: Environmental > Aquatic > Freshwater >...
CACGACCCGCCATGCCGTCGATCTGACGGCGCTGACTCGCCACGCCTGAGCGGTTCCCGCCCGTCAGCTTTTTCCACCCGCGCCCGGCACTCCCTGCCGGGCGCGTGCTGCATCCCGCCGCAAGTCGTTTACCGACAACACCTTGGCACTGTGGCCCGCGCTCTGCCTAAAGCAGGGCAAGGCAGTGCCGCATCCGGCAACTGCCGCCAGGCGACGGGCGCATCGGCGCACGCGAGGGAACGACGGACCTGGGAGCGCACAGCATGCTCGTGCGGGTTATTCCGCGGCTCGACATCAAGGGGCCGAATCTTGTGAAGGGCGTGATGCTGGAGGGCCTCCGGGTCCTCGGCAAGCCGGAGGCGTTTGCACGGCGCTACTACGAGGCCGGCGCCGACGAACTCCTCTTCGTCGATGTCGTCGCGTCGCTATACGGCCGCAATTCGCTGAGCGACATCGTCGCGCGCACGGCGCGCGACGTCTTCATCCCGCTCACCGTCGCCGGTGGCATCCGCTCGCTCGAGGATATCCATACGGCGCTGCGCGCCGGTGCCGACAAGGTGGCGATCAACACCGCGGCACATCAGCGTCCCGACCTGATCCGCGAGGCAAGTCGGAAGTACGGCGCCTCGACGGTTGTCGTCTCCATCGAAGCGATCAAGCAATCGGATGGCCGCTATGAGGCCTACACCGACAATGGACGTGAGCGCACAGGCCGCGACGCCATTGCCTGGGCCGAGCAGATGGCCGAGGCGGGTGCCGGCGAACTGCTCGTCACGAGCATCGATCGGGAAGGCACCGGCCGCGGCTACGACCTCGAACTGCTCACGAAGATCATCGATCGCGTCGGCATCCCGGTCGTGGCGAGTGGCGGCGCAGGGACGGCCGAGCATGTGGTCGACGCGATCAACATCACCGGAGCCGCCGCCGTCGCGTCGGTGCTGCACTACGATCTGCTCCCCACGCTGCGCAACGATCCGGCGGCCTTCGATCCGTCGATCAATCTCGCGCATCTGCAGCGTCCCGGCTTTGCGCGCATTGCACCGGCGCCGCTCGGTGACATCAAGCGGCTGCTCGACCTGCACGGCCATACCTCGCGTCCGACGCCCGAGGCCCTCCATGTCTGAGCCGCTCGCAATCGTCGACTACGGCATCGGCAACCTGTTCTCGGTGGCCAATGCGTGCGCCCGCGTGGGCTGCGACACCCGCATCACGAGCGATCCGGCCGAACTGCTGCGCGCGCCCGGCGTCATCCTGCCCGGCGTGGGCGCGATGCCCGACGCGATGCAGGTGCTCCGCGACACCGGCTTGGCGGACGCGTTGCGCGAAGTCGCAGCGCGCGGCACCCCGCTGCTCGGCATCTGCCTCGGCCTGCAGCTCCTCATGCGCGAAGGCACCGAGTTCGAGCCGCACGCCGGTCTCGGGCTGATCGACGGCGATGTGGTGCGACTGGCGGGTGTCGATCCGCTCGGCCGTCCGCTCCGCGTCCCGCATCTGGGCTGGAACGGCGTGCATGCCGCAACGGCTTGGGAGCCGACCGACCTCGCCACCGTCCCCGACGGCAGCGCCATGTACTTCGTGCACTCGTTTCATGTCCGTCCCGCCGATTCGTCGGTCGTGCTCGCCGAGACGCGCTATGGCGATCAGACCTTCTGCTCCGCAATTGCGAGCGGCAGCATCGTCGCCTGCCAGTTCCATCCCGAACGCAGCGGTGCACTCGGCCTCGGGATTCTTCGTCAGTTCGCCATCCGCGCCGGAGTCGGCGCCGTCATTCAGGAGTCCGCCGCATGACCGTCCTCGTTCCCGCGTCTGCCGATCTCGACGTGAAGTACGGCCTGCCCCACGAGGTCCGCTTCTGCTCCCGCTGCGTGATCTCGAACCAGCGGCCGAACTCCGCCGTCGAGTACGCGCATACCTCGGCCTCGAGGAAGGCGACCATTCATCTGGACGACGACGACGTCTGCGATGCCTGCCGCTTCGCCGAACTGAAGCGCAGCACCATCGACTGGACTTTGCGCGACAAGCAGTTGCGCGACCTGTGCGATCGCTTCCGGAAGACCGACGGCAGCTACGACTGTCTCGTCCCCGGTTCGGGCGGCAAGGACAGCTTCTATGCGGCGCACAAGCTGAAGTACGAGTACGGCATGCACCCGCTCACCGTCACCTGGGCGCCGCACCTCTACACCGACTGGGGCCGCAAGAATCACGACGCCTGGCTCAGCGCCGGCTTCGACAACTACCTCTGCACGCCGAATCCTCGCGTCCATCGTCTGCTGACGCGGTTGGCCGTGGAGAAGCTCTTCCATCCCTTCCAGCCGTTCATGCTGGGCCAGAAGGCGCTGGCGCCGAAGATGGCGCTGCTCTTCGACATCCCGTTGGTGTTCTACGGTGAGAACGAAGCGGAATACGGCAACCCGATCCAGGACACCGATAGTTCACAGCGCAGCATGAGCTACTACAGCTCCACCGATGTGCGCGAACTCTTCCTTGGCGGTACGGCCGTCGGCTCGCTCCTCGATGACTACGGCCTCACGCTGACCGACCTCGAGCCGTACTTCCCGGCTGACGCCACGAAGCTCGTGCAGCGCGGCGTCGAGGTGCACTACACCGGCTTCTACCTCAAGTGGCATCCGCAGAGCTGCTACTACTACTCGGTGGAGCACGGCGGCTTCCAGCCCTCGCCGGAGCGCACGCCCGGTACGTACAGCAAGTACAACTCGATCGACGACAAGATCGATGATTTCCACTACTGGACGACGTTCGTGAAGTTCGGCATCGGCCGCGCGACCTATGACGCGGCACAGGAAATCCGCTCCGGCGACATCACCCGCGAGGAAGGCGTGGCCCTCGTGAAGCGCTTTGACGGTGAATGGCCGGAGCGCTTCTGCGAAGAGATCTTCCGCTATCTCTCGATGCCCGCGAGCGAGTTCCCCGTCGCCTCGACGCAGTTCGCCGAGCCGATCGTCACGCGTGAGAGCTTTCTCCGGCTTGCCGATACGTTCCGCTCGCCGCACCTCTGGGAAAAGACCGATGCGGGCTGGCAGCTCCGACACACGGTGTGGAGCGGAGCACACGCATGACGGTCTGGTGCCTGATTCCCGCCCGCGGAGGGTCACGCGGCCTGCCCGGGAAGAATCTGGCGCGCGTGGGCGGCCTGTCGCTCGTGGGACGCGCGGTGTACGCAGCTCGGTGCTTCGCCATCGATGCGGCACCGACCACGGTGCGCATCATGGTCGATACCGATGACCCGGCCATTGCCGACGAAGGCCGGGCCTTTGGCGCCGAAGTACCGTTTCTGCGCGATGCCGCCCTCGCGGGCGATCGTACCGGCACGGTGGAGACGGTCCTCGGCTTTTTCGACCGGCTCGGCGAAGGTACCGACGAGGACGCCGTGATCCTCCTGCAACCGACCTCACCGCTGCGTACCGCCGACGACATCGCGGCAGTCTGGCATGCCGCATCACGGCCGGGCATCGAGAGCGCCGCTGCCGTCATCCCGACCGCACAGCCGCTGGACCTCGCCCTCGACCGGCATGCCGACGGCACACTGACCTGGCGCGACGGCGACGCATCCGATGGTCGCCGCCGTCAGGACATCACACCGACGATGCATCTCTCGGGCGCCGTCTACAGCACGCGTCTCGGCGCCCTGCGTCGCACACGCCAGTTCGTCGTGAGCGGCGCCACCATCGGTGTGCCGCTCGATCCGCATCGCAGCGTCGACATCGATACGGCCGACGATCTGGCGCTCGCCGCGGCACTCGCCCGCGCGGCAACGCCACCGCCGATGGTGCTCGCGGGCCGGGCACTGCACGCCGGGCATCCCGTCTTCATCATCGCCGAAGCCGGCGTGAATCACGATGGTGACGTGAAGATCGCACACGCCCTGATCGATGCGGCTGCCGATGCCGGCGCCGACGCCGTGAAGTTCCAGACGTTCGACCCGGCGCTGCTGGTGAGTGCCGATGCACCGGCCGCCGCGTATCAGCGCGAAGCTACGGGCCAGCAGGAACAGCGTGCGATGCTCGACGCGCTGACGCTTCCGACGGGCGCGTGGGCCGCACTCGCGGCGCATGCCAGGCGCCGAAAGATCATCTTCCTCAGCACGCCGTTCGATACGGCGAGCGCAGACCTGCTCGACCAGATCGGCGTCGATGCCTTCAAGGTGCCGTCGGGCGAACTGACCAATTTGCCGTTCATTCGCGATCTCGCGCGGCGCGGCAAGCCGATGCTCGTCTCCACCGGCATGAGCACGATGGCCGAGGTGGCCGAGGCGCTGCTCGCCATTCGTGCCGCGGGGAATCCGCCGGTGATGCTCTTCCACTGTGTGAGCGCGTATCCCGCGCCCGTCGTGGATTGCAACCTTGCCGTGATTCCGGCGCTCGCCTCGGCATTCAACATCCCGACCGGCTGGAGCGACCACACGCCGGATGCCACGGCCTGCCTCGCGGCGGCCGCCCTGGGTGCCGTCATCCTCGAGAAGCATCTGACGCTCGACTGCACGCGCTCCGGCCCCGACCATGCCGCCTCGCTGGAGCCGCACCACTTTGCCATGCTGGTGTCGCAAGTGCACACCGTACGCGCGGCGATCGGCGACGGCCTGAAGCGGCCGATGCCCTCAGAGGCTGATGTGCGCCGGGTGGCGCGTCGATCGCTTCACACCGCCCGCGATCTGCCGGCCGGCGCCATTCTCACGTCGCAGGATCTCGTTGTATTGCGCCCCGGGACCGGCCTGCCGCCCGCCACTCTCGACCGCCTGATCGGCCGGCGTCTGGCGGCATCCCTGTCGGCTGGCACCTTGCTCGCCGAGGCGCACCTTGGCTGAGCGCCGGATCGCCGTGCTCACCACCGGCCGACAGGACTTCGGCATTCTCCGAAGCACGCTGCATGCCTTGCAGGCGCATCGATGGCTTCGGCCTCGGGTGTGGGCTGGCGGCATGCACCTCGGCCCGCGCTTCGGCAACACTATCGATCTCGTACGCGCCGACGGCATCGTGGTGCATCGCGAGCTCGCGCCTGCGGGGGCCACGGACGGCCCCATCGAGGATGCTGCGCAGATGCTGCGCACCTGTGCTGCGGCCCTCGTCGAGGAGCGTCCTGATGCCCTCTTCCTCGTCGGCGATCGCACCGAGACGGCAGCGGCCGGGCTCGCCGCGGCGATGACGGGCGTACCGATCGTGCACCTGCATGGCGGGGAGGAGTCCGAAGGTGCCGTCGACAATGCCTTGCGGCACGCCGTGACGAAGCTCGCGCATCTGCATCTGGTCAGCCACGACCTGCACGCGGAGCGGGTCCGTCAGATGGGCGAACCCGGCGAGCATGTGATCGTGGTCGGCCCTGCCGGCGTCGACAACCTGCTGCGTACCGACCTCGCCGATGCCACGGAGCTCGCCGCGTTTCTCGGCGGTCCGCTGCGCGGCGACGTGCTGCTCATCACGCAGCACCCGACGACGCTCGGCGGAGCGGCAGCCCTCGAAGCGGAGGCCATTGCCGAGGCCGTGAGCCGTCATCGCGGCACCATCGTCATCACGCAGCCGAACGCCGATACCGGAGCGCAGGCAATCCGGGACGTCTGGCAGCGCCTCGCCGCAAGCGGGCATGATGTCCGAGTCGTCGACGCGCTCGGTGAGCGGCGCTACTGGGGCCTCCTGCGGATGACGGCCGCCGTGATCGGCAATTCCTCGAGCGGCGTCATCGAAGCGCCGGCCGCCGGCATCCCGAGTCTCACGGTCGGCGATCGGCAGCGCGGCCGGCTCCTGCCGGCCGGCGTGCTGGCCGTCGCCTCCGATGCAGTGGCGATCCGCGAGGCGCTCCACGACGCCCTCGCCGGCCGGCCCACTCGAGATGCGTGCGACGCCGCGCCGTACCCGGACGGCCCGGTTGCGCCGCGCATCATTGCCGCACTCGAGCAGTGGACACCACCAGTCCCTGCTCGCAAGAGCTTCGAGAGGATGCCATGCGCGACCTCGTACTGATCGGTGGTGGCGAGCACGCCTGCGTGGTCGCGGAGGCGGTCGCCGCCATGGGGACACATCGACTCCTCGGCTTCGTGGACCCCGCACCGTCGGCGCATGCCGACACGCACGGGTTCGTCCATCTGGGCACCGATGACGATCTCGACCGCTACCGTCACGCCGACCTCTGCCTCGGCTTCGGCTCCATTGGCCCCGCGGATCGCCGGTTGCGCATCGCCACCGCTCTCGAAGCCCGCGGATTCACCTTCGCGGTCGTCATTCATCCCAGCGCCGTCATCTCGCCAAGCGCGTGCATCGGCAGTGGGACGGTGATCTGTGCCGGGGCGGTGGTGCAGACCAACGCCTGGATCGGCCGGCACAACATCATCAACACCGGCGCCATCGTCGAACACGACGTGCAGCTCGGTGACCACGTCCAACTCGCGCCGCGCGCCACGCTCGGTGGTGGTACGCGCATCGGCATGGGCAGCTTCATCGGCCTGCACGCGGCCGTCCGGGATCATCTACGCATCGGTGCCTTCGTCACGATCGGCATGGGCGCCGCCGTGACGGCGGATCTGCCCGACGGTACCACCGCCGTCGGCGTTCCGGCGCGCATTGTGTCCCGTCAGTTGCTCCAGCACGAGGAGCAGCGCGCATGAAGCCCGCCCTCACCAAGCTCTGCGTCAAGCCCGACGCCACCATCCTCGACGCCATGCGCACGATGGATGATGGCGGTCAGGCCGTCGCCTTCGTCTGTGGTGGCCGCGGCCGCGTCCTCGGCCTGCTGACCGACGGCGACCTGCGCCGCGCCCTGCTTTCCGGCGAGACGCTCGCCTCGCGCTGCCTCGAAGGCGCCATGAAGCGCGACTTCGCCTTTGCGCGGCCCGACACCGGCCGCGCCGACGCGCTCGAACTGATGCGGGCCCGGCATATCGAGCAGCTCCCGATCCTCGACGAAACCCGGCGCCTCGTCGGGCTGCACACCCTGCACGAGTTGCTGGGGCGGCAGGAACGTCCGAATTGGGCGGTGATCATGGCCGGGGGGCGTGGCACGCGGCTCTGGCCGATCACGCAGCATGTCCCGAAGCCGATGGTGCACGTGGCCGGTCGCCCGATCCTCGAGCGGCTCGTGCTGCATCTGGTCGGCCACGGGATCCGGCACATCTGGCTCGCCGTGAATTATCTCGCCGAGATGATCGAAGCGCACTTTGGTGACGGCCGCGAGTTCGGTTGCGAGATCCGCTATCTCCACGAGACGACCGCCCTTGGCACCGGCGGCCCGCTGGCGCTCCTCCCCGAGCGGCCGCTGCATCCGCTGCTCGTGATGAATGGCGATCTCGTCACGCAGGCCGACATCGGCCGGCTCCTCGCCTTCCACGAGCAGGGGAAGTACGCCGCGACCATCGGCCTGCGGCCGTACGGCGTCGATATCCCCTTCGGCGTCGCCACGATCGAAGGAGACCGCATCGTGGAGCTGCGCGAGAAGCCGACCGAGCATCGCTTCATCAACGCCGGGATGTACGTCCTCTCGCCCAAGCTGCTGCGGCACATCCCATGCGATCGGGAATATCCGATCACCGAATTGTTTGCCAGCTGCCTCCAGAAGCAGTGGCCGCTCGGGGCACATGTGATCGAAGACGAATGGCTCGACGTGGGCCGTCCGGCAGAACTCAGCAAGGCGAGGGGCACGGGATGACTCAGGACTGGCAGGGACGCCGGGTCCTTGTGACTGGCGCCGATGGCTTCATTGGCAGCCACCTGACGGAAGCCCTCGTGGCCGCCGGCGCCGATGTGCGCGCCTTCTGTCTCTACAACTCCAACGGCTCTCTTGGCTGGCTCGACGGCGCCCCGCGCGCGGTGCGTCAGGCGCTGGACGTCCGCCTCGGCGACATCCGCGACGCGCGCTTCGTCGAGCAGGCGTGCGAAGGTGTCGAAGTCGTCTTCCATCTCGCCGCGCTCATCGCCATTCCGTACAGCTACCAGGCTCCGGAGTCGTTCATCGACACCAACGTCCGCGGCACGATGCACGTGCTCGAAGCGGCGCGCCGTGCCGGCTGCGCGCGCGTGGTGCAGACCTCCACGAGCGAAGTGTACGGGACGCCCGACGTCATCCCGATCCGCGAGACGCATCCGCTGCAGGGCCAGTCGCCGTATAGCGCCACCAAGATCGCCGCCGACAAGATCTGCGAGGCGTACCACTGCAGCTTCGGCGTGCCGGTGGTGACGCTGCGGCCATTCAATACCTACGGGCCCCGCCAGTCCGCGCGCGCCATCATTCCCACCGTGCTCGCCCAGCTGCTGGCCGGTCACACCGAACTGCGCGTGGGAAATCTCGAACCGCGGCGCGACCTGACCTTCGTCGCGGACACGGTAGACGGCTTCCTCCGCGCCGGCAGCGTGCCCGGCCTCGAGGGCGACACGATCCATCTCGGCACCGGCCGCACCGACAGCGTCGGGGAGATCATCGAGGCTGCGATGCGCGTCACCGGCCGTACCGCGACGCTCGTGCCGGATCCCGCGCGCATGCGGCCCGCCGCGAGCGAGGTCATGGTCCTGCAGTCCGATCCGACCAAGGCTGCGGCACGGCTCGGCTGGACGGCCCGGACCTCGCTCGAGGACGGCCTCGCCCGGACGGCGGAATGGATGCGCGCCAACCTTGATCGTTATCGGCCCGACGAATATGCCGTCTGATACCATGACGGCCGCGCCGTCGCACGCCCCGATTGCGCTCTGCACGCCGAATCTGGCGGGTAACGAGCTCCGCTACGTGCAGGAGTGCATCGAGACCGGCTGGGTCTCCAGCGTCGGCGCGTTTGTCACCCGGTTCGAGCGGGAGTTCGCCGAGGCGGTCGGGGCGGCGCACGCGATTGCGATGGTGAACGGCACGGCGGCGCTCCACATCGCGCTCATGCTTGCGGGCGTGCAGGTAGATGAGGAGGTGATCGTGCCAAGCCTCACGTTCATCGCACCGGCGAATGCCGTCCGCTACTGCGGCGCCTGGCCGGCCTTTCTCGACGTCGAGCCGACGCACCTCCAGCTCGACCCGGCCGCTGTGCTTCGCTTCCTCGAGCAGGATTGCATCCGTGAAGGGACCGTGGTCATCAACCGGCGCACGAACCGCCGGGTGCGCGCGCTCGTGGCGGTAGACCTGCTCGGCCATCCGGCCGATACGGCGGCGCTCGGCGACCTCTGTGCGGCGTACGGTCTCGCGATGATCGAAGACGCCACTGAATCGCTCGGTGCGCTCCGCCGCGGCCGCCCCGTCGGCGCCGATGCACGCCTTGCGGCCTTCAGCTTCAATGGCAACAAGCTCATCACCACCGGCGGTGGCGGAATGCTCGTCACCGATGATGCGCAACTCGCCGCCCGCGCCAAGTACCTCACCACGCAGGCCAAGGACGATGCGGTGGAGTTCGTACATGGCGCGGTGGGTTGGAACTACCGTCTTACGAACCTGCAGGCGGCGATGGGCGTGGCGCAGCTCGAACAGCTCCCGGCCTTCGTCGCGCGGAAGCGCGCCATTCGTGCCGCATACGCAGAGGCATTCGCGGATCTGCCGCACGTCCGCATTCTCGGCGAGGCCGAGTGGGCCCGGAGCGCGCAGTGGATGGTCACGCTGCTGCTCGACAGTACGTCCCGTCACACGCGCCAGCAGCTCGCCGCCGATCTCGCCGCCGTTCAGATCGAGACGCGCCCGCTCTGGCAGCCGCTCCATCGCAGTCCGGCGCATGCCGGTGCGTGGAGCGGGCCCTGCCCGAACGCCGATGCTGCGCAAGCCTGGGCCCTCAGTCTGCCGTGTTCCACACACCTTACCGACAACGACCTCAACCGGGTCATCCACGACGTTCGCCGGAGTCTTGCATGAGTTTCGTCGCCCTCCTCAACTCGCGCGCTTGCCTGGACGACCTGCTGCGTGCCGGCGACCGTCCCGCCGTCATCGCCACCTGGTCCTCTGCAGTCTTCGAGGCCGCACAGGCCGCCGGCATTCCGGTATTGCACGAAGACGACGTCATCTCGCAAGCCGAGCGCGTGGCGCTGCACGATCGCGCCGATGATCTGACCAGGGCGCTGGCCGGCCACGCGATTCCCGAGGGCCGCCACTACAACGATTGGTGCTGGTGGGCGCTCGAGATGGTGTTCGGTTTCGCGCTCTCGCACGCCTACCGCACGCAGCGGCTGCTGGCCGCCTGCGAGACCGTGGCGCCCGGTTTCCGCTCGGTGGTGCACGACCGCGAGGGCTATGCGCAGGGCGCGGTCACCAACTTCCTCGCCGGCCTGAGCGACCGCCACAGCTTCGGCTTCGCCCCGCATACGGCCGAGCGCGATACGCTGCACCAGCGGCTCGACGTCTTCTCGATGCCCGAGCCGAAGGCGCAGGCGCAGGACATCTGGCAGGGCAAGCGGCTGCCGAAGGACCCGCGGCCCACGGTGGTGATGCTGCACACCAACGAGGTGGCGCATCTGGTGAGTCATCTGTCGCAGGTCGGTCAGGCCTGGTTCTGCCTCGCCGAAGACAGGCTCATGGGATGGCCGCCCAATTACATCGGGCCGAAGGTGGACGCGCGTCCGGCCGGGCCCAAGAGCGATGTCGTCGCAGCGGTCTTTCCCGCGGACATCGGCATGGACACGGAGCCGTGGGAGCGCGAACTGCTCGAGGCGCTCGCGATGACCTGGCAAGCCAGCCTGCGCGAGGCCTACGGTTGGTCGCGCGCCGCCTACCAGGCCGGGCGCGTTGCCGCGCTGCTTGGCGGCGGAAGCATCTTTCCGGAGGTGCGTGCACGCATGCTGGCCATCCGCGATCTCGGCGCCAAGCTCGTCCTCGTGCAGCACGGCATGCTCCACGCGCGCCATGGCGGCCGCGGCGAACGCGTGCAGCACTTTGCCGATCACCAATTCTGCTGGAGCCGCACCTCGGTCGCCGACATCAGCGGCTGGAACGCGGGCGGCGAGTTCTCCGTGATCGGCTGGCCGCAGAGCTGCACCGACCGCGCCCGAGCAGCGCTCGCTGCCGCCGCCGTCCGGCCGGACGCCCCTCCAATCGGCACCGAAGGCCCGTGGGTGATCGTCACCTCGGCGCCGTTGCCGGACGAGCCGTACGGCTGGGGCGAGACCTTCCTGAAGGATGCCCTCGCGTCCATCCGCGCCGTGGACCCGACCGGGCCGATCATCATCAAGCATCACCCCTTCCAGGAGCCCGAGCAGGTGATCCGCGAGCTCTGCCTGCGCTGGGGTCACCCGGATGTCGAGGTGATCGGGGGCATCGACCCGTGGGAGGTCATGAAGGACGCGCGGGCCGTGGTCGCCTTCAAGAGCACCGCCGTCCATTGCGCCCTGCAGCAGCGGATACCGGTCGTCGTGTATCAGCCCTCCGAGGAAGACGCGATGTTCGAGCGCTTCGCCGGCTTCCCCCTCGTGCGCTCGCCCGAGGCGCTCGTCGCCGCCCTGAGGGACAGCCTCCGCCACGCCGACTACCGTGCCGCGCGCGAGTACACCCGCACCGACATCAATGCCGGCCGCCGCGCCGTGGCGATGCTGCGCCGGGTGCTGCATGGCCGTCCGGCTGCCCGCCGAGCCCGGGTTTCCGGCCGCGCCACCGTGCCCGCGGTGTCGGCGACCGACCGCGGCTCAAGTTCCTCGGACGCCCCCCGATACTGGGAATTGTCAGGCGGCACCAGCGCCGGCTGACCTGAAGGGCCGTGACATGGACGTCGCGGAAATAGCAGGATACAGGAGCAACATTCCATGCGCATCCAGACCAACTCGACAGCGAACGCGGCGTACAAGAACCTCAACGTCACGGGCAGGCAGCTGTCGAAGTCGATCGAGAAGCTCTCGAGCGGCTTCCGCATCAACCGTTCGGGCGATGACGCCTCAGGCCTCTCGATCGCCAACAGCCTCCGCTCCGAGGGCAAGGCCCTGTCCGTGGCGTCGCGCAACGCGACCCAGGGTCAGTCCGTGCTCGACATCGCGGACGGTTCCGTCAACGAGATCACGAAGATCGTCGATCGTCTTCGCGAACTCACGGCAACGTCCGCCTCGGCCAACACGTCGGACAGCGAGCGCACCTCGCTCAATGCCGAGTTCCAGCAGCTCGCGGCGGAAATCAGCCGGACGGTGCAGGAGACGTCGTATCAGGGCACGGCGCTGGTCGACGGCTCGTTCTCGAGCCAGAACTTCCGCGTCGGCACCGACTCCGGCAGCACCATCGCGGTGACGGTCGGCTCGATCGCCCTCACGGCGCTCGGCCTCTCGTCCACGACGAGCATCTCGACGTCCACGGTGGCGTCGGCAGCACTGATCGTCATCGCGGGCTCGTCGCAGACGCAGCTCAACAGCGTCATCGGCCAGATCGGTGCCGCGCAGAACCGGTTCGAATACGCCGTCAGCACCCTTGCGGTGCGTATCGCCAACGTCTCGGCGGCCGAGTCGGTCATCCGCGACCTCGACATCGCGTCGGAAACCACGAAGTTCACGAAGCTCCAGGTGCTGCAGCAGGCCGGCACCGCGATGCTGGCGCAGGCCAACCAGCTCCCGCAGGGCGTGTTGTCGCTCCTTCGGTAAGCGGCGATAAACGGGTGACGAGAGCCGGTGCCGCTGTCGCGGCACCGGCTCTCGCGTTCCCGCGCGGCGTCGGATGACACCGCGTCGGGTGCCACCCGGTTGGCGTCCTTAAGAATCCGGGACCGCCTCCGATACTCTCATCATCGTCGGGTACCCCTCCCGATCAGCAGGATCCGGGCACGGATGTCCGGTGCGTGACGTCATCAAGGAGTACCCAACATGACCGCACCAATCGGCGCCTTCACGGGGACGGCCAGCAATATCGATACGAAGGCGATCGTCGACGCGATCATCAGTGCCGAGCGTCGTCCGGCGCAGCTGATGGAGCGGTCGATCAGCACGCTCACCACGCGGAAGTCGGCGTGGGGCGCGTATCGAACGATCCTCAACGATATCAATACCGCCGCCAAGGCGTTGCGCAGCGGGACCGCGTTCGGTGGGCGTACCACCTCGGTGTCGGGTACCGCAGCGAGCGGGCGTCCCATTCTCAGCGCCACCGCCGGCAGCACCAGCACCCCCGGCATCTACAACGTCGAAGTGCAGTCGCTGGCACGGAGCGGTACGGGCAACACCGCCGCGCAGGCGTTGGCCACCGCGCCGATCCTGACCGGCGGCGCGACGACGGCCTCGCTCACGCTCAACGGCACCACCATCACCGTGGATGCGACGAACAACTCCCTCGAGGGGTTGCGCGACACCATCAACAGCACCACGGCTGCCAACGTCAGCGCGTACATCGTGCAGACCGGCAGCGGGGCCTCACTCGTGCTCAAGGCAAAGACCTCGGGCGCCAATGGCCTCGCCTTCGCCGAGACCACCGGCACCGGATTGCTCACGTCGTTGGGCTGGACCGCCGATGCCGGCGCCGATGCCTCGCTCGTGGTGGACGGCGTGCCGGTGACGCGATCCACCAACAACGTCTCCGACGTCATTCCCGGCGTCACGCTGAGTCTGCAGACGGCCGAACTCGGCACGACGACGCAAGTGACCGTCTCGCGCGACCAGTCATCGGCCAGGACGGCGATCGAGTCCTTCGTGACCGCGTACAACAAGCTGCTCGACTTCAACAAGGCGCAGATACCGTCGGGGGCGGCCAACGCCACCACGCGGCCGGCGCTCGCCTCCGAGACGGCGCTCGCGAGTCAGTCGGCCAATCTCTCGCGGACGCTGCAGGAAGCGTTCGGTAGCGGTGCTGCCACGACCCAGACGCTCTCCCAGGCTGGTCTTGCGATCGGCCGTGACGGCAAGCTGACCTTCTCGGCCGCCAAGTACGACGCGCTCTCCGCCGCCGATTCCACCGGCGTGCAGGCGCTCTTCTCGGACCGCATGACCGCCACGTCGACGTATCTCGACAGCCTCGTGCAGTCGACGTCGGGCAACATCGCCGTGCAGACGCAGTCGATCGACCGGCAGGTGACGCGGCTGACCGAGCGCGTCGGCAGCTTCGACAGCCGCCTCGCCAACCGGCGGGCGTCGCTCACCCGGCAGTTCGTGGCCATGGAGGCCGCGCTGAGCCGCATCAAGAACCAGTCCGCCGCCGTCGCGGGTCAGCTCGCAATGTTGGCTGGCGGATGATGTCACCACACGCCGGAGGGATCCGCATGTCCTATGGGAACGCGAACGTCGCCCGCTATCGCGAGATCGAAGTCCTCTCGCTCTCGCCGGCACGCCGGCTCGTACTGCTCTACACGCACCTCCTCTCGCTGCTGCGGCAGGGGCACCACGCGATGCTGAAAGAACAGCGCGCGGACCGTACCGTGAAGCTGCTCAAGGCGCATGCGATTCTCGAGGAACTGCGGTTCACCCTCGACCACGAAGAAGGCGGCGTGATCGCCGACTCGCTCTCGGCCCTCTACGAGTGTTTCATGGGTGAAGTGATCCAGGCGAACAAGGAGGGCGGCGAGCCCGCACGGCTGGCCCGCGTGATCGAGAACGTCGCCGAACTGCACGAGGCGTTCAGTCAGGCCGCCGAGCAGCTGGAAGCGATGATGCCGGCTCAGGCTGCTGCCGGCGCATGAGCCGCGGCGCGGAGACGTATCACCGGCTCACGGCCGCATACGGCGAGTTCCGCACCGCCGTCGCCGCGCAGCGCGACGCCTGCAAAGGTGACGATGCCGAGGCGATGCTCGCCGCCGCCATCGAGGGTGACTGGCTCAGCGCCCGGATTGCCGAACTGCACGCGGAGCGGACGGTCAGCACGAGCACGAGTGACCCGAGCGAACTGGTGGCACGCGCCGCATGTGCCGCGGAGGCTGAGGCCTTGGCGATGGAACTCGAGGCGCTCGTTGCCGAAGTGGCCGCCTGCCGGGATGCCACCGCGACCGAGCTCGCCAAGTTGCCGACCGGCGGTGCATCGGGCGCCTATCAGGCCCCCGAATCCGCGCTCTTCGACGCACGCGGCTGAAGGACCCGGCAAAAACAGCCGGGCAGCAGGAATTAAAGTCCTTCGGGACACCGCCGATAACTCTTATGACGAGGCGAGAAGCCTCATAAACATGCCCAGGGACGGGCTCGCATTTCCTTCCGCCAGCTGTTGGCTGGGGCGGATCAAGGAGGACGAGACCGATGTCGATCAGAGCCGTAAACCCCATGGGATCCGATCAGCCGGTGCGTAGTGCTGGCACGGATCAGCGCCGGCAGCCGCCGTCCGGTACGCCGGTGGCAAAGGAAGCCGCACCCGCCGCAAAGTCGGACCGGGTCGAGTTGTCCAGTTTGGCCACGAGCAACGCAAGCGACGCGCCGAAGTTCAAGCTCTCGATGTCGGAGCTGCGTGAACTGGTGGGCGGTCCGCCGGAGAAGACGGCACCCGCGCCCAAGTCCACCGAGAAGGCGGAGACCCGCGACGTTGCTGCGGAACGGCGCGACGATGCGCGTGCCGCGCGCCGCGAAGAGACCAGACGCTCGGAGACGCCCGTTGAGGCGCCCTCGAAGACCCAGACGACGGCACGACCGGTCAAGAAGGACGACCGACGTTCCGATACCACAAGCAGGAGCTGAGCAGACCATGGCTATCGATCCGACGAAGTCCGGCGGAATTCCCGCATACGAGAACGCCCGCGCGGCGCAGCAGAACGCTGCCGCCCGGGCCGCGCGGGAAGTCGAGAAGGACGGGAGTGGCGAGGAGACGCGGCGGGCGGCCGCAGCGCTGGCCGCCGGCGATCAGGTGCGGCTCTCTGCCGATGCCCGAGGCCTCGTCGATCAGGTCCAGGCGCCCGCTCCGGTGGAACGGGGCAGTGCGACCGGGCTCAGCGCCGAGAAGTTGAAGACGGTGCTGGAGCGCATGCAGAGTGGGTTTTACGATCGCGCCGAGGTGCGGGATGCAACCGCCCTGGGCATCAGCAAGGACTTGAGCACGGAGTGAGGGAACATGAAGTGCTTGGTAGTTGACGATTCCGCGACCATGCGTCGCATCGTCGTGAATGCGCTCAAGACGATCGGTTGGAACGATCTCGTCGAGGCCGGTGACGGCAAGGAAGCGCTCGAGAAGTGCGATGGATCGATCGAGCTGGTCATCACTGACTGGAACATGCCGGTGATGGGCGGACTGGACATGGTGCGGGCCCTGCGCGGCAACCCGTCCACGGCCAAGCTGCCGATCCTCATGGTCACCACGCGCAGCGTGAAGGAGGACATCATGCAGGCCGTCGAGGCCGGCGTGAACGGGTACGTCCTGAAGCCCTTCACTCCGCAGGTGCTCAAGGACAAGATCGATCAGGTCGTTTCCATGATGTCGGCCTGAACGGTGCCGACGCCATGACGACCCGCGATACCGCCATCAGTGCCGAGTTCGAGCAGACGCTGACGCTGCTCGGCACCCTCCTGCAGGCCGTCAATGATCTGGACGAGCCGCATGATTCGCTTGCGAACATTCAGTCGATCGTCCGCGAGCTGCAGAGCCGCCCGAACCTCCAGGAACTCCCGGGCATGATGCTCAAGGTGTACAAGGAGATCTCGGAGGCACTGTCGGGCATCCGTGCCACGCGGCAGACGATCCAGAATCACTCGCTCGAGCGCCTCAAGGATACCCACGAGCGCATCACCGAAGTCTCCAGCACCACGGAGAACGCGGCGCTCGAAATGATGAATGGCCTCGATCGCTCGCTGGCCCTCATCGACACGCTCGAGAAGGGCGGCGCCACCGGCGCGGACGCCTACCAGGCGCTGCGCGACGAAGTGAACGCGCTGTACAGTCACCTGCAGTTTCAGGATATCATCGCGCAGCAGCTCCACGGTGTCACCGCACTGCTCGCGGAGATCGAAAACCGCATGCAGGTCGTGGCGACGCTCTTCGACGAGGCGGGGTCGGAGTCCGGCATCGCTCGGCTCGGCGCCATCACCGCCGTGCACGAAGACACGTACAACCCCGATGCCAAGTTCGGCGATTCGTCCGAACGTCAGGCACTGGCCGACGCGGCGTTCCAGTCCGCCCGCGCCCCGGCCTGAGGCGATGCTGATGCACACGCCTCGCCCCTGCCCCGCAGGGCGCGAGGCGTCTGTGCGTCTGGCACCGGAGATCCCGCCATGCGCGTCCTGATCACCATCGCCGACCCGGCCGAGCGCCTCCGATGGGAAGGCGCGCTACGCGAGCGCGGCCATCTCGTCGTCTCCGCGCGTCCGGGGCCGGAGGCGTGGCGGCATGCCGTGGCCGGCGGACTCGACCTGATCGTGGTCGGACATGAGCCGGGCGAAGGCGATGCACGCCGCCTGCTCGCCGTGCTGCGCGAGATCGAGATCCCGCCACCGACGCCGTCGCTGCTGGTGCTGCTGCCGGAAGAGGAATCGGGCCTCCTGCTCACGCTGCTGAACGAAGGCGCCGACGATGTCCTCATCGGCACCATCGAGGCGCAGACGCTCCGGCTGCGCCTCGTGGCTGCGGAAAAGCGCCTCGAGCGCCGCCATCCGGGCTCCGCCACGCCGTTCGTGGAGCCGCACATCCTGACGCTGCCGTCACCGGTCCCGCTACCCGCGAACCTGCCGCGTGTGGACCAGATTGCGGCGGCGCCCGCCAACCTCGGTCCCCTGGCGCAGGCGCTCGCCATCGCGAGCGCCGCCGCGGGCGATGCGTATCACGCCCTGCCCGGGGACCCCGGCGCGGCCCGAGCGGATATTCACTTGGTTTCGGAGACGCTCCGTACCGTGCAGCAGCTGGTGGAGACGCTGCTCGGTCCGCTGCCGACGGCGAGCGTCGCGTCGCGCAGCGCCGCCACACGCCCGAGCGCGCCCTCGGTGACACCGGTTGCTGGTGCGCCGGCGTTCATTCC
>Ga0163144_10012561_pt1 | contig 17772 bp, 20 predicted proteins | sample OliLak19BULKMAT1_FD_123175 | JGI IMG/M metagenome (GOLD analysis project Ga0163144, IMG submission 123175) | Freshwater microbial mat bacterial communities from Lake Vanda, McMurdo Dry Valleys, Antarctica - Oligotrophic Lake LV.19.BULKMAT1 | ecosystem: Environmental > Aquatic > Freshwater >...
AGCGGGCGCGCAAGCAGCTCGCCGCGCTCAAGGCGCCGACGAAGCACTGACGCCGGCGGCCAGCGTGCGGGCCATCCGCAGCGCGGCGCGCAGGCTCGACGGATCGGCCGTGCCGCGGCCGGCGATGTCGAACGCGGTGCCGTGATCGGGACTGGTGCGCACGAACGGCAGGCCGAGGGTGACGTTGACGCCATGCTCGGTGCCGAGGTATTTCACCGGGATCAGGCCGTGGTCGTGGGTCATGGCGACGACGAGGTCGAACTCGCCGGCGTGCCCCGGCGCATGGCGGGCGCGCATGAAGACGGTGTCGGGCGGGTGCGGGCCGCTGGCGTCGATGCCCTCGGCCCGCGCCGCCGCCACCGCCGGGGCGATTGCCGTCCTCTCCTCCTCGCCGAACAGGCCGCCCTCGCCGGCATGCGGGTTGAGCCCGGCAACGGCGATGCGCGGCCGCGCCACGCCCTGGCGCAGCGCCGCCGCCTGGGCGATCCGGATGGTCTCGAGCACCGCGTCGAAGGTGACCGCGTCGATCGCCTGGCGAAGCGACATGTGGATCGTCACCAGCACGGTGCGCAGCTCGTCGTTGGCCAGCATCATGCGCACCGGCGGCACGACGCCGCCCTGCGCCGCAAGCGCCTGCAGCATCTCGGTATGACCGGGAAACGGCACGCCGGCGGCGGCGAACGCCTCCTTGTGGATCGGCGCCGTGACGATCGCTGCGGCCTGGCCCGCCTGAACCAGCCGCACCGCCCGCTCGATCGACGCCGCCGCGGCGCGGCCGGCGCGGGCGTCGACCCGGCCGACCGGCGCCTCGAGCAGATCGGCCGGCAGGCCTTGCACCTGGAGCACCGGCATGCAGTCGGGCGGGACGTCGTCGAGATCGCCGGGGGAATCGATGCGCGCCACCGGCAGCATGCCGCCGACGACGCCGGCGGCATGCCGCATCACGGCGACATCGCCGACGACGAAGGCGCCGGCGGCCTCGCCGCTGCGGAACAGCCGGGCGACGATCTCCGGGCCGATGCCGCAGGCGTCGCCCATCGTGATCGCCACCCGGGGCGGCGTGTCTGAAGCCATGCGCCATTGTCGTCGCCGCGGGCGTCCGATAATCGCCCGACCCCTCTCGCCCGACCGATGCGCAAAGCCTGGCTCCTGTTCTCGCAGACCGTGACGATCGCGGTCGCGCTGCTGTTCGTCGTCGCGACGCTGAAGCCGCAGTGGCTCGGCCGCGGCGCCGTCGACCTGGCGTCGAGCCCGGCCGCCGCGGTCGTGCCCCTGCCGGCGCCGGTCCAGAGCGTCTCGCTGATTGGCCCGGGCACGGCCGCCACCGGCTACGCCGTGGCCGCCAAGCGGGCGTCGCCGGCGGTGGTGAGCATCACCGCCAGCCGGGCGCCGCAGCGCTCGCGCTCCGACGACCCGATGTTCCGCTTCTTCTTCGGCGACCGGGCGCGGCAGATGCCCGAGGAGCGCCAGTTCGGCCTCGGCTCGGGCGTGATCGTCTCGCCGGCGGGCTACCTGCTCACCAACAACCACGTGATCGAAGGCGCCGACGACGTCGAGGTGATGCTGGGCGACGGCCGCAGTGCCAAGGCGCGGACGATCGGCGCCGATCCCGAGTCGGACATCGCCGTCCTGAAAATCGATCTCGACAAGCTGCCGGTGATCGCCTTCGGCGACGTCGACCGGTTGCAGGTCGGCGACGTCGTGCTGGCGATCGGCAACCCCTTCGGCGTCGGCCAGACGGTGACCTCGGGCATCGTCAGCGCGCTCGGCCGAAACTCGCTCGGCATCAACATCTTCGAGAACTTCATCCAGACCGACGCGGCGATCAACCCCGGCAACTCGGGCGGGGCGCTGGTCGACGTCGGCGGCAACCTGCTCGGCATCAACACCGCGATCTACTCGCGCAGCGGCGGCAGCCTGGGCATCGGCTTCGCCATTCCGGTGACGACCGCGCGCCAGGTGATGGAAAGCCTGATCAAGGACGGGCAGGTCACCCGCGGCTGGATCGGCGTCGAGCCGCGCGACCTCACCCCCGAGATCGCCAAGACGCTCGACCTCTCGGTGACGCAGGGGGTGCTGATCACCGGCGTGGTCCAGGCCGGGCCGGCGAGCGAGGGCGGCCTGCGCCCGGGCGACGTCGTCACCCGGATCGCCGACACCCCGGTCGCCAACACGCCGCAGTTGCTCAACGCCGTGGCCGCGCTCAAGCCGCGCGAGACGGCGACGATCCGGGTGCAGCGCGGCGACAGTGCGATCGACGTCAAGGTGACGGTGGCGCAGCGGCCGAAGTCACGTCCGCTGCAGTAGCGCCCGGCCGGGACGGCCCGGTTACGAGGCCGCTTCCTTCTCCGCCGGCGGCTGGGTGTGCTTGACGAACAGCACCGCCGACCAGATGCCGACCTCGTACAGCAGGCACATCGGGATCGCCAGCGCCAGCTGCGAGACGACGTCCGGGGGAGTAATGATCGCGGCGATGATGAACGCCAGGACGATGAAGTAGCTGCGGAACGCCTTCAGCTTCTCGATGCTGACCATGCCGATCCGGGCCAGAACGATGACGACGATCGGCACCTCGAACGACGCGCCGAAGGCGATGAACATCGTCATCACGAAGCTGAGATAGGCCTCGATGTCCGGCATCGCCGAGACGCTCTTCGGCGCGAACGACTGGATGAAAGCGAAGACCTGTTTGAAGACGAAGAAGTAGCAGAAGGCGATGCCGGCGAAGAACAGCAGGGTGCTCGAGACCACCAGCGGCAGCACCAGCTTCTTCTCGTGCATGTAGAGGCCGGGGGCGACGAACGCCCAGACCTGGTAGAGGACGACCGGCAGGGCGACCAGGAACGCCGCCATCAGCGTGATCTTGAGCGGCACGAGGAACGGCGAGATCACGTTGGTGGCGATCAGCGTGCCGCCCGCCGGCAGGCTCGAGACCAGCGGCGCCGCCAGCAGGTCGTACAGCGCGCCCGGGCCGGGAAAGAACGAGAGTACGCCGAAGCAGATGCCGATCGCTATCGAGGCGCGGATCAGGCGGTCGCGCAGCTCGACCAGGTGCGAGACGAACGGTTGTTCGGTGCCGGCGAGCTCGTCGTCCGGACCCTTCTCAACGCTCATGTTGAGCCGGCCGGGCGCCGGGCCGCCCCAAGCCCGGCCGCGCCCCCCCGGGGGGCAGCGACCGACGGGAGCGTGGGGGCTCCATTCACGCGCCGAGGCGCCTGGGACGAAAGCGCGCGACCCGGGCGGCGCCCGACTGCGCCTTGCCGCGGATGCCGACCTTCTGCTTGTACCACTGCGGCAGCGCGCCGCGCTTGAGCCGCCAGTTCTTCTTCGGATGCCGGTACTGCGGCGCCGGCGTCAGGCCATCGTGCTGGCCGCTGTTCGGCGGCAGCGCCTCGTCGATCGCCGGCTGCCATGCGGTCTGCAGGTCGGTGGTCGTCTGGTGCAGCTCGCTCGAGACCGACTGCTCGACGTCGCGCGCCGCGTCCTCGAACTGGGTCTTCATCTTCTTCAGGTCTTCGAGCTCGATCGAGCGGTTGACCTCGGCCTTGACGTCGGCGACATAGCGCTGCGCCTTGCCGATCAGGGTGCCGACGGTGCGGGCGACGCGCGGCAGCTTTTCGGGGCCGATGACGAGCAGGGCCACGGCCCCGATGAGGGCGATCTTGTCGAAGCCGAAGTCGATCATGGCGGGCGCGTCGCGGCTGCGGCGCGTTTCAGGCGCTTACGACTTGGTCTTCGCTTCCACGTCGACCGTGCCGGGATCGACGGTCCGGGCGCTGCTGACCTGCTTGGTCGGCGAGGCCGGATCCTCCGGCGTGGCGGTGCCGTCGCGGACGCCGTCCTTGAAGCCCTTGACCGCTCCGCCCAGGTCGCTGCCGATGTTGCGCAGCTTCTTCGTGCCGAAGATCACCACCACGATGAGCAGGACGATCAGCCAGTGCCAGACACTGAATGAACCCATGATTGTCTTTCGATGAGGAATTGAGCGGATTCTAGGTCAGCCCTTCGCCCAGGGACGGGGACCGCCCATGACGTGCACATGGAGGTGCGGTACTTCCTGGCGCCCGTCCGCGCCGGTGTTCACCAGGGTCCGGAAACCCCCGGTGACGCCGTGTTCGCGCATCAGCCGGGGCGCGAGCGCCATGATCCGCCCGAGCATCGCCGTGTGGGCGTCGGTGACGTCGTAGAAGCTGGCGACATGCTCCTTCGGGATCACCAGCACGTGCACCGGCGCCCAGGGGGCGATGTCGTGGAAGGCGAACAGCTCGTCGTCCTCGTAGGCCTTGCGGCTGGGGATTTCGCCGGCGACGATCCGGCAGAAGATGCACCCGGGATCGCGATTCATCTCCTGCCCCCTCCTCAGGCCGGCATCGGCGTGTTCGACGACAGGTTCAGCCAGCCGCGGACGATGCGGTAGAGGAACCAGATCGAGATCAGCGCCCAGGCGATCCAGCCGGGGATGAGCAGCAGCAGCCAGAGCGGGGCGGTAATCAGGTACAGGCCGCCGGCCCAGAGGACGCTGCGGATCCGCCAGCTGAAGTGCGACTCCTGCCAGCTGCCGCGCGCGTCGTCGCGCTTCCACATGTCGAGGGCGAAAGCGATCAGGAGCAGCAGCACGCTGCCCTGTACCCCCGGCAGGACGGCGCCGATCGCCACCACGCCATGCAGGAAATAGCTGATGTGGCCGAGCATCTTCAGGTTCTGCTGGCGGGGGTCGATCTCGATGATGTCGTTCATGAGCCTTGTTCCTTGTCTCTCGATTGCATCTTGCGGGCGGCGAATTCCTCGAGTCCCGAGAGGCCCTCGCGGCGCTCCAGCTCGGCCAGCACGTCGGCCGGCGCCAGGCCGTGCTGGGCGAGGGCGATCATGGTGTGGAACCAGAGGTCGGCGACCTCTGCGACGACCCGGGCCGGGTCGCCGTCCTTGCAGGCCATCACGACCTCGGTCGCTTCCTCGCCGATCTTCTTCAGCACCGCGTCGCCGCCCTTGGCGAACAGCCGCGCCACGTAGCTCTTGTCGGGATCGCCCGCGCGCCGGGTCTCGATCACCGCGGCCAGGCGGGCCAGGGTGTCGTCGGAGGAGATCGCCGGTGAATCCATCCTCCGCTATCTGTAGATGCTTTCCGGTTCTTTCAAGACCGGATCGACCGTTTGCCAGGCGCCGTCTCGATAGAGCTGAAAGAAGCAGGAGTGGCGCCCGGTGTGGCAGGCGATCGCCGGCTCGCCAGACTCCCGGCGGGTCTGTTCCACCTTGAGCAGGACGACGTCGTTGTCGCAGTCGAGGCGCAGCTCCCTCACCTTCTGGACGTTGCCGCTCTCCTCGCCCTTGTGCCAGAGCCGGCGGCGCGAGCGGCTCCAGTAGACCGCCTCGCCGAGCCCGGCAGTGCGCTCCAGCGCCTCGCGGTTCATGTAGGCAAACATCAGCACGTCGTTCGTGCCGACCTCCTGGGCGATTGCCGGAACGAGCCCGTCCCGGTCCCACTTCACCTCGTCGAGCCAGCTCATCGAACCAGTGTACCGGCGCCTCACGCGCCGCAATGCGTATCTCCGGCGAAGCCCTGCTCGGCGGCGAACCAGTCGAGCACCGGCAGCGTGCCGGGGAGCACCGGCCGGACCTCGACCGGCAGCCCCTGCCACGCCATCGCCTGGCCTTCCTTCATCTCGAACTCGCCCTGCCACTGCCGCACCTTGCAGAAGTGCAGGCGGACCCGGGCGTGGGCGTAGTCCATCAGGGTCACGTTCCAGGGCTCGGCGGCGCCGATCGTGATGCCGAGCTCCTCGTGCAGCTCGCGCCGGAGCGCCGTCTCGACCGACTCGCCCGCCTCGAGCTTGCCGCCCGGGAACTCCCAGTAGCCGGCGTAGACCTTGCCTTCGGGCCGCGAGGTGAGGAGGAACCGCCCCGATGCGTCGATCAGCACGCCGACGGCGACGTCGACCGCCTGCCGCGGCTCGGCCGCGTCGCCGGTCACGCGTGATGCCTTCCGGCGTAGTCCTTGGCGAACTGGAAGGCCACCCGGCCGGAGCGCGAGCCGCGCTCGAGCGCCCAGACCAGCGCCTCCTGGCGCACCGCGGCGATCGCCTCGGCGTCGACCCTGAACGAGCGCAGCCACTCGGCGACGATCGCCAGGTACTCGTCCTGGCTGAACGGATAGAAGCTCACCCACAGGCCGAAGCGCTCCGACAGCGAGATCTTCTCCTCGATCACCTCGCCGGGATGGACCTCGCCGTCCTCGGTGTGCTGGTACGTGAGGTTTTCCTTCATGTACTCGGGCAGGAGGTGGCGGCGGTTGCTGGTGGCGTAGATCAGGACGTTCTCCGAGGCCTCGGAGATCGAGCCGTCGAGGATCGACTTCAGCGCCTTGTAGCCGGGCTCGCCCTCGTCGAAGGACAGGTCGTCGCAGAAGACGATGAAGCGCTCCGGCCGCTCGGCCACCAGGTCGACGATGTCGGGCAAATCGACCAGGTCGGTCTTGTCGACCTCGATCAGGCGCAGCCCCTGGCTCGAAAACTCGTTCAGGCAGGCCTTGATCAGCGAGCTCTTGCCGGTACCGCGCGCGCCGGTGAGGAGAACGTTGTTGGCGCCGTGGCCGGCGACGAACTGCTCGGTGTTGCGCAGCAGCCGCTCCTTCTGCGGCCCGACCTCGACCAGCGAGCCGAGACGGATCGAGGCGACATGGCGCACCGGCTCGATCAGCCCGGAGCCGCCGCGCTTGCGGTAGCGAAAGGCGATCGAGGCGTTCCAGTCGGGTGCCGCCAGTGGATGCGGCACCACCGCCTCGATGCGCGCCAGCAGGGCCTCGGCGCGCTCGATCAGGTGCTGCAGCGAGGGGTTCGAGCTCATGCGAACAGTTTAGTGGCCGCCCTCAGGCGGCGAAGCGCTCGCGCGCGGCCGGCATCGCCGCGACCAGGCTGTCGGCCACCGCGAACAGCCGGTCGTCGGCGCCGCAGCGCACCGGGTGCATGCCGGTGAAGGCGCCGAACGCCGGCAGCACGCCGACCGCGTCGCCGAACCAGAAGCACGGCAGGCGGAGGTGGTCCCAGCTGCGCCCGCCGACATGTACGCAGGGATGCAGGTGGCCCGCCAGCACGTACTGGCCGGCGACCGGCCGGGGGTGATGGCAGAGCGCGAACCCGTCCTGGAGCAGGGGCTCGTCGACGACGCGGATGCCGAGCGTCGCCGGCGGATCGCCGGCCCGGTCGTCGTGGTTGCCGCGCACCAGCATCAGCTCCAGCGACCGATGCGCCGCGCGCCAGGCGGCGACGGCGGCGAGCGTCACCGGCGCATGCGCCCGCGCCGAGTGCAGGAAGTCGCCGAGGAAGACGATCCGGCGGGCGCCGGTGCGCCGCACCAGGGCGCTCAGCCCGGCCAGGGTCTCGCCGGTGGTGCCGCGCGGCACCGGCACGCCCAGGGCTCGAAAGCTAGCGGCCTTGCCGATGTGCGCGTCGGCAACGAGCAACGTGCCGCTGGCGGCGATGAACGCCGCCTTCTCGGGCAACAGGGTGAGCGGCCGGCCGCCGGCCAGGATCGTCGTCATCGGCCGCGACCAGGGCCTGTCAGCCGACGAACAGGCGGAGCGCGACGTCGAGGTGCTCGGTGGGGGTCTTGCGAAAGCCCGAGCGCGCGAAGCGCTGCAGCCGGCCGGTCGCGAACGAGGTCAGCGCCGACGCCTGGCCGTTGGCGTCGACGGTCGGCGTGGCCGCCCCCGACGCCTCGGCCCGGGCGCGCAGGCTCTGCCGCAACTGCGACTCGATCCGCTCGAAGAACTGGTTCATGCGCGTCTGCAGCCGCTCGTTCTCGAACACCAGCGCGTCGCCGACCATGACCCGCGTCATCCCCGGGTTCTTCTCGCCGAACTGGAGCAGCACCGTCAGGATCCGCAGCACCTGGGCGTCGGGGCTCGGCTCGCGCTCGACCACCTGGTTGACGAGCGTGAACACGCTCTGCTCGATGAACTCGATCAGCCCCTCGAACATCTGCGCCTTGCTGGCGAAGTGGCGGTAGAGCGCCGCCTCCGAGACCTCGAGACGGGCCGCGAGCGCGGCGGTGGTGATGCGGTCGGCACCCGGCTCCTGGAGCATCGTGGCGAGCGTCTCGAGGATCTGGATGCGCCGTTCCCCCGGACGCGGGCGCTTTCTCGGGGCCGGTGCCGCGCCGCCTTCCAGGGGCGCGAGCAGGGCCGAGCGAGCCGGTTCCGGGACCTCCGTTTCGACCTCTCCCGCGGGTTCTCCGGCGATGCCGGCAGGCGGGTCGGAGGGGAGGGTCATGAGGCCTGGGCGAGCTTGCGAAGCGAGCCGATTCTGGCACACACATATGCCGGTTTATGGCCTCTTCGACGCTCGTTTTTCCCCGTTGTCACGCCCTTGTTCACGCTGCCGGGCCAGAGGGCGGCACTGCCGCCGCCGAGCCAGCGCTGCATCCAGACGGTGCGCATGCCGAGCGAGCGCGCCGCCTTCAGATGCTGCAGGGTGTCCTCGATCAGGACACAGCGCGACGCCGGCACCCCGAGTCGCGCCACCAGGCGGCGCAACATGCGCGCGTCGGGCTTGGGCCGGGGCATGCCGAACATCGTCATGTCCTCGATCGTGATCACCGCGTCGAAGCGGTGCGTGAGTCCGAGCGTGTCGAGCACGCGCAGGGCGTAGGCCCGGGGTGCGTTGGTGAGGATGTACTTGCGGCCGGGCAGGCGCGACAGCGCCGCCCGGTCCGGGGCGCTGCCGCGCAGCCGCGCCTCGAGGCCGGGCATGCGATGCGTTTCCTCGAGGAAGTGGGCGGCGCGGATGCCGTGGTGGCGCACCAGGCCGAGCATCGTCGCGCCGTAGCGCAGCCAGTAGCGCCGGCGCAACGCGTCAGCTTCCTCGGGGGTGACGCCCAGATGGCGCACGACGTAGTCGCCGATCGCCAGGTGCATCTCGCCGAACGCCGCCCCGGAGGCGTCGTGCAGCGTGTTGTCGAGATCGAAAAGCCAGACCGGCGCAGGCTTCTTCTTCAACGCGAGCGGATCATCGTGCCGTAGGCCTGCTCGGTGAGCACCTCCAGCAGCATCGCGTGCGGCACCCGGCCGTCGATGATGTGCACCGTGTTGACGCCGTTCTTGGCGGCGTCGAGCGCCGACTGGATCTTGGGCAGCATGCCGCCGGAGATGGTGCCGTCGGCGAACAGTTCGTCGATCTCGCGCGCGGTCAGGTCGGTCAGGAGCTTGCCCGACTTGTCGAGCACGCCGGGCGTGTTGGTCAGCATCATCAGCTTTTCGGCCTTCAGCACTTCGGCCAGCTTGCCGGCGACGACGTCGGCGTTGATGTTGTAGTTCTCGTTGTCGGCGCCGAAGCCGAGCGGCGAGATCACCGGGATGAAGGCGTCGTCCTGCAGCGCCTTGACAACACTCGGGTCGATCGACTCGATCTCGCCGACCGAGCCGACGTCGTGCTCCTTGGTCGGGTCGTTGAGGTCCATCATGCGCAGCTTCCTGGCGCGGATCAGGCCGCCGTCGCGGCCGGTCAGGCCCACCGCCTTGCCGCCGGCGACGTTGATCAGGCCGACGATGTCCTGCTGCACCTGGCCGGCCAGCACCCATTCGACGACCTCCATCGTCTCCTCGTCGGTGACGCGCATGCCCTGGATGAACTGGCCCTTCTTGCCGATCTTGGCGAGCGCGTCCTCGATCTGCGGCCCGCCGCCGTGCACCACCACCGGGTTCATGCCCACCAGCTTGAGCAACACCACGTCCTCGGCGAAATCCTGCTGCAGCGCCGGGTCGGTCATGGCGTTGCCGCCGTACTTGATGACGATGGTCTTGCCGTGGAACTTGCGGATGTAGGGCAGCGCCTGGGCGAGGATCTCGGCCTTGTCGCGCGGCGCGATGTGCGAAAGATCGTGGGTCGCGGCTGCGACTTCGGCGGGCGGTGCGGTCATGGCGGCGAAGCCCGCGAAGGGCGGCGAGGAAAGCGTCCAGAATCCTACACGCTGACTGCCGCCTCGCACGATGAATCGACCTTCCGATCACGCCTCGACAACGGTCGCCGAGCCGGCCCGCGCGACCCCGGTGTTCGGCGACTACGACGTGGTCGTGCTCGGTGGCGGCCCGGCCGGCATCGCCGCCGCCGCCGCCGCGGCACGGCACGGCGCCCGCACCCTGCTGGTCGAACGCTACGGCTTTCTCGGCGGCATGGGCACGGCCGCGGGCGTCACCAACTTCTGCGGCCTGCACGCCAACGTGCGCGGCGAGATCGTCCAGGTGGTGCACGGCGTCGCCGACGACCTGCTCGAGCGCATGCGCGCGCTCGGCGGGCTGAACGAGCCGCACCTGATCTTCGGCCGGATCCACGCCCAGGCCTACGACACCGCCGCCTTCAAGTGCGCCGCCGACGCCTTGCTGCTCGAGGCCGGCGCCGAGCTGCTGTTCCATGCGTTCGCGGTCGGCGTCGCCCGCCGCGGCGGAGCGCTCGAGGCGCTGCTGCTCGAGACCAAGTCGGGCCGCGTCGCGGTGCGCGCCCGCACGTTCATCGACTGCTCCGGCGACGGCGACCTGGCGCACCACGCCGGCGTGGCGACGGAAAAGGGCGACGCCACGGGCCGCCTGCTCTACCCGACCCTGATGTTTCGCGTCGGCAACGTCGACGCCGCGCGTGCCGCTGACGCCTGGCGCACCATCCCCGAGCGCATGGACGCCGCCGAGGCCGCCGGCGAGTTCCGCTTCCCGCGGCGCGGCGCGATCGTCCGGCCGCAGAAGCACGCCTACGAATGGCGGGTCAACGTCACCCAGCTGAAGAACGCCGACGGCAGCGCCACCGACGGCACCGATGCGCGCTCGCTCTCGGCCGGCGAGGTGGAGGGTCGGCGCCAGGCGGTCGACTACCTGCGCTTCCTGCGCGCCAGGGTGCCCGGCTTCGAGGCGGCGTACGCACTCGAGATCGCGCCCCAGATCGGCATCCGCGAGACCCGGCGCCTGGTCGGCGAGGCGACGCTGACCGCCGACGACGTGATCGGCTGCGCCGACTTCGCCGACACGATCGGCGTCAACGGCTGGCCGCTCGAGCTGCATGTGGCCGGCGACGTCGAGTGGCGCTGGCCGGCCGCGGGCTCGCGCGGCTTCAACCAGCTGCCCTACCGGATGCTGCTGCCCCGGCGCGGCCTGCCCGGCGCCGCGCCGAACCTTCTCGCCGCCGGCCGCTGCGCCTCGATGACCCACGAAGGGCACTCCGCCGCACGCGTTTCCGGCGCCTGCTTCGTCATGGGCCAGGCTGCGGGCACGGCGGCGGCGCTGGCCCTGGCGCGCAGCCTGCCGCCGCACGCCCTGCCGGTGGCCGACCTGCAGCAGGCGCTCGCCGCCGACGGCGCCTTCCTCGGCACGGAACCCTTGATGATGTAATGCGTCGAATTCCCGACGCGATTAAGCCGCAACACCCCTCCACGAGCAGCCCGACCATGAACGCTTCCGCTTCCGAGAGCTTCCCCCGCCTCCTCACCACCTTCGCCGGCTGGGGCGGCGCCCTCGCGCTCGTCGCCGGGGCGCTGTACTTCGGCAACAGCTCGGCCTCGGAATCGGCGGTGAAGATCCCCGTCGCCGCCGTCGACGACACCGCCGGCGCCGGCAGCATGCAGACCGCCGTGTTCGCCGGCGGCTGCTTCTGGGGGGTGCAGGGCGTGTTCCAGCGCGTCCAGGGCGTGAGCCAGGCGGTTTCGGGCTATTCGGGCGGCAAGGCGGCCACCGCCAAGTACGAGATGGTGACCAGCGGCCTCAGCGGCCACGCCGAGGCGGTGAAGATCACCTACGACCCGAAGAAGGTGAGCTACGCCACGCTGCTGCAGATCTACTTCTCGGTCGCGCACGACCCGACCCAGCTCAACCGACAGGATCCCGACGTCGGCCCGCAGTACCGCTCGGCCGTGTTCTACGGCGACGCGGCGCAGAAGGCGACGACCGAGAAGTACATCGCCCAGCTCGACGCCGCCAAGGCCTGGCGCAGCAAGATCGTCACCCAGGTCGTGCCGCTCGAGGCGTTCTACGCCGCCGAGGCCTACCACCAGGACTACCTGACGCTGAACCCGACGCAGGGCTACATCGTCCGCTTCGACCTGCCGAAGATCGCCAACCTGAAGACGATGTTCCCGCAGCAGTACCGTGCCGAGCCGGCGCTGGTGATGGCCAAGGCCGGCAAGGCGCCGCAGTAGCGATCGTCTGACATCCGGTTACGCCGCCGCCCAGGCGCGGCGCAGGCCGGATTGGTTAAGCTTCGACGACACCGGACCGCGGCCTCGGGATCGCGTTCCGCATCGTCGCTGGAGACCTCGCCCATGCCGTTCTTCCCGTTCGCGCGCCCGCTCCTGCGCCCGTTGACCCGCCTCGCCGCGGTGGCCGCCGTGGTTGGCTTGCTCGCCAGCTGCGGCGGTGGCGGCAGCAACGCCGGCACCAGCCCCTTCGACATCGGCCTGCCCGACGCCGACAAGCTGGACCAGCAATGCGCCATGCCGCGCCCGGGCGACGCCCAGGGCAGCCTCGACACCGAGAAGGCCTGGCTGCGCTCGTGGATCGACGAGACCTATCTCTGGTACGACGACGTGCGCGCCCTGCCGGCGGCGACGCTGGACCCGGCCAACTCGGCCACGCCGCTCGAGTATTTCGGCAAGCTGAAGAGCCCGCTCCTCACCGCCTCGGGCAAGGCCAAGGACGAGTTCCATTTCACCTACCCGACGCCGGAGTGGATCGCGCTGTCGCAATCGGGCATCTCGTACGGTTACGGCTTCCAGGTCGCCTTCCTCGACGACACCGCGCCCGACCGGTCGGTGGTGGTGGCCTTCACCGAGCCGGGCACACCCGCGGCGGCCGCCGGCATCGGCCGCGGCGCCGTGATCCTGGCGGTGGACGGCGCCGACGTCGCCACCGGCGCCGCCGCGACCCTGAACGCCGGCCTCTTCCCCAAGGCCGCCGGATCGCACACCTTCACCGTGCGCGACCTCGGCGCGGCCGCCACCCGCGACGTCGTCCTCACGGCGCAGTCGCTCGCCTCGACCCCGGTGCTGAATGTGGGCACGCTGCCGGCGCCGAACCAGAGCGTCGGCTACCTTCTGTTCAACGACCACATCGCCACCTCCGAAGCGCAGCTGGTGGCCGCGGTCGACACGCTGAAGGCCGCGGCGGTATCCGACCTGGTGCTTGACCTGCGCTACAACGGCGGCGGCTACCTCGACATCGCCGCCGAGCTGGCGTACATGATCGCCGGGCCGGCGAACACGGCGGGCAAGTTCTTCGAGCGGCTCAACTACAACAACCGCAATCCGTTCGGCCAGTCGACCTCCGAGCGCACGACCGTCTTCCATTCCACCGGCCAGGGCTTCAGCGTGCCGAGCAGCCGCGACCTGCCCTTCCTCGGCCTGAGCCGGGTGTTCGTCCTGACCAGCGGCGACACCTGCTCGGCCAGCGAGGCGGTCGTCAACGGCCTGCGCGGCGCCGGCGTGACGGTGCACCTGGTCGGCAGCACCACCTGCGGCAAGCCCTACGGTTTCTTCCCGCAAGACAACTGCGGCACGACCTACTTCGCGATCCAGTTCCAGGGCGTCAACTTCCTGGGCTTCGGCGACTACGCCGACGGCTTCACCCCCACCTGCGCCGTGGCCGACGACTTCAGCCACGCACTCGGCGACCCGGCCGAGAACCAGCTGGAGGTGGCGCTCGGGCTGCGCAACACGGGGGCCTGCACGGTGCCTACAGGAACGCGGGCCCAGGCGCTGGGGATCGCGAGGAGGCTGGACTCGGGGCCGGTGCTGAAGCGGACGCCGGAGCGGGAGAACCGGATCTACCGGCCGCAGTAGCCGCCAGATCTCCTCGCGCTGAGTGCCGCTCGAGCTGAGCGGGCGGCTAGGGTGCGGCTGGGGCTCGACACCGCCTTCCGGCGGCTCCACACTCTCACGCTGACGCGGCCGCTGGGAGGAAAAGCGATGAGCAGTCAACGACCGGTGCGGCGCCGTACCGCCACGCTCGGATTGTTGGGGCCGGTGCTGCTTCGGCCGCTACATCGCCTACAGCGTGTGGTAGCCATGGCCTTCGGGAGCGTCGCTGCCGGCCGGGTGCTAGCGCAGTCCGACGACCGCAAAGTCCTCGTGCGTCTACATTCGCCTGACGACGAGAAGCTGCGCGCCTACCTGCTTCACAGCAAATTCGAGGTGCTTCGATACACGCCACCGCCCGAGGCCGGCGCCCCCGCTACGGCGTTGGCCCTGATGCCGCGCAGCGCCACGGCTCGTGCCCGGTTGCCGGACCGCGTGAATGTCGAAATCCTCGCCGTGCCGCCGCGCACCGAATCCGAGGTGCCGCGCGTTGGCCGCGGCAACCGTTTCGAAGACCCGAACGTCCAGCCGCAGGGACGGGGTCGGCTCATCCCCTAGGCGCCATGGACGACTACCTGAACGTGGTCGAGATCGAGGCGGCGATCGCGCGGCTCGCGGACACGAACCCACTGCTTTGCAAACTGCTCGAGTTGCCGAACAAGTCCGCCGAGGACCGCATCAGCCACGCGCTGCGAATTTCCACGGCGCCCGGAGCGGGACGTGACACGCTCGTCGTCATCGCGGGAGTGCATGCCCGCGAATGGGGAACGAGCGACGCAGCAGTCGTGTTCGCGAAAGATCTGCTGGCTGCCTACGCGCAAGGCACAGGTCTGGGGTACGGCAGCAAGATCTTCGCGAAGGAGGACATCCAGGCCTTCCTCAACACTCGCGATCTCGTAGTGTTTCCACAGGTGAACCCGGACGGGCGCGCCTACAGCCAAGCGAATGATGCGACCGTGGTTGAGGGCTGGCGCAAGAACCGCCGGTACTTGAGCGGCCAGGGTCGCAAGAAGAAGTACGGCGTGGACATCAATCGCAACTTCGAAACCGCATGGGACTTTAAGCGTTTGTTCGCTGATGGCACCGCCCCTGCGTCCGACGTCGAGGGAGCGGACAACTACCACGGCCCGAGTCCTTTCTCCGAAGCCGAATCGAAGAATGTAAGGGACCTGCTCAACGATCACTCCAAGACCCGCTGGCTTGTCGACGTGCACGGCCCGGCGGTTTGCATTCTCTACAACTGGGGAATAGACGAAACGCAGTCCGATACCGAAGAGAAGAATTTCCGTAATAGCGACTGGGACCACCGTCGCGGAAAAAAAACGGACGCGTATGCCGAGTACAAGAAAAGCGAAGACTCGCAGTTGGCAAAGGCTTTGGCAGTACGCATGTCCGATGCGATGTCCCAGGTTCGCCGCAACCGCTGGCCCGCCAGGCCCTCGTTCGACTCGCTCTACCCTGTCTCCGGGTCGCTGGCCGACTATGCCTACGCGCGCCAGTGGGCGGTGCCTCCCCTTCCGAAGATCCACAGCTTCGTTATCGAGCACGGCGGTTCCTTTCACCCCCCGTGGCCGATCATGGCGGGCGTGATCGACGAGATCTGCGCCGCATTGCTGGAGCTCTGCGTTGCCGTCACCTGAAACGCCAGCCGGGCGCGCGCTGCTGTTCGCGGACATCGTCGACAGCACCCAGGCCAACGCCGATCTCGGCGACGCGACGATGGCACGATGGTGGCAGCAACACGATGCCGGCGCCCGTGCGCTGATGCAGCGCTGGAACGGTCTGGAACTCGCGCGCAGCGACGGCTTTCTTGTACTCTTCGCGCAGGCAGGAGATGCCGTAGCCTTCGCCGGCGACTATCACCAGATGCTCGAAGGGCTTCGGCCGCAACTGGCAGCCCGCGTCGGGATTCATTGGGGTCCGCTCAAACTGCGAGAGAACGCGCCCGAAGATCGCGCGCGCGGCGCGCTGCCGTTCGAGGTGGATGGAGTCGCGCTCCCGGTCACGGCTCGCATCGGCTCGGCGGCACAGCCACGTCAGACACTTCTAAGTGCCGCAATCACAGAACACCTAGACCTGCGGCCGGGCGAGGCAGGCTCGCTCGGGCACTGGCAATTCAAAGGCGTGACCGCGCCCATGGAACTCTTCGAGGTCATCGCTGACGGCGCAGTGCTGCACCCACCACCGGATTCGGCAAAGGCGTACCGAGTCGTTGCTACCGCTGACGCATGGGTACCGGCCCGCGCGATTCCGCATCAACTGCCCTCCGAGCGCGACGCGTTCGTAGGGCGTGTCGCCACCCTGGCGCTGCTCGCACAGTGTCTCGAGGGATCGAACCGACTGGTCACACTGCTGGGCATGGGCGGCCTAGGCAAGACGCGTATCGCGGTACGGTATGCACAGCGCTGGCTCGGCAACTTCCCTGGCGGGGCGTGGTTTTGCGACTTGGCTGCCGCCCGTGGCCTTGACGGCATCGTATATGCGGTGGCGCAAGGCCTGGACATCGCGCTCGGCAAGGGCGATCCGGTACGGCAGATTGCCGCGGCAATCGCCTCGCGGGGGCCTTGCCTTGTCATCGTCGACAACCTCGAGCAGGTAGCCAGCTACGCCTCCGAGAGTCTCGGCGTCTGGCTTGCCGTTGCTTCGGAAGCAAAGTTTATTGCCACCAGCCGCGAGGTGCTCGGCTTGCCTGGCGAACAGATCCTGCGCGTGGAACCGATGGACACCGGCGAAGGTATCGAGCTCTTCCGTCGACGTGCCGTCGCCGCCGGTCAGAGCGCCACACCTGAGGCGGACAGCGACGGAGCCGTTTCGAAACTGGTGCGCCTGCTTGACGGCTTGCCGCTGGCCATCGAACTGGCCGCAGCGCGCATGTCGATCATGTCGCCCGACGCGTTGCTGAGGCGCATGCACGAGCGCTTCGACCTTCTCACGTCTCGCCAAGGGCGTGATCCGCGCCAAGCCACGTTGCGTGCGACGCTGGACTGGTCATGGGACCTGCTTGCCCCGCGCGAGCAGCGTGCGCTCGCGCAACTCGCCGTATTCGAGGGTGGTTTCACCCTGGAGGCGGCAGAGGCCGTGCTCGAGAGACCGGCCGACGGACCCACTCTGGCCATCGTCGAACTGCTGCACTCGCTGCTCGACAAGTCGCTGCTCAAACGCGGCATCGGCGAACGACTCGACTTGCTCGTGAGCGTGCAGCAGTACGCCGCGGAAAAGCTCGCGGACCCCGCAGTGGGCGGCACGGGTCTCACGCTAGCGGTGGAGCGACGGCACTTCGCCTACTACACAGCCGCGCACGACGGAGACCATGGACTCTTCACCATCGTCGAAATGGACAACGTGGTCGCTGCCTGCCGCCGGGCCATCGCGCGCGGCGCCGCGTCGGAGGCTACGCGCGCGCTCGAAGTCGCATGGACAGGGTTGAAGGTGCAAGGCCCGATCACCACCGCTATCGATCTTTCGGGAGCGATCCGCGGCATCGGCGTAATCGATCCACATGTTGCAGCGAGGCTGGCTCGCGTGAATGGCAGCGCGTTGAACGAGCTAGGCAACGTGAGCCAGGCGCTTCAGGAGTTCGAGTCTGGCCTCGAATGCCTGCGCGGCCTGGGCGACCTGGCGCTCGAAGGCCACCTGCATCGGTGCCTGGGAGATCTGCACGCCCTTGCGGGCCGCATGACGCTGGCCCGCGAGCACCTGCTCTCATCACTCGCGATTGCGCGGCGCTTCGAGGACGCAGAGCTCGAGTGCGTGGCGCTGAACAGCCTGGGCAGTCTCGAAACCTCGCTCGGCCACCTGGATCGCGCCGCAACCCACTACGAGCAAGCACTCGTCATCGCGCGGCGCTCCCGCCTGCGGCGATGGGAAGCGGGCTCCTTGGGGAACCTCGCGCAATCGCAGACCGCACAGGGAAACCACGAACTTGCGGAGCAGCTATACCTTCCGGCGATC